>Ga0163153_10002058_pt1 | contig 30329 bp, 24 predicted proteins | sample OliLakLV19MP6IB1_FD_148629 | JGI IMG/M metagenome (GOLD analysis project Ga0163153, IMG submission 148629) | Freshwater microbial mat bacterial communities from Lake Vanda, McMurdo Dry Valleys, Antarctica - Oligotrophic Lake LV.19.MP6.IB-1 | ecosystem: Environmental > Aquatic > Freshwater >...
CCCCCCTCCCTCCCACCACCACTCGAAACGTGGCGCCGCCTCCGGGCGTGGGTTCGTGGCGCAGTTCGCCGCCGAGGGAGCGGGCGAGTTCGCGCGAGAGGGCCAGACCGAGGCCGATTCCGCGCTGCTGCTGGGTGTGATCGTCACTGCCCCGCTCGAAGGGACGGAAGAGCCTCGACCGCACGCCGCTGTCGACACCCGGACCGTGGTCGACGACCACGAGATTGAGCCGCCCGTCGCGACGCTCGGCGCGGAGCAGCAGTTCGTTCGCCGCTGCATTGGACTCGTGCTGGCCGGTCGGCCCCGCGTACTTGGCGGCGTTGTCGACGAGGTTCAGGAGGATGCGTTCGATCGAATCGAGATCGACATGAAGCGTCTCGGGCTCGCCGCTCTGATCCTCGATCCGAAGCACCAGTCCCGATTCCTCGGCTCGCCGCCGCAGCGCCGGTTCGACCCGGTGAAGGAGTTCGGCGGTGGTCGTCTCGGTCGGCCGGGCCGCATGGCGCCCCTGTTCGATCCGGGCAAAGCTCAGGACATTCTCGACCAGATGACCAAGCCGATGCGACTCGGCGCGGAGCGTCGAGAGATACTCGCCTCGTCGCTCCGGCGGGACCATGTCGTCGGCAAGCAGATCGGTGTAGAGCTGGAACGTGGTCAGCGGCGTGCGCAGCTCGTGGGTGACGGTGCCGGCGAAACGCGCCCGTCGCTCGGCGTCGGCCTGCACGGCGCGGATTGAGAATCCGCCCGCGAAGATCGCCGCCAGAAGCGCAGCCCAGGCCACCCCGAGCGTCACGCGCGTGGGCGTGAAGGCCTCGCGTGACTCGGGGAGCGTGGCGATGCCGGGCATCGGCGCCACCAACCGGGCCGGTATCGACGCCAGCCGCATCGCGTTCGGATCCTCGGGAGTCTCTTCCTCGAGAATCGGCACCAGATCGGCGTCATCGACCAGGGTGACGATGTCGGCGAGGAGGTCCTGTCGCAGCCGCTCCCAGTCCACGACGAAGCCCTGGACGAGTGCGGCGCCGTTGGCACCGACGCGCCTGAAGTAGTAGAGCGAGGGCGACTGGTCGCCCCGGTTCACCCAGAGAGGCGTGAATGGGCCGATCTCGACGCTCGTCGAACCATCGCCGTCGGAGTCCGTCTCAGACTGGTTGCTCCCCTCGACCATGCCTGCTGCATCTGCCATATCTGCCGAGTCGTGCTGATGGAGAGGTCCCGCCCACTGCTGCGCCGAGTTGCTGGTCTGGAGGCGCTGGGCGTAGTCGTCGGCCGAGACCTCCCTGGCCGATCGCCCGATCAGGGCCTGCGAGGGCGTGACCTTGCTCCCCACTCCTCGGGACTCGGTCAAGGACTCCGCGGCACGATTGGCCGAGTCGATCTTCATCTGCACCGCTGCGGCGTTGTCTTCAATCACCGCGACCTGACAGGCCATGATCTCCTCCACCTTGGCCACCAGCGAGATCCCGACGAGGTCCTGAGTCGCCTGATCGAGCACGCGGGCATTCGCTTCCATCTGCTGCGGCGACACGAGCGAGGCCTCGGCCAGATCGCGCTGGCTGTCTCGCGGAAGTTGCGGCGATGAGAGCCGTCCTTCGGCGTCGATCTGCAGGTGAAGTCGGATGATGTCATCGCGGAACGTGAGAAGCGGCGACGGTGTGAGCACTTCGCCGTCGGCAATCGGCGTGAGGTACTGGTCGTACATGCGCCGAAGCGGGTGGAACGCCAGATAGTGGAAGTAGGGTCGCGCTGCTTCGGTGGCGAGCCGCGGGGTCATGAACGACTCGAGCCGCCACAGCGCCAGTCGCAGCGACTGCTCGTGGGCTGCCTCGACTCGCGCCACTCGCTCGGCCCGTTCAAGTCGCAGCATCACCACGGTGACCCAGGCGAGGGCCGTCATCACCCCGAGCGCGGCCCCGCAGAAGGCCACCCATCCGAGGAGCTGCCGCACTCGCCGCCCCGAGGCGATCCCCCGCCGTGCGCCGCGGCGCGGTGCCGCAGTCGGCCTGATCGTCGCCGAGGTCATCGGTCGAGGACCTCCGCCTCGTCGGCAAGCTTGTATCCCACGCCGCGGACCGTGAGGATCAGTTCGTGCGGGGCGAGCTTCTCCCGCAACCTGGCGATGTGCATGTCCACGGTTCGAGTCTCGAGTCCACGAGGATCCAGGCCCCACGCGACGCGCAGCAGTTCATCGCGGTGGATGGTGCGGTCGCGGTTGGCCGCGAGATGCTGCAGCACGAGGGCGTCGCGATCGGTGAGGGCGTGGGTCACGCCATCGATCTTCGCCTCACGCCGCATGAAGCTGATCGAGAGATCGCCCCAGCGCAACCCTGTGGCCGCGGATGAGCGCTGCGGACTCCGCCGCAGCACGGCGTCGACTCGGGCCAGCAGCTCGCGAGCGCTGAAGGGCTTGACCACGTAGTCATCGGCCCCACCCGAGAGTCCCGCCACGCGGTCGTCCTCGCCGCCCCGCGCCGTCAACATGATCACCGGCAGGGTGGCCCGTCGGGCACGGATGGCCCCCAGCACCTCGAAGCCGTTGACTCCCTTCGGCAGCATCACATCGAGCAGGACCAGATCGATCGGCTGGGCATCAACCAGCTCGAGGGCCGCCGGACCATCTCCCGCCTCAACGACGCGGTGGCCCGCGAAGGTGAGTGCGTCGACCACGCCCCGCCGAATGGGGCGGTCGTCCTCGACGACGAGGATGGTCATGGCGGCGGACATGAGGAGGACGATACGGAGAGGACGTGGGGAGCAGGGGGCAGGGAGCCGCAAGGGGTTGCACGAACTGCACGAGCGCGGAGATCTGCCCGGCAACGAGCAAACGGTCCGCGGGTCCGTGCTGCGCCCTCAGCGCGTGGCGATCTCGGGCCAGATGAAGCCCTTGCCTGAGGCCTGGGCGCGGATGGCGGTGCGGATGGCAGCGTCGAAGGACTTGCCACCTTCGGAGGCCTGCTTCTGCTCCTCCACGACGACGAAGGCGCGGCGCTTCTCGCCGAGTTCGACAATCGACTTCTGAAGCTCGCTGCGCGTGGCTGCGGCGGCGGTGATGTGGGCGTTGCGTTCCTCGAGCGTCATGCTTCGCATGGCTTCGGGGAGATGCTCGTCCTTGACCTCTTCCAGCTTGAACGTCTCGCCTTTGCTGGCATCGACGAGGTCCCACCCCGAGCAGGAGTAAAGCTCGCTCCCCTTGGTCACGCAGCGCTGGGCCGCGGCGGCCTCGTTGAGACCCTCGGCGTTGGCGTCCTGTCGCATCTGGTTCGACGCCGACCAGGCGCCCGCAGCGCCGAAGGGCAGGTAGGTCGCGTTGATTGCGCTGCTGAGGCTGGTCAGTTCCTCGTCGAAGGGCGTGGCGATTGCGGTTGCGCCGAGGGACTGGTCAATCGAGGCGAAGTGTCCATCCGCGAGCGTGGCCACCTCCCGCCACGCGGGGGCGAGCGAATCGGACGGCATGCCGCAGTAGATGGAGTTGACGACGATGCCGCGCTCGATCGCCCGCTTCAAGGCATCGCGGAAGGGCAGGAGCGGATCCTGCTCGGCCGATTCGTTTCCGGCGACGATGATCATCTGCAGTGCGTCCTTCTGATCCGACCACTTCAAGCTGCGCGTGGCCGCGTCGACGACGCGAGCGACGTACTCCTCTCCTCCGTTGATGGTGAGGGCGAAGAGACGCTCGGAGACGAGATCGAGATCGTCGGTGAAGTCGACGTCGACCTTCACCCAGCCGTTCTCGGCCACGTGTCCGTTGTTGCCGAAGGTGAGGAGGGCGACGCGAAGCTCAGGTCGAGGCTGGGCGAGGGCGAGATCGTTCACGATGTCCCAGAGCTTGGCCCGGGCGGAGTCGATCAGGCCGTTCATGCTGCCGCTGGTATCGAGGCAGATGGCCAGATCGATCGGCCGCGGCGTGTTCACCGCAGCCAGACTGACGACCGGCACCTCGGCACTCGGCGCAACGCAGTCCGAAGGCGGGCAGAGAAGAGACGTGGCGAGAAGAAGTGAGGAAAGCATGGAGAGCTCCGTATTGGGGAAAGGGGCGAGGGTGGGAGTGGGAGTGGGTGTGGGGACTGGAACTGAGAGAAGAGGAATGAGGAATGAGGACCCGCTCAACTTCGGGTGCATTCTGTGCCTGCCCGCGCCATGCGCGATGTGCGGTGCGCGGTACGCGATCCCCACCGCGCTTGGCGTCGGCAGGCAAATGACCCGTCGTCCGTCGAGCGGGTCCTCATTCCTCATTCCTCATCCCTTCTGCCCCCCTCAACATCCGCTGTTGCGAATCAGGACCGTTCGGCCGTCGATGAGGAGGAGTACGTCTCCTGGCACTGCGGCGAGGGACTGGCGGTTCTGGCGGGCGAGGATTTCGATCAGTTGCTGGTGCTCGGGCGAGCCGAAGTCGACGATCAGGTCGGGGACGAGCTCTCGCTCGGTGACGACGAGGTTGCCGTCGATCCAGCGATCGCCGCGCTTGAAGAGGCCGCGGTCGGCGATCTGGCAGACGCCCTCGATCGCAGCGCTCTGCATGGTGACTGCGTCGTGGAAGCGATTGTCGAGGTTGAGCCTGGACTGGAGCTTTCGCTCCTGGTAGTTCATCGACTGGGCCACGCCGCCGAGACCGCTGCGGGTCTGGGCGGCGAGATTCCAGGTCGAGTCGCTGCACGACTCCTGCAGGGCCACGGAGCGACCGAGATCGACGCCCTCGACGGCGAGGAAGGAGGTGTACTCGGTGAGGATTCCCCAGCGCAGGGCGATTGCCAGGATCGCGTCGGTGAGTTCGCGAAGGCGCGGATCGCCCTGCGGCACGGCGGCGCCGGGAGCGGTCAGGCGACGGACCTCGTCGGCGAGAAGCGCCACCTGGCGACTTCCCCAGAGCCGACCGACGTAGGCATTGCGGACCGACGCACGCTGCGGATCGAGCTCTGCCCGCGCGGTCACCAGGGCCTCGCCGACGCGGCCGGTGAGTTCGAGGGTGGCACCTCGGGTCGGTGCCACTCGATCAGTGACGTAGCGACCGAGGATCACCAGTTGCTCCTCACCGTGAAGATCGGGCAGATGGACCGGCAGCACGTCGACGATCCGAATCGGCACACTCGCGTCACCGGGTCCGGCGGACGCGACTCGCAGGGCAAGATCGGTGACGGCCGGTCCGTCGAGCCGACGGGCCAGTCGCCGCGCCGCGTCGACGATCGAGTCTCCCGGCTGCACGTAGGTGGTGCTTCCGCGAGTGACGTCGCCAATGCGATCGAGCAGCGCCGCGTTGACATCGTGACCGACTCCAAGCACGTGCACGCGGCGCGACTGGGCGTTCCCCTTCTCGACCGCGGCGCGGATGTCGCTCTCGAGCGTGCGTCCCACCGTGGGCAGGCCGTCGGTCAGAAGCATGACGGTGCGCACGCGGGCGCCGGCGGCCGGTTGATTGAGGGCTTCGACCAGGGCGTCGTGGATGTTGGTGCCGCCGCCCGGAGCGAGCGACTCGATGGCCCGTCGGGCCTGGGCCAGCGACTCGCCCTGCGCGGGCATCGGACGATCGAAGAGGGCCGTGACCGAAGTCGAATACTCGATCACGTTGATGAAGTCGCGCGGCGACAGCTTCTCGAGAAGCGAGAGCGCCGCGTCGCGGGCCTGCATGATCTTCTCGCCGGCCATGCTGCCGGAGCGATCGATCACCAGGGTCAGCTCGCGCGGAGCGGGCTGATCCCATGCCCCCTTCGGGAAGACTCCGCCACCGAGCAGAAGGAAGTAGCCGCCACCTGCGGCCGGATCGGGCTCGAGCACGAGACTTGCCGCGAGAAGTTCGTGCGAGTCAAGCGGCGCCCGCAGGATCGAGAGCCGCACCGGACCGCGAACGGCAAGGTCGCTCGGACTGAGCGTGACCCGCAGCGACGCGGGGCCGCGGCGCTCGCTGCGGATCTGATGGGTCGGCGAGTAGACGTCGCGGATCGGCCGCGGCGCATTCCCGTGCGACTCGATCTCGACCTCGACGCTCCAGGGCGCCATCGCTCGGACCATCTCGCTTCGAGGGAGCACCAGATCGATCCGATCGCCATCGGCCTCGAGCAGGTGGTCGTAGCGCAGACGGACCCGCTGGCTCTGACCCGGCTCGATTGGGAAGACGCTGGAGCGCACCATGTTCCAGCCGGCGAACTCGAGAAGCGCCGGATCGCGCACCTGGGCGACGATGCGGTCGTAGGTGTCGCGGGCCTCGTCGCGGGTGAGCAGTCGAGCGACGCCCTCGGTGGCACTCGAGAGCCCGTCGTACTCGAACGAGCCGACCACCGCCTCGTAGGGCAGCGGCAGCAGCACGATCGCCTCGGCCCGGGCATGGCCCTGGTTTCGCAGCGAGAGCTCGAGCGTGGTTGTGGCCACGGCATCGCGCACCACGCTGCGGACATCGACCCGTTCGATGACCACGCCGACGTTCGCCACCGGCTGGCCCGGTGTTGGAATGTGACGACGCCCCCAGGCACCGGAGGTTGGAATGACGACGACCCGCCCGGGATCCTGAAGGAAGTCCGGGAGCAGGTCGGGACGCATGGTCTGCGCGGTGGCGTTGGGCGACGCGGCGAGGAGCGCGACTGCGATGGCCACACTCGCCGCCAGAGGGGCGACGATCCGCCCGGCGTTGGGCAGGCTTCGCGGGAGGAACGCGGCGAGGCCTGCGCGTCGGGGCGAGGGCGCCGACGGCAGCGGCAGCGGGTGATCAGGATGATGCATGACCGAACTCCGTGGGGAGGGAGATCACGCGAGGCCGACGGAACGGATCCGTCGTGCTGGGCACCATCGCGGAAGTCCACACCATGAAGTAGACGCTCGCAGCCCCCCTGCTCGCGTCACGGTCGCGCAACACTCCTTCCCCCCGGTCGGGCGGTCAGGGGCAGAGCCGCTGGATGCGCCATCCCGCTCCGGAGCGGGTGTAGAGCACGCGATCGTGAAGGCGGAAGGCGTCTCCCTGCCAGAACTCGAGGTGCTCGAGGCTGACCCGGTATCCGCCCCAATGCGGAGGCCGCGGCACCGGACCGCCTTCAAACCGGGCCCGCATCAACTCCTGAAGCTCGAGCAGCGCCGCGCGGCTGGCAATCGGACGACTCTGGGCGCTGGCCCAGGCGTTGATCTGGCTCTCGCGAGCCCGCCCCGCGAAATAGGCATCGCTCTCGGCGTCGCTGGCGTGGCTGACTTCACCTTCGATTCTGATCTGTCGATCGAGCGGATCCCAATGAAAGAGGATCGCCGCTCGACGATTGACTTCGAGTCCCTCTCCCTTGCGGCTCTGGCGGTTTGTAAAGAAGGTTGCCCCACGCTCGTCGAAGCCGCGCAGCAGCACGATTCGCGCGGATGGCTTCCCGTCCGGATCGATCGTCGCGAGGGTCATCGCGTTGGGATTGGGGAGCGTCGTGGTCTCGGCCTCCGCCAGCCAGGTTCGGACCAGCACCGCGGGATGTTCGGGCGGAGCGTCGAAATCGACGGGGGCGAGCTGAGGTCGGCTGCTGGGAGCGGGGTCGGTGCGCATCGGGTGTTTCAGCGGATCAGGTGTTCCAGCGAAGCAGGGCGTCATCGCGTCATCGCGTCATCGGCATCCGGCGGTGCCGGAACCTCGCCGACTCTACGGAAGAATGCGCCGTGATGTGCGTTTGCGTCCGTAGACTGGGACTGGTGCGGGGCAGGGGATGAAATGACGATTTGCCGCAGTCGGCCACGGGCGGTCGGCTTCGGATGGAAGAGACAGTTCGGCGCCGAAGTGCGGAGACATCGGTTTGGGATCGGCCACCGCTTCGGGGCCGAGTGCCCCAAGCTCGAAATGGCTCTGGAAATGGCTCTGGCAACCGCTGTCGTCAGGTCCGATGTGTGGGGCCAGTCATGGTCTGGTGGCGCAGGGGCGCCCGGGAGACCCCGTCATGCATGAACGTCGCAATTTCATTCTGGTGCTCTTGCTGATCGGCTCTGCCGTCTGGGCGCTCGTCGCCTGGGGCTGGATGGGGGCGAGCCTTGGGGAAGCATCGATGGTCGTCTGGGCGCAGCGCGTGCTCGCCAGCGCGATGCTGCTCTCCTGCGCGGGCTGGCTGTGCTGGGCGATGATCGGCGAGGACAAGCTGCCCGATCATCTGCGCACCGAAGTCGGTGGCGTCTACTACGAAGTCGACGGTCTCTGCTTCATGCCGATCGTCCGCATCGGGAAGAACGAGCGCGCCGAGCTTCGCATCTACTACCAGAATCGCTTCGAGAATCCGGTCAACGCCGTCGTGCACCTCCGCCCGCCGCAGGACACCTTCGTGATCAAGGAGGGAATGCGCGACGCCCACTTCGCCTTCCGCGCCAATGGCGGCGACTTCGGCTGCATCCGCCAGCCGATTGCGGTGCCCCGCTACCTCCAGGGCGAAGTCGTGCACGTCGATCTCGCCGCAGCGTGCCACTATCCCCGCGGCAAGGGCGCGTGGATGCGGCGCACCAGGGGAATGCCCTGCGGGACACTCGATGTCGACTGGCAGGGCGCCGCGTTCAAGATGGGCGTCCACTTCGCCACCGGCGAGATCGAACTCAAGGAGCCGGTGACCCTCCACCTGTGCATGCCGCGCGGCGTCCGCCACCGCCTTGATCAGGAGCTCTCCTGGAAGCAGGAGCAGATCGCCGCCGGCATCGAAGGGTGACGCGGCACGTGGGGCCCGCTCGAGCTGCCCCAGGCTGGCCCCAAACGTGCCCCGACGTGAGTACTCTGGCTCCGATTCGCCATGGTCTCTGCGCACTCCTCAGGAGCAGTTCTTCGTGTCTGAACGAACGATCGCGGTCGTCGGGTTGGTCGCTCTCGGCATCGCCGCAGCCGTGGTGCTCTGGGCACCATGGCGGGGCCCCGCGCCGGTCGCCGACGACTCCGATCGCCCGATCTGGCTGGCTCTCGAGACGCCGGCTCACGACTTCGGCGTCGTCGACCTGCCCGGACAGAGCGAGAGGGTGCTGAAGCACACCTTTCGCTTTCGGAACACCGGCACCACGCCGCAACGTGTGGTCTCGACCACTTCATCGTGCGGGTGCACGACCGCAGAGGCGACTCCGGCGGAGGTCGCGCCAGACGGCGAACTGGCCGTCGAGGTGACGATGACCCTGGCCCACGCCGCCCGTCGCTCATCGACCGTCTGGGTGCGCTTCGACGATGGTCGCGGCGTGACCTGCACGGTCGTTGGCATCGGGCGACGTCCTCGAAGTCTGGCGGTCGAGCCGAATGAACTCATCCTCGCGGAGGAGCGCTCGATCGAACTCACGGTGCGTGTGACTCAGCATCCGGATTTTCCCGATCCCGAACAGCTCACGCTCTCACCCCTCGACGGCCTCGAGTGGTCGCTCGACGACTGGACCCGCGGCGACTCGATCCCCGGCGAGATCCAGCACTTCTCGACCATCCTGCGCGTGCGACGGCCCGGCGACACGCCGTGGCCCCTCGGGCTGACCGTCGAACTCGAGAATGCCGATTGGGTGACGGTGCAGTTGAGGTTGCCGGAGTAGTCGCGGCGGCGGCGCCGCCTGGGTCCGTCGGCTGCGCCGACGAACTGAGGTGTGCCGCGTGCGCGGCACCTGCTTGGGGCCGGAAATGCCGCCGCCAACAGGAGACGCACGAACTCTCCAGGCACGTGAGCGGCGGCATGTCCGGCGATTCAGTTGGGGGGTGCGCCTTCGCGAGCGCAGTCGTGTCACCCCGAAGTACCCTGCGCCGCCACCCCGCGCACGCACTCAATCGTGCAACCCACTGCTGCCCCCTCCCGGCGAGCGAAGCGAGCCGCCTGCCCCTCTTCTCCATGCTCCACCTCCGCCCCATCGAACCTCGTGATTGTTCCGAAGTCACCCGCGAGCTCGTCACCAACTGGCAGTCGACTGAGATCTGGTCGCTCGGCCGTCGCCATCACGCCGAGCAGTTGCCCGGATTCGTGGCGGAGCACGACGGCCGATTTCTCGGCGCGGTGACGTACCACCTCGATTCCGGCGGATGGCAGGGCGAGATCATCACGTTGAGTTCGAGGAGCACGCCGCCGAGTGCCGACTGCGCAGGCGGAACGTCACGAATTGTCGGCGGGGGCGGGGGTGTCGGCACGGCGCTCCTCGAGGCCGCGACGAACGCGATCTACGCCGCCGGCTGCGTCCGGGCGTTTCTCACGACGACCAACGACAACCTGCGGGCCATCGGCTTCTATCAGAAGCGCGGTTGGCGCTTCGCGGCCATCCACATCGGCATCGTCGACCGCGTCCGACTGGTCAAGCCCGAGTACCCCCTCGTGGGCCTGAACGGGATCGAGATTCACGATGAGATTGAGTTTGAGAGGTGGGCGGGATAGGGGACAGGGAGCCAGGGAGCAGGGGGATGGCAGCGGCCGGTCTGCCCCCTGCTCGCGCCTCACCCCCCAAAGATCGCCACCGGTTCGGTCGACGGCGGGACGTATTCGCGCGGCCGCGCGGGGTCGAAGATGATCCAGTCGCCGAAGAACGCACGCGGAGCGGGTCGTGCTGAATCACCAGCGAATGGGTGCTTCGGCGGTGCCCGCCAGGCGCGGGCGGCGGACCGATCGGGCAGACCTTGTGGCGTTCCCGGCACACCGCGGTCGTCGAGGCGATCGGAACCAATTGACCAGACCACCGGCGCCCCCTCGCGCAGTTCGTAGCGAAGCGCGCGGCCGTCGTAGGGGTCGCGCGGAATCGCCCGGAGAAACGCGGGAACGAGTTCGTCAAGACCGACCGGCCAGTGGCCGCGCTCGAGCTTGAAGCGGTTGAGGGCGACGACCACGCGGGTGGCTTGCATCGTGGAAATCATCAGCTTCTGCGTGGCGATGAGCTTGTCGGCGGCGGGAGCGAACAGCGTGAAGACGCGCCGACGGCTGGTCTCAGGCCGGCCGTCGAACCACTTCTCCGGGTCATAGTCGAACTCCCAGAGCGGTAGACCGGCGAGACGATCCATCTCTTGGAAGTAGGCGTCGTAGCGAGCGAGCGTGTCGCGCCGGCCTTCGAGCCACAGGGCCCCGGCGGGCGCCGACATCGCCCCGATGATCTGCTCCATCGTCTCTCCACCCAGACCGGATGAGCTCGATTCAATGGTCCGCTTGACCTTCGCATATTTCGCAAGCTCACCCATCAGGAGCACGCCATCGCCATCTCCGTCATCGGTGAAGACCCGCTGAAGCAGATCCTCGAATCCGATCCGCTCGGTACTCCAGCCGATCTGAAACGACTCGGGCCGAAGGTCGCCGAGGGCGTCAGCGAGCCTGGCCAGATTCGCGAGGTCGAAGGCCGTCGGACGGCGCTCGAGTATCTCGACGATTTGCTCGACGGCGAGTTCGCGGATCGCCGCTTCCACCAGTTTCGAGACGAGGAAGCCATGCTCGCCGGCGTGTCGAGCGACGCCGAAGATGGCAATCAGACTGTCGACGGCGCGATCGCCTTCGCCGCGGTCGGCGGCGACCGCAGCATCGGCGCCGAGAATTCGCGCCGATTCTCGCAGCACGCCGAGCTGCGGCAACAGCACGGAAAAGACAGACGCCTCGTGCGGCGGCGGCGGAACGGGTGGCGGGTTGTTCTTGCCCCACTCGCCCTTCAGCACTTCGCCGTCTTCCTGACGCCAGGTATGCAGGACCGGATAGCCGAGTGCCGGCTGCATCGCCGCCGCTCGGAGCTGATCGATCTCGGCGCGGTGAAGCACGATCTCGGCCGCCGCCTCGCGCCACACCTCCTGATCGGCGCGGCTCAGATCGCCGGCGACGACGGAGAGATGCTGTCCCGCGACTGCGTCACCGCGTTCACCGGGCGTGCCGAATCGCCACGGTGTCGCCCATCGCATCGCCTCGCGGTACTGCGGCCACGCTCCGACACCGTCCTCCGGAACCGGCATCACCGACGCAAGTCGCTCGGTCGCATTGAAGGCAATCGTCGGCCGCCTGAACCAGAGCCAGGCGGCGCTGACGAGGTAGATCCCAACCACGGCGGCAACGCTGATCGAGCCCCATCGCAGCATTCCGAGGAAGGCTCGGTCGAAGGGAGTTCGCTTCGCCCGCGCGGCTCGCCGCAACAGGCGACTGGCGGTGCGGGGATCGCCGAAGCTCGCGTGCAAGGCTTCGACCGACTCGCCGGACTCAAGACCATCGGCGAAATGGGCCGCGAGTTCGAGAGCGATGTCGGCCCGCTCTGCCCGTCGCAGCCGCGTGCCCCGCACGACGTCCCGAACGAGTTGGGCCAGCGGCGCCGGCAGAGCGTCGACCGGCGAGGCCCTGAGGGCACGTCGCCGGGCACGTCGCCGGGCCCGCCGCTCGCGGCTGGACTCGCGGCTGGACTCGTGGCTTCCGAGGATGGTGAAGATCGAGGTGCGACCGAACCAGTCGGCGAGCGTGTAGCGGCGAATCGGTGACACGCCTGTCGCGGCGTCCGCAGGCCCACTCGACCCACTCGCCTCGTTTGGGGCACCAGCCGCGCGGAGATCGGCACTCATGACAAACATCCCTGGAAGGGCTCGTCTGCGCAGTTCAGTCCACGGGTCACGACCCCCAGCGCCCGCATCGCCTCGACGATGTTGCGCCACTGCCTGGTGTCCTCGCTGAGTCGCTTCTTGCCGGCGCTGGTGAGCGAGTAGTACTTCCGACTGCGGGCGGTCGAGTCATCCCAGCGGCTCTTCACCAGCCCCTTGGCTTCGAGGTTGTAGAGCATGGGGTACAGCGTCGACTGCCCCATCGCGAGAAGACCGTCCGTCCGCCTGGTCAGGGCCTCGACCAGCTCGTATCCGTACATCTCACCCCGCTCGAGCAGCTTCAACACAGCCAGCGGCCCGGCCCCACGCATGAGTTCGCGTTCGATGGTCATGGCGGCAGCATACCATGTGTGGCATAGTATGCGAGGGGGAAGCGTGAACAACTGAGGCGGCTCGCGTTGCGAGCCGGAAGGGATCAGCAGTGGGTTGCACGACCGGTGCGTGCGCGGGGTGGCGGCCCGGGGTACTTCGGGATGACTCGACTTCCGCGTGCCAGGCCCTCGCCGGGTGCCGCGCACGCGGCACACCGCATCCGCGGCGGCGCAGCCGACGCGCCCGGTCGGCGCAGCCGACCACTCACTCACCCCGCCCCGACCGGCTCACGCGTTCGGTTCCACGTCTTGCGCTCTCGGCGGGGCACGTACCCCCCCACCACTCGGAGGTCGCCCTCGCCCACCAGGTCTCGCAACTGCGAGAGCAGCGCGGGGTCGGGCAGCACCGAAACCTTCGAGGTCAGACGCACCACGCGACCGTCGAGGTCGCGCGGGGCAATTGAGATGTGGACGGGAACGGCACGGCCGCGCTGGGCGCCGGAGACGCCGGTGGCCTGACGCAGCAGCCCGGCGGCGAGCCGCATGCGCTCGGGAAGCGGATCGCTTCGCTCGTCGTTCGATTCGACGAAACGCAGCTCGATCGACATCGCCAGGTGCTGCGGCGCCGCCTCGAGCGGATAGGCGTGATCCACGATGATGTTGGTCGGTCCGCGGCTTCGATCGATCGTGCCGCAGAGGATCACCATCGCATCCGGCTGCAGGACGTGGCCGTACTCGGCAAACGACTCCGGGAAGATCACGCCATCGAGCGTGCCGCGCTGATCCTCGAGCGTGAGCTGGGCCATGCGCTGTCCGGCGGACTTGCCGCTGTTGGCGGGCTTGACGACAACCCGCGTCATCACGCCGCCGATTGCAACCACCCGTCCCGACTCCGCCTCCTGCACGCCGATGGTGTCGATTGTGGCGAACTCCCAGAGGAGCGGGCGCAGGGAATCGAGCGGATGACCGGAGACGTGAAAGCCAAGCGCCTCCTTCTCGAAGGCCAGCATCTGCCGACGCTCCCACGGCGTGCACTTCTCGAGGCTCTGGGTGGTGGCAGTGCCCACCGCGCTCGGTTCCGCGGCGCCGAACATGTTCATCTGCCCCGACTGCCGGTCGCGAGCGAGGTCCTGCCCGGCGCGGACGGCCTTGTCGATACTTGCGGCGACCGCGGCGCGGGAGTCGGCGCCGTGCAGCGAGTCGAAGGCCCCCGCCTTCACCAGGGCTTCGATCGTCGCTCGATTCACGCCCCGCAGATCAACACGCTCGCAGAAGTCGAAGAGCGATCCGAACGGGCCATGCGTGCGGCGTTCGTCGACGATCGTGCGGGTGGCGCCTTCGCCGGCCCCCTTGATGGCCCCGAGCCCGAAGCGGATGTGGCCGTGGAGATGATCGTGCGGCTCGTCGGGCCCGTAGACGATCGAGAAGCTCGGCTCCGAGAGATTGACGTCGGGCGCCCGCACCTCGACGCCGACGTGAGGCGATGCGGCGCTGTGGTCTGGGAACTGCACCCGGCGGCACTCCTCCAGATACATCGACCACTCGTCGATCTTGCTCGCCTGACTCTCGAAGGAAAGCACCGCGCCCATGAAGTGCCCGGGGAAGTAGGTCTTCAGGTAGGCGGTCTGGTACGCGATGATCGCGTAGCCGGTCGAGTGGCTCTTGTTGAAGCCGTATCCGGCGAACTTCAGGATCAGTTCGAAGAGTTCGCCGGCGGCCTCACGAGTCACGCCGCGCTCGGTGGCGCCCCCGACGAAGTCGGCCCGGGCGGCGTTGATCGTCTCCTGCTTCTTCTTCGAGATCGCCTTGATGATGGTGTACGCGGCCCGGAGCGGGATGCCGCCGAGGCCATGCAGCACCTGCATGACCTGCTCCTGATAGACCATGATCCCGTAGGTTTCGCCGGTGTAGCGCTCGATCACCTCGTGCATCGAGGGCACCGACTGTCGCCCGTGCTTGCGGGCGTTGTAGTCGGGAATCAGATCCATCGGCCCCGGCCGGAACAGGGCGTTCGCCGCGATCAGATCGTCGAGCCGATCGGGCTTCATGTCGATCAGGAGCTTGCGCATGCCTCCCGACTCGAATTGGAAGATGCCGGCGGTCTCGCCCCGACGGAAGAGATCGAGGACCCGCTGATCGTCGAGAGGAATGCGATCGAGGTCGAGCGGATGCGGCCCGGGATACTCGCCCCGCCCGACTTCGCTCGGTGCCCGCCGACCGACCGCGTGCCAGATGGCCTCGTCGGGCATGGCATCGACGATGAGCTTGCGGGCCAGCTCGATCGTGGAGAGCGTGCGCAGCCCGAGGAAGTCCATCTTGAGGAGGCCGACCTTCTCGCAGGTCGGGCCGTCCCATTGGGTGACCACTTCGTCGCTGCCGCTGGTCTTGCAGAGCGGCACGATCGATTCGAGCGGCTGCGTGGCAATCACCACGCCTGCCGCATGCACGCCGGCGTGGCGGGCGTGATCCTCAAGCGCCGTCGCGGTCTCGATCACCCGACGAACCAGCGGCTCCTTCTCGAACCGCTCCTTGAGGCGCGGCTCCTTCTGGAGCGCCTCCTCGATTGTGATGCCGAGATCCTGCGGCACCAGATTGGCAAGCGCTTGCCCATCGGAGGGCAGCATGCCCATCACCCGGGCCACGTCCTTGATCGCGGCGCGGGCCTTGAGCCGACCGAAGGTGATGATCTGGGCCACGTAGCCGTACTTGCGCCTGACGTAGTCGATGACTGCGCCGCGCCCGTCCTGGCAGATGTCGATGTCGATGTCGGGATACTCCGAGCGATCGGGATCGGTGAAGCGCTCGAAGAGAAGGCCGTACTTGACCGGACAGGCGTTGGAGAGGCCCAGCACGTATCCGACCATCGTGCCGACGCCGCTGCCACGGGCCATCGCCGGAATGCCCCGCTGCCGGGCCCAGTTGACGAAGTCCCAGACGATCAGGAAGTAGGCGCTGATCGACTTGTCGGCCAGCACGGCCAGTTCTCGCTCGAGCCGCTCGCGGACTTCGCGCACGCCCGCGGACAGCTCGGTCGGGCCCGCGCCCCGAGCGAACTCGGGCCCATAGCGCCACACCACACCGGCTTCGGCGAGTTCACGAAGGGCGAGATCGCACTCGGCCTTCATCTGGTCGTTCGCCCGAACATTCATCCGGACATTCGTCTGGGCATTCGTCTGGACATTCGTCTGGGCCTGAGCCGCGTCGCCGGCGCCATCGGCCCTTCCGCCGCCCTTCGCATCAGTGGGCGACTCGAACGGCAGCAGCTCGTAGTTCGCGCAGAAGGCCTTGAACCAGGTGGTCACATCGGCGGACGGATCGAAACGCGGCGGCTCGCCGATGCGCCGCACGCGCACCACCGGCGCGTGACTGGCGCCGCCGGCGAAGGTGACCACGCAGCGGTCGGCGATCCGCACGGTGTTGGCGAGGGCTTCGCGCTCGTCGTCATCTTCGGCGAAGAGCGCCGCCATCTCGGCGGGGCTCTTGACGTAGAGCGACTGCGGATAGTGGTAGCGCTGCGACTCCTCCTTGTTCTTCCCCATGCTGATGCAGCAGAGGGTGTCGTGGACGTCGTGGTCCTCGGCGCGGAGGAAGTGGGCGTCGTTGTCGCAGACCAGTGGCAGCGCGAGTTCCCTGGCCAGCTTCTTGAGGAGCGGATTGATCCGCTCCTGCTCCGGGACATGGCGCTGCAGCTCGATATAGAAGCGCGGGTCGCCCTTCTCGTTGGGGCGGAAGGTCTCGGCGTGCCAGCGAGCCTCGGCCAGCGCCGCCTGCCAGTGCTTCTCGTCGGAGGTGCGGGCGTGGAGCTCGAGGTGGTAGGCGATCGAGCTTCCGAGATGCCCGTTGATTGCGATCAGGCCGTCGCCCCACTGGGCAAGCGTCGACTTGTCCATGCGCGGCTTGTAGTAGAAGCCGTTGACATAGGCGTCGGAGCTGAGCTTGAGGAGATTGCCCCAGCCCTCATCGTTCTCGGCGAGCAGCACCAGATGGAATCCGCCGTCGGCGATTCCCGAAGGCGTTCGATCGCGACGGTCTCCGGGCGCGACATACGCCTCGATGCCGAGGATCGGCTTGATCCCGGCGTCCTTCGCGGCGCCGACAAACTCCATCGCGCCGTGCAGATTGCCGTGGTCGGTGACCGCGACGGCGGTCATCCCCAACTCCTTCACGCGGGCGACCAGCGCCTCGAGACGATTGCCGCCATCGAGGAGCGAGTACTCGCTGTGAAGATGGAGATGCACGAAGCCGCTCGACGCGGAGTTCGACACGAGGCTCGGCTTCGGGGCCCGCGCGGAAGTTGGAGAGGTCTTGGATGCGGCCACGGAGTCGCTCGCTGTGAATCTGGGGCGTGAGATGACGCAGGATAGATCCGACGCTTCCGGGATCACGCCGACCGACAGGTGATGCACGACCTCTGCTGGTGTGCGTCGCAGAATCCTGCGCGTCTTGCCGCGGTTGCCCAAGCCGCCGCCCGCCGGTCGAGTCGCCGCGACGCAGGTTCCGCCGCAGGCCACGAATCGCTGAAATTCCCCAACCATTCCGCGCCGTTGTTTTCGGTACTTCGAGAGTGCCGCAGCGGCCCGAGAACGATCATTTGCGCGGCCCCTTCGAATTCTGCGAACCGCCGGACTGGCTCCTGCGGATTCCTGAGGCAAGCGTCTTCGGTCCGCACCGTCTGACCCGACTGCTTCTGCCTCATTCTTCTTCCGGGAGCTCCGCCATGACCATCCGCTCACGTTCAATTGCCACCATCTCTCTCCCAATCTCGCTGATGGGAGCCGTCCTGGGTCTCGCCGCCCCGGCGTCGGCCGATCTGATTCTGATCCAGTCCGATGTTCCCAGCAGCGCGAGCCAGCTCGGCGCCTACACCGGCAGCCTCAACTGGAACTACACCGGTGGCAACGCCGGCGTGCTCACCGTCTCGCTCACCCACACCAGCACCTTTGGCGGGTTCCTCACCGCCTTCCTCTTCAACATCAACAGCGTCGACCTCGGCGCGGCTGCGGCGCTGGCCTCCACCTCCGACCCTGACTTCCTGAACATCTCGGGCGGCGGGCTCAACGGAGCCCCGTTCGGAACCTTCGATGCCGGGGCAGGATTGAGCGGAGTGTTCCAGGGCGGCGGTGGCCCTAGCGCCGGCCTCGCATTCGGCCAGACCGGCACCTTCCAGTTCAACGTCGTGGCCAGCGATGCCTCGGTCCTCTCGGCGTCGAGCTTCATCACCGGTCCCAACGCGTTCGACTTCATCGTCCGCTTCCGCGGCTTCCAGAATGGTGGATCCGACAAGGTCCCCGCGATCGTGGTCGTCCCGGGCCCCGGCGCTCTGGCCCTGCTCGGCCTGGCCGGACTCGTCGGTGGCGGTCGTCGTCGTCGCTGAGCCGGTGACGGCAACCATCGCGATTTGGGTCGCGCGTTCTCTTACAATCTGCCCGCATGCCAGCCATCAAGGACACCACACGCCTTCTGGTTGGAATGCGGCAGGGCGATCGCAACGCCCAGGCGCAACTGCTCGAAGCCGTCTACGGCGAGTTGCGGGCGCTCGCGGGCTCGTTCTTTCGCCGCCAGGACGCCAGGCACACGCTTCAGCCGACGGCGCTCGTTCATGAAGCGTGGATGAAGATGGTCGATCAGACCGCGCTTGAGGTGCGCGATCGCGGCCACTTCTTCGCAATCGCGGCGACGGCCATGCGGCAGATCCTGATCGATCATGCCCGGGCCCGCGGAACGAAGAAGCGCGGCGGCGAGGCCGCCCGGGTGACCATCGACGCCGCAATCGAGCCGGCCGCAGACCAGCCGCCAGATGCCCTCGACGTGCTGGCCCTCGACGAAGCGCTCACGCGGCTCGCTCAACTCGATCCGCGTCAGGCCCGCGTGGTGGAACTGCGGATCTTCGCGGGGCTGTCGGTCGCCGACACCGCGACCACCCTCGAGGTGTCGCCGCGAACCGTCGAACTCGACTGGCGCATGGCCCGAGCCTGGCTCTCGCGAGAACTCGCGGCGTGAGGCCGCGAGGGGGGATTCGAACCCCCGGGCGAACCCCCGGGCGAACCCCCGTTCGAACCCCGGGCGATCGTCTACTTCCTCGAGGACTTCTTCGGCTTCTTCGCGACCTTCTTCTTGACCGACTTCTTGGCCGCCTTCTTGGTCGCGGCGTCTGGCTCGCCGCGTGCGGCAGCGACGGCGGCCTCGGCAGCGGAGATGGTCCGCAGGTCGGCCGCGTGCGAGCGCTGGAAGGTCTGGATGTCGTTGAACTTGCCGCCGGCGTCGCGGACGGCGTAGAGCTTTGTTCCGGTGCTGGAGCGGTGGGTGGTTCGTCGTGGCATGGGTCGATCCTGCTTCGCGGCGACTGTCATTTGAGCGCTTCGTCGAACGTTCGACGCCGATACCCCGGCCGGGGCGCGTGGTCGGAGGCCTCCGAGCCGTCCGTCGTGTCGCCGAACGACGACGGTGGCGAGCAGACTACCGCGAGAACAGAGTCGCCGCCGCGCCCGCCTCTCGGGCCGGGTGGGTGAGTTCTCTTCGGACTGCCCCTTGCGTCTCGACGGGCGCGCGGGAAGATGCCCGGGTTTCGTCGGGAGAGTTGGAGAGAGGACGTCGCCCATCATCGAGTGCGATCGATGTCGGGACTGGGAGGTCTTCGATGGCAACCGCAGAGCAGCTCCTGATGCTGAAGGGTGGCGACCTGGTCAGTCTCGGTCCCGAGGCGACCGTCAGCGACGCCGTCGCCCTGATGCACGCACGACACATCGGCTCGATTCTGGTCGTGCGCGCGGGGGAGATCGCGGGGATCTTCACCGAGCGCGACCTGCTCGAGCGCGTCGTCGCCTGCGAACAGGATCCGCATCAGGTGCGGCTGGCCGAGGTCATGACCAGCCCCGTCGCGTGCGCGGCCCCGCATACGTCGCTCGATGAGATCCGACTGCTGATGCGGGAGCGGTTCCTCCGGCACATCCCGGTCATCGACGGCGCGCAGCCCGTTGGAATGATCTCGATGGGCGATCTCAATCGGGCGGAGGCACTGGTCGAGGAGCGATCGATCGTCTGGTTCGGCGTGGCCTCGGTCGTCGTCGCGGGGTGAGGCCATGCATACCTCGGTACGACACCTCGGTCACGAAATGGCTCCGCTACCATCGCCCCGTGGAAGTTCGACCCGTCCATCTCGAACTCAAGCGCGACGAGTCGCTCACCGTCGACTGGTCCGATGGCGTTCGCAGCGTCTATTCGATTGCCCATCTGCGGCGCTTCTCTCCCTCCGCAGACGCTCGTCATCTGCGCGAGCAGATGGCCAGCAATCCGCTCACCGTGCTGCCTCCTTCGCGGGGCGACGGGGGCCCCTTGCGGGCCCTCGACATCGAACGAGTGGGCCACTACGCCGTTCGCATCCGCTTCTCCGACGGCCACGACACCGGAATCTATTCCTGGCCGTACCTTCGCAGCATCGATCCGGCCCTGCCGGCGACGCCCTCGCCTCATGATCGGCGTTCCTGATGCGAGTCGCCCTGATTGCCGATGAGGTTCTTCTTCACCGCGAGCAGGCGTCCCTCAACCGCCAATGCATCGCCCTGCTCGACGCAGGCGTGCAGCTCGTGCGGATGGTCCCGTCGACCTTCGATCCTCTCGGAGCGAACCCGCTCGAACGCGAGCTGGGCCTGGTGCCGCGCATCTCATACTCGAAGGGTGGACCAATCTGGCTCCGCCCGTCGCGCCGCGCCGCCCTTCTCTATGAGCTCGATCGGCATGCTCCCGACGTGATCCACGCCAGCGGAGCGTCGACCTTTGCGCTTGCGTCGGATCTCGCCCGGACCCTGGATCGCCCACTCGTGCTCCAGGCATGGTCGAGCGCCGACGTCGCCGCAGTTCCACGCCACACTCGCACGACCCCCGCCATCGCCTGCGTGGCCCCGACCGCTCCGCTGGCAGCCCTGCTCGGGACTCGAGTCGACCCTGCCATCGTGCATCACATCGCAATCGGGGTGGCGGTGCCACCGCAGCTCGCAGTCGACGCGCCCGCCTCCGACACCGGAGTGGATCTCGTGGTGCTCACCGAGGGGCTCGATCCGGAGTCGACGGACCTTTGCTTCGCCGGGCTGCAGCGCGCCATCGCCCAACATGCCGAACTCCACGCAGTCATCGAGATCAGAGGACCACGGAGCCACGACACCTGGCGGAGCCTTCGCCGTCACGGGCTCCTCGAGCTCACCACCTCGATTGCCGACGCGGCGCCGCTGCGGCAACTCGTCCTCTGCTGCCATGTCGTGGTGACTCCCGAGCGGGCCGGAGTGGTGCGCGGCCTGGTGCTCGAGGCGATGGCCGCCGGCATCACCGTGATCGCCCGCGCCGATTCGATGCTCGACATGATCGAGCCCGAGCGCACTGCCATCGTGGTGGGGAGCGCCGGACCGTCCGATGGGGGTGGCGCCCCCTCCGCCGAGCGGTGGCAGGTCGCCTTCGAGCGGGCGCTTGGGAGTGGCGAGGATGTCGAAGCGATCGCCCGGGGGGGCCGGGCGCTGATCGAGCGGCAGCACCGCTCCTGCGATCACGCGGAACGACTCATCGATCTGTACGAGCGCATCGGGGGGCCGGAGGCCCTGCCGTTCCCGGGCGCGGTTCGCCCCGACTGATCTCCGCGGCTCGACGATTTCTTCACGAGATGGACTGAACTGCCCTCCGGGTGCCGACGTACCAGTGCCATCACTTCGATGGCCCTCTCTCCTCTGCTCCGCCGAGCTTCAAACCTCGGCGGAGCATTCTCGTGTACCGGCGCCGCCGCGCTCTGGAAGGCTCGCTCGGTTCGATCAAAGGCCGATCCCTGGCCGCCCGCGCCGTCGCGGGCTTGACCACCCGTTGCCGCGACGGTCCAATCTGACGGAGTTCTCGGCCGCCTCGTGGATCGAAGCAACCGAGATGGTTCCGGTGGGTCTGGTCCCGCCGGCCGACACGACTATCGACGCTCGCTCTTGCGAGTTCCTCGGTTGGCCCGAGGCAGGATTTCAAAAGGATCGACACCATGAAGAAGACACTTTTCGGCTGCGGCCTCGCGTTTGTCGCCAGCACTCTCCTCGTCGGCTGCGGTGGCAGCAGCACCACGCCGGACGGTCGGGCCATCAAGGCCAAGCCCGCCGCGGCCGATGGCGAGAAGATCCAGTCGCCCGATCAGGCCGCCAGTGACAGCCTGAAGCAGGACGAAGGCGCCGGCGCCAAGAGGAAGTGATGCGAGCGCCCTCGCGGCGCGTCTGAACCGACTCCGCTGGAACGACCCGAGGCACGCGCCTCGGGTCGTTCTGCATGGAGTCGGCGAGCGGCATGCCTCGCGGCCCGCGAGGCAAATGGAGTCGCTACGCTCCCGGCACCATGAGTTCGCTCCCCGCCTCGGCACCCTTCTCCGTCGACTCGCTCATCAGCCAGCGGGCCCTCGCCATCGACGCCTCCGGCATCCGCCGGGTCTTCGATCTGGGCGCAAAGCTCGCGAATCCGATCAATCTCTCAATCGGACAACCCGACTTCCCAGTGCCCGAGGCGATGAAGGATGCGGCCATCGCCGCAATCCGCGCCGATCGCAACGGGTACACGGTGACGCAGGGTGTTCCCGAGCTGCAGCACGCCATCTGGAACCACCTGAACAGCACGCTCGGCTGGTCGGGTCCGCACGACGACCTGGGGCTGCTGGTCACCTCGGGAACCAGCGGCGCGCTTCTGCTGGCCTTCCTCGCGCTTCTGAATCCCGGTGACGAGGCAATCGCCGCCGACCCCTTCTTCGTGATGTATCCGCAGCTCGGGCCGATCACCGGCGGGCGGGTGGTCCTCTGCGACACCTATCCCGACTTCCGCCTCACCGCCGAGCGGATCGAGGCGAAGATCACGCCGCGCACCAAGCTCGTCCTGCTGAACAGTCCGAGCAATCCCTGCGGCGTGGTGCTCTCGAGCGACGAGATCCGCGACATCGTCGAGCTGTGCCGGCGACGGGGAATCCTGCTGATCTCGGACGAGATCTACGACGAGTTCGTCTACAGCGACGCCCGCGAAGAGGGTCGCTTTCCAACTCCGGCGCGGATGACCGATCAACTGCTCCTGATCCGCGGATTCGGCAAGAGCTACGGCTGCACGGGATGGCGCCTCGGGTACGTCACCGGACCCAGGCGACTGATCCAGGAGATGGCCAAGCTGCAGCAGTACACCTTCGTCTGCGCTCCTTCGATGGCCCAGCTCGGCGTGGCCAAGGCCTTCGACGTCGATCTTGGGCCATTCGTCCGCAACTACGAAACCCGGCGCGATCTGGTGCTCGATGCCTTCAACGGCGTGGCCAATGTCGCCCGACCGGGTGGCGCCTTCTATGCCTTCGTCGAAGTGCCGAGCCGGCTCGGGCTCAGCGCCAGCGACTTCGTCGAGCAGGCCATCGCCAACAGCGTGCTGGTGATCCCCGGAAAGGTCTTCAGCAGGCGCGACACCCATTTCCGCTTGAGCTACGCCGCACCGGAGCCGACCCTTCGCAAGGGACTCGAAATCCTCCGCGGGCTGATGGGGTGACCTAGAAGCCCGCCGGCCCAAACCCGCGAACGCCCGCATGAACGGTCGAACGCAGGTGCGACCCGTCAGGCGCAGGGACGAACCCACGAAGGCAGCTACGAACCGTCGCACGCAGGTCCGAACCCGCAAACGCGAGTACCAACCCGCGAAAGCGAGTGTGCGGCCGAAGGCCGCTACGGAGCGCTCTGACAGCCCAGCCCAGCCGCTACGGAGCGCTCTAACAGCCCAGCCCCACCGCTACGGAGCGCTCCAACCCACGAACCCTCGAAAGCGAGTGTGCGGCCGAAGGCCGCTACGGAGCACTCCAACGCACCAACCCGCGAAAGCGAGTGTGCGGCCGAAGGCCGCTACGGAGCGCTCTAACAGACCGCCGAAGGCCGCTACGGAGCGCTCTAACAGACCACCCCAGCCGCTACGGAGCGCTCTGAAAAACCAACACCCCGCTCTGGCGCGAATCGCATCGCACTTACTTCTTCGCCCCACCCTTGCCCGCAGCCGGGGCCTTGGCTGCGGGAGCAGCCTTTCCAGCAGGCGCAGCGGCCTTGCCCGCAGGTGCCTTGCCCGCAGGTGCCTTGCCGGCGGGTGCCTTGCCGGCGGGTGCCTTGCCGCCAGCGGCCTTGCCGCCCGCGGCCGGAGCAGCGGCGTCGCCCTCACCCTCGGCCTTCTTGGGCTTCTTGGTCACGACCGCCTTGATGCTGCGGACCTTGGCGAGTCCGAGCGGCGAGTTCTTGTCGCCGTCGAAGCGGGTCTCGAGCGCGAGCTTCTCGATCCGCTCGGCGCGCTTGAGCACGTTGCGATGCGAGGCGAGGCTTCCGGACTTGGTCTTCAGGCTGCGGTGAATGCTCATGGCTGTCGCTCGAAACGTTCAGGGTCGGGACTGTCCATCGTCCACGAAGTCATTGACTGACGGTTGTTCCGTCCCAGGGTCCAGACAGGGTGGCTCGTCGCGAACGTCGCGACAAGTCCCTCCCTTCGACGGCACTACCGGCGAAACCGTTCGGGATACGCATCCCCGAAGTCGCGGTTGCCGCGGACCTGGTTCTTCCACCGGAGCCCGACGGCACGGATCCGTGCCTCGAGGTCCTTGATCGCCTTGGACTGCCTGTCAGCCTTGTCGGCATACCCAGGCAAGACGATCACTTTGCGAAGTCGGGCATTATTGACTGAGACGGCATGGGCATCAAGGCCGTTGTCCCGCAGGAAATCGACCATCGGCTGGGCCTTGTCGGGCGGAGGATGGGCGAGCACGAAGTAATACCAGCCGTCGCGGCGGGGATCCGGGCCCGCGTCGGTGAGTTCGGAGCCGGCGGACGACCCGGAGGCACTCCGCGACCCAGGCTGAGACGAGCCTGAGAAAGGCCTCCCGTCGGAACTCCCCGCTCCGTCACCGGGGCGAGTCAGGGGATCGTCGAGCCCGCCCGAGGCGTCGGCGATCCGGGCCGCGAGGTCCTCGGCCCGCTCGCCTCGAACGCTCGCGCTGCCGCGGGTGAAGCCCACGATGTAGGCCAGAACGAGTCCTGCGAACACCACGGCGACAGTGACCCAGAGGTAGCCGACGGGAACTCGGACGGTCCGGACCACGCGCGGCCCCATGTCGCCGGGCGGCGGAGCGACCTCGGGTGCCGGAACCGGCGGCCGTGCCGAGAGCGTGGACTTGTCCCGGATGAGTTCATACAGCGGCGGTTGGGTCGATCGACGGGCCATTGGTGTACTTCTGTTGCGAACCGTGGCCCTAGCGCGACGCCGTGGCGATGCCGATGGCCATGGCGCTGGCGACTGCGTAGTGATCCGAGTGACTCAGGCTGATGCGCCACTCGGTGACACCGAGTTCATCGGCCACCTCGAGGCAGCGACCCGAGAGGAGTATCTGCGGTTCTCCCGAAGGCAGGCGCACCACTTCGATGTCGCGCCAGCCGATGCCATCGCTCCAACCCGTCCCAAGCGACTTGAGCACCGCTTCCTTCGCCGCGAAACGCGCCGCGTAGCGCTCGACCCGCTGCCGCTGCCCGCTTGCGGCGTAGGCCTGCTCCGCGGGAGTGAAGCAGCGGGAGAGGAACTGCTCGCCATGCTGCTCGATGAGGGCGGAGATCCGGGCGTTCTCCACGATGTCGATGCCGTGGCCGATGATCCGCATGAGCGGATGGTATCGGCGTCTGCAATCGGCGGACCGAACCGGTCCGCGAGATTCGAATCCTCGCCCTCCTTCAGACGGCGGGTGGTCGAGGCGCGCCGCGTCGGAGCCGTCAGGCGGCCACCCGCGTAAGCCGACGTTCCCACGCGGCCAGGAGCGCCACGTGGGCGAGGATCAGGGCTCCCACGGACTGATGGGCCGTCGAGACCACCACACCGAGCGTCGGGAGCGGCGGTTCGCGCCAGACCATCACCGCGGCGAGTGCCGCGAAGCCGAGGACGAACTGGAGTCCGACCATCCCGAGCACCGCCTTGCCGACCTTGGCCAGCTTGGGCTGATCGGGATACAGGCTGATTGACCGAAGCGCAACGATCACCAGAAGCACGGTGACCACCACCGCCATGGTCAGATGGCCGTGCAGCGCCCACGCCGGCGGCTCGTGCCAGGTGCGCAGGTGGCGATAGCAGACGCCCAGCGAAAGGTGCAGCAGAAGCGCCGCCAGCGACACCAACGTCAGGATGCGATCCCGACGGGCGGCGTCGTGCGGCGCCGCGGGGCCGGCGGAAATCCACCGCCAGCTCATCGCCGCAGCCATCACGAAGAGCGTCGAGAAGACCAGTTGACCGAAGACGCCGTGGGCAATTCCCAGCCACGTGTTGGGCCTGAGCGCCTCCCCCGACTCCGCGAGCGTGAAGGTGCCCGTGACCCGCAGCGCTCCCAGCATTCCCTGCACGATGACGATGGCCAGAGCGACGAGCGAGAGCATTCGCAGCCACCTCCGCCCATCGGTGCGCCACACCAGCGCAACCAGAACGATGGTGGTCAGACCGACCAGCATCCCGTAGAGCCGGTGGGCATGCTCGTAGTAGATGCCGCCCTTCATCTCCGAGAGGGGATAGAGCAGCATGTTGTGACCGAAGGAATTCGGCCAGTCGGGAACCGCCAGTCCGGCGCGGAGGCCGGTGACCAGTCCGCCGGACATCAGGAGAAGGAGTGTGGCCGCGACCGCGACCATGGCGAAGACACCAGGCCAGTGGATCAGTCGGGGCGGCGCCGCCGCGGCCGAGGCAGTCGCACTGCGGCTCGCCGCCCTGCCTCCGAGTGCGGCGCCGATGGCCGCGAATAGGACCGAGAAGCCGAAGAGCGCAAGCACCCAGCGGGCAGCGACGCCCAGATCAATCGAGTCCTTCGCCCCGAAGAGGCTGCCCACGAGGAGCAGATTCACCGCGGCCGAAATGAGTCCGACCCGCACGCCCTGCGCGAGACTCGAGCGTCCGCCGCCGGTCCGAGCCGCGATGTACCCGGCGAAGCCCAGGGCGAGGGCCATCAGGGCGACGAGGAGCTCACCGACTGCGAGACCCGGGCCCATCATGGTCACGTAGGCGATGGCCCACATGGCCACGGAGGCAGCCCAGCCAATCGTGAGCAGACGCCCGCTCGAACTGGGGCCGCGCACTGTCATCTGGTCGCGATCGGTCCTGACCGTCTCGGTGTTCACGGAACCACTCCTCGCTCTGTCATGCTCATCCTCATGGGTTCTTCGGGCGCTCGCGGGGGCCAGTCGCCTGCGGTGGTTCGTCCCCAGGGCGGATCGGGACGAGTTCATGCGGCTGCTCTACCATCGAGGCCCGTTCGACAACCGATTCCGCTCTGGGTGACAATTTTCACGAAGTGTACGGGCGACGGCGCCGACCACTTCGGCGTGAGGCATGACTCCCCTCTTCCCATCCCGAGATCCTCAGCGTCCGACCGTTCACGGTACGGCGAGCGTCGTCGGCGCCAACGCCATCGGGCTCGACTCGCCGCCGGGCGGATCGCATGGCGGGCGCGGATCAGGGCTCGCTGACCCGGTCGGGTTCGCCGAGGGAGTCGCACGCGATGCGAGTGGCGCGTCGAATGGTCCGGGCCGCATCGCCGACTTCTTCGAACTGACCAAGGCCCGCCTCACCGCGATGGTGCTGGTCACCACCACCGTCGGGTTTCTCCTCGGCGAGCCGGCGGACATCCGCTGGGGCCTGCTGGCGCTCACCGTGATCGGCACGGCATTGACCGCAGCCAGCGCCATGGCCTTGAACCAGGCCCTCGAGGTGGAGCGCGATGCTCGCATGGACCGCACCAAGGATCGCCCGCTTCCGGCGTCGCGGATGACTGTCTCGGCGGCAATTGCCATCGCAGGGGTGCTCGGCATCGCAGGCTTGGTGCTCCTTCTGCAACTGGTCAATCCGCTGGCGTCGATCCTCGCCGGGGCCAACGTCCTGCTCTACGCCTTCGTGTACACGCCGCTCAAGACGCGGACCAGTCTGAACACGATCATCGGCGCCATCACCGGTGGAATCCCGCCGATGATCGGCTGGGTCGCGGCGACCGGCAGGCTCGACCTGGGGGCGTGGCTGCTCGGCGTGATTCTCTTTCTCTGGCAGCTCCCCCACTTCCTGGCGCTCGCCTGGATGTACCGCGAGGATTACGCCCGCGGCGGATTCGTGATGCTTCCGCACATCGATCCCACCGGCTCGCTGACGAGTCGCGTCAGCATTCTCGCGAGTCTCTGCCTGATTCCTGCGGCGCTGATGACGGTGATGGCCGGAATCTCCGGTCCGCTCTTCGCCAGCGTCGCCATCATCCTCGGGCTGATTCTTGCGGGACTTTCGCTGCGACTGCATCGCGATCCAACCGAGCGCCGCGCTCGCAGCCTCTTTCTTGCGAGCCTGCTCTATCTCCCGCTTCTTCTGGGTGTGATGGTGATCGACCACGAGTGGCTGGGCGCGCCTGTGCCCACGAGTCCGGGCGCGAGCGCACCGTGACCAGCAACAGCGACGACACACTCGACGCGACCGAGACCGCGACCCCGCCCACGCGACTCACGCTTCGCGACGGCGGATGGCTGCTGGTCGTGAGCGGTGTTCTCGTCCTCGCGGTTGCCATCTGGGGGCTCGCCGGCGTCTTCACCGGTTCCAGCACAATCGGCGACGGCGTCGACCCCTCGACGTACGGCTTCACTCTCGAACCCAGCGATCTTCGCGGTGGAATCCTCACCGGCAGCGGCAACCCTCGCGACTTCCTTGCGGCCCTCGACACCCCCAGGCGGGCCCCGGCGGCGGAGGTTCCGGAGATCAATCGCAGGCAGCGCGGCAAGTTTCTGGTGAGCACCGATCGGGTGATCGGAGTTGCACTCGGTGGTGAAGCGCGGGCGTATCCGCTGCGGGTGATGAACGCCCACGAGATCGTCAACGACGAGCTCGGCGGAGTGCCCATCGCCGTCACCTACAGCCCGCTCGCCGACAGCGTGGTGGTCTTCGACCGCCGGATTCTTCGGCCCTACTCCACCAACCGGCTCGCGACCTTCGCGGTGAGCGGGCTGGTCTTCGAGTCGAACCTGGTCCTGTACGACCGCGCCGGCGAAGGAGAGTCGAGTCTCTGGAGCCAGATCGGCGCTCGACCCATCGCCGGCCCTGCACTTGCCGGCGGTGAGTCGCTCGTCGTGCTTGCTGGTGTGCAGCTTCTGACCTGGGCGCAGTGGAGCGCGATGCACCCGGCGACCGAGGTCATTCTGCCGGATCCGCGAGCGATTCGACGCTACAAGGAGTTCGACTTCCGCCGCTACTGGCTTGGGGGAACGCCGATGTTTCCGCTGGGGCGAGCCCTTCACGGCCAGACTTCCGGCCAGACTTCCGGCCAGACTTCCGGCGAGCGTTCAGGCGACGCACCGCCGTGGGCCCCGATGACTCGGTTGATCGTCCTCACCCACCACGGCGCAACTCGCGTTCTCACCTTCGAGGAGATCTCGAAGGCGGCGGAGCCGGGCGAGGTCTGGGCGTTCGACCTGAACGGGGCCGCAATCACCCTCACGGTCGATCGCCCGCTTGAGACCGTGCGGGTCGACAGCGACAGGCCGGTCGTGGTGATTCACACCCGGGCCTTCGCGTGGCACGCGACGCGCGACGCCTCGGAGTAGATTCCCCTCGTGCCCCGACTCGCGCTGGCCTCGTGCCGTTCGCTTCCCGATTGGGAACTCGATGATCGAGTCTTCCACCACGCCCTTGCCCGCCGCGGAGTCGACTTCACCGTCCTGCCCTGGGACGCCGAGGTCGACTGGAGCGGCTTCGGCCAGTGTCTGATCCGAACCACCTGGGACTACCACCTGCGACTGCCGGAGTTTCTCGACTGGTGTGGGCGCGTCGCCGAGGTCACGACGCTCGTGCCTCCGCTCGAGGTGATCCGCTGGAACGCCGACAAGCGGTACCTGCGCGACCTCGCGGCACTCGGCGTTCCGATCCTCCCAACCGCGTGGATCGAGAACACCGAATCACTCGCCCGCGGTTCGTGGCGGAGCCCTCTTGCGGGCTGCGACCGCGGCTTCATCAAGCCCTCGGTCGGTGCCACCGCCAGCGACACACTGCGCTTCGCATGCACGGACGCCGGGTTCGCAGACGCGGAAGCGACTCTCGCCTCGATCATCGATCGCGGCATGACGGCGCTGGTGCAGCCTTACGCCGCGTCGGTCGAGAGTGACGGCGAGCGCTCCGCAATCGTCATCGCGGGTCGCATCACCCATGCTGTCCAAAAGACCCCCGTTCCCGGCGACTATCGCGTGCAGAACGACTGGGGCGGCGCCGACGAACCGACGACGCTCACCGACGCCGAGCAGCGCTTCGTGGCCTCCACACTCGCCGCGCTGCACACGATCCGCTCCCGCTGGCCCGATCACGACGCCACGACGCCGCTTCTCGTCGCCCGCGTCGACTGGCTGACCGTCGAGGGAAACCCGGTCCTCAACGAACTGGAGTTGATCGAGCCGTCTCTCTTCTTCCGCCACTCCGCACCGTGCGCGGAGGAACTGGCCGCGCGCTGCGCGAAGTAGGCGGGTCGGCGCCAGCCGACAAAC
>Ga0163153_10002059_pt1 | contig 30327 bp, 22 predicted proteins | sample OliLakLV19MP6IB1_FD_148629 | JGI IMG/M metagenome (GOLD analysis project Ga0163153, IMG submission 148629) | Freshwater microbial mat bacterial communities from Lake Vanda, McMurdo Dry Valleys, Antarctica - Oligotrophic Lake LV.19.MP6.IB-1 | ecosystem: Environmental > Aquatic > Freshwater >...
CGTACTCACCCGACTGCCGACGCAGTTGAACAGCCGTATCGGCGAGCTGCTGCCGCACACCTGGCAGCCGGCCAAGGCGTAATCACGGCCGTCGGCTCGGCGGAAGGTGGGTTGGCTGGACGCTTACCCTGGACGCAGAAGTAAAAACGGCGAGCCGAAGCTCGCCGTTTTTATTCGCGGAGACGACAGAATCAGATTTTGGTTTCGTCGATCAGCACCGGTACGCGTGCGCGCAATGCTTTGCGAAACGCCTCGGTCTCGGCAGCCGCAAGTTCCTGTCGAATTTGATCGTTTGCCGCAGTCCGTGCCGCTTCATCCAGCTTGGCGACATCGCCATCAACCACCGATTGCAATTGCACCAATGCATAACTGCTCTCGCTGAGTTTTGCCAATCCATTGGTCACTGCAGCCGCAGCGGGCCTTGCCATCTTGAAAACCTCGGACACCAATGCAGCATCATGCGTAGCGCCCTGACGACCAATGTCCTTGGCCTCGACGACGCCCTGTCCCGACGCAATGGCATCCAGTGTCTCGCCACCCAGCAGTCGCTTGAGCGCTGCGTCCGCAGCGTCCCGGGCTGACTTGCTGCTCGCCTCGCTGACCAGCAATGTGCGCACTTCGTCCTTGGCAACTTCCAGTGACCTGGGTTGTGACGCCTTGTGCTGCGCAAGTCGGATTACCACTACATGTTCCTTACTCAATTCGATTGGCTCGCTGGTCAATCCGTCGTCCTTCACTTCCAGCGAAAATGCCGCCTCTCGGATACCCGGATGAACCGCAATGCCAGGGCCAAATTCGCGCGTGAACAACTCGGACGTCAGCACTTGCGCGTTGATTGTCTTGGCCAGCGGTTCCAACGTTCCGCTGGTATGGTCTGCGGCGGCAAAAAGTTTGTCCTGAAACTCGGTAAATTGCTGCACGCGCTGTTCTTCGATGAACTCAGACTCAAGCTCCGCGCGTACTTCGTCGAACGACTTGGTCACGGCGGGACGAATCTCGCGCAGGGCGATGATGTGATAGCCCTGCCTGGTTCGAACTGGCGCCGAAACCTTGCCCGCCTCCAATGCGAACAGCGCTTGCTCAAAGGCCGGCTCCATACTGCCCTTCTCGATCCAGCCCAAATCACCGCCTGATTCCTTGGACCCGATATCTTCGGAAGAAGTTTGCGCTACCAGCGCGAACTCCTTTCCAGCACTCAGCTCGGCGGCAACCGCCGCCGCCTTATCCTGCGCTACTTTCTGCGCCTTTGCATCCGCAGATTCAGCCACTTCGATGAGCACGTGCGAAGCCAGGCGTTGCTCATTGGTACCGAATCGGAGCGACTGCTCCTGATACTGCTGGCGCAGCTGCGATTCATTTGCCTCAACGCGCGCGATCGACGCTCCGTTCAACTCGACGTATTCGACTGAGACTTGCTCGGGCGTCACGTAATCTATCGAGTGCGCGTCGAAATATTTCTTGATCTGTTCGTCACTGATGCTTTCCGGCGCAATGACTGTTGGCGGGAGAGACAGATAACGAAAACTGCGCAACTGATCCCGCAAGCGTACAAACGTACCGACTTCCTTGGACGTGACCAGCGCAGTAGCAGTAATTTGACTAGGCAACTCGCGAACCGCAATGTCACGACGCAGGCGCGCATCGAACTGCGTTGGACTCATGCGATTGCTTTTCAGCACTTCACGATACAAATCCTCGTCGAATTTTCCTTCGCGCTTGAACGACTCGATCTTGCCGATTTCTTCGCGGACTTTGCTGTCCGAAACCGCCATGCCCGCACCCGTGCCGGCCTGGGTGATCAACTCTTCGTCGATCAACTGGTCCAGCACCTGACGCCGGAATTGAGGCGTATCAAACATTTTGGCATTGTAGGATTCGCCCATCATCTGGCGCATCTGGTTTTGCTGCTCTTGCATGCGCTTGGCAAAATCGTCTTCGCTGATGATCTCGTCGCCGACCTTGGCCACAAATGGCTGCGACCCGCCAAAGCTGTAATCGCCAATACCGAAGAATAGCAATCCACCAATCACCAACAGCATCAGCAGACTGTAAAACACCTTGGTACTCGATTTGTCACGAATCTGCTGCAACATGGCTCGATGTCTTTCTGGTTTACCGGGCACGTCCGGCGTGGGGCAAAAAAAACAAGGGCGCCTCGTGGGCGCCCTCGCGTCAGATGGCGGAGTGGACGGGACTCGAACCCGCGACCCTCGGCGTGACAGGCCGATATTCTAACCGACTGAACTACCACTCCATTTTCCCATGATCAGAAAACACATCTGACCATCAAACTCTTGTAGACATCGAAGGTGTCATCCCTCGACCAGACCTGTACCCAACTTGCTCGGTTTTATGCGGCGTCCTCACAGATGGTGGGTGCTGAGGGTTTCGAACCCCCGACCCTCGCCTTGTAAGGGCGACGCTCTACCGCTGAGCTAAGCACCCCAGCAAAGCGGATTAGTTTACAGCGTCTTTCAGGGCTTTGCCAGCCTTGAACGCCGGATTCTTCGAGGCCTTGATCTTGAGCGTCGCACCAGTCTGCGGGTTACGGCCGGTACGCGCAGCGCGCTTGCGAACCGAGAACGTTCCGAAGCCAACGATAGCAACGGTGTCGCCAGACTTTAGTGCTTTCTTTACGACTTTGATCACTGCCTCGAGTGCACGGCCAGCATCGGCCTTGCTGAGTTCTGCGTTTTCTGCGATGCCGGTAACCAGATCCGATTTGTTCATTGGGTACTCCCTGGAATTCGTGTGGGTGGTTCGTAGTCAATTCGGACTGATGCGCAGCATCCTTGGATGCTTGCTCTTCAGTCTCAGCTACCGCGAGAGCCGCAACTAAGCACGCTCACAGCCGAAGCAGTAGGGGCGTCTTTATACCAGTGGCACTATAAGCGCGCAACAAAGTACAGCACGCTTTACAGGGGAAAAACATGAGTTGCCTCTACTGTCAGTGAGGCCGTATCACATTCGACTCAGATTCACCATCAGGCTCGACGGCAGGTTTGCTATTGGCCGCAACCGTCGCGATTGCGACCGGCGTCGGCCGCAGTGGTTCGGCCAGCGCCAGATCGAGTACCTCGTCGATCCACTTCACTGGACGAATGTCCAGCCGCGAGGTGATTTCAGCTGGAATGTCGACCAGGTCTTTGGCATTTTCTTCCGGGATCACCACGGTCTTGATGCCTCCGCGGTGCGCTGCAAGCAGCTTTTCCTTCAAGCCGCCGATGGGCAGCACCCGCCCACGCAATGTGATTTCGCCGGTCATCGCAACATCAGCGCGAACCGGAATTCGAGTCAACGCAGAGACCAGCGCGGTGCACATTGCGATGCCTGCGCTTGGGCCGTCCTTGGGCGTGGCGCCTTCAGGGACGTGAATGTGGAGGTCGTTCTTCTGATTGAACTCAGGATCAATACCGAATAGCGCAGCGCGCGCGCGCACCACCGAAAGCGCCGCCTGAATCGATTCCTGCATCACGTCGCCGAGCTGACCGGTGTGGATCAACTTGCCCTTACCCGGAATAACACTCGCTTCGATGCTGAGTAAATCGCCACCGACCTGGGTCCAGGCAAGCCCCGTAACGAGGCCCACTTCCGGTTGTTGTTCGGCACGTCCGTAGGTGAATTTGCGCACGCCCAGATAGTGTTCCAGGCGATCGGCACCGACGCGGACATGGGTGCGTTTTGTCGTTACTTTTCCGGATTTTAGCTTCTTCCTGGAAGAAGCCATCGCCGCCTCTTTGACCACTTTTCGCGCGATTTTTGCGATCTCACGACCGAGCCCGCGCACACCCGCCTCGCGCGTGTAATAGCGCACCATATCGCGTACTGCATCCGTTTCGATCACCAGCTCGCGCTCGGCAAGACCTGCCGCCTTGGTCTCTTTTGCAAGCAGATAGCGTTCCGCAATTCCGATCTTTTCTTCTTCGGTGTAGCCCGGAATTCGAATGACCTCCATACGGTCGAGCAACGCCGAAGGGATGTTCAACGAATTGGCGGTGGCGATGAACATGACATCGCTGAGATCAAAATCCACTTCCAGGTAGTGATCATTGAAAGTGTGATTCTGCTCGGGATCCAGCACCTCCAGTAACGCAGATGACGGATCTCCGCGGAAATCCGTGGACATCTTGTCGATCTCATCCAACATCACCAACGGGTTGCGCACACCTGCCTTGGACAAATTCTGGATCACTCGACCGGGCATCGAGCCAATGTAAGTGCGGCGATGTCCGCGAATTTCCGCTTCGTCACGCACACCACCAAGTGCCATGCGAATGAATTTTCGGTTGGTTGCGCGCGCTATGGATTGTCCGAGTGAAGTCTTGCCTACGCCTGGCGGCCCGACCAGACACAGTATCGGTCCCTTCATTTTCTTGACCCGCTGCTGCACTGCGAGATATTCAAGAATGCGCTCTTTGACTTTTTCCAGACCGTAATGGTCCGCATCAAGCACTTGCTCCGCGGCGGGCAAATCCTTGCGGATCTTGGTGCGCTTTTTCCAAGGCGCACCGAGCAACCAGTCAAGGTAATTGCGCACCACGGTTGCTTCGGCGGACATGGGCGACATCTGCTTGAGCTTACTGAGCTCGTTGCGCGCCTTGGCCGTTACCGCTTTGGGCATGCCTGCTGTGCCGATTTTGCGGGCAAGTTCATCAAGCTCATTCGGCGCTTCATCCAGGTCGCCCAATTCCTTCTGGATCGCCTTCATCTGCTCGTTGAGGTAGTACTCGCGCTGACTCTTTTCCATTTGCGTCTTGACCCGACCGCGAATGCGCTTTTCAATCTGTTGTAAATCAATTTCCGCATTGACCAGCCCAATGAGTCGCTCCAGGCGCTCATAAACGTCAAGCGTCTCCAACACATGCTGCTTGTCTTGCAAGCGTACGCCCAGGTGCGCAGCCACGGTGTCAGCGAGACGCGAAGGCTCATCAATGCCGGCGAGCGTCGTCATCAGCTCCGGCGGCACCTTGCGGTTGAGCTTGATAAACGTCTCAAACAGGGACATCAGCGACTTGGCTGCAGCATCAACTTCACGCGAGTCGCGCGATGTTTGCGACTCGACCACAAGCATCTGACCATGCAGGACATCGCCCAGCGTTTCAACGCCGGACAGCTTGACTCTGGAGACGCCCTCAACCAGCACCTTGATGGTGCCATCGGGGAGCTTCAACAGTTGCAACACGTTGGCCAGGGTACCCAGCTCGTATAGGTCTGCCGCACCGGGGTCATCAATGTCGGGACTCTTCTGCGCAACCAGAAGGATCTGCTTGTCGCCTTCCATTGCAGCATCCAGCGAGCGAATTGATTTCTCGCGCCCGACGAACAGAGGAATCACCATATTGGGAAACACCACTACATCACGCAGCGGTAAAAGCGGGATGGTGCGTGGGGTTTCAGTTCGGGAGCGTGACACTGTCATGAGAAATTCCTGAGAAATTGTCGGACCCAAGTCGAGGGTCGGACGCAAGTCGAGACTGCGCCTGACGCCGATAGTCGTCAAGTGTGGTCATTCACTGAAGATGCAAGAGTTGGGCCAGCAAACGCTTCGACCCGCGCAAAGCGGGGCGAAGGGTGATGGACTGAACTCAGTCTGCGCCCACGGCACGCGCAGAGGGCTGAGCGTTGCTATAGATCAGATAGGGCTCGGCAGCGCCATTGATCACCGCTTCATCGACAACCACCTTGCTGACCTGCTCCTGCGACGGCAGTTCATACATGGTGTCCAGCAGCACCGACTCCAGAATCGTGCGCAAGCCGCGCGCGCCGGTGCGGCGTTTGAGCGCTTTGCGCGCTATGGCACGCAGCGCATCATCGCGGAACTCGAGCTCGACCCCCTCCATCTCAAACAGTTTGCGGAACTGCTTGGTGATGGCATTCTTGGGTTCGCTGAGGATTTTGATAAGCGCTTCCTCATCGAGTTCCTCGAGAGTGGCCACGACCGGAAGACGACCGACAAACTCTGGAATCAATCCGAACTTGATCAAATCTTCGGGTTCGATGGTTTTCAGCAAGTCGCCCACGCTTGCACGCTTGTCCTTGCTGCGCACTTCCGCGGAAAACCCGATTCCCGTGGACTCCGATCGGGCCTGAATCACTTTTTCCAGTCCTGCAAAAGCGCCACCGCAAATGAACAGGATGTTGCGTGTATCGACCTGCAGGAACTCCTGCTGCGGATGCTTACGTCCGCCCTGCGGCGGCACTGAAGCGATGGTGCCTTCGATCAGCTTCAGCAAGGCCTGCTGGACACCTTCACCGGACACATCACGGGTGATAGAAGGGTTCTCGGACTTGCGTGAAATTTTGTCGATCTCGTCGATGTAGACGATTCCGCTCTGCGCCTTTTCTACGTCGTAGTCGCATTTCTGCAGCAACTTCTGAATAATGTTTTCGACGTCTTCGCCGACATAACCTGCCTCGGTCAACGTGGTGGCATCAGCGATGGTGAAGGGCACATTCAACAGACGCGCCAGCGTTTCGGCCAGCAATGTCTTGCCGGACCCAGTCGGGCCAACCAACAGAATATTGCTCTTCGACAGCTCGATGTCGTCGTTTTTCTGTCGCGTTTCCAGCCGCTTGTAGTGATTGTAAACGGCTACCGCGAGCACGCGCTTCGCACGTGGTTGCCCGATCACGTACTGATCCAGCGTTTCCAGAATTTCGCGCGGCTTGGGCAGATGGCTACGCGCCGCGGCCGACTTCTCTTCCAATTCTTCGCGGATGATGTCGTTGCAAAGCTCGACGCACTCGTCGCAGATGAACACCGACGGACCGGCAATCAGCTTGCGCACTTCATGCTGGCTCTTGCCGCAGAAGGAGCAGTACAGCACTTTCCCGGATTCGTTGCGGCCACCGCGATCTTCAGTCATCTTTCCGCTTTCCTTGCGGGCACCGGCGACGCGGTAACCCTCCAATAATTGGGAGTGAGCATATCACAGGGTATTGGCGCGTCTGGCGCTTGGCAGCGGACACGCCGACGCGAGCCAGAGCGAGCCATCAATACCCAACTGACTCGATCCGAACGCAGCGTTTAGAACCAGCGCCTAATCTCGCGCGATGGACGTTCGCGGGTCAGCCCGATTTGACCGATTCTTCCGGCCGACGTTCCAGCACCGCGTCCACCAGGCCGTAGTCGCGAGCTTCGATCGGTCCCATGAAATTGTCGCGGTCGCAGTCTTTGGCGACACGTTCCACTGGCTGGCCGGTGTGGCGCGCCATGATGCCATTCAGGTATTCGCGGATACGCAGTATTTCGCGGGCGTGGATATCAATATCGCTGGCCTGTCCCGAAAAACCGCCGAGCGGCTGGTGGATCATGACCCGCGAATGCGGCAAGGAATAGCGCTTGCCCTTGGTGCCGGCACAAAGCAACAGGGCACCCATGCTGGCAGCCTGCCCGACGCAGATGGTGCTGACGTCTGGACGAATGAATTGCATTGTGTCGTAAATCGCCAGTCCGGCAGTAACCGCTCCGCCGGGGCTGTTGATGTACAAACTGATGTCTTTGTCCGGATTGTCAGACTCAAGGAACAACATCTGCGCGACGATCACATTGGCCACATAGTCGTCGACCGGGCCGACCAGAAAAATGACCCGCTCCTTAAGCAGTCGCGAGTAGATGTCGTAGGCCCGCTCGCCGCGTGCGGTTTGCTCTACAACCATCGGCACCAGATTCAAAGCTCGTTCCATGTCGCCCACTCCATCAACAATCCGGTACTCACTATGAGGCCGGATTGGCATCGCTTCAAGTCCAGCGACCCTTTGATCGTGTCGCGCGTCGCGCACGGACGTGGAACAGCGCTTCGCTACGGCTGCATCAGTTGCTGGAAGCTCACCGCTTGCTCGGTCACTTTTGCCTGCGAGAACACCCAGTCCACTACCTGATCTTCGATTGCCCGATTGCGCAAGCCGCCCATAAGCTGCGCATCGCGTTGGTACATTTCGATGACTTTCTGCGGCTCTTCATAGGTCGATGCGATCGTCGCCAACATCTCCGAAGCGCGATGCGATTCGAGCCGCATCTGGGTCTGCCGCGCGATTTCTCCAAGCAGCAGGCTGGCGCGTACACGGTTTGCCGCCACATCGACAAATCCGTCCGGACTCGCTGGCGCGTCTTCCGCACGCCCCGCGCGCTGCGCCTGCTCCACCGCCTGACGCAGCATCGCGCGTGCTTCTGCATCGATCATGCCCTTGGGCAGTTCGAATCCAGCATAGGCACGAACCAGTTGCTCGACAGCGTGTACCTTGTTGCGTCCGTTCAGTGCCGAGCGCATCTCGCGCTCGAGATTGGCGCGAACATCTGCCCGAAATTTGCTGATGCCACCGGCAGCCACGCCGAAGCTGGCGGCAAATGCGTCATCGACATCGGGAATTTCGGCGGCCTGAATACGGATCACATGCAGATCGATTTCAGCGGACTTCCCCGCCAACGCTGGCTGGCGGAATCCTTCCGGAAATTCGGCGGAAAATGCTCGGGTAGTATCGGCTAGTGCATCCACCAACGCCGATTCAAACGCGGCCGGCAAGGCACCACTTCCAAAAATAGTTCCCGCTCGCTCCATGCCCTCAACCGGAAAACGCGTCCCGTCGGCCATTGCGCTGTACTCGAACAACACCATGTCGCCAATCTGGGCGGCGCGCTCCACCACGACCCAGCGTTTGCGCTGTTGCCGCAAAGTCTCAATCATGCGATCGACATCCGCGCCTTCAACTTCGGAGGTGAGGCGGTTGAGCTGAAGTCCTGAGACGTCAACCGTACCAATCTCGGGCACTACCTCAAATGTCGCGGTAAAAACCAACTCGGCATCCGACGACTGCTCGTCACGACGGATCGATGGCGACATCGCCGGGCGGAGATTGTTTTCACCAACAGCCTGCTCAAAAGTGGAGCCGACCACATCGGAAACCGCCTCTGATCGCACTTGCTGACCGTAGCGCTGCTCGATTACCTTGCCCGGAATCTTGCCTGGGCGAAATCCTTTGATACGGACCGTTTGACTCAGTTCTCGCAATCGCTCTTGCACGCGCTGCTCAATGCGTGCCGATGGCACACGGATCGTCATCTTGCGTTCGAGACTGCCGAGCTGTTCAACCGAAACCTGCATGGGAACTCCTGAAAAAACCGGATAATCGTGTTGTGTTGATGTCTGGTGCGAAAGGAGAGACTCGAACTCTCACGGGTTGCCCCGCTGGAACCTAAATCCAGTGCGTCTACCAGTTCCGCCACTCTCGCTTGTGTCGCTCTTGGCAACGCGCATCGTCTTTGAATTGCTTCGCGATGCCTCGCTGCGGTGTAAATGGTGGGCCGTCTAGGACTCGAACCTAGAACCTGCGGATTAAGAGTCCGTTGCTCTACCATTGAGCTAACGGCCCACGCTGATTTGGGGTGGAAGACGGGATTTGAACCCGCGACCCCTGGAATCACAATCCAGTGCTCTAACCAACTGAGCTACATCCACCATTGTAATCGTCAAGCCAATAATTCGTTAAACCAACATTTACTCAAGGAAGGTCTGAATAAGTCACGACATCGTCTTCGCCACACTGCTTATTGCTTGCCAAACCCCCGCTCTCAACAGCAGAGCTGGTCAACCCACGGTTTTTCGCCCCCTGACTCAGGGGCTATCGCCGCTCCGGACTTGTGCAGATGTTCCTCAACCAACATTCCGTTTCCCAAACGCTTCGTTTCAACAATGAGTTGCGGCGACCAAGTCAGTGAAATCCCCCGCCGAATGAGCCGTGAATCCGATGCGGAATAATGTGTCCAGCATCGGGGCGCAACCAAGTATGGCGGAGATAAACGCGGCTTCATGCCCTTACTTAGAGTCGTTGTAAACATGGTGCGGGTGAAAAGATGTGTTAGTGAAAACAACTACCAAGGTGGCGCGCCCGACAGGAATCGAACCTGCAACCACCGGCTTAGAAGGCCGGTGCTCTATCCGATTGAGCTACGAGCGCATGCTTCCATCACCGGTGGTCGGGGTAGAGGGATTCGAACCCCCGACATCCTGCTCCCAAAGCAGGCGCGCTACCAGACTGCGCTATACCCCGCTGATTCCGGTCGTTCTCAATGCGCGAGCGCACTGATTGCGAATTGTCCCGCATGCACCAATCAAGCGTCAACGAACTGAGTTGCAATCAACCACTCTTCTAAGCACCACTGTTGTAAGCACCACACTTGCCACCACCAATAATCGCCTGAACCTTGTAAAAAATTTCGGGGCGCTTTAAGCGCCCCGAACTCACTGCATTTGGCGCGCCCGGAGAGATTCGAACTCCCGACCCCCAAGTTCGTAGCCTGGTGCTCTATCCAACTGAGCTACGGGCGCGGGCAAGATCGCAAAGTATGAAGGCCAGCCCTGCCAGCGTCAACCCTTCGCCCCGAAAAAGTTGAATGGCGTTCATGCATTCGGTCCTATTGCTGCATGCAATCAACCTGAACATGCGACTGTGAAAAAGCGATCTTGTGGGCGGACGAGATTTGTCGGACCTGTGGGTTCATGCGCGGGAGCCGGGCCGCCAATCTGCGAAAAGCCTACATGCGTCGCTAAAAGTGGGTTCACTTAGCGAATCCGCGGGTCCGGTCAAAGACTCTCAAAAATTCTGCTGGCAATTTTGTCGAACCCCGACGGCTCGTCCACGCAGCACTCGACGCCAGACAGCAAAAAGCCGACTTGCGTCGCTCGCTTCGTTTACCGTTATCGCAGCGCGTCGAGGGATTGCTGGGCTCATCCCTGAGCCCAGCCCGCGCGTTGCTCGGGCCAGCCTGCGGCTGTCCAAAATCGCTCCAGGCGATTTTGTCGAACCAGAGAGTTCGCCTGCAATCTCTCTCCGCCAGACAGCAAAAAGCCGACTTGCGTCGCTCGCGTCGTTTACCGTTATCGCAGCGCATCGAGGGATTGCTGGGCTCATCCCTGAGCCCAGCCCGCGCGTTGCGCGGGCCAGCCTGCGGCTGTCCAAAATCGCTCCAGGCGATTTTGTCGAACCAGAGAGTTCGCCTGCAATCTCTCTCCGCCAGACAGCAAAAAGCCGACTTGCGTCGCTCGCGTCGTTTACCGTTATCGCAGCGCATCGAGGGATTGCTGGGCTCATCCCTGAGCCCAGCCCGCGCGTTGCGCGGGCCAGCCTGCGGCTGTCCAAAATCGCTCCAGGCGATTTTGTCGAACCAGAGAGTTCGCCTGCAATCTCTCTCCGCCAGACAGCAAAAAGCCGACTTGCGTCGGCTTTTTGCTGTCTGGCGGAGAGAGAGGGATTCGAACCCTCGATAGAGCTTTTGACCCTATACTCCCTTAGCAGGGGAGCCCCTTCAGCCTCTCGGGCATCTCTCCAGATTTTTCTGCTTTGCACCTGAGTGCAGCCCTCCCTGATGCAGTACGACAGCCTCGACGTCCTGTCTCAGCATTCAATTTCACCGGATGCTTTGGGCACCGTGTTCGCTTGCAGCTCCACCCACTCGGGCATCCCTTAAAATTTACTGCTCAACGCCGCAACAAGTCAGCGCAGATTTTGTCCGCACTGTGTGCGACTGTGATCATCGCGAGCCGCGCATGATAGCGACTCGACCGTCGCGTTGGAAGTTCATGCCGTATTTTCTCGCGCTGGATTATTTACTTGCTTCTGGGACCACTAGTTCGGCTTCTTTCTCGCGGCGAATGCGCTGAAAGATCTCTTCCCGGTGCACAGCCAGATCCTTCGGGGCGTTGATCCCGATGCGAACCTGATTCCCTTTCACGCCGAGCACCGTGACCGTGACCTCATCCCCGATCATCAAGGTCTCGCCAACTCGCCTCGTCAGTATCAACATTCCGCCTCCCTTGACCGCGCTCGCCGCACGGCCGCCGTTGCACTCCATCGCCCTCGCGGTGATAGCCAGCACAGCCGCGTCCGGATGTTAACCAGCACGCGCAACACACGCAACGCAACAAAAAAGCCGCCTTGCGGCGGCTTCCGTACTTGGCGTCCCCAAGGGGATTCGAACCCCTGTTACAGCCGTGAAAGGGCCGTGTCCTAGGCCTCTAGACGATGGGGACAACGTTTTGGTGGAGCCAGCCGGGATCGAACCGGCGACCTCTACAATGCCATTGTAGCGCTCTCCCAGCTGAGCTATGGCCCCAAGAGAGACCGCCGACTATACGGAGCTTGGACGTGCTCGTCAACATTCTGCCGCCGTTTTTGTACCGCCTGATTCGACGGCTCCGCGCCACTATGTCCCCGCACGTGCGCGGCAACCCGCCAGAGACTTGGGTTTTGAGTCGGCACGCGCTTGTGCCACCTGCCTCACTATGTTGCAATCCGGAGGAATTCGCATGACGCAAAACCGGGCTCATCGGCACCGCGCTGTTCCTTGACGGAGGGAGTTTTATGTCGCAAAACGCACCCGTTTGGCTGTCGAGTTATCCCGAGGGCATTCCCGCGGAAATCGACATCCACCAGTACACCTCAGTGGTAGCGGTGCTTGAACAAGCCTGCAATCAGTTCAGGCAGCGACCTGCGTTTTACTCGATGGGCAAGACCATAAGTTACGACGAAGTGGATCGCCAGAGCGCGAACTTCGCATCATATCTGCTCAACACACTCAAGCTGAAAAAGGGTGACCGCGTCGCGCTGATGCTGCCCAACGTTTTGCAATATCCGATAGCGATCTTTGGCGTGTTGCGTGCTGGGTTGACGGTGGTCAATACCAATCCGATGTACACAGCGCGAGAACTGAGGCATCAGCTCAACGATTCCGGCGCCATGGCGATCGTGGTGCTGGATAACTTCGCGAGCACATTGTCTGAAGTGATCAAGGACACGTCGATCAAGCATGTCATGACCACCGGCGTGGGCGATCTGCTGGGTTTCCCGAAGGGCATGATCGTGAATTTCGTCGCCCGATACATCAAGAAAATGGTGCCGGACTATCAGATTCCGGGATCGACTCGATTCGCTGACGCGCTGTCTGCTGGCGCGCGTGCGCCTGCGCCGAAGGTCGATATTGGGCACGAAGACATCGCCTTTCTGCAATACACCGGCGGCACCACTGGCGTAGCCAAAGGCGCCATCCTGACGCACCGGAATATGATCGCCAACATGCTGCAATCGGGCGCTTGGATCGGACGCAATTCCAAGGAGGGCGAAGAAATCATCATCACCGCCCTGCCGCTTTATCACATCTTCGCACTCACCGCGAATGGCTTGGTGTTCATGCGCCTGGGCGGGCTAAACGTGCTGATCGCCAACCCGCGCGACATGAAAGGATTTGTCGAGGAATTGGGCAAACACAAGTTCACTGCCTTGACCGGCGTAAACACCTTGTTTAACGGTCTGTTGAACACAGCCGGCTTCGCCGAACTCGATTTCTCTTCATTGCACCTCTCGCTCGGCGGCGGCATGGCGGTGCAACGCGCCGTTGCCGAACGCTGGAAGAAAGTCACCCGCTGCACCTTGGTCGAGGCCTACGGGCTCACCGAAACTTCTCCCGCAGTCAGCATGAATCCGCTCGACCTGAGCGACTACAACGGTTCGATCGGCCTTCCGCTCTCGTCGACAAATGTGGCGTTGCTGGATGACAATTTCCAACCCGTTGCGCCGGGGATGCCAGGGGAATTGTGCGTCAAGGGGCCGCAGGTGATGCGCGGTTATTGGCAGCGCCAGGATGAGACCGCAAAGGTCATTGACGAGCAAGGCTGGCTGCACACCGGCGATATCGCCACGATGGACGCGAAGGGTTATTTCTATATCGTCGATCGCAAGAAGGACATGATTCTGGTTTCCGGGTTCAACGTGTACCCAAATGAAATCGAAGACGTGATAGCCACGCATCCCGACGTACTTGAAGTCGCGGCGGTCGGCATTCCCGACGATAAATCCGGCGAAGCGGTCAAAGTGGTCATCGTCAAGAAGGACCCGGAACTGACCGCCGATATGATCAAAGCGCACTGTCGCACGCACCTCACTGGCTATAAACAGCCCAAAGTGGTTGAGTTCCGCGAGAGCTTGCCGAAGACCAACGTCGGCAAGATTCTCCGCCGTGAACTGCGCGACCCACCCAAAGCTGTGGCGAGCTGATCAGTCGCTGGGCAATTCCAAGGTTCGAGCGCGTTGCAATGTGCCGCTACCAAATTTCTGATTGAGCGAGTCGACGACACGATCCTTCAGTGGCGAAGCAACGGTGTTGAACATATCTTCGCTCGCGCCCGAGCCGCCAAAGCCACCCAACGAAACGCCGAGCAATCTGAGGCTCGGCGTTCCCTTTTCCTGCCACCAGCGCTCGAGCAATTTCCTGGCGGCGGCATGGATATCGTCAGTGGTGTTGCACCCCGCGGCCAGGCTCAGTTGCCTGGATTCGGTATGAAACGGCGGCGTGCGCAACTTGATGGTAATCACGCGGCCACGCAACGCATTGCGTCGCGCACGTTCGCCTACGCGCTCGCACAGTCTCAGCAGCCAGGTCCGAGCTTCCTCCAGAGTCTTCAGATCGGTTTCGAACGTGGTCTCGGCGCCGACCGACTGCTCTTCTCGTTCCGCGACTACGGGGCGATCGTCCTGACCGCGCGCCAGAGATTGCAGCAACTCGACATTGTTGCCAATCACTGGTCGCAACGCGACGGCATCAGCGCAACGCACGTCGCGTATGGTTCGGTAGCCGGCAGCTTCGAGCTTTTCCTGGGCCACTTTGCCCACCGTCCAAAGCCTTCCGACCGAAAGCGGATCAAGTAGCTGCTGACGATTGGCCTCGGTGATTTCGAACAGACCGTCGGGCTTGCCGAGCTCGGTGGCTAGCTTGGCCAGCCACTTGTTGTGCGAGATGCCCACCGAACATCTGAGTCCGGTCTCCTCGAAGACGCGTTGTTTTATGCGCCTGGCCATTTCCTGGGGAGTGCCGAACAGGCGCAGGCTGTCGCTGACGTCCAAAAATGCCTCATCAAGCGACAAGCCTTCGATCTGCGGCGTGACCTCGCCCAACACCTTGAATACCTGCGCGGAAACTTCCACGTAGCGCGACATACGCGGGACCAGAAACATTGCGTCCGGACACAATCTTTGCGCCTGTGCGGTAGGCATCGCCGAGCGAACACCGAAGCGACGCGCCGCGTAATTGCATGTGGACACAACACCGCGCCTGCCCAGCCCGCCGACGATCACCGCCTTGCCGATCAAGGTCGGATCGTCATGTTCCTCCACTGACGCAAAGAATGCGTCCATATCGACATGCAGGATGGCGCGCATAGTTTCCACGGCCATTGGATACGGTCCAGCGGAGAGAGCGCATATCGTAACGCCGCGTCGCCCCGACGGCGAGCAGAAAACAGCTGCGGCGTCGTGCCAGAAAAAACGGCGCAGCCGATTCGATCAGGCCTCAGGTCGCATGTAGGGAAACAACAAAACGTCGCGAATCGACGGCACGCCCGCCAGCAGCATCACCAGGCGATCGATCCCGACACCCAAGCCACCTGTGGGTGGCATTCCGTATTCGAGCGCGCGAATGTAGTCGGCGTCGAAATGCATTGCTTCGGCATCGCCTGCGTCCTTTTGCGCTACTTGGGCATGGAACCGTGCGGCCTGATCTTCAGGATCGTTCAACTCCGAAAACCCGTTGGCAAGTTCCTTGCCATTGACGAACAGCTCGAAGCGATCGGTGACCTGCGCATCGTGGTCGTTGGCACGCGCCAGCGGCGATACTTCGGTCGGATAAGCAGTGATGAACGTGGGCTGGATCAGAGTCGCTTCGACCGTACGCTCGAATATCTCCAGCATCAACCGGCCCCAACCAAAATCGGGTTTTACGTGGATGCCAAGACGCGCACAATGCGCCCGCATGGCACCAACACTGCGCAGATCCGCTTCACTGATTTCAGAATTGTGGTGACGTACGGCCTCATCCAGTCGCCAACGACGGAACGGCCGCGACAAATCGATGTCGCGCCCTTCCCATTGAAAAATATCCTTGCCGCATACTTCACCGGCCAAACTTTGAATCATGCCCTCGGTGATATCCATAATCTCGGTGTAACTGGCATAAGCCTGGTAGAGCTCGAGCATGGTGAACTCGGGATTGTGCCGAGTGCTGACACCCTCATTGCGAAAATTGCGATTGATTTCGTAGACGCGATCGAAGCCACCCACGGTCAAGCGCTTGAGATACAGCTCAGGCGCGACGCGCAGATACATGTCCATGTCCAACGCATTGTGATGCGTGACGAACGGTCGCGCTGTGGCGCCTCCGGGGATCGGATGCATCATCGGTGTTTCCACTTCCATGAAGCGACGTTCATCCAGATACCGGCGCAGATGCGAAATCACTCGCGCGCGCAGCTTGAACACCTCGCGCGATGACTCGGTGACAATCAGATCGACATAACGTTGGCGGTAACGTTGTTCAACATCCGCGAGGCCGTGCCATTTGTCCGGCAGCGGGCGCAAGGACTTGGTCAGCAGCCGGAGTTCGGACGCTTTCACCGACAGCTCACCCGTCTTGGTGCGCATCAGAATTCCACTGGCCGCGACGATGTCGCCAACGTCCCACGACTTGAACGCCTCGTAGACATCGCCCAGCGTGCTGTGCTGCAAGAACAATTGCAAATCACCGGTTTGGTCGCGGAATTGCACGAAGCTGGCTTTGCCCATGACGCGTTTCGCCAGCAGCCGACCGGCAACCCGTACCACGCGCCCCAAAGCCTCCAGCTTGGCCGCATCCCATTGCTCGATATCGCCGTACTCGGCATGCAAATCGCCAGCGAATGCATCGGGCCGGTAATCGTTGGGGAAGGCAATGCCCCCGTTGGCGCGCAGCTCATCGAGCTTGCTGCGACGCTCGGCAATCAGGCGGTTTTCATCGACCGGGACTTCGGGAGGGAGCGTTGGGTCATTCATGGGCAAAACTCAATTTTCCAGTTTTTGATTGGACGAGAACGATAGGACGGGAACGCAGCGCAGACGCCACGCAATAGACAGCCGAGTAGATCGCAACGAAGGACCCGTGCCGACCGCAGCCGAATTCCTGCAAGCGGCCACTTTGAAGCGCTTGCGTCGATTAGGCAATAGCGCAGACATTCGCCGACGCCCAAACCGTACTCCTCGCCCGCTCCATCATCACGCACCTACGCTGCCTGGATGCGTTGCCGCGAACGCCTTTTTGGACATGGCGAGGCATAGCGCTGTGCAGCGCCAGCGTGGCCGCCGACATCCGGCTAAGTCCGTAGCTCAGCGGGATATAGCGTTTGCCTCCGAAGTGGAAGGTCGCTGGTTCTCAGCCGGTCAATAGAGCGCACTTTGGATTTGATCCACCCACGCGTTTGTCCGATCTCCGCGGATCTCAATCCCGGCGCATCGCAGCCAAAAGGGGTTGGAGGCAGTATTTATTGCGACCTGAAGCCTCGTGTCGCCGCTTTCCTGCCCATGGCGGTACCTGTGCGGTGACGAAACCTCGAAGGTGAAGCACACGACAGGAGACGGGCATGCCACTTTACGCTGCGATTGATCTGCATTCCGACAATTCTGCGTTGGCGGTGATTGATGAACACGACGTGCTTAAACTTCGACGCAAACTGCCGAACGACATTGTGGCTATTCGCAGTGCGATTGAGGGGTTCCGCGAGCAACTAGTGGTGTTGCGCCCTATGCGACACCACACTAGCGTCGGCCCAAAACTTGCGCCGGTCTGTTTGCACAGCACCGCGTAAACGACTCGACCTAGGCCTGTAGCGTCGAGTCGTCCGCGTTGCTGCAGCACGATGCGATCTCTAGAACGCGCCTGCGCACCCGATCCGAAATCCTGAGGCCTGTCTTTAGTCAGTGTTGCGACCCGCGCTGTGGGCGGTTGCTCGCGGCGCACAGCGAAGCGCCGATGCGATCGGCGCCGTGTCAAACCGGATTTCGCTATTGAAGATCGTATGAACCATGACATCAACCATGTTGAAGCAGCGACCGTCCAATGGGCGACCCCCGCAGGGACCCTCTGAACAAGTCACCACTTCGGCTTCGCCAAAGAGCCTCGCTTGCCGCGCCCGATTTTAAGCAGCGGAGTTGGTCGCTCTCAACCGAGAAGCGCGTCAACCTGCAGTTTCTCGCCCTCTGACTCAGCCAGCGGTCACGACTCCGAGCTTGTTCGGAGCAACCCTTACGGAGCATCACGTGAATACAAATCAAAAATGTTCTCTGTCTCGCAAGACCTTACTCTGTCTTTGCCTGTCGACTTGCCTCATTGCAATGCTCGGAGTGCGGCCAGTCGTTGCAAGCGTTCCGCACTTCTGCATCGGCATTGCCGATTCGACCGTCGACTACGAACGCTTCGTCGCGCGCCTGCCGATTCTTGCCCAAGGCGTTTTCCCGCGAGAGACAGACTCAGTGCACCTGAACCTGTTGGCGCAACGCCAGGGGCACCTGCGGTTGAATGCGTTCCATCGCCGCAGCGAAGGCCTGGGCTTCGCCAGTGGCATCGACGCGAATGTGCAGATCGATGCGCGATCCGGATTGCGGCAGTTCACCATGACGCGCGTCGATCAAGATTGTCTAAACAACGCAAAGGCAAGAAAGGTCTCCCCGGAGCAGCAATGCGCCAGCATCGTCGCCACTGAGATCCAGCAAGGCGCGTACTCGTTGTCGTTCAAGCACCGCGATCTGAATCATCAACTGCGGTTCACGCTCATGCAGTCGCGCTCGAATCCGGAGCGATGGTCGATGGTGGCCTCACGGCGGCGCGGAGAGCCGCAGACTCTTCAGCTTGAAACGAGTGGCGACGGGGAAAGCACGTTCACGTCCAACTGGCTGATCGCCCGCGAGGGCCAGCGCGAAACCTTTGTGCGCAAACTGACCAGCAGCCTGGTATGCCGCGACGCGCAAGCGGCACATTTCAGTCCGTTCGAGCTCGGCTTGTTGGGCAGTCTGAGCTTTTTCGATGAGATCAGCGACGAGCATCGCGACTGGGTGCTCTACAACGAAGAAGTCGATATCTTTGAGCCACCACCGTCGCCGGGCGACGAAGGGATTTACGGTTGTCACGACGCCGGCCGCGTGTGTAGCGCCGAGTACGACACCTGCATCCTAAACGGTGATAGCTGGCTGGGCTGCAACTTCGATCCGACTGACCCGCCGTGGGGCAGTGGGCATGATGGCGACGACGAAATCGGCGCGCCACCGCCGGGTGATTCGAACCCAAATCCCGGTCCAGGTCCAGGCGATGACGGTGATCCCGCTGGCTGCGACAACGACGGCTTGCCTGACTGGGTAGTGGGCAGCGAAGACAGCCAGCCACGATTCGAAGCTCCGATCGTACGCAGCGCAAGATTGGCCAATCCGAATGACGCTGACCCGTTTGATCCAACACCCAACCCACCTCACTTTCTTGCCAAGTACTCGATTCGCTACGAGATCACGAGCCTGTTGCAAATCGGCCCGGCACACCCGCAGTCCGAGCCCGAGCTGGTGGATACGCCGCCCATTGCCCATGTAGTGCAGCTGACCATGCGTGACACCAGTGGGGCATTCTGGTGCGACATGGGCGTTCAGTATCAGATTCGCCCGGTCACCAGCACATTGCTTGCCGGCGACGCTGTCACCTATCGCGAGAATGGCGACGACCCGAGCTGCACCTTGGATTATCAAGGCTATTACCGCCTGCGTTACGAGCTTGACCCTTTTTTCCGTTGGTTCGAAGGTGCAGGAGAAATTGGCAACAGCGGCACGTTCCGAGGCGTGATCCTGCCGCAGCAGCCATGAGCCCAACGCTCGTTTAGACGCAGTAACATCTCGGGACGTGCTGAACACGTTCGAAGCCGGGATTGCCCCCGAGTCAGGGCGCTAAAACCGCAGGTCCTTCGAGATTTTTGTGGGCAACAAGTTGTCTCGTCCAGCGCCGCATCGACGCTTGAGTCCGCCTGCACCTGTCGAAAGTTAGTGTTGGATAGCGCCTTGATGGGGGATAACGCCTGGACCGAATTGATCTATGTGCGCAAGCAGCGCACCTTGGCACTTCGGCCCTCTCCCCCGGACAAGGCGCGTCATGAGTCAGTACCCAGAAAGCTGTTGCGGTCGAAAGACCATGAACCCATTGCGATGCGATCACGCAGTGGTGACGACATCCTCGGACCGGCGCCTTGCGCGCCGGGGAGCAGTGGCTTGGTGCGCATTGATATTGTGGTCGCTGTGCACTGGCTTCGCCCAGGCATCCAGCCTGATGCTGCCCGAAGTCGCCGATGGCGGTGCCGTTCCCATCATCGGGGTTGCGTGTGCGCAGGGCGTCTCGATGCCCACTATCGCCGTAGGCGAAACGCGGCCTTTTGTTTCCGCAGAGACCACCACCGGCGTGCACCAGATCAACGCCTTCATCGGTGTGCCGGGATTCACCGGTGCGCCGATCCAGGGCAAGCTCAGGTTTTCGCTGACGCAGAGCGGCAACTTCACCGACAGCCTGTCCGTGCCGGCGACCGCCCAAGGGAACGTGGCGTACTACATGAAGGCGTTCACGGCCGAATCATCGGTCTTCATCACCGAGACCTTCCCCGGAAACTGCATACAAACGGGCGCATTTGCAATCACCTCGGCGCCTCCGCCGGTGGGCCAGGCGACGATCAATGCCAACTGGAATGTCATCGGTGTCGGCGAAACCAAGAGCGTTACCGTGGCCGTCGACTACGGTCCGGCAAACTTTGGCGGCAACATCGTACTGAAGGAACGCCACGCCGATCGCGTCGGCTTCTCGCTCAGCGAGGTCGGTCCCTTCAGCGCATCGATTTCTTTGCCTATCACGCTGAACGGGCAAGGCAAGGGGAGCACGGCCAACGTCTTCGTTCGCGGCATCAAACCCACGCAGGCGAACGACAATCCAACGGCCGCGTTGATCACGCTGGCGGTCACTTCGTCTTCGGGTGCCATCCGCATCGACCCATCAGCCGCCTGGAAAATCCAGGTCGTGGGCACCGCGAAGTTTGTTTCCGCCTGGTCGGCGATCGGCATCGGGTCGGTGCGCGACGTGCAGATCGAGGTGTCTGGTGGCCGGGCGAACTTTGCCGACACCTACAACGTCGCCGAGCAGAATTTCCGCACCAGCTACACCGCAGGAAATCCGATCGAACCCTTCGTCACCTTTTCGACCAGTCCGAACGGTCCGTTCTATAGCCTGTTGTACGTCCCCATCCAGACCAACAGCATCGGCTACGCGCTGTCGCAGAAGATCTACGTCAAAGGCATTCGCGACAGTGTCGGCAACAGTCGGCAGGCGGCGCTGGTGGCGCGGGCGGCCACGGTCGGGGCCAACAATGTCGCCATCCTGCCGTCAGCGGCAATGCCGATCAACGTCACGCACCCGATCGTGAGCTTCAGTCGGGAAACCTATGCCCTGGGTGTGCGGATGCCCGGTGCCCCGGTCGTCAACGTGTTTTACGGGCCGCCCAACAGCACGGGCATCGTGACCATCGAAGCGGACGGAGCAGCGAATGTGTCGATCGCCGGCGTCATCAACGGGAGCTATGGCGCCACGCTGCAACTGCCGGTCACGCTCGATGCCTTCGGTCATGGCAGCACTCCGGTCTTCTTTGCACGTGGCCCCGAGGCGAATTCCACGCCGGAAAACCTGCTGCACGCGAGCTACTTCAACTCGGTTGATGCGGCCGTCTATGAAGACAGCGCGCGCTTCCAGGTGATGAACATCCAGGCACTCACGCTGAACCGGATCGGCAACAGTTCGCCCATGGACCCCAATCCGAACGAAGGCGGCGGGCTGCGGGTGTTCGCCGAGAAGGCCACCCCGACCGACAGCAATCCGGCGCGCAAGCGCGTGCAACTGAAAGCGCAGCTGAGTTCGGCGGTCTCTGGCGTGACCGTGCAATTCTTCGCCTTCGATGTCGATGATCCAACGCGCGATCTGATCATCGACCCGAATGGCAATGCCGGCAACGACAATCGGACCGGTGGCGCGTTCGTGTCCACGACCAGCAAGCAAACCAACAGCCAGGGCGTTGCGGTCGCGGAATACGACGTGAGTGCGCAACCAGGTGACAACTACCGGTTTGCGGCCTATGCGATCGGCGCCGAGAATGCAGTGGCTGCCGAGCATCCGGCATTTCCTTTTCCAGCACCGCCAAGCGTCAGCGGCACCCAACTGAATTCATCTTCCGGGCTCATCGATCCGGGCACGTACCATTCGTATCAGCTGTATACGGCATCGCCGTTGGTGACCGTGTGGCGCAGCTTGCATATGGAGATCGACTCCATGGGTATCGTCACCGGCAACAGCGAACCCTCGCTCGCTATCAAGAACGTCGTGTCGGATCGTGCTGGCTCCGAGGTGAAACTGCTCAGCGCCCCGCTTGCCAGACAATGCATTCGAGAACGGCAGGATGGAAGTCACGGTAGGGCCAGGCGTCAAGAGGAGCTTTGCGATCGTCGAGAACAACCTTAATTACGTCACTACCTCAACACCGGTGGGCACTGACCTGATAGGCAAAGTCGCAACGCTGTTCGATGATGATGATATGGGCAATGACAACCGCGTCCCACAAGGGGATATAGGTGAGGATGTCCCCATTCCTCCAATTGAATGGCTAAACGATATCGGGGTGCCCGGAAATGCCGACAAGTTCAACGCAGCGTACATACGTGTCCGCTATGGTGTCCTGGGTCAGGGCAACGATCAATACCTGCCGTTCGTGCGCAATTGCCCTCAGGCGGACGGTACAGCATACGAGCCGACGGATGCCGAAGTGAGAAGTCTGACCAAGTTCGACAATGCCTATGATCAGAGCCAGGAGTTCTGGATTGCCTACCTCCTGTCGGCATACCAGGGGCCAGAGCGAAAAGACGGTGATCCGGATACCGAGAGTGTATTTTATTCACTTGCCAGCAGCGCCTTCGGCGCGGTGCTCTTGCTGGAAACCATGGCCGACTATAGTTTCGCCGGCACGGACGAGACCGCGCCTGACTACTCCATCGAGTACGACCCACGAGCGATTGCGGTACAGGCGGTCGGTCGCTCTCTGGGTTTGGAATACGGCGACGGGGGTCTGATGAGCGGCACGAGTGCTGGATTTTCGCCAGTCTCCATCGCCAAGCTGCGGTCGAACGTATTCCCGCGCGTCGGCGGCGTCGCGCATTTTCCCTGATCGCAACGGGCTTGCCTGCGACTGCAGCAGCCCGCACACTCAGCGCTAGCCAAGGCCGACAAACACAGTTCGATGCGGTGACAGCAATCCGAAATGGGCGTCCCTGAGATCCAGCACCGTCTGGACTTCACGCGCCAGGTCTTCGCTATCGAAGATCTGCGCCTGCAGCACGTACAGCCAATCTGAGTGCAACCGCCTGCAGTTGCATCGCCCCGGTTTGGAATCAACCAAGGAGCTGAACGCGAGTGGTAGAAACCTGGGTGGTCAATGAAGAAAATAGTTCGCTTCTTTTCCATCGAGCTTGCGTCGAAAACTGGCCATCAATCCGTGCGTTCCCCCAGGACAGAGCGCAATTGTTTCACTGCAAAGGACTTGCTGGACTATTGATAGCAAACTACTCAAACCCACCCAGGTAAATCACCTCCGTCAGCCCACCTGAGAAGGTCAGGCTGCGGGTGTTATTGGCGAGATTGCTGTCGAGTGTAGTCGAGGTGGCGATGCCCTCGACGGTGGCGAAGCCGGGGAAACGGTCCATGATCAGGGCGCAGCGAATGAAGCTACCGCTGGCGAGTGTGGCTTGCGGGCTGGTGGGATTGCAGAAGATGGTGGCGTTGCGGCCGGCAGGGATGTTGTTGAATCCGCAGCTGACGTTGCTGGCAGCGCTGGGGCCGAGGTTTCGGCAGACGACCTCGGTGCCGGTTTTACCTGCGGGTGGTGGCGCGGGCGGCGCCGCGAGTGCAGCTTCCATGTCGGCGACGGGGTTGCCGCTGATCGGGCTCACCAGCAAGGCAAGATGCGGCGGTGGGTTGGTCCAGGGGTCGATGCCGTCGCCCTGGATGGAACGGATGACACCGTAGAAGCGATCATTGATGCTGAAGCCATCCATGGTGCGATTGCTGACGACCGGGATCAGAAATTCATAGCCGGCCTGGCTGCCGAGCGGCCAGTTGGTGGATGCGGGCTGCACCGGATCGCGGCGATCCAGGTAATAGGCGTTGCCGCCGGGTACCGCAATAATTGAATACGGGCCGGCGCCAGCGCCAGGCTGCGGGCAGCCGAAGATGCGCAGATTGGCGCCAAAAGATACGTCGGTGAGTACCTGGTTGGTAAACTCGGTGAAGGCGCCGGTGCCGCTCATCGCGCGATAGAAGCAGCGCACCGGTGTTGCGGCGTTGACCACCACGGTGGTGCCCGTGGGCGGAACGAAGCCCACCACCATGAAGCGGCCCACCGCCGGCGAGGCGATGCCTTCCATGCGCACGCTGACGTAGTAGGGCTGGTTCACCGTGGGCTGCGGTGGGCTTGGGATATAGGCCTGCGAGACGAAGTAGCCGGTGCCGTTCGGCATGTAGCCGAGCGTGAAATCGATCGCCGGCGTGTAAACGATCTGGCCGGAGCGATACTGCACCTGCGCCATTGCTGATGCACTCATGCACGATAGTGCGGCTGCCAAAAGCAGGTGTGTGAATGTGGCGCGCATGGCGTGCTCCCGATATCTGACGAGCGATCACAGTGATCGCCGTTGTTGATCTGATACGGCAAAGCAGGTGCGAGTTTGTCATCGCAACTGAGTTTGTCATCGCAACAGCGGATCGTGAGTCCATCGGGCGCAATCGCGGACTGCACTTCGGTTTGATATGCCAAGGGTTCACGTTCTGCCATGCGGACAGTGAGTACCCCGGATGCAGCGCAGCGCAACCCGGGCGCTATCCAACGGGAATCATAAAACGTGGCGGCTGCTGAACCTTTGAGAGGTACGACACCATGCAAGCATTCTTCGCTACCAATTGGCTGGCCCTGCTGTCGATCTTCATCGGTGTTGCGGGCTCGAAAATCGGGACAGTGGAAAACTGCTTAAGCGGCCAAGCCTAGAGTAGCAGCAATTGTTACTGGCCTTCTTTGGCTTGCCGAACAACGCGACCCACCGTGGTGAAGTGCACGCCAAAATATTGCGCGATCTGCTGATAGCTGTATTGACCGGTAGCGTGTGCCGCAACCATGGCGCCTTTGTTGTCGCGGTACTTGGCGGCAATCGCCGCCAGCGGTGCTGCCGGTGGTCGGCGCTGGGCTTTGGGGATGTTGATGTTGTCGCGGGCTGCGTCCGCGCGCTTCTGCATGCGCGCTACGAAACGGTCGTCACCCAGGAACATTTGTCGCTTCAAATGTTTCCAGATTGGCTCGGCGCCAACGCCAGAGGCCACGAACTTCGCATAGAGATTGATCGCAATCGCACTACGCGGGGAAAACAACACCAGCAATCCATCCGTCGCCAGCCACTCGGGCACTGGCTCGGCGCCCGACATCGCCAGATAACTGCTCCACGCCCAATCCCCTGCATCGCGCGCCCTGCCTTCACGCACCGGGTTGAGCACCACATCGCGCGTCAATTCCAGCAGATAACGGCCGCGATCCACCAGGATCGCCTTGTAGCGCCCCTGGAACAGATGACCCGTGCGCCGATGCCGGCGATTGATGGCCTGCGTGAACACGCCATTGAGCTGGCGCATCCCCTTGGCCAAGTTGCCATCCGGCGTTTCCACCACCAGATGGTAGTGATTGCCCATCAGACAGTACGCATGAACCAGCCAGTTGAAATCCCGAACGACGTCGCCGAGCACCGCCAGGAACACCTCGCAATCCTCATCATTCTCAAAGATCGCCTCACGCCGATCCCCACGCGACGTCACGTGGTACAGCGCACCAGAAAACTCCACACGCATCGGTCGGGCCATAGCCAAGTCTAGCCCAGAGACTTGCTACTTTGCTAGACCTGACCCCTGCTCTAGTTAGTGCCATTCGTCTCTGACCCCGTTTCCTCTGCTGTCAAGCGTGACACTTTGGAAGCACGGATCAATCAGCGCCAATGCCCTCGCTTGCACGCCCGTTCCGTTCCGCGGAGTGAGTGCATGCAGCGGGGACCATTCCGAGTGAGCCTCGGCGCAAAGCCATCGCAACCGCGTGGCCCCGCATCTCCGGAAATTACGTGTTTAGGTAAGTACCCGCTCATTTTGGCGGCTTGCGGAGACAGCGATGCGGAAAATTGCCCTGATTTTGCTGCTGCCAGCGCTCGCTTTTGCGCAAACCGCGCCCAGCGGCGGCGTCTATGTGATGAAAAAACAAGTGATCGCTGGCGGTGGCGCCACGGCGAGTGCCGCTGGGCTCAGTCTGGTCGGCACGGTTGCGCAATCCGCGACTCAGCTTGCAGCGGGCGGGCCGTATGTCTTGAGCGGCGGTTTCCACAGCTCGCTGGGCCTCATTTTTCGCGATGACTTTGAAGACTAAAGCCGGTTCTCAGCCAGCGCCGCAGTCGAACCGAACACCCAACCCATTCGCGAGGAGCTTGCCCCATGAAACCCATGAAACTTCACTCACTGGTCGCCGCCGTGTTGAGCGTGCTGTTCACCCCTTCCGCATTCGCACTCGGCAATGGTTTTACCTATCAAGGCAGCCTGGTCGATGCCGGCAGCCCCGCTGGCGGCCTCTTCGACCTCCAATTTGTGCTGCAAACCACCGTCGGCACGCCGGTTGGCCTCGTCATTGTGAAAGACGACGTTTCAGTCAGCGACGGCGTTTTTAGCGTCGAATTGGATTTTGGCCCGGTGATTGCGGACGGCGACTACCAGCTGCAAATCGGCGTGCGCCCCGGCGCATCCAGCGGCACATTTACCAGCTTAAGCCCGGCCACCAAAATCACGCCGGCCCCGCAGGCGCAAATTGCGGCGGTGGCGCTGGTCGCAACCTCTGTCGCCAATGGCGCGATTGGCGCGGCGCAAATCAATCCCGCACAAGTGCAGGCGCGCGTGGCATCGAGCTGCCCGAGCGGGCAGTCGATTCGGGTGGTGAATGTCGATGGCGGCGTGACGTGTGAGGCGGCTGGTTCAGGCCCAGTGGGGCCGCAGGGGCCGGTGGGCGCGACGGGTCCCACTGGCGCTACCGGTTCGACTGGAAACACCGGCGCTGCTGGACCTGCTGGACCTGCCGGATCGACAGGGCCGACGGGCCCTGTCGGACCCACGGGTTCGACAGGAAATACCGGTTCTGCCGGATCAACAGGCCCCGCCGGCCCCATTGGATTGACTGGGACAACAGGTGCGATTGGCGCTACAGGCCCGACCGGTGCCGCCGGTTCGGCTGACGCGTGGGGAAGACTAGGCAATGCCGGCATTGATCCGTCGAGCAATTTTATTGGCACCACGGATGCTCAGCCTTTTGTAATCCGCACCCGTAATGTGCAAAGTTTTCGTATTGAACCGTCGAGCCTGCTGTTTAATGGGGTGCCGATTACTGCCAATGTCCTCGCTGGTAGCAGCGCCAACTCAGTGGCCGCTGGCGTGCGCGGTGCCACGATCGCTGGAGGCGGTGTGCCTTCGGGCGATAGCGATCCTGAAAACACCTTGGAAGGACCCAATCGCGTGACCGAGAGCTACGGTACGGTTGGCGGTGGCTACGCAAATTTGGCAGGCGACAACGCGGGTTCCACATCCGACAAGTCATTCGCTACCGTCAGCGGCGGTGCTGCTAACGAAGCGACGGGGTTTGCTGGCTACATCGGCGGTGGCGTGGCTAACGCGGCAAGGGGCGACTACAGCACCGTCGGCGGCGGCAGGGGGAATAGCGCTACCGGGTTTCGCAGCACCGTTGTCGGCGGTACCGACAACTTCGCGACGGGCTTTTTTAGTACGGTCGGCGGCCGGAGTAACTGTGCTGGCGGCGACGACAGTTTGGCCATCGGTTGGCGGGCGCGAATCCGCCCTGGCGATGAAGTCAATGACGGCACCTGTGCTGCAGATTCCGGCGACTCCAATGGTGATAACGGCACTTTCGTTTGGTCCGACGATCAAGGAATCGACTTCACTTCTACCGGCCCGCGCCAATTCCTAGTTCGCGCCGAAGGCGGTATGGCGATCAATACCAATACACCTGCCGTCGATGCGGCCTTGACAGTTAATGGCAACGTTTCTGTCGTCGATACTGGCAGCCTCGCGTTCGGCTCGCAGAACCGGCAAATGCTTAACCTCTTTGGATCAACCTACGGCATCGGCGTGCAAAGTTTCAATATGTACTTTCGCACCAGCCCGACATTTGGAAGCTTCAGTTGGTTTAGCGGCGGCACGCACAGCAATACGAACGGCGATCCAGGCGCAGGCGGCACGCAGCGCATGCGCCTATCCAACACCGGCCAGCTGCAAACCACCACCGGCACGATCAGCTCGCTTTCTGATGCGCGCCTAAAAGACCAGGTGCAGGACTACACCCACGCGCTTGACCAAATCAACGCCCTGCGCCCGGTGCGCTATCACTACCGCGAAGCCGGCAAAGCCGCTTTTCAACCCGAAGGCCTGCACTTAGGCTTTGTCGCGCAAGAAATGCAGCAGGTGTTTCCGGAATGGGTGAGTGAAGGCGAAGACGGCTATTTGATGCTGTCGATGCGCGGCTTTGAGGCAGTGGCGGTGCGCGCGATGCAGGAATTGAGTGCGGAGAATGCGGGGCTGCGGGCGCGCTTGGCAGCCATCGAAACGCGTTTGGATAAGCGCTGATTTTTGCCAGCCGTGTAAATTACTACCATGAACAACGCCATGACTTCGCGCGATCTTGCGCTTCTGGAGAAAGCTGTGAAAAACCCTGGTCTTACGTCAATTTGCACGATGGCACTTGCTTGCGCATTCCACGCGAAAGAGTCACTGATTCCACGCCATGGTAGTCACCGATTCCACGCCATGGAATCAGTGACTACCATGGCGTGGAATACGCAGTTGCTGGTCTGGATGACTTTGCGGGGGTGAGGTGAGCCGCTTTGACGATGTCCTCAGGCATCGTCAGGCGAGCCGAACGCCCGGCCAGGACGGCCGGGCCGGATGTAGTGCACCATGGAAGGTTGCTGCGACGCGGAAAAACGAAGTGCGGTTTGCGTCGTGTATCTCAAAAGATGGACCACACGCCATGCGGCGCCGTGTTGGTTAGGACGGCGGGTACCGCTTCGCGGGACCCGCCCTACTTTTTTCTCCGGGCTACTTGCTGAACCAGTCAATAGCCCGGGCTAAGAATATACAAAATATAGCGGAAACAATGTCCACCCACCAATATATGTATCCAAATATTCCTGAAACCATAGAACAAATAAGAGAGTAGCCCGGATGGAGCGCAGCGGAATCCGGGGAAATCCAGCCCAACAGGGCACCCAATACCGTAGCAATCTCGCCCCGGATTGCGCTGTGCTCCATCCGGGCTACTCCTTCATCCGGGCTACTTGCTGCATAACAAGCCGTGGACGGGTCAATCCGCGCATGGTCAAGCGGCGCAACACGCCCTACGCGAGCCATGACCGAACACAACCACTCAACGCCCAGGCCGACTTCACGCCAAAGCCTTTGCCACCGAAACCTGTTCCACCGCGGAAGCTATGGAAACGTGTCTAAACGAACAGTATTGAGACCTGACCCCTTCTCCGCACTGACCCCTTCTCCGCATTTTTTCATCCTTGGGCTCAATGCACAAAGCCCGAGCGGGTCGACCAGCGAAAGCGGCTGCCCTTCGGCAAAAAGGAAGGTGCTGATACCGCCAATCGGATCGGATTCAATGTAGCGCCCGGTCCTCGGCTCATAGTCGCGGAAGTAGTTGTAGTGCAGCGCCGTAGCCCGGATGCAGCGCAGCGAAATCCGGGGTCGTTCGCCGAATGCCCCCGGATTTCGCTGCGCTGCATCCGGGCTACTTGCTGCTCCGATCAATCGGAAGCGAATCCCAGCACCCGAGTGAGAAGTATCCGTCCGCTACGCCCCATCTATTGCAGAAATTCCCGATGCGGTGAGATGCGCATCGACGAGTTGATCGGAGTGTGCGATGCGAGCGGAGGGAAGTGGATCGGTGATTTGGATGTTGCGGTTGGAGGACTGGCGGCGTAGTGGGTTGTCGTTGGCGGCGTATTGTCGGTGGGCGGGTTTGAGCTATCCGATGGCGCTGTTGTGGCAGCGGCGCTGTGTGCGGATGTTGCTGGGTCCGTTGCCTGGGTTCGAGGTTCGGCGATGATGCCGGTCGCGCTGGGCACTGCGGTGGTGCGGGTGAGTTTAGTGGCGGTAGATTTTCGGTTGGGGATGGATGGGCTGAGTCTGCGGGCGCAGGCGGTGGTGGCGGTGGTTGTCAATCCAGTTGTCGCGTCTAGTGAATCGCTGCGGGTGTTGAGTTGGTTGCTTCAGATGGCTTGATTTTGGTGGGATTGAGATGGACGCTGGTGATGGGTTGCCAGTTTCGGGTTGAG
>Ga0163153_10002065_pt1 | contig 30272 bp, 27 predicted proteins | sample OliLakLV19MP6IB1_FD_148629 | JGI IMG/M metagenome (GOLD analysis project Ga0163153, IMG submission 148629) | Freshwater microbial mat bacterial communities from Lake Vanda, McMurdo Dry Valleys, Antarctica - Oligotrophic Lake LV.19.MP6.IB-1 | ecosystem: Environmental > Aquatic > Freshwater >...
GCACCTGCCGCAACCCATAGGCACTGCTCCATCAAGGACTTGCCCTGTCGAAGGGACGGGCGATTTCGGGCCGCTTCGTCGTTGCTCGTCCTGGCAAGGTACCTACCTTGCGTCGGACTCGGCGCCTAGAATCGTCACCGAAATCGACCCGTCGCAGACCCCGGGACTTGTCCAGAGCTTCCCTAGCGGCTCCATTCCGGATGCTGCTCGTGCAGGTCCCGGTGTTGCTCGATCAGCACCTGGTAGAACGAAAGCCGCGGGGCGGTGATCCTGCCTTTTTTTGCCGCGTCGATCACTGCGCACCCCGGTTCGTTCAGGTGCGAGCAATCGTTGAACTTGCAGGTGCCGAGGTAAGGCCGGAATTCGCGCATCGCTTCGCCGATCTGGTCTTCGGTCAGATGGAACAGGCCGAACGACTGGAAGCCCGGCGTGTCGATGATCGCGGTGTCGCGATCGAGGCGGTAGAAGCGCGAAAAGGTCGTGGTATGGGTGCCGGATTCGCGCGACGCGGTGAGCTCGCCGACGCGCGCCACGTCCGATAGCACCAGGGCGTTCACGGTTTTCGACTTGCCCATGCCGCTTTGCCCGACCAGCAGCGTGAGCTTGTTCTCCAGGTGCGGCAGCAGCGGGCCCACATCGAGCTTCGCGGACATGGTGATCACCGTGTAGCCGATATCCACGTAGGGATCGAGCTGCTTGCGCACCACCGCGTGTTCCGGGAGGTCCGCCTTGTTGAGCGCGATGACCACCGGCAGGCGTGCCGCCTCGCACGCGACGAGGCTCAGGTTGAGGAAGGCCTCGCTGAAGGCCGGCTTGGGCGCGATCAGGATGACCACCTGGTCCACGTTGGCGGCCAGCTGCTTCTCGCGCCATTGGTCCGATCGGTAGAGCAGGTTGCGGCGGGTGCCGACGCGTTCGATCTGCCCCTGTGCGGATCCGGTAAGGCGCACCTCCACGAAGTCGCCACACGTTGCGTCCTGGCGCTTGCCCTTGCGGGTGCACACGACCTGGCGGCGATCGGCGAACTCCACCAGGAACTCGCGCCCGAAGTCGGCGACGACGCGCCCTTCCACCACCACCGATTCGCTTCTCTCGCGGCGCGTGGTCAAAGGGGGAGGGGCCGGGATGCCGACCGCAATGCCTGGTGATTCATCGCAGGCGCCATCAGATCTCGAACAAGGCGTCGAGTTTTGCCGCGCAGATGAAATCGTTTTCCGACAGGCCCTTGATGGCGTGCGTGACGTAGGCGACGCGGCAATTGTCGTAGCCAACCATCATGTCCGGGTGGTGGTCCTCGCGGTGCGAGACCCAGGCGGCGGCGTTCACGAAGGCCATGGTCTCGAAGTAGTTCCTGAACCGGTAGGTCCGGGCGATCATGCCGTCGGGTTCGAGCGCCCAGGCGTCGAGGCCCTTGAGCATCGGGCGCACCTGTTCGGGTGTGAGCGGCTCCACGCCGCCCTCGCAGGGCTTGCACTTCTTGCGCGCGAGCTCGTTCATGGGGTGGCCCTCTTCAAGTGGTCGATGCGCAGCGCCGCCGGGGGATGCGAATCATACACCAGCGAATGCAGCGGATCGGGGGTGAGGGTGGAGGCGTTGTCGCGATAGAGTTTCGCCAGGGCGCTCACCAGATCCGCCGCCGAAGCGTGTTGCGCCGCGAACGCGTCGGCCTCGAATTCCTGGCGCCGCGCCATCAGGCTCGCGAGCGGCTGGAAGGGGAACGTGAACACCGGCACCACCAGCGCAAAGCCGGCCAGCAGGGCGCCGATGTGTGGCTGCTCCATGCCAAGCGCGCCATGGAAGGCCGGTTCCGAGTAGAGCCATCCGAGCAGGCCCAGCATGACCAGCGCCAGCGCGAAGCGCACGGCGAGCAGGCGCGGAATGTGGCCGCGGGCGAAATGGCCGAGCTCGTGGGCGAGCACCGCCTCGATCTCGCCCGGGCTCAGGCGTTCGATCAGCGTGTCGAAGAAAACGATGCGCTTGGTTTTCCCGAACCCGGTGAAATACGCGTTGCCGTGGCTCGAGCGCTTGGAGCCGTCCATCACGAAGAGCCCCGACGAGGTGAAGCCGCAGCGCGCCAGCAGGGCCTCGATGCGCGTGCGCAGCGAGCCATCCTCGAGCGGCGTGAAGCGGTTGAAGAGCGGCGCGATCCAGCGCGGGAATGCAATCACCAGCACCATCGTGAAGGCGATCCAGGCGAGCCACGTGTAGAACCACCAGAGGGCGCCGGTGGCATCGAGCAGCCAGAACACCGCCAGCAGCAGCGGCGCGCCGATGACGGCCGCCAGCGCCAGGCCCTTGAGGAAATCGAGCAGGAAAAGCCGCGGCGTGATGCGGTTGAAGCCGTGGCGCTCCTCGATCACGAAGGTGCGGTAGAGGTCGAAGGGCAGGGTGGCGGCGGTGCTGGCGAGCAGCACGCCGAACACCGTCGCGAGCTCGCGCGCATGGCCTTCTCCGAAGAAACGCGCCGATGCCGCGTCGATGGCGGCGATGCCGCCACCGAGCGTGAGCGCGAGCAGCAGGGCGCCTTCGATCACCCAGGTCTCGGCGAGGGCGAAGCGCTGCTTGTCCCGGGTGTAGTCGGCCGCCTTCTGGTGCGATTCGAGCGCGATGACTTCGGCGAAATCCGCGGGCACCTGTTCGCGGTGGCGGGCGACGTGGCGCATCTGGCGCACGCCCAGCAGGGTTCGCCACGCAAGGGCTGCGAACACGAAGACGGCGAAGACGGCGGCGAAGGTGGAGGCGTTCAAGCGGCTGGTAGACTCGGGAGGACTGAATGTTCATGTTCCCGCATCGAAGGGCGGCTTGCCGTCCCTTCCAATGCGGCTCGAGGCAAAATTCTATGGCACAAGACAAGACCCCGCTGGTATGGGTAGACATGGAGATGTCGGGCCTCGTTCCCGAGCGCGACCGCATCCTGGAAGTGGCGCTCGTGGTGACCGATTCCGAGCTCAACACCCTCGCCGAGGCGCCGGTATTCGTCGTGCACCAGTCCGACGAGGTGCTCGACGCGATGGACGCGTGGAACCGCTCCACCCACGGCAAGTCCGGTCTGGTTGACAAGGTCCGCGCCTCCACGTTCACCGAGGCCGAGGTGGAGGCCCGCGTCCTCGAGTTCCTGAAGCCGCTGGTGGCCGAACGGGCCGCGCCCCTGGCCGGGAACACCGTGCACCAGGACCGCCGCTTCATGGCGCGCTACATGCCGGCTTTCGAGGCCTACCTGCACTATCGCATCGTCGATGTCTCGACGCTGAAGGAACTGGCGCGGCGCTGGAACCCGGCCGTGGTCGCGGGCGTCGCCAAGGAAGGCAAACACGAGGCGCTCGCCGACGTGCAGGAGTCGATCGAGGAACTGCGGCATTACCGGCGCCACTTCCTGGTCGGCGCGCCCACCCCCTAGGGCTGCGCCCAGGCGCGCGAACGTTCCACCGCGCGCCGCCAGCCCGCCAGGCGCTCGCCACTTTCGGCGCGCGATAAAGTGGGCTCGAAAACGCGGTCGCGCGACCACATCGCCGCGATGCGCGCTTCATCCTCCCAGAACCCGGTGGCCAGGCCCGCGAGGTAGGCGGCACCCAGCGCGGTGGTCTGCGTCACCTTCGGCCTGACCACGGGCACACCCAGGAGGTCGGCCTGCATCTGCATCAGCAGGTTGGAGGCCGTGGCGCCGCCATCGACGCGCAACTCCTTCAGCGCGATTCCCGAATCGATGGCCATGGCCTCGATCAGCTCCGCGCTCTGGAACGCAATCGCCTCGAGCGTGGCGCGCGCGAGGTGCGCCCGTGTGGTGCCGCGCGTGATGCCGGTGATGGTGCCGCGCGCGTGTGGATCCCAGTAGGGCGCGCCGAGCCCCGAAAGCGCGGGGACGAAATACGCCCCGCCCGTGTCCGGCACCGTCGCCGCGAGCCCGTCGATCTCTGACGCCCGCGCGATGATGCCGAGGCCGTCGCGCAGCCATTGGATCGCGGCTCCCGCGATGAAGACGCTGCCCTCGAGTGCGTACGTCGTGTGCCCGCCCCGCTGCCACGCCACCGTGGTTAGCAGCCGGTTGCGCGAAACCGCGGGCCGCTCGCCGGTGTTCATCAACAGGAAGCAGCCGGTCCCGTAGGTGTTCTTGGCCATGCCCGGGTGGTGGCAGGCCTGTCCGAAGAGGGCGGCCTGCTGGTCGCCGGCGATGCCGGCGATTGCAAGGCCGGGTGGCAAGCCCTCGCACGCGGTGCGCGCCACCACTTCGCTCGACGAGACGACGCGCGGAAGCACCGCGCGCGGAATGCCAAGCAGCCCGAGCAACTCGTCGTCCCATTGCAATGTGTGGATGTTGAAGACGAGAGTGCGCGAGGCGTTGCTCACGTCGGTGACGTGCGCCTTGCCCCCCGAGAGGTTCCAGACCAGCCAGGAGTCGATGGTGCCGAAGGCGAGCTCGCCGCGTTCGGCGCGTTCGCGGGCCCCGGCGACGTTTTCGAGCAGCCATGCCAGTTTGGTGCCGGAGAAATACGCGTCGAGGAGGAGGCCGGTCCGCGCGCTGAAAAGCGCCTCGTGCCCGGCCTGTCGCAGAGCGTCACATCGCGACGCGGTGCGTCGGTCCTGCCACACAATCGCCGGGGCGATGGGTTGCCCGGTACGGCGGTCCCAGAGCACCGTGGTCTCACGCTGGTTGGTGATGCCCACCGCCACGACGTCCGCCGCCGCAAGCCCCGCAGCCGCAAGGGCCTGGGAGCCCACGTCGCGCTGCGTGCGCCATATTTCGCCGGCATCGTGCTCCACCCAGCCGGGCTGGGGGAAAATCTGGCGGAATTCTTGCTGTGCCGTACCCAGTATTGCGCCCTCGGCGCTAAACGCGATCGCGCGCGAGCTGGTGGTACCTTGATCGAAGGCGAGAACGGCCTTCATGACGTTTGCAAGATGCAAGCCTTTGGTTTTGCGGGATGATACGGTAAAGTCCCATCCTGTACAGCCGCACTCTAAGGGGGGTCCGTGGGACTTCTAGATGACCTGAAGAAACAAGCAGACGACCTCAAGGCGCAGGATACCGACCGCACCGAGAGCCTGCGCTCGACCGCGGTTTCTATCGACCACGCCCTGCGCCGCACCTTCCTGTACATGAACGACCTCGGCAAGCAGCTGAATGTCGTCCAGATGCCGAGCCCCTTCAAGTACCTGCTGCCGTCCATCGGCGAACTCGACGGCCTGGTCATCAAGGATTTCTACTGCGACTTCCGTTCCAAACACTTCATCGACAAGGACTACTACGGCGAAGTGCACCTGGCCTACCGCTGCTGGTCGGACAAGGTGCTCACGGTGAAGAAGGGCCCGGACGACATGGAGAAATTCCGCGACGTCCTGTGGCAGTCGAACATCGAACACAAGAGCGAGCAGTTCCGCAACGATCGCAAGGTCATCACCCACGAGGTCTTCAAGGTCAACTGCGACTTCCGCGTGCAGTGCAAGATCGAAGGCGACCACGAAACCGGCAAGATGAAGTTCGTCACGAAAAACGTGAACGGCTTCCAGGTCGACCTCTTCAACATGATGGGCCTGGAGATGAACGAGCAGGCGGTGGAGGAGTTCGCCAAGTACTTCATCGGCCGTCCCAACAAGTGGGAAGAGATCACCAAACGCTCGGTGCTCGCCGCGCGCCCCACCGCCACGATGCCGCCGAAGCCCAAGGCCGCCCCCCAATACGTGGTCCAGAAGACCCCGGAGCCCGCGCCCGCCGAGGAAAAGCGCGGCCTGCTGGGCTCGCTCAAATCCTTCATCAAGAAGGACTAGGCCCGCCCGCGTTCTCCCGGTGCTGATGTACCATTGGCGCCTGTCGCCAGATGGTAATAACGGTCGTCCATAAAGGCCGTGGCGGCCCATCTCAACGAGGAGAGACTTTCGATGATTCGCAAATCCCTGTTCGCGACCCTTGCGTTCGGCTTCGCCGCGACCGCGGCGCACGCACAGACCGAAATCCAGTTCTGGCATTCAATGGGCGGCGCCCTCGGCGACAAGGTCTCGGAGCTCGCCAACAAGTTCAACGCGAGCCAGAAGGACTACAAGGTCGTGCCGACGTTCAAGGGCACCTATCCGGAGTCCATGACCGCGGCGATCGCGGCCTTCCGCGCCGGCAACGCACCCCACGTCCTGCAGGTCTTCGAGGTCGGCACCGCCACCATGATGGCCGCCAAGGGCGCCGTGGTGCCGGTGCACAAGCTGATGAAGGACGCCGACGAGCCGTTCAATCCGAAGGCATACCTGGGCCCGGTCGCCGGGTACTACACCGACTCGAAGGGCAACATGCTGTCGTTCCCCTTCAACAGCTCCACCGCGATCTTCTACTGGAACAAGGACGCGTTCAAGAAGGCGGGCCTCGACCCCAACAAGCCGCCGAAAACGTGGAAGGAAGTGGTCGCGGCCGCGGAGAAGCTCAAGGCCTCGGGCCACGCCTGCGCGTACACCACGTCGTGGCCGTCCTGGATCCACGTCGAGAATTTCTCCGCGTGGCACAACGTGCCCATCGGCACCAAGGAGAACGGGCTCGCGGGGCTGGACACGCAGTTCCAGATCAACACCCCGCTGCATGTGCGCCACCTCACGATGCTCCAGGACCTCGCGAAGCGCGGCATGTTCAGCTACGCCGGGCGTACCAACCAGGGCGGCGCAAAGTTCACCAGCGGCGAATGCGCCATGCTCACCGAAAGCACCGGCGGCCAGGCCAACGTGCGCCGCGGCGCGAAGTTCGACTGGGCGGTCACGCAGATCCCGTACTGGGACGACGTGAAAGGCGCTCCGCAGAACGCGATCATCGGCGGCGCATCGCTGTGGGTGATGGGCGGCAAGACCAACAACGCGTACAAGGGCATCGCCAAGTTCTTCGCGTTCCTGTCGCGCCCCGAGGTGCAGATGGAGTGGCACAAGGACACGGGCTACGTGCCCATCACCCATGCCGCCTACGACCTCACCAAGAAGAGCGGCTTCTACGACAAGAATCCCGGTGCCGAGGTAGCGATCAAGATGCTCGCCAACAAGCCGCCGACGGCGAACTCGAAGGGGCTTCGCTTCGGCAACTTCGTGCAGGGCCGCGAGGTGATCGAGGAGGAGATGGAAGCCGTGTTCGCCGGCAAGAAGGAACCGAAAGCGGCGCTCGACGAAGCCGTGAAGCGCGGAAACGAGATCCTGCGCAAGTTCGAAGCCGCAAACCGCTCCTGATCGGCGGGCAGGGGCCTCGCGCCCCCGCCCTCCCCGCATGGAAAAGCGCGTCGTCTTCCAGTCGAAGTGGCTGCCCTACGCGCTGCTGGCGCCGCAGATCGCGGTCACCGTCGTCTTCTTCTTCTGGCCGGCAGCGCAGGCGGTGTACTGGTCGTTCCTGGAGCAGGACCCGTTCGGGCTCTCCACCAAGTTCGTCTGGTTCCAGAACTACGCGGAGCTCCTGAGGAGCCCGCACTACCTGGACTCCTTCCGCATCACGGCGATCTTCAGCACCCTGGTGGCGGTGTCGGGCATCGTCATCTCCCTGCTGCTCGCGGTCATGGCTGACCACGCCCTGCGCGGGGCGCTCGCCTACAAGACGCTGCTGATCTGGCCGTACGCGGTGGCGCCCGCCATCGCCGGCATCCTGTGGGCCTTCATCTTCGCGCCGTCGATCGGCATCGCGACCTATTTCCTGAAGAAGTTCGGCATCGACTGGAACTGGATCGTGAACGGCGACCAGGCGATGCTGCTGATCGTGGTCGCGGCCACGTGGAAGCAGATCAGCTACAACTTCCTCTTCTTCCTGGCGGGGCTGCAGTCGATCCCGCGCTCGCTGCTCGAGGCAGCGGCGATCGACGGTGCGACGCCCTTCCGGCGCTTCTGGACCGTGGTGTTCCCGCTGCTGTCTCCGGTGACGTTCTATCTACTGGTGATCAACATCGTGTACGCGTTCTTCGGTACCTTCGGCGTGGTCGACGCCACGACGCAGGGCGGGCCGGCCGGCACCACGCAGATCCTGGTCTACAAGGTCTACCACGACGGCGTGAAGGCGGCCGACCTCGGCAGCTCGGCAGCGCAGTCGGTGATCCTCATGCTCATCGTCATCATGCTCACAGTGGTGCAATTCCGATTCGTCGAGAAGAAGGTTCAGTACTGAGATGGTGGAGAACCGCCCCTGGCTCGACTTCTTCGCCCACGCCATCCTCATCCTGGGCGTGATCCTGGTCGCCTTCCCGCTGTACGTGACGTTCGTCGCCTCCACGCTCACCTACGAGGAGATCGTCAACGTGCCGATGCCGCTGATCCCCGGCGACCAGCTGATCGAGAACTACACCCAGGTGCTCACCTCGGGCTCGCAGAAGGGATCCGCGGCGCCGGTCGGCACGATGTTGTACAACAGCCTCGTGATGGCGCTCGGCGTGGCGATCGGGAAGATCGCGATCTCGATCCTCTCGGCCTTCGCGATCGTCTATTTCCGCTTTCCGCTGCGCAACTTCTTCTTCTGGATGATCTTCGTGACCCTGATGCTGCCGATCGAGGTACGCATCATCCCCACGTTCAAGGTCGCCGCCGACCTGCACCTGCTCGACTCGTACGCGGGCCTCATCCTGCCGGTCATCGCCTCGGCCACGGCGACCTTCCTCTTCCGGCAGTTCTTCCTCACCATCCCCGACGAGCTGGCCGAGGCGGCGCGCATGGACGGGGCGGGGCCGCTGCGCTTCTTCTGGGACGTGGTGCTGCCGCTTTCGAAGACCAGCATGGCGGCGCTCTTCGTGATCCTCTTCATCGTCGGCTGGAACGAGTATCTCTGGCCGTTGCTCATCACCAGCCAGGAGTCGATGTACACGGTCGTGATCGGCATCAAGCGCATGATCGCCGGCGGCGACGCCTCGAACGAATGGAACCTCATCATGGCCACGGCGATGCTCGCCTTGCTGCCGCCGGCGCTGGTGGTCATCTTCATGCAGAAATGGTTCGTGAAGGGCCTTGTGGAGACCGAGAAATAGAATGGCTGAAATCTCGCTGAGGGCCGTCAAGAAGAGCTACGTCATGTTGCAGGTGATACACGGCGTGACCGTCGACATTGCCGACGGCGAGTTCATCGTGATCGTCGGGCCCTCGGGCTGCGGCAAGTCGACGCTGCTGCGCATGATCGCGGGCCTGGAGACGATCACCGAGGGCGAGGTCACGATCGCCGGCAGGGTGGTGAACAACGTCGAGCCGAAGGACCGCAACATCGCCATGGTGTTCCAGAACTACGCGCTCTATCCCCACATGAGCGTGTACGAGAACATGTCCTATGGCCTGCGCATCCGGCGCATGCCCAAGGCGGAGATCGACGAGCGCGTGCAGCGCGCGGCGAAGATCCTCGAGCTGGGCCCCTTCCTCGACAGGAAGCCGCGCGCGCTTTCGGGCGGGCAGCGCCAGAGGGTGGCGATGGGCCGCGCGATCGTCCGCGAGCCGGCCGCGTTCCTCTTCGACGAGCCGCTCTCCAACCTCGACGCCAAGCTGCGCGTGCAGATGCGCCTCGAGATCCAGAAGCTGCACCGCGAACTCAAGACCACGAGCATCTTCGTGACCCACGACCAGGTCGAGGCGATGACGCTCGCCGACCGCATGATCGTCATGAACCTGGGAGTGGCCGAGCAGATCGGGCGGCCGATCGACGTGTACGACGATCCGGCGAGCCTCTTCGTGGCCGGCTTCATCGGCTCGCCCGCGATGAACTTCCTGCCCGGCAAGCGCGTGGGCGAGCGCATCGACGTGGGTAGCGGCATCTCGATCGAGATCCCGGCCGGGCTGCGCGCGGGCGCGAAGGACGCGGTCACGGTGGGCGTGAGGCCCGAGCACCTGGTGGCCGGCGAGTCCGAAGGTCCCGTCTTCCGCTTCACCGTCGATACGATCGAGGCCCTGGGCGCCGATTCGCTCCTGCACGGGCGTATCGGAGAGGGCATGCTGATCGCACGAGTGGACGGCCACATGACGCCGGCGCCCGGCGATGCGATGGTGTTCTCCACGCGTCGCGGCAAGCTCTACTTCTTCGACACCGCCTCGGGCAAGCGCCTGAGGCCATGACGGCGCCCGACGCGCGGCGGCTCGAGGAGCTGAGCCTCAATTCGTCCGCGCCGCCGGGCCAGCTGCTCTACGACGGCTGGCTGCTGCGCCTGGCCCCCGGCAAGTCCAAGCGCGCGCGCTCCGTGAACGCGGTGTATCCGTCCACGCGCCCGCTGGATGAAAAAATCGCCTACTGCGAAAAACTCTACGCCGCGGCCGGCGTCCCGGCGCTTTTCCGCCTCACGCCCTTTGTGTCGCCGGCGGACCTCGACCGGCAGCTGGAAAGCCGCGGCTACGCCCGCTTCGACGAGACCGCGGTTGAATGCGCGGCGATTGGCGCGTTGCCACCTTCCGGGGCGCAGCCCATGGAGCTGGGCGCCTGGGTCGAGGCCGTGGGGGATCTGCGCGGCTCGCCGGCGGGGGACCGGGCATCCCACCTCGCGCGGCTTTCGGGCATGCCGCTGCGGCGCGTTCCATTGGCGATCGTGAGGGGCGGGGCCATCGTCGCCACCGGCCTGGCGATTGTCGAGGACGATTGCGCGGGCCTCTTCGACATCGTCACCGACACCCGGCAGCGGCGGCAGGGACACGCGCGCGCCCTGGTGGCGGGCCTGCTCGCGGCCGCCCGGGAACTCGGCGCCCGCCACGCCTATCTGCAGGTGCAGGGCGACAACGAGCCGGCGCGGCGCCTCTATCGCGATTTCGGCTTCGAGGAACGCTACGTCTACTGGTACCGCGGCCGCGAGGGCGAACAGCAATGACCGAAGACGACATCACCAGGCTCGCGCGACAGCTGGGCCGCGCCTGCAAGCGCCGGCGAATTTCCGTGGCGACCGCCGAATCGTGCACCGGCGGCGGGGTGGCCACGGCGATCACCCGCATCTCCGGCAGCGCCAAGTGGTTCGACCGCGGGTTCGTGACCTATTCCAACGGCGCGAAGCGCGAGCTGCTCGGGGTCTCGGCGCGCACTCTGGCGCGCCACGGCGCGGTGAGCGAGGAGGTGGCGCGCGAGATGGCCGCGGGCGTGCTCGAGCGCAGCCCCTCGGAGCTGAGCGTCTCCGTCACCGGCATCGCGGGCCCGACCGGGGGCAGCCGGGCCAAGCCCGTGGGCCTGGTGTGGTTCGCGTGGGGTCGCGCGGCGGAATCAATCCAGACCCGGGCGTTTCGCTTCGGGGGCACGCGGATGGAGATCCGGACCCAGGCCGTGGCCATCGCGATCCAGGGGCTGATCGACCTGCTTGGTGGTCAACGCTGATCGGCGCCTTGGCTAGACTGCCAACGCGGTGCGCTGATCTTTCAGGAATTGCCGATCGATATGGGGTGTCAGCAGGTCGATGTCCCGTGGGGTAACGTTGCAAGCGGTGAAATGGTCCTGCCACTTGGAACAGACGGCCGCCACCTGCCTGGCTGCGTCCTGGGCTTCTTTGGGCGTCAGCCCGAAAAGAGTGGCCTGTGATAGCGCATTTGTCACAGTTGAATCATTTCGGTCCTTTCCAACCCGCATTTGCTGGTAACCCAAGGACTGCCCAGTGGGCAGAACATCGAAAGCCGGTGAAAGGCTTAGGTGTTGGGCATCATCCATGAGAAGAACATGGTTACGTTCATGGTCATCAGTGTTGTCCATCAAGATGTTGAAAATCATTCGCTTAAAGAGCTCCTTCATTTGCGACTGAGCGGATCCGTTCGAGGTAGGCGCTCGGCGACGAAGAAGTTGCGCCAGTTCCGGATACCCCATCTCGCTGCCTTCAGCTCGAAGAGCAACTCTCGCCGATTGCGCATGAATTCGGTGGTTTGATTGTCGATCGAATCTCTTGATGGCTATTGCATGTCCTTCCCGGAGAGATACTGCTTTCGTTAGTGAGACTGTTATGGCGGCCTTTTTTGCGAGCGTCATGCACGCATGCTCGATCAGAGGCGTATCCCACGGATCTTCGTCGCGAAACTTCACGACCCACTGCTCCCCGTCAATTTCAATTAGCCCCTTCGGGCGAAGTCCGCCCATCGTCACGCCAGGCGCTAGTAGCCGACGAGTGTGTTCGGGCAGCTCTTCGTTGGCTTTGACTTTCCGAACAAGCTCCTGAATCTCGTTTACATCTCCTAAGCGAGGCAAGGGCCCAGATCTTCGCGGAAGGTACTGGTCGCCAGAGGTTGATACGCCGAGTGCCCCAAATCGGTCGTCGCCGGCGAAATAAAGGTATTCGAGCAGGGAGAGGCGTGGTGGCTTGTCGAGAAGTCTGATGACTCTTTCGCCCCATCGATCAGGCCGTGCGTCGTCGATCGCTCCGGCGGCAGTGTCCTTTTCGGCGGGAAGGTGCTCTTGGTCGATAAGCGGCAGGTCTTCGCTCAATGCGAAACCATGCTCAAGCCAATTGGGCGAATACTGCAGTGAAACAGCACGCCCGGCATTGGCCAATCGTATTACTCCGACAATGGCAGCTTCAGCCGGCTTTCCGAGCCACCAAAGGTAGAGCTCGTCGGTAAGTGCGTAGGCGTTCACGATTTGGTCTTGTCAGGCGCTCGTAAGAGCTTGTCTATCGAATGAGCGTCTCGTACGGCTCTTCGTTTCATTGCCTTTCGGACGTCCAATTCCAAGGCACCCAAATCGAATTTTGGGTCCGCAAGTTCGCTCAAGGCTTGAGCGCGGCCCATGAGCCAAAGGGCGCTTGTGTACGCCCCCATGCTCACACTCGCATCCCCTCTCTCCAATCGAATCATCGTTGGAAGTGAGATTCCAATTCGGCCGGCCCATTGTCTTTGGGATTCCTTCCGTCGAATTCGGGCTGTGCCGATGTCCTTGCCCAACTTGGTCAAGGCAGCTACGGCTACGGGAGGAAGGGAGGAGGAAACCTTGCGAGATTTTGGCATAACATAAACTTTATCAAATACGGATTAATAGTCAACTTTATATTACTTGGTGTCTCGTATGGGCGACGCCCCAAGCTCCTTCATAAGGGGCTTGACGGAGTTATGTACTTGACAAACGCATCAGGGGCGGCAGATGATGCGTCATGGATGCCGATGATTTCAAGACCCTTAAGGCTGAGATTTGCGACCTGCGGGTTGAACTTTGCTGGACAAAGCGGGCGCTAGAAGTAATTGCCACAATTGCCTCGCGCCGCTCGCCAGAATTTCGTCAAGAACTCGAAACCTATCTTGACGCTGCGGCGACTCTCCCGTTTTCGATGACGCCTGACGAGTCCGAGCAGCACGCCGCTTTGGCAGCGCTTGATGAAAAACACCGGAGCGAGTTCTTTTTGCACCTTGCGCAACTTGTGCGCGCCCAGAAAGATTAGCCATGTCTAATGCCCTTTTCTCTCTACCTCGATTCACGAACGACGCTGCCGCCCGCGCTCATCTGGAAGCCCTTCGCTGGCCGAATGGGGCGATCTGCCCGGGCTGTGGCGGCACAGAGCGCAACGTTCGCATCACGGGCAAGTCGGCGCGGCCGGGGCTGTGGTTCTGTGGCGACTGTCGCTCCCAGTTCACGGTGACGGTCGGAACGGTGTTTGAACGCTCCAAGGTGCCGCTGCACAAGTGGGTGTTGGCGACGCACCTGATCTGCTCGTCGAAGAAGGGCATCAGCGCGCACCAACTCCACCGCACTCTTGGCGTGACCTACAAGACCGCGTGGTTCATGGCGCACCGCATCCGTGAGGCCATGGGCGAAGTGCCCGAGGGTCAAGGTCAGCTTGGCGGTGGCGGCGCTCCGGTCGAAGTGGACGAGACCTATTGGGGCAACAAGAAATACGGCTCGCGTGGCGCTGGCGGCCATCACCAGATGAAGGTTGTCTCTCTGGTCGAGCGCGGCGGCAAGGTGCGCTCGTTCCAGTTCGAGACCATCCACGGCGGCGCTCTGCGCGACACGTTGCGCAAACACATTGCCGCCGCTGCTACGGTCCACACGGACGAAGCCAGTTTCTACCGCCCGCTGTATCGCATGTTCGCGGAGCATCAGACGGTGAACCATCGTCGCGGCGAGTATTCTCGCAATGGCATCACGACGAACTCTGTTGAAGGCTACTTCTCGATCCTCAAGCGCGGACTTGTCGGCACCTTCCATCACATCGGCGAGCAGCATCTGTTCCGCTACATGAAGGAATTTGATTTCCGCTTCAATACGCGCACGGCGCTTGGCGTGACGGATGTTGAACGCGCTGACCTCGCGCTCAAGGGCATCAGCGGCAGGCGCCTCACCTATCGGCGGACTGGCAACAACGCCTAAACCCAAGCGTAAAAAATAGGCGCTATCCATGAGCAATGAGTTCTTGCATAGCGCTGTTGCCAAGATCAAGCGGTCCGAAACCCAAATCGATGATCTCAATTCCAGAGTCCGAGCCTTCTTCGATGCGAGCCCGTATGAAATTACTTCCAAGCTCGATGCGAACCTTAAACAGGAGATTTGGCGATTCCGTTTCAGCCGCGCCATCGAGGATGATTTTCCGGTCATCGTTGGCGAGATCATCCACAACGTCAGGTCGTCGCTCGATAACCTGATGTGCGCAGTCGCGTTCGCGCACAGCGGTTCCACAGCGGGAACGTATTTCCCCTTTAGCAAGGTGGGTGCACAAGGGCTCGAAAATGAGATCGCTTCGAAATGCAAAAAGCTCCCGCCTTTGGCAAAGGACATGATTCGCGTTTTGCAGCCATACAACGGAGGGAATCAAATACTGTGGCTCCTCCACGAACTCAATCGGACCGACAAGCATGTAAAGCTCGCGCCTTTGGCAAAGGACATGATTCGCGTTTTGCAGCCATACAACGGAGGGAATCAAATACTGTGGCTCCTCCACGAACTCAATCGGACCGACAAGCATGTAAAGCTCGCGCCCATCAACCTCGCCACCAGCGCGAACGTCGTCAAGTACCTTGTCGTTCACAGCGGACTCGTGTTGGTCGTTGGGGCGAGAAGCGGAAAACACCTCTACACGGAGGAATACATCGGCACGAAGCCCATGCCCACAGATGCCGAGATCAGCGGCATGACAGGCCCCACGGGCGTCTATACGTGCCTCCCTGGCACGTCCATCCGCTTCGATACCGACACCTGTGCTGCTGATGAGAGCTTTGAATTTCTGATCACTACCCCGGGCGCGAAGTTTGAGACAGATATGAAGCCGACCTTCAACATAGCGCTTCAAGATGTCGGGCGAGCCGAAACGGAACCCGTTGTTGCACTCCTCAGTCAGATGCGCGAGGCGAGCGCACGGATCATCATCGAATTTCGAAGGACATTCTTCCCATGAGCCAGCCAAAGAACCCGCCGTCGCCTCAAGCGTTTGAGGACCACGTTCTATCGCGGATGCTGGCGATGAAGCCCGATCCGAAGGTGGCGACGAAGCCAAAGAAGGCGAAGAAGCCCCCGAAGAAGTAAGGGGCTTTTCGCTTTTGGGCCTGTCACGCGCCCCTAGTTTGGCTTCGTTATGTGCATTTGTCATGTACATAACTCCGGGGCTTGACGCCAGAACGCTCGTTCTGTAACGTACCGAACAATCGTTCTTTCCCCTCGGAGTCCAACATGACGTCATATACGATTCGGGTCGAGTTTCATAACGCCTCATGGCAGGAGGCGGGAAGAAGGACATGGCAAGGGCTTGAAGTAGTGCGCACGGCATCGGCTGCCTGAAGTTGAAGAAGCCAGCGCCTCAAGTCGACCCGGCGTACCTAGAGAAGCTCCAGGACTACTACGCCGATCACAAGGTCATCCCGTCGTACTCGGTGCTGGCCACGTTGTGGGGCATTTCCGCCAAATCGTGGGTCGCGGAGTGCGTGAAGCGCTTCGAGGAGGCCGGCTTCCTCGACTGGACGCCGGACCGGCAATTGAAGCCCGGCGCGCGCTTCTTCGAGCGCCGCCTGGCCGATTCCACCGTGCAGGCCGGCCTGCCCAACCCCGCGGTCTCGGATGGCTACGACCTCATCACCATCGACGACTACATGGTCCGCATCCCCTCGCGCACCTCGCTCGTGAGGGTGAAGGGGGATTCGATGGTGGATGCCGGCATCCTGGAAGGCGACCTGCTGGTGGTCGAGCAGCAACCCAATGCCAACGTCGGCGAAATCGTCGTGGCGATCGTTGATAACGAATTCACCGTGAAGTACCTGGAGAGGGAGAAGGACGCCTTCGTGCTGAAGCCGGCCAACAAGGCCTATCCGGTCATCCGCCCGAAGGGGCGCCTGGAGATCTTCGGGGTCATGGCAGGGCTGGTCCGGCGCAGCCGGTAGCTCATTCCATGAGCCTGGAAGCCTCTAGTCTCGAGCACATCTTCAACAATCAACCCAAGGGATAATTCAAATGCTCAAGGTCATCTCCAACCCTCCCGCCGAAGGCTCCAGGATGGATGAAAACAAGGCCAAGGCCCTCCAGGCCGCCCTTTCCCAGATCGAAAAGCAGTTCGGCAAGGGCTCGATCATGAAAATGGGCGATGCCGATGTCGACAAGGGCATCGAGGTCGTCTCCACCGGCTCCCTGGGGCTGGACATGGCGCTCGGCGTCGGCGGCCTGCCGCGCGGGCGCGTGGTGGAAATCTACGGTCCGGAATCCTCCGGCAAAACCACGCTCACCCTCCAGGTGATCGCAAACATCCAGAAGCTCGGCGGCACCGCAGCCTTCATCGATGCGGAACACGCGCTCGATCCGCAATACGCCCAGCGCCTCGGCGTGGACACCTCGGAACTGCTGCTGTCCCAGCCCGACAACGGCGAACAGGCGCTCGAAATCGCGGACATGCTGGTGCGCTCGGCCTCCGTGGACTGCGTGGTGGTCGATTCGGTCGCGGCCCTCACCCCCAAGGCCGAAATCGAAGGCGAAATGGGCGAACCGCAAATGGGCCTGCAGGCCCGCCTGATGAGCCAGGCGCTGCGCAAGCTCACCGCCAACATCAAACGTTCCAACACCCTCGTCATCTTCATCAACCAGATCCGCATGAAGATCGGCGTGATGTTCGGCAACCCGGAAACCACCACCGGCGGCAACGCGCTCAAGTTCTATGCCTCGGTGCGCCTGGATATCCGCCGCATCGGCTCGATCAAGAAGGGCGAGGAAGTGATCGGCAGCGAAACAAGGGTGAAAGTCGTCAAGAACAAGGTCGCGCCCCCGTTCAAGGCCGCGGAATTCGACATCCTCTACAACGAAGGCATCTCGCGCGAGGGCGAAATCATCGAACTCGGCGTCCTGCACCGCATCGTGGAAAAGTCCGGCGCCTGGTACGCCTACAAGGGCGAGAAAATCGGCCAGGGCAAGGACAACACGCGCGAATTCCTCAAGGAAAACCCCGCCATCGCCCACGAAATCGAATCCAGGATCCGAGAAGCCATCGGCATCGTGGGTGGAATGCCGCAGGCCCCCGACGCGGCCGAAGCGGACTAACCCTTTCTTCGTCGTAGCCTACCCGCATGGCCTGGGCATTTCTGTCCGGCAAGACCGAGCCGTCGCTTCGTGCCCGGGCCATGCGTTTTCTTGCACGCCGGGAACATTCGCGCGAAGAGCTCAAGCGCAAGCTCGAGCCCAGGGCAGGAGAGGGCGATGACCTGGATCTGCTGCTCGATGACCTCTCAAACCGTGGCTGGCTTTCCGATGTGCGCTTCGCGGAGATTTCAATCCGCTCGCGTTCGGGGCGTTATGGCCCGCTGCGCCTCGTTCACCAGTTGCGCTCCAAGGGCGTGGCCCAGGAAACCATCGATGCCGCATTCAAGGCCACGGACGCCGAAAGGGCCTGCAGCATCGAAAAGGTCTGGTCCAGCCGTTTCGATGCGCCCGCGGCCGGCGAGCGCGAACGTGCACGCCACATCCGCTTCCTGCAGGGCCGCGGCTTTTCCCTCGACGACATCCTCCGATTCCTGAAGCGAACCCATTCTCCATGAGCCCACGTTCCCAGAACATCCTCTCGCTCGCCGCGCTTGCCGTATCGCTGGTGATCGCCTCCTTCCCCGCCAAATCCCAATCGTCCATGGCCATCAATCGTGCGTCCGGAGAGTTCGAAGTGAAAATTGTTCCCGTGGCCGAAGACAAGGGCGAAGGAGGCCCGCTCGGCCGCATGTCGCTCGACAAGCAGTTCAATGGGCCGTTGCAGGGCAGCAGCAAGGGCGAAATGCTCACCGCGATGACCGCAACCAAGGGGTCGGCAGGGTACGTCGCCATGGAGCGCTTCACGGGCTCGCTCGCCGGCCGCAGCGGGGGGTTCGTGTTGCAGCACAGCGGCACCATGAACCGCGGCGATCCCCAACTGGTTGTCACCGTGGTTCCCGATTCCGCCACCGGGCAGCTCACGGGCCTCGCGGGCCGCATGGCCATCCGCATTGCCGAAGGCAAACACTTCTACGATTTCGACTACGAGCTGAAGTAACACCCGCCCGCGAGCCGGGAAGGCCCGTCCCTTTGGTATCCTTATGGTTTGCCACGGCCACACGAGCCGGGCGGCGAGGCGCATCGCAAGGCCATGAAAACCAAAGAGATCCGCAAGAAATTCGTCGACTACTTCGCGTCCAAGGGGCATTCGCCCGTGGCCTCGAGCCCGCTGGTGCCCGGCAACGATCCCACGCTGCTCTTCACCAACGCCGGAATGGTCCAGTTCAAGGACGTTTTCCTCGGCCTTGAAAAGCGCCCGTACAACCGCGCCGTCACCGCCCAGCGCTGCGTTCGAGCCGGCGGCAAACACAACGACCTTGAAAACGTCGGCTACACCGCGCGCCACCACACGTTTTTCGAGATGCTGGGCAACTTCAGCTTCGGCGACTACTTCAAGCGCGACGCGATCAAATACGCCTGGGAACTCCTCACCGTCGAATACGGCCTGCCAAAGGAAAAGCTCTGGACCACGGTCTACGCCACCGATGACGAGGCGTTCGACATCTGGACAAAAGAGATCGGCGTGCCAGCGCAGCGCTGCGTGCGCATCGGCGACAAGCCGGGCGGGCGCAAATTCGAAAGCGACAACTTCTGGCAGATGGCCGACACCGGCCCGTGCGGGCCGTGTTCGGAAATCTTCTACGACCATGGCCCGGAAGTGGCCGGCGGCCCTCCGGGCTCGGCCGATGCCGACGGCGACCGCTACATCGAAATCTGGAACCTCGTCTTCATGCAGTTCAACCGCGACGAGGCCGGGACGATGCACCCGTTGCCGAAGCCGTCGGTCGACACGGGCATGGGCCTGGAGCGGCTCACCGCGGTGCTGCAGCATGTGCACTCGAACTACGAGATCGACCTCTTCCAGGGCCTGATCAAGGCCGCCGCACGCGAAACCGGCGCGAAGGACCTCGCCTCGCCAAGCCTGCGAGTGATCGCGGACCACATCCGTGCCTGCGCCTTCATGGTCTGTGATGGGGTGATCCCGAGCAACGAAGGCCGCGGTTACGTGCTGCGCCGCATCGCGCGCCGCGCCATGCGCCATGGCTACAAGCTCGACCAGAAGAAGCCGTTTTTCTTCAAGCTGGTCCCCGACCTGGCGTACGAGATGGGTGATGCCTACCCGGAGCTCGCGCGCGAGGAAGTCCGCATCATCGCCACGCTCAAGCAGGAAGAAGAACGCTTCGCCGAAACCCTGGAGACCGGCATGGCCATCCTGGAGGCGGCGCTGGCGAAAAGCGCCACGCGCCTCGATGGCGAAACCGCCTTCAAGCTCTACGACACATTCGGCTTCCCCGTGGATCTCACGGCCGACATCGGCCGCGAGCGGGGCTTCGAAATCGACATGCCGGCCTTCGACGCCGCCATGTCCGCACAGCAGGAGCGCTCCCGTTCGGCATCGAAGTTCAAGGCCGGCGCCCAACTCGACTACAAGGGCGCGAAGACCACTTTCCGTGGCTACGAAACCCTTTCGGAGGAAGGCCGCGTGGCGGCCCTCTACCGTGGCGGGTCGTCCGTCGCGAGCCTGGCCGCGGGAGAAGAGGGCATCGTGGTGCTCGACCACACGCCGTTCTACGCGGAATCGGGGGGCCAGGTCGGCGACCGCGGCGAACTCACCAAGGGCGGCATCTGCCTCACGCTGTTCGACGTCCAGGACACGCAGAAGATCCAGCCCGATGTCTTCGGCCACCATGGCCTGGTCAAGACCGGCGAGCTTGCGGTCGGCGACATCGTGGCCGCGCAGGTCGACATGGAAAAGCGCGCGCGCACCGTGCGCCACCATTCCGCCACGCACCTCATGCACAAGGCGTTGCGCGAGGTGCTGGGGCCCCACGTGCAGCAGAAGGGCTCGCTGGTGGACGAGGACAAGACGCGCTTCGACTTCAGCCACAACGCGCCGATGACCCCGGATCAGATCCGCCGCGTCGAGGCGATGGTCAACGCGGAAGTGCTCCGGAACGAGGCCACCAGCGCCCGCGTGATGCCCATCGACGACGCGCAGAAAACCGGCGCCATGATGCTTTTTGGTGAAAAGTACGGCGATGAGGTGCGTGTCCTCGACATCGGCTCGTCGCGCGAGCTCTGCGGCGGCACACACGTGGCGCGCACCGGCGACATCGGCCTGTTCCGCGTGTTGTCGGAAGGAGGAGTTGCCGCGGGCGTGCGGCGCGTGGAAGCCATCGCGGGCACGGTGGCGATCGCCCATGCGCAGCAGGAATCGGACCGGCTCGCCCGCGTGGCGGCCACACTCAAGGCGCAGCCGACGGAAGTGGAATCGCGGCTGGCGCAGGTGCTCGATCATGTGCGCGCGCTGGAAAAAGACGCCGCGAAGGCCAAGCAGAAGATGGCCGCGAGCCAGGGCAGCGACCTCGCATCGTCCGCGGTGGACGTGAAGGGCGTGATGGTGCTGGCGGTGAAGCTCGAAGGCGCCGACGCCAGGATGCTGCGCGACACCATGGACCAGCTCAAGCACAAGCTCAAATCGAGCGCCATTGTCCTGGCCGCCGCGGAGGGCGAAAAAGTGAGCCTCATCGCGGGCGTGACGTCGGACCTGATCGCCAGGGTCAAGGCCGGCGAGCTGGTGAACTTCGTCGCCACGCAGGTGGGTGGCAAGGGCGGCGGACGTCCCGACATGGCGCAGGCCGGCGGCACCGACTCGAAGGCGCTGCCCAAGGCGCTCGCCTCGGTGCACGACTGGGTCGCGGAGCGGCTGTGACGCCACCCCGGACGCCGCGCTTGCGGCAACGGTCCGGGCCCCGATCCGCTTGAGCACCGAACCGTTTGTGTTCTGCCCGCGCTGCGCCAGGGCGCTGGCGGATCGGCCCGTCACCGATATCGAGGGCGTGACGTCCACGCGCCGCGCGTGTGAACCGCGGTGTGGCTATATCCAATGGAACAATCCCGTGCCGGTCGTGGGCGCGCTGGTGGAGCACGAAGGCGAAATCATCCTCGCGCGCAACGCCGGCTGGCCGGAGGGATTCTTCGCGCTGGTCACCGGTTACCTCGAGGCCAACGAAGACCCGCCTGCCGCCATCGGGCGCGAAGTGAAGGAGGAGCTCGGGCTGGACGCGGTGCAGACGCACCTCATCGGCAACTACATCTTCGAGCGCAAGAACGAAGTCGTCCTGTGTTATCACGTCGTCGCCACCGGCACCGTGGCCCTTGGCAAGGAGCTTGCGGAATACCGCAGGCACAAGCCGGCCGAACTGCGGCCATGGCGCCGCGCCACGGGCCTGGCAGTGGCGGACTGGATGCGCGCACGCGGCCTGCCGTTCGAGTGGAACGAACGTCCCGCCCTCACCGCGGAACACGACCGCACGTGAGCAAAGCGCGCAACCGCGTCTCCGACTACCTGCGCATCGCGGGCCTGGAATCCCTCGGCCGCCGCCAGGAAGACGTGGCGCGGGCGGTGCGCGACCTGCTGGAGGCGATGGGTGAAAAGGTCGCCATCGGCGACGCGGGCTCGCTTTATTCTTACCCGGTCCCGATGATGACCGACGACGGCACCTGTTCGGTGGTCGACGAGATGGCGCCGGTTCCCTACGACCTCGCAGCGATACTGGGCGGGCGATCGGAACAGGCCACCCGGCGCCTGGCGTTGCTCGAGCGGCTGGTGGAACGCGCGCAGGAAACCACCGGCGCCGACTGGATCGGCATCTACCAGCGGCGCGTCAATTCCGCCGGCGTGCCGGTGCTGGTGAAGCTGTCCTATGTGGGGCGCCCGAGCCGCGCCGAATTTCCGCTCACCAACGAATTCGCGCAGCGCAGCACCAACAGCACCGTGGGCCTGACCGGGCGCGCCACCGTCATCGACGATGTCGGAAAATACGTGGAGGCCGGTGGCGGCTTCTACGTGTGCGACGACGGCGTGCAATCGGAAGCCTGCGTGCCGATCCTCGACGAAGAGCGCCAGGTGGTTGGCATCGTGGATGCCGAAGCCCGGCCGAAGGCCTTCTTCGGCTGCGACCGCCTCGCCGTCGTGGCCGCGCTGGCGATCGCGGCCGCCGCGGTCCTGCCCTAGGGAAGCTCTGAACAAGTACCGGGGATCTGCGTTGCGGCAGGTGCGGATGGCTGCAAGGCGGACGTCGCCGCGAATGTCGACAACCTTCGCAAGGCGTCCAACGACGCGGACGCCGCACCTGCCGCAACCCATAGGCACTGCTCCATCAAGGACTTGCCCTGTCGAAGGGACGGGCGATTTCGGGCCGCTTCGTCGTTGCTCGTCCTGGCAAGGTACCTACCTTGCGTCGGACTCGGCGCCTAGAATCGTCACCGAAATCGACCCGTCGCAGACCCCGGGACTTGTCCAGAGCTTCCCTGAGGCTTGCCCGGGGGGTCAGCCGCGTTTCTTCGGCGGCATCATGTCGGTGATCGAGCCTTCGGCCATCTCGGCGGAGAAAAACACCGTCTCCGAAAGCGTCGGGTGCGGGTGGATGGTCAGGCCGATGTCTTCCGCGTCCGCGCCCATCTCGAGCGCCAGCACCGTTTCCGCGATCAGTTCGCCGGCATTCACGCCCACGATGCCGGCGCCCAGGATGCGCTTGCTGCCCTTGGCGTAGAGGATCTTGGTGAGGCCTTCCTCACGCGCCATGCCGATGGCGCGCCCGCTGGCGGCCCACGGGAACACCGCCTTTTCGTATTCCACGCCCTGCGCCCTGGCTTCGGCTTCCGAAAGTCCCATCCAGGCGACCTCCGGGTCGGTGTAGGCGACGCTCGGGATCGTGCGCGCCTCCCAGGCATGGTGGCTCATGCCGGCGATGACTTCCGCGGCGAGCTTGGCTTCGTGGGTGGCCTTGTGCGCGAGCATCGGCTCGCCCACGATGTCGCCGATGGCGAAGATGTGCGGCACGTTGGTGCGCATCTGCTTGTCGACCGGGATCCAGCCGCGCTCGTTCACGTTCACGCCGGCCTTTTCCGCCCCGATGTTCCTGCCGTTGGGACGGCGCCCCACGGCGAGCAACACGCGGTCGTAGATTTCCGCCTTGGGAGACTCGCCCTCGAGCGCCTCGAAATGCGCCTTCAGTCCAACCGAGGTCGACTCCAGCTTCGTGACCCTGGTCTTGAGCATGATCTTTTCGTAGCGCTTCTCGATGCGTTTGGCCAGCGGCTTCACGATGTCGGGATCGGCGCCCGGGATCAGCCGGTCCATGAATTCCACCACCGAGACTCTGGAGCCGAGGGCGTCGTACACCGTGGCCATCTCGAGGCCGATGATGCCGCCGCCGATCACCAGCAGGCGCTTGGGCACGTCCTCGAGGAGGAGCGCGCCGGTGGAATCCATCAGGCGCGGATCGTCATAGGGGAACCCCGGGATCTGCGCCGACTGCGAGCCGGCGGCGATGATGCAGTTGTCGAAGGAAACGACCTTGCGGCCTTCCTTCGTCTGCACCTCGAGGGTCTGCGGAGAGGTGAACTGCGCCTTGCCTTCGACCACGGTGACCTTGCGCGCCTTGGCCAGGCTGGTGAGGCCCCGGGTGAGCTTGCCTACCACGCCGTCCTTGAATTTGCGCACGCCGTCGAGGTCGATCTTCGGCTTGGTGAAGGTGACGCCGATGTGCGCACCGTCCTGCGCCTCGGTGATGATCTTCGCGGTGTGCAGCAACGCCTTCGACGGGATGCATCCGACGTTGAGGCAGACGCCGCCAAGCGTGGCGTAACGCTCGACCAGCACCACTTTCTTGCCGAGGTCGGCGGCGCGGAATGCGGCGGTGTAGCCGCCGGGGCCCGCGCCCAGCACGAGGACTTCCGCGTGCAGGTCGGCGTCGAGGCTTGCGAGGGTGGTGGTCAGCGCCTGGCGAACCGTCTGGCCCTGGGCCACCGCGGGGGCCGCAGGCGCAGGCGCGGCGGCGGGAGCCACGGGTGCCGCCGGAGCAGGCTGGGGCGCAGCAACGGCGGGTGCCTTCGCCTCCGGCGCAATGGCAGCGGGCGCATCGGCCGCCTCGAGCACGACGATGACCGTGCCCTGGGAAACCTTGTCGCCCACCTTCACGCGGACTTCCTTGACCTTGCCGGAGTGCGACGACGGCACTTCCATGGTCGCCTTGTCGCTCTCGAGCGTGAGCAGCGAGTCTTCCTTCTTCACGACGTCGCCGGGCTTCACCTGGACCTCGAGCACGGGGATGTCGGTGAAGTCCCCGATGTCCGGAACCTTGATCTCGATGTCGGCCATTATTTGTCCCCCAGAGCATGCCGGCGCTTCTGGCCCGGCGTGTGTGTTGCTGTGGTGCGGGAAGGAGCGCCGGGGGCCGACACGTCAACGCGCATTGTCCGGGCCGCGCTCACAGGAGGCCCCGGCGCAGGTCGCCGATGACCTGCGCGAGGTACGCGGTGAAGCGCGCTCCGAGCGCGCCGTCGACGACACGATGGTCGTACGAGAGCGAGAGCGGCATCATCAGGCGCGGCACGAATTCCTTGCCGTTCCAGACCGGCTTCATCGCAGCCTTGGAGACGCCGAGGATGGCGACCTCGGGCGCATTGACGATCGGCGTGAAGGCCGTGCCTCCGATGCCACCGAGCGAGGAGATGGAGAACGTGCCGCCCTGCATGTCGGCGGGGGCGAGCTTGCCTTCGCGCGCCTTCGCGGCGAGGTCGGAAGTTTCCCTGGCGATCTCGACGATGCCCTTCTTGTCCGCGTCCTTAACCACCGGGACCATGAGGCCGTTCGGCGTGTCCGCCGCGAAGCCGATGTTCCAGTAGTGCTTGACGACGAGGTTCTCGCCATCGAGCGAGCTGTTGAGCGTCGGATACTTCCTGAGCGAAGCGACAACCGCCTTGATGAGGAACGCGAGCGGCGTCACCTTGATGCCGGCCTTCGCATTTTCCTCGTTCACCTTCGCGCGGAAGGCTTCGAGCTCCGTGATGTCGGCCTCGTCGAACTGCGTGACGTGCGGGATCATCACCCAGTTGCGCGCAAGCGCGGGGCCCGAGATCTTCTGGATGCGCGAAAGCGGCTTTGCTTCGACCGTCCCGAACCTGGCGAAGTCGACCTTGGGCCAGGCGGGCAGTCCGAGGTCCTCCATCCCTCCACCGGCTCGCGCGCCTGCAGCAGTCGGCGATGCACCACCCGCCAGCGCGCCTTTCACGAACGACTGGATGTCTTCCTTGAGGATGCGTTCCTTCGGGCCCGTGCCCTTGACGCGCGCGAGGTCGACACCGAGTTCGCGTGCGAAGCGGCGAACGCCGGGGCTGGCGTGCGCGGGCGATCCTTCAGCAACCGCTGCGGCAGCTTGCGCCGCGGGTGCGGCAGCCGGTGCCGGAGCAGCGGCTTGCACTGGCGCCGCGGGTGCGGGGGCAGGCGCTGCCCTGGGCGCGGGAGCGGGAGCCGCCGCGGCGGCTGAAGGGGCAGGAGCGGCCGCCTTGGCATCCGCGGCGGCCTCGAGCATCAGGATCAACGAACCCCGGCTCACCTTGTCGCCGAGCTTTACGCGTAGCTCCTTCACGGTGCCGCCCTGGGGCGCGGGGACATCCATCGTCGCCTTGTCGCTCTCGAGGCTCACGAGGGATTCGTCCTTCTGCACCACGTCGCCCGGTTTCACCAGGATCTCGATCACCGGGATGTCGGTGAAGTCGCCGATATCGGGGACCTTTACTTCGATGGCAGCCAACGGGTTCTCCTTGTTCTTGTGGGTGGGCAGGGCCGGTCAGACCGTCCAGGGCGCGGGCTTGTCCGCGTCGATGCCGTATTTCCTGATCGCCTCGGCGACTTTCGTGGCGGGTATCGTGCCGTCCTCGGCCAATGCCTTCAACGCGGCGACCACGACGTGCGCGCGGCTGACCTCGAAGAAGCGGCGCAGGTTCTCGCGCGAGTCGCTGCGGCCGAAGCCGTCGGTGCCCAGCACCTTGTAGCGGCGCGGGACGTATTCGCGGATCTGGTCGGCGAAGGTGCGCACGTAGTCGGTGGCCGCGACGATGGGGCCCTGCGTGGGTGCGAGGCATTGCTCGACGTACGGCACGCGCTGCTTTTGCGCCGGGTGCAGGAGGTTCCAGCGCGTGACCTCCATGCCGTCGCGGCGCAGCTCGTTGAAGCTGGGGCAACTCCAGACGTCGGCGGCAACGCCCCAGTCCTTCTCCAGCATCTCGCCGGCCGCGATCACCTCGCGCAGGATCGTGCCGCTGCCCATCAGCTGCACGCGCGGCGCCTTCTTGTCGGCCGCGGGAGCGCCGTCGACGAGCTGGTACATCCCCTTCAGGATGCCTTCGCGCGCGCCTTCCGGCATGCCCGGGTGCGGGTAGTTCTCGTTCATCAGGGTGATGTAGTAGAAGACATCCTCCTGTTCCTCCACCATGCGGCGCAGGCCTTCCTGCACCACCACCGCGACCTCGTATGCGAAGGTCGGGTCGTAGGAGGCGCAATTGGGGATGACCGAGGTGAAGATATGGCTGTGGCCGTCCTCGTGCTGCAGGCCTTCGCCGTTGAGCGTCGTGCGCCCGGCGGTGCCGCCCATGAGGAAGCCGCGCGAGCGCAGGTCGCCCGCGGCCCACACCAGGTCGCCCACACGCTGCATCCCGAACATCGAGTAGAAGATGAAAAACGGGATCATCGGCACGTTGCTGTTGGAATACGACGTCGCCGCCGCCATCCAGCTGCACATCGCGCCGGCCTCGTTGATCCCTTCCTGCAGGATCTGGCCGTTCTTGTCCTCCTTGTAGAACATCAGCTGGTCGCTGTCCTCCGGCTCGTAGAGCTGGCCCAGCTGCGAATAGATGCCGAGCTGTCGGAAGAGCCCTTCCATGCCGAAGGTGCGCGATTCGTCGGGGACGATCGGCACCACGTTTTTTCCGATCGTCTTGTCCTTCACCAGCGTCGTCAACATGCGCACGAAGGCCATGGTGGTCGAGATCTCGCGGCCCTCGCCGGTGGCATCGAGCAGGGCCTTGAAGGTCTCGAGCTTCGGCACCTCGAGCCTCGTGCTCTTGCGGCGGCGCTGCGGCAGCGATCCGCCACGCGCGGCGCGCAGCTCCTTCAGGTACTTCATCTCCGGGGAGTCGTCAGCCGGCTTGTAGTAGGGCAGGTCGGCGAGCTTGTCGTCGGGGATGGGGATGTTGAAGCGGTCGCGGAAGTGCTTGAGCGCCTCGATCGGCATCTTCTTCTGCTGGTGGGCGATGTTCTTGCCTTCGCCGACCGCGCCCATGCCGTAGCCCTTCACCGTCTTGGCGAGGATCACCGTCGGCTGGCCCTTGTGTTTCACCGCCGAGGCGTACGCCGCGTAGACCTTGTGGGGGTCGTGGCCGCCGCGATTGAGGCGCCAGATGTCCGCGTCGGACATGTTGGCGACCATCGCCTTGAGCTCCGGATACTTGCCGAAAAAATGTTCGCGCACGTACGCGCCGTCGCGGCTCTTGAACTTCTGGTATTCCCCGTCGACCGCGTCTTCCATGCGCTTGAGCAGGAAGCCGTCCTTGTCGCGCGCGATCAGCGGATCCCAGTACGAGCCCCAGATCACCTTGATCACGTTCCAGCCGGCGCCGCGGAAATCCGCTTCCAGCTCCTGGATGATCTTGCCGTTGCCGCGCACCGGCCCATCGAGGCGCTGCAGGTTGCAGTTGATGACGAAGATGAGGTTGTCGAGGTTTTCGCGCGAAGCCATGCCGATGGCGCCGAGCGATTCGGGCTCGTCCATCTCGCCGTCACCCATGAAGGCCCACACCTTGCGGTCGGCGGTTTTCGCCAGGCCGCGGTCGTTCAAATAGTGCAGGAAACGCGCCTGGTAGATCGCCTGGATCGGGCCCAGGCCCATGGAAACCGTCGGGAACTGCCAGAAGTCGGGCATGAGCCACGGGTGCGGGTAGGACGAGATGCCCTTGCCGTCGACTTCCTGGCGGAACATGTCGAGCTGCGCTTCCGTGAGGCGTCCGTCGAGGAATGCGCGCGCGTAGACCCCCGGCGACGAATGGCCCTGCATGTAGATGAGGTCGCCGCCGTGTTTGTCGGTGGGCGCGTTCCAGAAATGGTTGAAGCCGACGTCATACAGCGTCGCGGCGGAGGCAAAGCTGGCGATGTGGCCGCCGAGCTCGAGGTCCTTCCTGCCGGCGCGCAGCACCATCGCCACGGCGTTCCAGCGCACGTAGGAGCGCAGACGGGCTTCCAGCGCGGTGTCTCCCGGCGCCTGCTCTTCCAGGTGCGGCGGGATGGTGTTGATGTACGCCGTCTGCGCGCGGTAGGGCAGGTACGCCCCCGAGCGGCGCGCCTTGTCGACGAGCTGTTCGAGCAGGAAATGCGCGCGCTCCGGGCCTTCGACCTCGAGCACGGCTTCGAGGGAGTCGACCCACTCGCGGGTCTCGAGGGGGTCGATGTCTTGCAGGCGTTCCATGGTGGCCTCGACTGGATTCTTCTGGGGGTGGATAGCGGGAAAGGCCGGCGAGAACGGCGGGTCTTTCGAAGCCCAATCGTATAATGATTGACTTGAGGGCGGAAAGCGCTGGGGGAACAGGTTCTTTGCCGGCGCGGATGGAATAAAATCACCCAAGAAATCATGGGGATCGGGGACGAAGCGGGATTGTTTCTTAAAAAAGCTTTTTAAGTTACTATAAATCCGCCGTTTTTGCGGGTTCAGGGACCGCGTCAACAACAAGCCGGAAACCGGATGACAGAACAGGCGCACGAAGGGCGGGTACGCCCATGAATCTCTCGCAGTCGCTGCAATCGGCCAGTCTTACCGACCCGGGCCGGGTGCGCGACCACAACGAGGACTGCATCGAGTCGAGACCCGAGATCGGGCTGTTCGTGCTCGCCGACGGCATGGGTGGCTACAACGCGGGGGAGGTGGCAAGCGGCATGGCGACTTCGCTCATTTCGGACGGCCTGCAGGATGCCTGGAGCATCCCGGAAGTGGCGCGCCGCAGCCGCGACGAGGCCAAGGCCCTGTCCGAAAAACTGATCCGCGAACACATCGGACGCGCCAACAATGCCATTTTCACCACGTCGCAGAACAACCCGGAATGCGCCGGGATGGGCACGACGCTGGTGGTATGCCTTTTCTACGACAACTTCGTGACGGTTGCGCACATCGGCGATTCGCGCCTCTACCGGCTCAGGGGCGACTTGATGGAACAGGTGACCCGGGACCATTCACTGCTCCAGGAGCAGCTGGATTCCGGCCTGATAACGCCCGAAGAGGCGAAGCTTTCCCAGAACAAGAACCTCGTCACGCGCGCTCTCGGCATAGACCCTTCGGTGGACTCCGAGATCCACGTCTACGAGACCCAACCGGACGACATATTCGTGCTGTGCTCGGATGGGCTGAGCGACATGGTCGAGGATGAAGAGATCCGCCTGACGCTCATCACCCTGAAGACGAATCCGAACCTCACGGTCCAGCAGTTGGTGCAGGCGGCAAACGACAACGGCGGCCGGGACAACATCTCGGCAATGCTCATCCGCGTCACCGAACCTTTCGGTGTGCCGCGCGGCTGGATCGCACGATTCAAGGCACTTTTCCGGTAATACCCAAGGACAACGACCATGGCCAAGCTGATTCTCAGCGTCGACGGGCAGGTGCTCAAGGAGTTCAATCTCTCCAAGGAGCGAACCCTGATCGGACGCAAAGCCCACAACGACATCCAGATCGACAACCTCGCCGTCAGTGGCGAGCACGCGGCGATCATCACGATCCTCAACGACTCGTTCATCGAGGACCTGGGCTCGACCAACGGCACCATGGTCAACGGGAAGCCGATCAAGAAACACTTCCTGCAGAACAACGACGTGGTCGAGATCGGCAAACACAAGCTCAAGTACTTCAACGACGCGCCCCAGGCGGCGACCGCTGCGGACTTCGAGAAAACCATGATCATCCGCAACCCGGCCAGGGCCGCGCCCCCGCCGCCGAAGCCCGCGGACCCGGGCCTGGGCGACACCCAGACCAACCTCAGGCCGGTGACCGAGGCGCCCAAGCCCGCCCCCGCGGCGCCGACCCCGGCTGCTGAAAACACC
>Ga0163153_10002066_pt1 | contig 30264 bp, 16 predicted proteins | sample OliLakLV19MP6IB1_FD_148629 | JGI IMG/M metagenome (GOLD analysis project Ga0163153, IMG submission 148629) | Freshwater microbial mat bacterial communities from Lake Vanda, McMurdo Dry Valleys, Antarctica - Oligotrophic Lake LV.19.MP6.IB-1 | ecosystem: Environmental > Aquatic > Freshwater >...
AAATAAACAGATTTCCTTTTGTTAAATTCTAATTGTCCAAAAGTCACACTTGAAATAAATGTCAGAAGTACTATAAATGTTGTCTGTTTCATATTGTTGTCCTGTCTCTTGCCATTACGCATAACTCATAAATATACGAAAGTTTATTTTAGTATTATCTGACCTAAAAATGTATTAACTCATTAATACCAACCACAATATAACATAAGAAGAAAAAATTTACACCTTCACCTTTGAATAGAAATATTGTATAGACGCAAGTATGAATTTGAGCATCAACTAACAATAAGGCATGCAGGTAATTTACGTCCAAGTGGATGAAAATTCATAACTACCCGATGTCAATTCATACAACGCCTCACCCTTTTCATATTTTAGAAAATGGATATTATGATTTTTGCCGGATATCATTTTCCCTCCTTCCTTTACCAAACTTGCTGAAAGGGCAGGAAGGTAAAGAGTGGCAGTCGTGTTTGGTGGCACTGTAGCTTTATACATAAGGACTCCTTTGTCCATTTTCCATTCACTGGATATTTTTCCGTACATGGAGTCACAGTACCCTTTGGCATAAGTCATTTGCCCGGTCGGATCATGCAGGGGTTGTAAAGTAAAAAGTTTAAAACCGGGCGATCTTTCATCTCGTTGGATACCCAGGGAATACGCAATCATCCATTGTCCCACTGCACCAAACGAATAATGATTAAACGAGTTCATACTGTTGTTGCCTCCAAACCTATTTTCCACGGTATATCCATTCAGGCGCTCCCATACGGTCGTTGCTCCCATACGGTCGTTGCTCCCTGGTCTATGGCGTATAACCAGGAAGGATACTGATTGAATTTGCAATAGTTCATAGGAAATGTCGTGGTATCCATAATCAGACAATACCTTGTTGATCCAGACCGTACCGATGAACCCAGTCATCAGGGAATATTCTCCACGTTGTACTCCTGCATCATCTACGTTTTTACGCCTGACCGTCTCTGCCAGATTGGCGATCATATAGGGTTTGTTTTCTTCATTAAAAGCATTCAGCGCCAGACCTACCGCATAGGAAGTTTGTGTATCAGCAGGTTTTAATTCGACCGGCAGGGTTGGTCCTTTAAAAATGATGCCCCCGGCAAGTCCCATGGTTTTGAGATCGACATTTACAAAACGTGAATTAAAAAATGATTTACGCTCATCATGCAATTTTGAGAACCTGTCGGCATCCGACGTCTTACCTAAAATTTTAGCTACTTCCATCATATTGGTCAAATCATAAATATGGTAAGCGGTAACAAGGAAAGCACTGCCCAATTTATTGTTTTGAGGTCCTGGCCAATCGCCTAATAGCCCATCCGAACTATATCCTGTTTCTTTATTTATCGTGGTCGTTAAATAATCTATATACTTAACCATTGCATCGTAATGTTCTTCGAGCGAGGCCACATCATGGTATTGTAAATATAGCTGCCAGGGAACAACTATACCTGCACTACCCCAAAGCACCCCCCCAAAATCCCCACCTACGGGGGCTATATCGGTAAATTTTCCCGCCGGAGTTTGTACATCGCGCATAGCCAGCAGGTGTCGTTTTAAAAACGGATTGGCATTGGATATATACATAGCGGTATGTGAAAACACATTGATATCACCAGACCAACCCATCCGTTCATTGCGCTGCGGACAATCGGTAGGTATAGAAAGAAAATTATCTACATTGGACCAGACCAGATTGGACCACAGCTTTATTGACTTTTGGATTGGATGTTTCGAAATCTGCTGTCAATGCCAATACCTATACCAGAGATTTCCAAATACTGGTAACCCCGTGAAGTAAAATGAGGTTCGAACTGATTACAATACCCTGGACCGCATTCAATGGAAGAGCAGCATCTATACCAGAGATTTCCAAATACTGCTAACCCCATGAAGTAAAATGAGGTTGATAGACCAGGGCTCCGGTTTTCATGGTATAACTATCCTGGCACAACGCTGCGCGATAGTTTTCAAGCATCACCATTCCGACGTTTTTGCCGGATTCGGGAAGATCTGGATAAAGTGTCTCGCCAACCCGGAGCGTAACTTTTCTTCCGGCAATTCCATTTGTAAAACTGATCTTAGGAACGCCGACCATATTTTGCCCCATGTCATAAACAAATACTCCCGGGCGTACTTCGTTTACGCTTTGAGCAGTCAGTACCTTGTATACACCAGGCGTATTACGATCTGTCCGATCAATTGGAGGTTTTTATAATTTAAGGCAGGTGAAATAAAAACAGTGCCTTCCAGGCCAACCGAAGAGGCTTTTTTCCACGATGTATCACCATAGTTTGTGTGCTCCATCCGGCAATAGCCGCTTCACGGGAAACATTATAGATCTCTCCCAGGTCCAGACTACTGTAAATGATAGGACCTTTGTTATAATATTTCCAGGATTGAGCATTGGTGGGTAATCACTTCTTTGGTACCATCGGTATAAGTGATGACCAACTTGGCCAAACAAAGATTGACGGTCTCCAAAATGATTCCAGATAGAACCAAAACTCAGCAAGCCACTCCACCAGCCTTCACCCAGCATGGCACCCAGGGCATTGTTTCCTGGGGCAATCAGATGGGTGACATCATAAGTCTGATACATATAGGTTTTATTGTATTGTGTGAGGCCGGGATTAAAATAATCTGCTCCAACCCGTTTCCCATTTAAATAAAGTTCATAGATATCCCGTGCAGTTGCATAAAGACGGGCATGGTCAATTTTTTTATTGTCCGTTATAAATCGGGTTCTCAACATGGGGGTGGAATTATGACTGGGATCTTTGGTTATAAAAACACCTTGAGAACCACCATCGATAAAATATTGATCTTGTTTTACGGTAAGCCCCGTGCTACTTTTGAAAATGCCATCATAAACAGGTTTAGTCAGGTCTTCTTTGAAAGCCGTATTGGAAGGGCTGCGCAGAAAAGATACACGGAGATTGGAGAAACCCGATTGTTGTCCTGGAGGGACAGCAAACCCGATATCCGCCAGCATACCAAAGGTGACATAGTCTCCGCCATCACCATGTGGATTAAGATTTACTATGATGCCACCGACAGCCTGCCCAAAAGGCCCGGTGGTGAGTGGTTTGGCTTTGCCATCAAAGGCAGTAAGCCCATCAATCGAAATGGCGATTTTTCCGAACGTACTCCGTATTTCAATATGGTGCGGTTGATGTTTGTTTAAAGGATTGATGAGAGAATCCATGATCTCAAAACTGGCGAAAGGTGTTGTGGCGGTATCATTGGTGGAATACCCCGCTCGATAGACATTAAATCTTGCCCTCCCTTCCGCGGTAGCCCCTACTGCTGATATATCCGGTTCAAGCCTCACATGACTTTCATCCTTTTTATTTTCTAACTGATAGATGTTTTTGTATTTATCCATTAGCGGCTGTCATTGGCGGCTATGACAAAACTAGCTGACGAACTACCTTTTTGAATAGTTTGAGTATAATTCAATTTATAGATCGATAGGTATTGTGAATAAAATACAAGGTCTTCATTGCCTCCGCCTATCCAGGTGGTTCCATCCCAGGCACCAAGGCCCGGGTCAGGATTCATTAAGCCAGTTTCAAACCAGGAAGTAGCCGATGCCGCTTTTCCATTCTGGTCCCAGACCGTAACCTTCCAGTTATACCGGGTGGTTGATTTTAGAGCTGTGCCGGAATAGGGTATATTCAAGGATACACCGGAGTTTATCTTTTTTGAATCCCAGGAGATGACTCCCTTTGTATCAGTAACTACAATCTGATAAAAAACCTGCCTATAACCCCGGCCGGGCGCACTCATTTACCAGGTAAATTTTGGTTTTTGTTCATCAATGCCCATTGGTGTTATTGACGATTCAGTCATCAAACCAATTCATTCGCAGTACCCTGAGGCAAGACCACGAGGTTCGTAGCGGCGACTTCAGTCGCTGTCTTAAAAGCAAGGAAATCCTCAATTGATATTCTGGACTGATCCAGCGAGGAAGAGCTGTTACGACCTTTATATTGATCAGCGACTGAAGTCGCCGCTACGAGAAATCGCTATGACTTTATACACTCTCGACTGATCTTACAAGGCGGGAGTCGTTACGTGCGGAACTATTATTTTTACCTGTTCTGAAACGATTTTACTATAACCGCCTACCCCAGTTGACCCCTGAAGGTGGTTGCTATTTCGTCACATTTTGTACCTATGACTCTATCCCATTGCATCAGGGGATAAATAATGAAAATAGGCCTTTTATTGAAAATTTTGCATAATACGATAAAAAACATGACCTGAATTGTAAGGGGATCAATCTGGCTCAGCCCTCTATTGCCAGTATATTAACAATTATTCTCCGGGAATACGATCAACTGCTTTACGATTTATTATACTATTGCATTATGCCAAATCATATTCATTTAGTAATTTATCTGGGCAATATGGAAAAACCAAAACCGCTTGGTCTGATTCTGAAGAATATTAAAGGCAGATCATCGCGGGAAATAAATTTATTATTAAATCAGTCAGGCACTTTTTGGCAAAAGGCGAGTTATGATCGGTTGGTCAGAGATGAAAAGGAATTAAGTAACATCGGAGATTATATCCGCGAAAATCCGGTCAAGGCCGGGTTGGTAAACAGTTGGGAAGACTGGCCATATTCTTATGTGAAGTATAGCTCATAGCGGCGAACTTCAGTCGCTGGATTTAAAGGCAAAGGAAAACTTTATTTTATGTCAGCGACTGAAGTCGCCGCTACGAGAAATTGTCACGACTCTATCTGCATCAGCGACTGAAGTCGGCGCTACGAGAAATCGTTACGACCTTTATATATATCAAGTGGTGGTTTATTAATTAATTGCTCTGATTACTATCGAACTAAAAATTATATTGTCCTTTTGTTCTTAAGGCTGCATGAGAAAGAAGTTGGAAACAGGTAATGACTGTTCAAAAAAATCAAAGTGATCAGAATTCCTCATCAAATGAATCCTCTGAATTTGTGTTGTCCTTTTTTGATTGAGCCTATAAGTGAAACTGAGCATAAACTGCCTGCGTCGACCCTGGAATTCACTATAGGGGGTCAATTGCAGTTCCTCTAATGGCAAGCCCAGCACTTTAAGAAAAACAGGGCTGACTTTTTCAAATCGCCCTGTGTGATCGATGATGCAGAGATAATCTTGTGAAAGCTCAAAAAACTGGGTGGTCCTTTTTTCTTCCTGTTTTTGTTTGGTTATGTTCTGACTGATGGAAAAATGACTCAAGAGGTTACCGTTTTCGTCCGTAAAAGGAATAATAGAGGTGTCCAACCAGAAAAAAGAATTGTCTTTGTCTTTGTTTTTTATTTGTTGGGTCCAGATCGAACCGGATGAAATGGTTTTCCAAAGGTCTGCTATAAATTCTTTGGAATGATGGCCTGAGTTGATAATCCTGTGATCACTCCCAATCAATTCTTCCCTTGAATATTTTGTCAGCAAGCAAAACTTTTCATTTACATATTGAATAATGCCTTGTGCATCGGTAATAGATATGATATGGGTTTTATCCAGGGCGGCTTTTAAAATTTCCAGTTCCCTGGGGCTTCCATTCAATATCTGGAATTGTTCCAATAGAGACGATAGAACATCTTTATCAGGTGATCCGGGTGGATTTTTTTTGGCATAATTTACTATGAATATCGTTTAAAAGGCGGTCAGTATATTTACTGAAAATACACTCCAGGCGAATTGTATTCATCCGTTGCCGGGGGCTTGGCTTGACCTTTTGCATTTAGTCAATTACATGCTCCCCCCGGGTTTAATACTAAAATGGATCGGTGTGGATTTCGTCTATTGGTACTGTATATAGACCGGTTGCGGTCTTAGCATTAATATTTCTTCCGGCTTCATCAGCCGGTTGCCATTTAGGGTATCGTTTTTGTAAAACAACTTAAAACCTGCAAATTGTACCGGTTCTTTAAATATGGAATTGCTATAGGTGCTTTTCTTTAATCCCGGAAAACCAAATCCGTCCATATTTATTATCAGTTGGACCTCCGGGCGGGTTACAATTTTATCATACCCGGTCACCATGCCGGTGGTAAAGCGATGGACCACCAGTAGTTTAGGAGGTAAATTATTTTTAGCTATTAATTGGGCGAGATAAGCCGAGGCATAGTTGATGTCCGAAGCATCGAAAGAACCAATGGAGGTACCGGGAAGTGAACCGTCTTTCATGGAATACTCCGGGTCAATACCCAAATGCACCTGTGGAAGGATTAAATAAGGATCCAGAACCGGTAACTCCTGTTGCAGGGTGCTTAAACCGACTTGTATATCCAAAATAACAATTCCATTTACCGCTTTGGCTAATGCAATTGCTTTCTCTATTTGGGCAAAAGGCATTCGTAACCGGAATTTACCACCCTGGCCGGGATTACGTTGCGCTGTAACCGCTATATAATGTATGGCCGGAATAACCGGGCTTAGCGTATCTGCCATGGTCCATTTTAGTATTTCTTCATTTAATTGATGAAGCATTTGTTCAACAGGAAGTTCCCCAAGAATCCCCATTTTTTTAGAATAAAAATTTCCGTAAAAAGCTACAATCCGGTTAAATGGAAGCAGGGATCCTTCCATAGGGTAGGCCGCATCAGGAGGCCAGCGGCCGGATGAATCCCCATTTGCCAATTGATGCATACGGGCATGGTACAAAGCCGTATCGTTTTGAAATGTAGTTTTGTCCTGGAGGGTATCGGGTTTAGAGAAAACGGATTCAGATAAATTGTAATCTTTTTTTTTCTGATCAATACAGGAACTGATGGAGGAAAAACAAAATAGGAACACCCAAACCCCGGATTTTAAAAACGTTTTATTGCTCATTTGTTTTTGACAACCAGTTTTTTATTTTTCAAGTCCAAAAAAACCTGAATCGTTCATTGAAAATCAAGGTCAAGTAAATAAAAATTGGATACTTATTTAATGACGACAATCACCCGGTTTCAGATCAATGTCAGGGTTAATTCAGACCAAAAGGAACGAACTCAAAATCCGGATTCGTTTTTAACAGAAATCGTCAGTCACTATAAATAATCTAATTTTGGAGTTAATCCAGTATTAATTTGCTACTATGTGTTTTAGGGCTTTGAAAAAACATACTAAACCGGAATTGTTTCAAAATAAAATTTGTCTGAATTAGTCAAAGGTCTTGTAATTTTGACCTTTAAACTGCGTTAAGATAAAGCTATGAAGTGGAAGGTAGTTGTTTTCTTGTTTTTTAGTTCGTGGCTGCAAGCCCAGGTCTATGAATTTAATACCACACAACTTGGACAATGGAATGGAGCTGGGGAAGTTTACTCCGATGTATGGGGTTATTCCGCAGGGGGCAAAGAATATGCCATCCTGGGATCTGCCCGGTATATCTATTTCTTCGAAGTGACCAATCCAGCCAATATCCGGTTGGTTGATAAGTTTGGTCCTTATACTTCCACTCCCTGGAGGGAATTTAAAACATACAGCCATTATGCTTATGCAGTCACCGATGGAGCGGATGCCGGGGGTTTGAGGATATTCGACCTCCAGGACATCGTGACTAAAGATACTGTTATTCAAGTCAGGCAGACCACCGCTTTTTTTACCAAATGCCATATGCCCTTTATAGATGAGGCCAATGGTCGCTTATATTGTGCAGGCACCAATACCCGCAACGATGGTATCATCGTACTGGATCTTTCCACGCAGCCGGACAACCCTACTCTGGTCATCAACCAGTCGCTGCCCAGAGGTTATGTGCACGATATGTATGTAATCAATAATGTTATGTATGCCTCTCATATCTATTCAGGTTATCTGTCTCAGTATAATTGTGCTGGCAATTCCTGTAGTGCAGAACTCTCTACCTTTCAGACCGGAGGATATAATCACAGCAGTTGGATGAATGCAGACCAAACGCTAATGATCAATGCAATTGAAACCGCCGGACACCCTTTATGGCTCCTGCCGATAAACAATGGTGCTATTGGGAGTGAAAATGTCAAAACATTTAAGTCAGTAACCTTGCGCGACCAATACCCAAACCTCCCCCCCGGGGAAACAGGCAGTATTGGTCACAATCCATATATCATTGGCAATATGGCTTATGTATCTTATTATACGGACGGGGTCCAGGTATATAATATCAGCGATATTAACAATGTCCGGCGGGTAGCGTATTTTGATACCGACCGGGCATATACCTCGTATTCACCGGTATTCAGAGGTTGCTGGGGCACTTATCCCTTCCTTCCTTCGGGTAATATACTGGCGAGCGACATCCAATCAGGTTTATGGATTTTTAAAACCACACCTTGTGCATCGAGCCAGCCACCAACCATCAACATTACTTCCAACTCCAGCACTTATACCTGGGGAAGTAGTTTTACGGTCAACGCAGCGGTTTCGGATCCGGACGGCACCCCGTCGAAAGTGGAATTTTATGATGGGAATATATTATTGGGAACGGATAATTTAAATCCATTCAGTTATACGGTTCCTTCCGCCAATCAGGTGGCGTATACTATCACGGCCCGGGTGTTTGACGATTGTGGTATAATCACCAATTCTACAGTATTAAACATTGCCATTTCCTATAGTTGTAATGATGGTATACAAAGCGGCAATGAAACCGGGGTGGATTGCGGAGGATCCTGTGGTCCTTGTTTACCACCTTGCCCTATGGTCACCAACCTAAGCCTGGGAAAAACAGCAACTCAGTCCAGTGATTACAGTGCGGCCTATCCGGCTTCTAAAGCGATAGATGGTAATCTGACCAATTTTTGCCATACCGGTGCGGAAATCCAACCCTGGTGGCAGGTAGACCTGGTGGCAGCCCATCAGGTTTCGTCTATTGAAGTGACTATCCGAACGGATTGTTGCGGTGACCGAGTTAAAAAATTAAAAGTATTTGTTTCCAATAGTCCGGTGGCTTCCTACGCTTCAGCCGGGGCAGTATATGAATATATTAATACCGCAGGCATGACCAATGGACAAGTGATCAACATTCCCAATATTGATCTGGAGGGACGTTATGTTAGGATATGGGCGGATAATACGGGTTATGGCAACGGCTATGTCCATCTGGCAGAAGTAAAGGTAATGGGGTGCTGCCTCAACAGGCAGAATCCGACAGTATCCTTATCCTCGGCTTCCGGTTCTGTACCCCAGGGAGGCAGTATTGTCATAGATGCCACTGCAAGCGATGACGGAGGAATCATCCAGGTGGAGTTTTATAATGGTGCTACATTATTAGGTGCCGATAATTCGGCGCCATATAGCTTTACGATCAACCCGGCTTCGGCTTCTTCATATAATCTGACGGCCAAAGCAATAGATAATTGTGGTGGCTCTGCCGTTTCCGATGCTTTAATCATTACGATGACCAGTACCTGTAATGATGGTTATCAGAACGGCTCTGAAACCGGTTTAGATTGTGGAGGTTCCTGCACAGCATGCCAGACCTGTGCCCTCCCAACCAATTTAAGTCTGGGCAAAACGTCCACTCAGTCGGGTAATTTTGATCTGGCAAATACGTATCCTGCGTCAAAAGCGATAGATGGAAGTATTGCTACAGGTAGCTTTAATCACACCAACTCTCAGTTACAGCCCTGGTGGCAGGTGGATTTAGGGAGTAATTACAAGGTGACCAGTATTGAGATTACTCATCGGACAGGTTGTACCGGCTGTGTGGGTCGTATTAAAAAATTCAGGGTTTTTGTAGGCTCAACACCGGTAGCGGGTTTTTCCAGCAGCGGATACGTATATGAATATAATAATCCCACCGGATTGGGCAACGGTGAAGTTATTAATATCCCAAACCTCAATGCCACAGGGCAATTAGTAAGGATCTGGGTAGATCATGGCAATACGGCCAATTACCTTCATTTTGCAGAAGTTAAAGTAATGGGTTGCTGCCTCAGCAGCCAAAATCCAACGGTCAGTATTTCTACCGGAGCTTCCAGTTATGTCCAGGGAAGTAGTTTTACCGTCAATGCATCAGCCAATGCTTTGGGAGGCCAGGTCACCGGAGTAGAATTTTATGACGGAGCTTCATTATTGGCTACAGACAATGCAGCTCCTTTCAACCACACCATTTCCCCGGCTATAGCCAGTTCATATAACCTTACTGCAAAAGCAATAGATAATTGCGGTGGCTCAGGAACTTCCAATACGTTAAACATATCTACAACCAGCGCCTGTAATGACGGGTATAAAAACGGCTCTGAAATCGGCGTCGATTGCGGGGGTATTTGCAGCCCCTGCCCTCAGGGGTGTATTACATCTTCCAACATCAGCCAGGGAAAACCGGCCAGTCAATCCAGCAATTATAATGCAGCCAATCAATATCCCGCATCGATGGGTGTAGATGGATCAACCATAACATCCAGTTTTAATCATACCGGCCCTGAGTCACAACCCTGGTGGCAGGTTGATTTGGGAGGGACTTATCATGTGACAAGCATTGAAATCACCAATCGCACCGGATGTCCGGCTTGCGCAGGGCGTGTTAAAAAATTCAGGGTCTTTGTTTCTTCTTCGCCGGAAAGCGGATATTCCAGCAATGGATATGTCTACGAATATATAAACGCCATCGGTTTAGGCAATGGACAGGTGATTAATATTCCAAATCTTACAATAAATGGCAGATATGTCCGGGTATGGGCCGATAATACCGGTTCAACCAATAATTACCTCCATCTGGCGGAAGTAAAGGTGATGGGATGTTTACCTTCGGGGTCGCTGTCCGGAACGGAACCCAAACTATTGCCCCAATTTCCATCTATAAGTTCGGCCGTCCGGTTGTTTCCCAACCCTACCCGGGAATTACTGCAATTTCTATTTGAGCATTTACCTGAATCCGAAGTCACAGTAGACATTTATGACCTCCAGGGAAGGTTGATCCATTCAGAAAAATTAATACAGAACAAAATGGATCTCACCAGGCTGGAATCCGGAAGTTACATAGTTCATATTCAATGGAACGGCAACCGTCAAATACACAAGATGGTGAAGATCTGATCAACCACAGTAATTAACCCGTCCGTATTCATGATTATTTCGGTGTATCCAATAAGCGGATACCGGCGGGTTCAAGCGTTATTTTCTTCTGTTTGTATAAACCACCCAGGGTCATTTTAAATGTTTTTTTGCTCATACCGAAAAAGGAATAGATTTCTTCGGGCTCACTTTTATCATGATAGGGGAGATACCCATGGTGTTCAGTTAAGAGGCGGACAATTTTTTCGCCTTCTGCTTCGACTCTCTTAAAACCAGGTATGCCCAGAACAACATCGATTTTATGATCGGGATAAATATGTTTTATATACCCTTTCAACCGGTCGCCAACCCGGATTTCCCGGTAAAGTTCATTGTGGTGCAGGATACCGGCGTGTTTATTGTTGATGATCATTACAAAGCCGATTTTACTTTGTCTATAAACAATGAGGGAAACTTCCTCCAGCGTAATGACTGTTAAGTTTTCATTACTTAAAAAAGGATCGAGTCGTTCAGTAGCTGCTAAACGGCCGGAGTGTTCGTCGATATAAACTTTTACCAGATAATGATGGCCGGCAATCATTGTTTGAATTTGTTTGGCGTTGGGTACAAAAAGATCTTTCATCAGCCCATTGTCCAGAAAAGCTCCGTGCGGTGTGGTCGATACTGCTTTTAAAAATACTATATCACCGACAATACCAAATGGTTTTTGTGTGGTTGCAATTAAACGCTCTTCTTTGTCATGGTATATAAAAACATCGACTTCTTCCCCGGTACCGGCCCCCAGGGGTACGTACCGTTTTGGCAGTAATATACCCTCCTTTCCATCATCCAGATACACCCCAAAATCAACTTCCCTTAATATCTTTAATTTGTTGAATTCACCCAGACGGATCATGGAATAAAGGTAAGGAATAGTGATCAGTAAATACTGGATCGTGGGCAGTGGAAACTAAACAGGCAGGCCTATAAAAATAGCACAATGGCAAAAAACTTTTTTAGTAAACCCTTTGGGATACCTGTTTATTGGACTATTTTTACAAACCCCCCACTTACATAGCCCAAAATAAGATTATAATGTTTATTGCCAAAGGTCCTGTTTTTAATGGAAGCCGTTTATTTATTAAATATCAGCATTCGCTTGCTCAATTCTATAAAATCTTTTTGATCCTCTTCCTGCCGGTTTTATCTTATGGCCAGGGCAGTTTGTCCCCAATTACCCCTACCGTAGAATGTGTCGAAAATATAGGGAATGGAAGATTGCGTGCGCATTTTAGTTACGACAATACCAATAAAAACACCTCCTTATCCAGAACACTGGTCAGTAAGATTACCAATAGTAATGGCACCGTGATTAATAGTGTTTTTCTTGATTTTCAACAGGGAAAAAAAACCTTTGCTTTTTCGGTAGATTTTGCGGTTACCGAGTCCGTGGTTTGGTCTGTGACCTCGGACAAAGTCAGAACGGTAACGGCCAACTCCAACTCCAAATCCTGTTTAAAAGAAATCATTCTTTCACTCGAATGCGTGGAGGATATCGGCAATAATAAATTACGGGCCCATTTCAGTTACGATAATAAAAACCCGGGCGCAATCACCGTGGCAGCAGAATTCAGTAAAATCATCATCGGAACTAACACCATCCACGGAGTGTTCAATACTTTTCTTCCGGGTAAACAATCCTTTGCATTTAATTACCAGTTCAATAAGACAGATAAAATCACCTGGAGTGTCACGGCTTTTAAAGAAAAGACTATAAACGCTGACTCCAAATCCAAGGCCTGTATAAAAGAAATAATCCCTGTGCTGGCTTGTGTGGAAAAATTAAGTAACACCAATTACCGGGCGTTCTTTGGATATGACAATAAAAACACTTCTAAAACGGTGCTCCCTGCAGAAAACAATTTTGTAACGATTACTAATAGTGCCAATGTGCCCGGTGTGGATACCTTTTATCCCGGTAAAAAGGAGTATGCCTTTTCAGTTGATTTTACGGTCACCCAGACTATTGAGTGGATTGTTTTGTCAAATAAAAAACTGAGTGCAAAGGCAGATTCAAAAGCAAAAGCCTGTAAAATTACAAGCTTAAATATTCAGCCGTATTACACCCCACCGGTTGCGGGAAAATCACCCAATATCATAGGAGCCGAACTGACCTCACTGATTAATACCCCGGTGAACGGATCAAACATGTCCTCCAATTTTATCTATCAGACGATCCCGAATCCAGCCAATCCTCTCAATTTTTCCGTGTTGGTGGATATCGTGATTCTGTATCCGGCCCAATACAATTCAATTTTATCTCAATTACAAAGTCTGGGCCTTACCGGGATCATTAACAATGGTCTGAATCAATTGACCATTTCAGGTTATTTTCCTATCAATAAATTATCACAACTTAATACGTTGAGTTCACAAATAAATTTTGTCAGACCGGTTTATTCACCCCTGGTAGAAAAAGGGGCCACTACAACCTTAGGGGACATCAGTCAACGTTCGGATTTTGTCAGAAATGGTTATGGGCTGACAGGAAGTGGTATAAAAATCGGAGTACTTTCCGATAGTTACAACAACAAAGGTGGAGCGGCATTGGATATATCTCAGGGAGACCTGCCGGTGGTCCAGGTACTGGAGGATTATCCCCGTGGCCGCACAGATGAAGGAAGGGCAATGTTGCAGATAGTCCATGATGTTGCCCCAGGTGCCAGTCTCGCATTCAAGACTGCTTTTTATACAGCCGGCCATTTTGCCCAGGGCATAAAAGATTTATATCAGGCAGGTTGTAAGGTAATCGTGGATGACGTCACTTTTGTTACTGAACCCTTTTTTAAAGATGGAATGGTATCCAAAGCCGTAGCGGAAGTCAGCACGGCTGGAGTAACCTATGTCACCGCAGCAGGCAATCACCGCAACAATGCATATTCCGGGACCTTTAATCCCGCTACTGCTCCCAATAATTTAACGGGGAAGGCCCATAATTTCGGAAATGGCGATATCTATCAAAACATCCATCTTGCTCCCGGAGATTATATGGTCGTGCTGCAGTGGAATGACAATGTATACACCCTCGGTGGCAACACAGGGGCCGCTGTAGATCTGGATATATACCTTACCAATGATAACGGAACGACACTTTTCGGTTTTAACCGCAATAATATAGGTGAAGACCCCATAGAAGTGCTGCCCTTTACCGTCAAAGACCTTTCAGCCATTAGTAATATTATGATTGTGAATGCAACCGGTTCACAACTGGTCGATTTTAAATTTATAATTTTCAGAGGCAAGGAATTTGTATTTAACGAATTTGTTCAAGGTGGATCAACCATCGTCGGACAATCCAATGCAACCAGTGCAATCAGTGTAGGGGCTGTGTTGTATACGAATACACCCGCATTCGGGGTAAGTCCTCCTACGATCGCTTCTTTTTCATCCCTTGGCGGTACCAAAACAGAAGGACTGGTACGCAATAAACCGGATATCTGTGCGCCGAATGGAGTAAATACCACCGTAGACCTGGGCGGTGTAAATATTGATAATGACCAATATTTTAATTTTTTCGGCACTTCCGCTTCTGCGCCCCATGTAGCCGGTGCAGCTGCTCTGCTCATCGAAGGCAGGAACAAATACCTAAATCAAAATTCAACTCCGGCTCAGGTTAAAAGTTTAATGACGGGCCATGCGCTGGATATGGGTACTCCTGGTTTTGACTTTTCTACGGGGTATGGGCTTTTGCAATTAAATAAATCCCTTTTGTCTTTTGCAAGGCCAGTGCCACAGCTCGACAGAATTACCGTTCCAAACGGGACTAGCCCCGGACCTCAACCGTTCAGCTTGAATATAAGCGGCAATTTTTTTACTCCGCAGAGCAAGGTTAAATTGGGTAATTCCCTGTTGACCCCAACCTTCAGTAGCGAAAAGGAAGTAATAGTAACTATTCCAAGCTTTTTGGGCAATCCACAACTCACCGTATATAACCCACCGCTTACTGCCAGCTTAACCGATGGCGGGTATTCGGATACGATTACTTTCTTCGATATTGTGGTTACCACCATTACGATCAAGGTAAATGATACCATAAAAAAATATGGAGAATCCTTACCGGTATTTAAGTCTACTATTTCCGGTCTACCCAATGGAGTATCGTTAGCACAGGCCGGACTTAATACATTAAACATACAATATAATACCCTGGCCAGGGATACCAGCGCTGTGGGTAATTATGTGGTGACTGCAAGTTTACTCAATGTCCCTCCACAACTGAGCGCAATTTATAATTTTGTATTACTCCAGGGAACGCTGGCCATCAAAAAAATGGATTTGCTGGTTCAACCTGTTAGTCAAAACATTGCTTTTGGAGAGCCGCTTGATAATATAACCTTTAATTACAGTTATGATCAGAGCAAAATTCCAAACAATAGCGCCTTTCTGAACCTAATACAAAATATTCACCAGGGTACTTTGGCCAATGGAATAGCCCTGGTCAATGGACTGGCTTTGGTCAACGGCCAGACACTGGTCAACGGAACTCCTTTGGTCAACGGCCAAACATTGGTGAATGGAACCGCCCTGGTCAATAAAAGTGCGCTGATCAGCGGAACTGCCCTGGTCAATGGGGTAACGCTGGTCAATGGAACGCCCCTGGTTAATGGGATACCCTTGGTCAATGGATTAGCCCTGGTCAATGGACAGGCCTTGGTCAATGGGGTGCCTTTGGTCAATGGGATACCCCTGGTCAACGGTCAGGCTTTGGTCAACGGAGTGGCCCTGGTCAATGGTCAGGCCTTAGTCAATGGCGCCAGTTTAGTCGATGTCAACGGGGTGCCTTTGGTCAATGGTCAAACCTTAGTCAATGGAACTGCCTTGGTCAATGGCCATGCTTTGGTCAACGGTCAAGCCCTGGTCAATGGTACACCCTTAGTCAATGGAATGGCACTGGTCAACGGTCAAACCTTGGTCAATGGCATAACTCTGGTCAATGGAGTGCCTTTGGTGAATGCCACTTCCCTTGGACAAAACAGCAATGGAATAGACAGTGCCCTTGTTATTCTTACTAAAACAGATACTGTTCATACCAATCAATTAGTCCTGAATTCCATCAACCTGATTACCGGATTTGAATCCGACACGATTCAATATATCATTCCAGGCAGTTTTGTTTCTGACAATTTTAAGGTCAGGTATTTGCCGGGAAGAATAGATATCGATTGCCAGTATTGGTATAAAGATGAGGATGGGGATGGTTTTGGCGATGCCGCAAACTTTGTCCAAAGTTGCAGTCAACCGGAAACCTATGTGGCCAACTTTGGAGATTGTGATGACGATGATGCCGACTCCTACCCGGGCGCTCTGGTAGTCGTCGAATGTCCTGAAGATATAACAGTGGATAATATCATTTCGATAACTACCCTCAATGGGAGCAGCAATGGGAATGTGCAGAGTGATGGCATGTGGCAATCTTTTGAGGTTACCACACCTTTTATGCTCCAATCCATCGATGTAAACATGAGCAGATACCCCGATTATGCAAACGGGCCTATGCAAGTGAGGCTTTATTCGGGTGTAGGTACCAGCGGGACTTTATTGGCTGATACCGGGTTGACCAATTACAATGGGGGGCAGGTTGATTTTTCCGGCCTATATCTTACATTGAACGCAGGATCGTATACCTTATTGATGAATTTACCGGCGCCCAATACCGGTCTTAATAATTATTTCTGGAGCTTCCGCTCGAGTACCTTGGGTGACCCGGCAGGAATCCTGAGTGGAAGTAACCTTACTTTATTACTTACAGTATATTCTAAGGCTCAGTGTGAGGCGGAATTTAATGTTCCGGCCCCGGTAATTACTGGTTTTGGACCCTCCGGGACTGCTCTTGAATTTGATGGGTTTAATGACTATGTCATAGGAGATCCGGATCTGGTGCCCATCTCCGGCGATTATACCATATCGGTATGGGCCAAACAAACAACCAATCAGGATGGATACAGAAATATATTATCCGCAGGAAGAAAACTGTATATCGGACATTCTCCGTCCGATGATGCAGATATTCCTTATGAAATCAGAATCGGCGATGATTGGGAAAATACAGGTGTGGCTTTTCCAAGAGATAGTCAGTGGCATCATTATACCGTAGTACGCACCGATACCGACACCTATCTTTTTATTGATGGTGTATTGGTTGCCACCAAAGGCAGCCCCATTGACCATCCGGAGGCTTTTATTATTCCTGAGGAAGAAATATACTGGCCAAACAATTTTATTATAGGCGAACAATGGTGTGCGCCCTGTGAGGAAAATTTTGAAGGTGCGATAGATGAGATCAAAATATGGAACTATGCATTGAAAGCGGCAGAAATCCGCTGCGAAATGAATGGAGATCATTCTTTCGGCGATAAAGAAGCTTATTTTAAATTCGACGATGGCACAGGCAGTTCAAACCTTTATGATGAGACCGATACTCATTACCCTTTAAGCCTGATCAATATGGATCTGGAGGAAGATTGGGTTCCCAGTATTACAATCACCAACAGTTATAACAACAGTGCAACCATTTCGGGAAATACCTATATCTGTAATATTCCAAATCAGGTGGAATGGTATTATACGGATATTTCAGGAACGGCCGTTGTAGCTTGCACCACGTATATTACGCTGACGGCTCCGGATTATGGATTTTGTTGTGAATCCGGATTAAGACAAAAGCCGGCCAACTTATCTCTTTTAAGCCTGAATAGTTTCAAAAATGAAATTGGCGATCAACCGCAATTTACCGTCTATCCGAATCCTGCCCACGACGAAGTGAATTTGAGCTTGCACGGTTTCGACAAACCGGCCACGCTCAGAGTATACGATCACCTGGGCAGACAGGTAAACCAGATGAGATTACAAGGGGGTATCTCCTCTCTTAAACTCAATTTATCCGGTTTCAATACGTCAAATGGGCTTTATTTGATTTCAGTGGAAATGGAGGGCAGCGTCTATAGTAAGAAACTAATGATTAATAAATAAGTGCCCGGACTGAAAATAGAGGGATGCTTAAAATGATTTCATCGGTAACAGGTGTTGAATACGGCATTGAAGCTTGATTAAACCGGAGAGCGCCTACGAAGCCTGTTCAGTTTTTTTGCTGAGGTAGTGGTACATAATTAATTGTCCCCTGTTTTTAGCATCTATTTCTCCCCGATATTCAAAGTTAAAATAGTCTTTAACCTGATTATAAACACTTTCTGCTACATTAATTTTATTGATGTTGCTCGCCTGCTCCATCCGGGCGGCAATATTGACCGTATCTCCCCAAATGTCAAATTGAAATTTTGTTTTTCCCACAATACCGGCAATTACAGGGCCGGAAGCCAGGCCAATCCGGATATCAAACAATTCAATACCTTCTGGTTTTTGCTCTTTAATTGAATTTACCCATTCCAGGATTTCAATGGCCGTATTCATGGCATTCACCGACACGTTGGTATTGGTGGATTTTATTCCACCTGCGCACATATAAGCATCTCCGATGGTTTTTATTTTTTCGAGTTGGTATTTATTTATAATTTCATCAAAATAGCTAAAATAGTAATTTAGACTATTGACTAAAGCATCGGCATTGGTATGTTCTGCAATCCTCGAAAAACCGACAAAGTCCGTAAACAAAACAGTAACATTTTCCAATTGTTTGGGTACCACCATTCCCCTGGTTTTTAATTCTTCGGCGGTTTCTTTGGGTAGAATATTTAAAAGCAAAGCATCTGATTTGTTTCGTTCATTGGTAATTATTTTATTTGTTTTACGGGCAAAAGTGTAAGAATACGTGACTCCCCCAACGGTGATCAACAAAAACAGTCCAACAGCCAACAGAAAATTTTGGTATAATTTTGATCTGGCTATTTGTGTCTGCTTAAGTTCGATATCCCGGTTTAATAATTGATTTTCTGTTTCCTTTTTATTCATCTCATAAAGGAGATTCAATTCCGAAATCTTTTCATCCTGGGCACTGCTGTTAATGGAATCTTTCACAGCCATCAGAAGCGTTTGGGCTTCAACTGCTTTATCAAACTTTTTAGTGGTCAGGTAAATTTTTGTTACGCCTTCATAGGAAACCTTCAATTCAGAGTTGGAAGCTATTTCTTTGGATATTTTGATGGCGGAAGTATACAGATTTAGCGACTCCTGGTATTCTTTTTTATGAAAATAAGCGTCTGCCTTGGTGTTGAGCAGTTTGGCTTGTTCATATTTGGCCGCTTTTACTTCGGCAAAGCTCAAACCTTCGTTCAGGTATTTTAATGCTTCATCATATAGGCCTTTGATAATATTTATTTCTGCAAAAAGACGCAGGGCTTCACAAATAGCTGTATTGTTTGCTTCTTTAAAGGTGGCTATGGCAATGTTTAAATATTCTGTTGCTTTCTGATAATCTTTTTTCTTGACATTTATATCTCCCAGGTTTATCGAGGCGGTGCCTATGGCATCGGAATAGTTTATTTTTTTGGCCAATACCAGGGTTTTTTGAAAATATTCTTCAGCTAGAGGCAATTCGTTTCTTTCCATATAGATCAGTCCGATATTGACCAATAAGGTTGCCGTGCGCAGTTCGTTTTTAATTACTTCTGAGATTTCAAGCGCTTCCAGATAATATTGCAGTGCTTTTACATTATCTCCCTGATTAAAAAAGACGGCACCCAGGTTGCCCAGCAGGTTACTGATTCCGGCTTGATTTTGTATTAATCTGAACGTGGCCAGGGATTTTTCCCAGAAGTTTAATACTTCCAGAAATTCGCCTTTGTAATAATAACCCAATCCAACGTTTTTTAAGGCGTAGGCCTTTTTCTCCGGATGATTTATCGAATCAGCAAGCTGAACGGCTATTTTAGAGAAGACGATGGAAGAATCGTTGTTTACTCCCAATAGCTCCGAACTCATTTTGATGAGTAAATCAATTTTGGCAGTGTCCACTAATCGTCCCTGCAACAATGTTTTTAAACTGTCTAAATTGGAAGCATAACTGGGAAGGACAATAAATAAACAAAAGAACGTATAAAACAGATTGGTTTTATAATTACGCATTGACGTTATGTATTATACTATCTTAAGGTGGAAGGAAGTACCGGAAAATTATATTTTAAAAATCTAATTATAAAAGTAATATATTATAATAACTCTACCAATTATAGCTAAGCGCAGTTCTTTGGCCAAGGTGAACGGAGACGTAAACCAGTACAGATCCGGCGTAGATATGCCCAAATCCCCTTTTGGCCCGAGCTGTCAGTATTGGAGAGGTGTCTTAGTTGGCTTCAAAAATTTGATGGGAGGGTATAGGAGATATTTATCTTGAAATATTGACTTTGGCAATAGATGGTATGGAGCACAGACAGTACTAGTGATCTGTGCCGGTCAAATTCCCTGATTTAATTAACTTTGAAGCGCGTGGCATGGCATTGGCGACCACTTTCCTACTGACCACTTTCCTACTGACCACTGACCACTGACTAACTGACCACTTTCCTACTGACTAACTATCTATGACAGAAAAACAAAAAATGTTATCCGGAGAATTATATGATCCTTTGGACGCACAACTCACGGAGGAAAGAGTAAAAACCCGGCTACTCATCAAGGCGCTCAACGACACCAGAGAAGACGAGACAGAAGAAAGATTACGAATTTTGAAGGAATTGATTCCTCAGGCCGGTGTAGGATTATGGCTTCAACCCCCATTTTATTGTGACTATGGAAGCAATATGGTCCTTGGTGAAAAGGTATTTTTCAATTTTAATTGTGTGGTCCTGGATGTCATGGCGGTTACGATAGGCAGCAGAACACTATTCGGCCCTAATGTTCAGATTTATACGGCTACCCATCCCTTGGATTATAAAGAGCGGGCTGCCGGTCTGGAGTTTGCTAAAGCTATTCATATCGGAGAAGATGTTTGGGTGGGTGGCAGTGTAGTGATTTGCCCGGGAGTAGTTATTGGTGACCGGAGTATAATCGGGGCAGGGAGTGTAGTGACGCGGGATATGCCTGCGGATGTTTTTGCAGCAGGAAACCCATGTAAAGTAATACGGGACTTAAGTTAATAGGTAACATCAAAATAATTCAGGTTTGCTGTTTTCCTGGAATCGAAACCTAAGAAACGATTTAAACCAACACTTTAATCACATGCTAAAAAATTAGTATAAGTAATCCTATTTAAATGCTTGACTATTAATAACATAGATTCTTAAAAAAAATATATTTTAGATTTCTCTATTTTTATTATTTTCAAATATAATTTATTGTCCAATAAACCTGAAGGCTATGAAAAAAACTTTACCCATCCTGTTAATTTGTTTGTTTTGCTTAAACTGGCTGAACAGTCAGAATTGCCGGCTCAGTTGTGTATCCAGCGTTAATGTGTCCCTGATGCCCAATGATTGTAAGGACACGCTTTCACCGCTAAATTTTCTGAATAATCCATCCGCGATTTCGCCTACGTGTCTTGCATATCAATTGGTCATTCTGTACCCATTTGGCACTCATAAGTTTACTCCTGCTAATGTGGTGGATCAAAGCCATGCAGGATATACCATGAAATACCAGGTATTTGATTCGGTTTCAAAAAATTCATGTTGGGGATATTTGAAGGTCAACAAATGTAATCCATGCCTTATCCCTACCCCTCCTGTCATCACTTCATTTACGATCACTCCACCGGTTGGGCCATATCCCATAAACGATACTATTCAATTGGATGCCACAGCCACGGATAATATATCCATCGTAAAAGTTGAATTTTACGATGGACCGGCTTTGTTGAAATCCGATCCGAGTTTTCCATACTCTGCTACTTATATCACAACGGCTTACAAAACGTATAATTTTAAAGCCATAGCGTATGACAACTGTGGCCGTAAAGACACCTCCGATATCATCAGTATAACCACAGCCCTGCCTACCTGCAGCGACGGAGTCAAAAACGGGTCGGAAACGGGGACGGATTGCGGCGGTAGCAATTGTGCGCCTTGTCCCCCTCCCCCTCCTGTGACCTGTAATTCACCGGTGAACTTAAATAACGGAACGGCTAGTCAGTCCAGCACCTATTATTCCAATACGGCATCCAAAGCCAGGGATGGTTCTACTTATACATATAGTCAGACCAATTCACAACTGCAACCCTGGTGGCAACTGGACCTGGGCGCCCAATTTGTAGTTAATACTGTGGAAGTCAAACACCGGTCCTGTTATGGATGCAACTATTACCTGATCCGGGACAATGTATTTATATCCCCTAATGCGTTTTCATCGGATATCAATGTGGTCAAAGCCGATCCCACTATTTATGAATTTCCATATATAGCCACTAACCTCACCTTAAGTAATATTAATATCAAGGGAAGGTACCTGCGCATCTGGGCAGAATATACCAACCCCAACAACCTCGGATTGCTTGAGGTTAAAGTCACGGGATGTTCAATGGTCATGCCACTGGCTGGTGTTTCCGGCTCATTGAATAATACGGGAAATACGACTAAATCCCAAGTGGTCAATATTTATCCCAATCCATCTACCGAGAAATTATACATTGCCACAGACAATGGACAGTTTAATGAAGCAGAGGCGATACTTACGGATTTTTCAGGAAGGACGGTGATGAATAAAAGAATTTCAGATGCTGAAATCGATATCAAGTCACTGGAACCGGGGTACTATATACTTAAACTAAATATCGATGGACAGAATTCAGTGCATAAGGTTCTGAAAAACTAATCGCTGATCCCACGAATCAGAGCACAACCGGCCTCCATCAGGACCCACAAAAAGATAAGGTAAGGTAGAAACATATTTAATGGAAAAAGACAGAAGTAATCGGTAACTTCTATGACTATAGGCGAATCTGTGAATGGTATAACTTTTTAAAACAAAAATGTAACTGTTTATTTACGCATTAAACTCAATTTTGGATTTGTTAGATGATGAGGAGTCTGGGTTATTTTTATTTTTTATTCATATAGCTTGACATGGTACTAAATAGAAAGCCAATGATCGGCCCCGGGAAGCATTGATCCAGACCTTATGAAATCCACGAAAGAACAGGGGTCATGAATGAAAAGGCACGAATCTGAATTTTAATAAATCAAACTGATATTTAAAATGCGAAACTTATTCCGGAAAGGCAGATCTTTTATTATGGTCATGGGCCTAATCGTTACGGTTACCATTTTTATGGCACAGGTCGCGGTAAAAGCACCGTTAAAAAAGGAATCCAGTTATTCCCCTGTAATAGAAGAAGCGTTTGAAAAAGTTTTTGAGCTGGATATAAAGCAGAAAGACCTGATCATGAAGCGCCAATTGGATTTGCTCTCAGCGCGATTTGACCTTTCGGAAAAAACAATTTCCACCATTACCATGTCTGGTGGAAAACCTTTACCTGTTGGACCTACAGCTATATTAAAAGGTGTTTCCTGGGTCCAGTTAGGCATCATGCTCCCGGATGAAATCAAATCAAGAGGAATATTTCCTTATCTGCCGTTGCCTCACCCAAACCACCCTGTTGGTGGAATGATATTCCCACAGATGGAAATAAAACAAATCGAAAGACTCCAGCGCTTCGATCTCGATTTTGACCTTCCTGAACATTTTCTTCCGGAATTTCCACCCCCAATCTATTTAACTACCCACAAAGAATCCGGTGATGTGTCACAAGGGCAGATAATAACCATAGACAATTATTATGATTTGTTCAATGGTTTGTTGAACCCTAAGCAATTAGAAGGGTTGCGACTGCTGGTTTCACAATTCCCCCAACAACAATTCAATGCTACAGCAGATCGCAAAACAGAAAGACCGAGCCTCGGTGTTACCTGCTTTGATTGTCATACCAATGGGCATACTTCCGGAGCTATTCATTTAGTAGGTGATATCCGTCCACAGGCAAACCGCAACCGGATAGAAACACCATCATTGCGAGGTGTAAATATCCAGAGGCTATTTGGTTCGCAGCGTGCACTCAAAACCGTGGAAGATTTTACGGAATTTGAACAACGCGCTGCATATTTCGATGGTGATCACTTAACAGCAGCAAAAAAAGGAGTAAACATCCTGGACCGCGGAAGCCAGGTTCAATTCATGGCAGAGTTTCAGGAGTTGCTTGACTTTCCCCCTGCAGCCAAATTGAATATATATGGAAGATTGGATTCTAAGAAAGCAACGGAATCGGAAAAACGGGGAGAAATACTTTTTTTCGGCAAAGCACAATGCGCTGGTTGTCATATCCCGCCATATTATACCGATAATCTCATGCATGATCTCCAGGTGGAGCGGTTTTATAAATCTCAGGTGATCAATGGGCAGTATATACGACCGGAAGGGGCCATTAAAACATTTCCATTGAGGGGAATAAAAGATTCCCCACCATATTTGCATGATGGTCGCTTGCTTACCCTGGAGGATGTAGTGGAATTCTTTAATCTCATTCAGCAATCGCAATTGACCGCCCCGGAAAAAACGGATATTGTTGCATTTCTAAGGCAATTGTAAAAACTCAATTTTAATACCGCCCATGTACATGATTGTCAAATAGACAATAACACTAAGTGACAACCTAAGCAGCAAGACATCCCCTGGTGTAATTAGTTATTTTAATCGGTGGAGACAGCGAAGGCGTAAGGAAAGAAGTTAAGTGTGATTCAGCATGGTCAGCAGTTAATTAAATTAGTTAAGTCATTCGATTAAAATCCGGGATATCTTGCCAACTTCTTACTTTCGTTCCGTGATGGGTATAAGAAGAATTTCCCCCATAGATCAAATAGGAAAGATGAGGATCATTACCGGACAAAGCGTTAAATGATTTAATTCCTTTAAAAAAATCTTCTGAAATTCGTACAATAAAACAAGGAAAGTTTGGTTCAACTACCCCTACTCAGCCCAAAAATGCTTTTTTAAATTCAGGCTTTGTGCGATGTTTACTTGCCTGTTCGTAAGCATAAGCCAGCCTGATCAGTTCCCCTTCTTTATAAGCACTTGCATAGAACGAAAGGCCTACCGGCAGATCATACACTTTACCTGCAGGAACACTGATATGTGGATATCCGCTCATCGCTGCCGGTGAGGTAAGAAAAACATTCCCCCAACGATCTCCATAAATCGTATCAATACTGCATGCGGGCCCCATTGTCAATCCGATGAACGCATCCAATTTGTTTTCCTTTATAGTTTCATCAATGATACGCTGAGCTCCCATATGGCTTTTTTCCAGGGCTTGCTGATAAGCCTTATCTTCCAATCCGCTTGTGTTTTCACTGGCATCAAAATTTTCCTGTTTGAAGGAGGGCATGACCCGATCCTCATTTTGTTTATTGTAAGCGATCAGGTCGGTTAATGATTTCATGGAGGTATTGGCAGTGCTGAGGTATTTATTGATCCCATATTTAAATTCATATTTCATCACTTCAAATTCGGCATCGCCTAATGCATTGAGTTTATCGAGGTAGTCCAACTCAATAATTTCAGCGCCTTGTGTTTTGAGCAAATCAACAGCTTGTTGTAATAAGCGGTTTAAAAACTGATTCTCATATTTCTTTTTTTCAACACCCAGTCTTTTTCCTTTTAATCCATTGATATCTAAAAACGATGAATAGTCTGATAGGCCATGGCCTTCACTTTCTTTGGTTTTTTCATCCCGGGAATCCATTCCGATCATAGCTGCTAATAAGATCGCTGTATCGGTAACCGTCCTGGCCAGCGGCCCTGCGGTATCCTGGGTATGGGAGATAGGTATGATACCGGAACGACTGACCAGCCCCACTGTGGGTTTAATGCCCACCGTCCCATTGACAGAAGCAGGACAAGTCACGGAACCATCGGTCTCCGTGCCAACCGCAACCGCACAAAGGTTAGCTGCCACGGCAACTCCAGATCCAGAACTGGATCCACATGGATTGTGATCCAGGATATATGGATTTTTAGTTTGTCCGCCCCGGCTACTCCATCCTGAACAAGAATGAGAGGACCGGAAATTGGCCCACTCCGAGAGATTGGTTTTGCCCAATAATACCGCTCCGGCTTCCCTTAGTTGGGTTACTATAAAAGCATCTTTTGAAGCGATATGTCCGATCAGTGCCAGGGATCCCGCGGTCGTCATCATTTTGTCCGCTGTATCGATGTTGTCTTTAATCAATATAGGTATACCATGCAAGGGTCCACGTATTTTACCGGCTTTACGCTCTTCATCCATAGATTTAGCAATGGACAAAGCATCTGGATTTAATTCAATGACGGAGTTTAAAGCAGGTCCTTTTTTATCAATGTTTTCAATGCGCTGAAGATAAAGCTGGGTTATGGATTCCGAGGTGTAGGTACCGGATTTCATTTTTTCCTGCAGCTCAGCGATGGTGATTTCATTGAGTTCAAAATCATCGGAGAATTTATCTGGAGCAGGATCTTCTTCTTTTGTTGAGGTGTCGCTAGAGCAGGAATTGAGGAGGGCAGCTCCAGAAGCTGTTAGGACAGTGTTGCGGAAAAAAGTGCGACGTTTCATGGATTGGATTTTAAAAGAATTGTTGTTTGGAATTTTTAAGAACTGAATATAAAGACAAATTAGGAACACAAATTGATGTCTGAACCTGGATTTGTGGGATTCATAGGATTACCGGGATGATGTCTGAACCGGGATTTTTGGGATTCAAAGGATTACCGGGATGATGTCTGAACCGGGGTTTGTGGGATTCACAGGATTACCGGGATGATATCTGAACCTGGATTTTTGGGATTCAAAGGATTGCCTGGATGATGTCTGAACCGGGGTTTGTGGGATTCACAGGATTACCGGGATGATGTCTGAACCTGGATTTGTGGGATTCAAAGGATTGCCTGGATGATGTCTGAACCGGGGTTTGTGGGATTCACAGGATTACCGGGATGATGTCTGAACCTGGATTTGTGGGATTCAAAGGATTGCCTGGATGATGTCTGAACCGGGATTTTTGGGATTAAAGGGATTTACTTGGATTTTGAATCCGTTAAATCGTGAAAATCCCGGTTCAGATAATTCAAATCGCGGTAAATCCACTAAATCGTGAGAATCCCGGTTCAGACAATTCAAATCGCGGTAAATCCACTAAATCGTGAGAATCCCGGTTCAGACAATTCAAATCGCGGTAAATCCACTAAATCGTGAGAATCCCGGTTCAGACAATTCAAATCGCGGTAAATCCGTTAAATCGTGAGAATCCCGGTTCAGACAATTCAAATTGCGGTAAATCCACTAAATCGTGAGAATCCCGGTTCAGACAATTCAAATTGCGGTAAATCCACTAAATCGTGAGAATCCCGGTTCAGACAATTCACTCGAAAACCAAAACCTCACTTTCGGCACTTGCCTTGGGTATTTTTATTTTATCTGCCTGCAACCCTTCTAAATGAAAAAGAATCGCCTGGTAAATATTCTTTTCCACTAATGCTTTTGTACTTCCGGTAGCAGCCACCCCAGGGAGATCAGGGGGATAAGCGGAGTAACCCGTTTTGGTTTTTTCATATACAACAAGATATTTTTTCATTTTAATTGGGCTTGCTTTAATATGTTATTTAATGTGCCTTGGGCAAATTCATCACTTAATTTGTGAAAGCTAAAGTTACAATTCCTGGTTTCTTTATATGTTTAAATTGTCTGTGACTGCCTTTTTGTCTTGCCAAATACCAACCATCTTTTTGGATTAATTTGAGAATGTCTCTTGCTTTCATCTTATTACGTCTTAGCCTTTACCCTCTTCGCCCTCTGCATCTCATTCTCCGAAGGAGTAGATTGTTGCTTAAATACTTCAAACCGCGATGGCTCTGCTTTTTGTCTTGGGTATTGATTGTCTTCTGTATTGATATCAGCAGTCTCCAGATATGGATCTAGTATGAATTTTTTTACTTCTTTGGAAGAGCGGAATACTTTGGTGATTTTGTTTTCAGGAAGTTTTTTCCATACTTCGGCAGGATATCGAAAATCTTCTTTGGTGCCGTCGGCATACTGCAGTTGGATGATGACTGGCATGAGCAATCCTCCTTTGCGCTCAAAACTCACTTCATAAAAATTATCACCACTGCCCAATAGTTTTTTCTCGGAGTCGGATAAGCTGTTGTAGAACCTGGTATAATCCTCCTTGGCGATGGCGTCAGGTTCATTGGCATCATAGGTGGAATAAAAATCGCGGATAGTGGTATCCATATCAGAATAATACTTTTGTATCGTCTCCATATTGCGCATTTTAGAAATGTTTTGGGGCGCATTAGCTTGTTGCTCTTTTTTCATCTCGGCTACTTGGGTTGGATCTTTCGGATCTACCTTTACCCATTTGACATCGGTCATGGAAATATCATTAATATCGGTGCTGTAAAACCAGCCGTTCCAAAACCAATCCAGGTCTACCCCGGACGCTTCTTCCATCGTACGGAAAAAATCAGCGGGGTAAGGTTGTTTAAATGCCCATCGACGCGCATATTCTTTAAACGCCATATCAAAGAGCTCACGGCCCATGACAGTCTCTCGCAAAATATTGAGGCCGGTAGCTACCTTGGCATAACTGTTGGGTCCCAATTGTTGGATGCTCTCACTATTGGTCATGATCGGTTCCAGAAATTTTTGATCCATTTTCATATAATCGACAATCTGGTTGGCCGGGCCACGACGCGTAGGATAATTGGGTTCCCATTGGACCTCAGTGAGGTATTGAAGGAAGGTGTTGAGTCCTTCATCCATCCAGGTCCATTGCCTTTCATCCGAATTGACAATCATCGGGAAATAATTGTGCCCTACTTCATGGATGATGACACCGATCGTGGCATACTTGGTTTGCCTGGAATAGGTGCCGTCTTTTTCGCAACGGCCACCATTAAAACAAATCATGGGATATTCCATTCCTATTTGAGCCGTATTGATGCTCCAGGCAGCGGGATATGGATAATCAAATGTGTAATTGGAATACCATTTTAAGGTGTGCGCTACCGCTTTGGTGCTGTATTTTTCCCAGAGTGGATTGCCTTCTTTTGGATACATGCTTTGGGCCATGACCACGCGGCCATCGCTTTGTGGCACACCCATAGCATCCCAGATAAATTTGCGCGAAGAGGCAAAGGCAAAGTCACGGACATTTATTGCTTTAAATTTCCAGGTCTTTTTGCTGGTCGCTCTGTTTTTCTCCCGTTCTTCAGCTTCTTTTTGATTGGCTATGATTACCGGTTGTATCCGTTCATTTTTTGCTTTGGCCAAAAAGGCGATTTGTTCTTTAGTCAGGACCTCCGCTGCATTTTGTAATTCACCGGTAGCCGCTACGAGGTGATCCGAAGGTAGTGTAATGGCCACATCGAAATTTCCGAATCCTAAAGTATACTCTCCCTGGCCCAAAAACTGTTTGTTTTGCCAACCTTCAATATCATTGTATACACACATGCGGGGGTGAAACTGGGCAATGGTGTATAGATAGTTTTTGTCTTCTGTAAAATATTCATATCCGGACCGACCGCCGAGCTTCAACCGGTCATTAATGTTGTACCACCATTTAAGCTTAAATGAATAAGACTCGCCAGTCTTTAATGGTCTGGGCAAATCAACGCGCATCATAGTGTAGTTGATTGTTTTTTTGAGGTCTGCTCCGGTCAGGTTGTCTTTGACATATTCCAGTTTAAATCCTCCGTCAAACGTATGTTCGAGTTTTGCAATCTGGGCGGCCGTCATCCTGGCATCTACTTTGGGTGATGCAAGATCGTGGGTCTGACTGTTTTCTGCCATTTGATTTTGATCCAATTGAAGCCAAAGAAAAGTCAGGACATCGGGAGAATTGTTTTTATAGGTGATCACTTCCTGTCCGGATATGGTTTGTTTGTCATCATTGAGCTCGATCTGGATAGCATAGTCGGCTTGTTGTTGCCAGTATTTGTGGCCGGGTGCCCCACTGGCATTGCGATAATCATTGGGGGTGGGCAGTTGCTGATCCAACTGACGGAACGGGTCCTTATAAATGCCGGTCTGAGCGATAAGAGAAAAGGTGAACAAACAGACATAGAGCAGAGCAGTAAATTTCATTTGGTATCGATTTTAGGGGGCAAAAATAGCAGGAAATCGAGGTATGTGCGCCCAAATTTATTTGGGTGATATGTGGCTGGAAGCTGGACCCTCATCGAAATAATCCCGATCGATCGGGATCGATCCACAGGGGTATGTGCGCCCAAATTTATTTGGGTGATATGTGGCTGGAAGCTGGACCCTCATCGAAATAATCCCGATCGATCGGGATCGATGCACAGGGGTATGGGG
>Ga0163153_10002068_pt1 | contig 30248 bp, 20 predicted proteins | sample OliLakLV19MP6IB1_FD_148629 | JGI IMG/M metagenome (GOLD analysis project Ga0163153, IMG submission 148629) | Freshwater microbial mat bacterial communities from Lake Vanda, McMurdo Dry Valleys, Antarctica - Oligotrophic Lake LV.19.MP6.IB-1 | ecosystem: Environmental > Aquatic > Freshwater >...
CACCGTCACCTCCCGCCGCCCCAACCTCCGCTCCCCTTCGTGAATACGCCGTGGCCCTGGCCAATGGTGGCGGCTCTGTCCTTGACTCGGTCTCCCTCGATTTTATGATGCGCGCTCTTTTGTTATTGAATTCAAACTACTGAACTATGAGCACCATCGTTGATATCTACGCCCGCGAAATCCTCGACTCGCGCGGCAATCCCACCGTCGAAGTTGACGTAGTCCTCGCCGGCGGCGCCATCGGCCGCGCGGCCGTCCCCTCCGGCGCCAGCACCGGCGAACACGAAGCCATCGAGCTGCGCGACGGCGACAAGAAGCGCTATCTTGGCAAGGGCGTCAGCAAGGCTGTCAGCAATGTCACGGACAAAATCCTCCCCGAACTGATCGGCCTGGACGCGCTCGATCAGCTCACCGTGGACAACACCATGATCAAGCTCGACGGCACGGAGACCAAGTCGAAGCTCGGCGCGAACGCCATCCTCGCCGTCTCCCTCGCCAACGCCAAGGCTGCTGCCGAGGCCATCGGCATTCCGCTCTTCAAATACATCGGCGGCCCGAACGCCAAGGTCCTGCCCGTCCCGATGGCGAACGTGATCAACGGCGGCGCGCACTCCGACGCCCCGATTGATTTCCAGGAATTCATGATCGTGCCCAAGGGCTTCGACACTTTCAGCGATGGCCTGCAGGCCATCACGGAAATCTTCCACGCGCTCACGGCCGTGCTCAAGGGCAAGGGCCTCTCCACCGCCGTCGGTGATGAAGGCGGCTTCGCTCCGAAGCTCGACAGCGCCGAGGCCGCGATCGAAGTGATCCTCGCCGCCACCAAGAACGCCGGCTACAAGGCGGGCAAGGAAATCTTCCTCGCGCTCGACGTGGCCAGCTCCGAGTTCTACACCGGCAACCAAAACTATGTGTTCAAGAAGAGCAGCGGCCAGAAACTCACCGGCGATCAGCTCGTGGACTTCTACGCCAAGCTCTGCGGCAAGTATCCCATCATCAGCATCGAGGACGGCTGCGCCGAGAGCGACTGGACGACCTGGAAGAAGCTCACCGACAAGCTCGGCGACAAGGTGCAGCTCGTCGGCGACGATCTCTTCGTCACCAACGTGAAGTTCCTTCAGAGGGGCATCGACACCGGCACGGCGAACTCGATTCTCGTGAAGGTGAACCAGATTGGATCGCTCACCGAGACGCTCGACGCGGTCGAGCTCGCGAAGGAAAACGGCTACACTGCTGTCCTCAGCCATCGCTCCGGCGAAACCGAGGACGCTACCATCGCCGATCTCGCCGTCGCCACGAACTGCGGCCAGATCAAGACCGGCTCACTCAGCCGCTCCGACCGCACGGCGAAGTACAATCAACTGCTGCGCATCGAGCAGTTGCTCGGCAGCAACGCGGTTTACGGCGGCAAGTTCTAAACCGTATTCCGTTGATTTAGAGAATACGAAATGCAACCGGAAGCCAGGCACCCGGCTTCCGGTTTTTCGTTTCTGACGTTTGGACCGTCTCCTCCACCTGCAGCAGAAGAGAGATGGGGAGGATGTATGTTGAAGGATTTCACTCTTCTTTACCGGAAAGGCCTACTCCGGACTTCTTGTCTGCCTGAATGCGGGCGAATTCGTCGATTGTTTCGAGGCAATTGTTTCTCTTTCTTGAGCATGTAGCAAGAGACAGTGGGGCAGCCACACTTGAGGTTCTCTCCCATGGCTCAAGATAAAAACGAACGGCTGCACTGCTACCTCGTCATTTCATTTCGCCGAACTTTCCCTTAACAATCCTAGCCGCACACAACCAGGCTTCTGTCTCTCCACCCTTGTCCGCCATAGAAACCGCACGCTGCATGACTCCGACTCCGCTGAACGGTCTGTCCGCTCCCCATCAGAAGATAAACATTCTGCTGGTGGATGATCAGGTCCGGAATCTCGAAGTGCTGGAAAGCCTGCTGCAATCGGAGGATTACCGGCTCGTCCAGGCGACCTCCGGCGCGGAAGCCCTGCTGGCGCTGATGAAGGATGATTTCGCCGTCATCGTGCTGGACATCCAGATGCCCGAACTCAACGGCATCGAACTGGCGCGGCTGACAAGCGGCGGAAGCGCAACCAGCATATCCCGATTCTTTTTCTCACGGCTTACTTCCAGGAGGACACCGAGATTCTGGAGGGCTACACGGTGGGCGCGGTGGATTACCTGACCAAGCCCATCAACCCGCAGATCCTGCGGTCCAAGATCGAAGTCTTCGTAGAACTGTTTCGCACCAACCGGGCGCTGGCCCACGCGAACACGGTGCTGGAGCAGGAAATTGTTCAGCGCAAGGAAGCGCAGGAAGCCCTGCACCGGGTCAATGGCGAGCTGGAAATCCGCGTGCAACAACGGACGGAGGAGCTGAGCCGGACGAATGTCGCCCTGCGCCGGAGCGAGGAACAGTTCCGGCGCGCCATCGAGGACGCCCCCATTCCCGTCATCATGCAGGCCGAGGACGGTGAGGTGCTGCAGGTCAGCAACACCTGGGCGAAAATGACGGGCTATGCACTGGAGGACGCGCCCACGTTCGATGCCTGGCTGACGCGCGCCTACGGTTTCGGCGGCAACGAGGTGAGGAACTCCGTGCGTCTCCTGTTTGCACGGGATGCGGGCATGGGCGAAGTGGAATTTGAAATCGTCACGCGCTCCGGCCAGAAGAGGGTCTGGTCTTTCAGCGCCTCCGCGCCGGGCGCGCTGTTCGACGGACGCCGCTTCATCGTCGGCATGGCGACGGACATCACGGAACGCAAATGGGCGGAGGAACTGCTGCGCCAGAGCGAAGAGCGTTACCGTCATCTGGTTCACGCCCTGCCCGCCGCCATTTACACCTGCGACGCCAACGGACGCATCGCGCTCTTCAATCAGGCGGCAGTGAACTTGTGGGGACGCGAACCGGAAGTCGGCAAGGATTTATGGTGCGGGTCCAAGCTCATCTTGAAAGCTGACGGTTCGCCGCTTCCACGCGAAGAATTTCCGATGGCGCTCGCCGTGCAAACCGGCCAGCCGAATCAACGGTCAGGAGATCATGATCGAGCGGCCCGACGGCGTCCGGCGTTCCGTGATGGTTTACCCCCATCCGCTGCGCGATGCGCAGGGCGGACTGATTGGCACCGTGAACATGCTGGTGGACATCACGGAACAGAAGCTGGCGGAGAGCACGCTGAAGGAGGCCAAGGAAGCCGCTGAATCGGCATCGAAGGCCAAGGATGATTTCCTGGCCGCGTTGTCGCATGAACTGCGGACGCCGCTCAACCCAGCCCTCCTCCTCGCCAGCGAGCGGGAGCGCGATGAACAGGTTCCGGCCGAGCTGCGCGATGACTTCGCCACCATCCGAAAGGAGATCGAGATGGAGGCGCGTCTCATCGATGATCTCTTGGACCTGACTCGGATCTCCCGTGGGAAACTGCGTCTGGAACCGCGCCCGATTGAACTGCATCCGCTGTTGAATTCGAGCTGGGAACGGCTGAAGCCGGAGGCCGCCGAGAAGCAGCTTCAAGTGTGCTTTGATCTGGCGGCGAACAGCCTTGGGTGGAAGCGGATGAGGTGCGGCTCCAGCAAATCTTCTGGAACGTCATGCGCAACGCGATCCGCTTCACTCCCTCCCACGGCCGGATCATGATCCGCTCGCACAGCGAGAATCCGGGCTGGTGCCGCGTGGAGATCTCGGACAGCGGAATGGGCATCGAAACTTCGGAGATGGAACGCATCTTCAGTCCCTTTGAACAAGGCGCAGGCGGACATCGCTTCGGCGGCCTGGGACTGGGCCTCGCCATCAGCCGCCGGCTGGCGGACTTCCACGGCGGACGAATCATCGCCACCAGCAAAGGCCGCAATCAAGGCGCGATGTTCACCATTCATCTGCCGGTGACTCCCGCCCGGAGCCAAGGAACGCCGAAGACTTCCCTGTCCCCCAGCCGCATCACCCATCCCAAGGAGGCGTATCGCGTCCTGCTGGTGGAGGATCACAATCAAACGCGATCCACGCTGGCCCGGCTGCTCACTCAGCGCGGACACGAAGTCGAGACCGCTGCGAGCATCGAACAGGCGCTGCAATGCGCGCAGACCTTCGCGTTCAATTTGCTCCTGTCCGATCTCGGTCTCCCCGATGGCAGCGGTCACGATCTGGTGAAAGAACTGCGCCTGAAACGTCCCGGATTCCGTGGCATCGCGCTCAGCGGATATGGAATGGAGAGCGACATCCGGCAAAGTCTGGAGGCCGGGTTTCAGGCGCATCTGACCAAGCCGGTGGACACCCAGGCCCTCGAGAAAATCCTGAATCAGCCCTCTGATCTTCAAGCCTGACGTGCAGACGGGGACTTCAGCGCGGCGGCGGGTGATTGAGCGAAAGCCAGAAGGCCATCAGGTCATTGATCGCCTTGGAAAACTGCTTTGCATCGACGGGCTTGATCACGTAGCCGTTGGCTCCGAGCCGATAGCACATGCGGACATCCTGAGTTTCTCCGGAGGAGGTCAGCATGATGGCCGGAAGACATTTGAAGCGCTCGTCGGACTTGATCTGCTGGAGGGTTTCCGCGCCGCCGAGCTTCGGCATTTTCAGATCGAGCAGGATGATCGAGGGGTCGGCTTCAGACCGGTTCTCAAAGCTCTTCCGGCGATACAGATAATCCAGGGCTTCCTCTCCATCGCCCACCACATCCACCTCGACCGCGATGTCGTTTGCCCTCAGCACGCCCAAGATCAGCTCGATGTCGTTGGGGTTGTCCTCCACCATCAAGATTCGTTTTCGGTCGTTGAGTTGCATAGCGGTCAAGTCAGTTCTGCTGCCTGGTTGTTGCCGGCTTGAGCAGCGTAAATGACATCTTTGCCCCAGCATTGACCGTGCCCTCCGCGCTGGTCCGACCTCCATGCCGGTTCACGATGCGCCGGACGTTCGCCAGCCCGATGCCTATCCCTTCGAACTCGCTCTCGCGATGCAGCCTTTGGAAGACTCCGAACAGCTTGTCCGCATACCGCATGTCGAAGCCGACGCCATTGTCCCGCACATGGAAGACCAGCTCCTTCGGCTGCGAGACATCGCAGTCAATCTCGATGCGGGCGATCTCCCGCTGCCGCGTGTACTTCACGGCGTTGGACAGAAGATTGAACCACACCTGGCGCATCATGTTGATGTCCGCCTCGACCGTGGGGAGCGTTGCAATTTGCCAGTCCATGTTGCGGCCTTCCATCTCCGGCCGGAGATTGTCCACCGATTGCCGCACCAGTTCGTTCATGTCCACGGACATGATGTTCAAGTCCGAACGTCCCATGCGGGCGAAGGCCAGAAAGTTATCAATGAGCTCGCCCAGCTTGCCGGCGGACTTCTGAATCAAATCGAGATACCGCCGCGCCTGGTCGTCCAGATCACCCTCCGCATGGTCCCGAAGCATCTCGATGTATCCGCTCACATGGCGCAGCGGCGCGCGCAAATCGTGCGACACGGTATAGGAGAACGCCTCCAGCTCCTTGTTCGCCGCCAGCAGCTCCTCGTTGCGCGAATCGAGAATCTGGTTGGCTTCCTTCAGCGCCATGGACTTGCGATGCAGCTCTCCAAAGATCGCCACCTTGGATCGGAGGACGCCAGGGTTGACCGGCTTGGTCAGGTAATCCACCGCGCCCGCGCCATACCCCGAAAGCACCTGATCATCCTCGGCGTGATGGGCTGTCAGGAAAATAATGGGCGTGTCCTTCGTTCGCTTGCGGCCCTTGATGATCTGCGCCAGTTCGATGCCGCTCGTGCCCGGCATGCGGATGTCGAGCACGATGAGCGCGAAATCTTTAGCGATCAGCGCCATGAGCGTCTCCTGAGCAGACTGCGCCTTGGTCAGCCTGTACTCCGGCCCTTCCAAAATGCTTTCGAGCGCGGCCAGGTTCTCGGGCTTGTCATCGACCAGCAGGATGTCAACGGGCGTGATCATGCAAGGTCAGCAAAGCATTTCTCATCGGAAGAGCCATACGCGCAGGAGGGACAGCAGTTGAACCGTGTTCACCGGCTTGGCGATGTAATCAGACGCGCCGGCCTCCAGACATTTCTCCCGGTCCCCTTTCATCGCCTTGGCCGTGAGCGCGAGAATCGGGAGCGAGCGAAACCGGGGTTCCTTGCGGATTTCCTGCATCGTCTGATAGCCGTCCATTTCCGGCATCATGATGTCCATCAGGACCACCGAGATGTCCGGTGTCGTCTGCATTGTCTCAATGGCCTGACGTCCGTTCGTGGCGCTCACCACCTCCATGTCCTCGGCTTCCAGCACGGTGGCCAGGGCGTAAATGTTGCGGGCGTCGTCGTCCACGATCAGCACCTTGCGGCTGCGCAAGGCTTCGTTGGAACTGTGCAGCCGCTCCAGCATCTTCTGCTTCTCTGGCGGCAGATCCGTGATGACGCGATGCAAGAAGAGCGCGGTTTCATCCAGCAGCCGTTCCAGCGAATGAACGTCCTTTAGAACAACCGTCTTGGCCGCCTGCCGCAGCCGGTTCTCCTCCGCCGCATTCAGGTCTTTGCCGATGAAGACAATGATCGGCAGGTTCCGAAGCGCAGGCTCGTTCTGAATCTTGTCGAGCAGCTCGAAGCCCGTCATGTCCGGCAGTCGCAGATCAAGCACCGCGCAGTCAAACGGCTGATCCAGCAGGGTGGACATCGCGTCAATTCCCGTGCCCACGCCCACGATTTCAATGTCCTTATGCCCGAGCAGATCAATGATGCACTGACGTTCCGTCTCGTTGTCCTCCACCACCAGCAGCCGCTTCAGGTGAGGCTGGGCGAATTCTTTCAGGCGAAGGAAGGAGTCCTCAATTCCCTCGGTGGTTGTGGGCTTGACCAGATACGCAAACGCCCCTTGCGACAGGCCATGCTGACGTTCCTCTTCGCAGGTGATGATCTGCACGGGGATGTGCCGGGTGGCGGGATCGAGCTTCAGATTGTTCAGCACCGTCCAGCCGAGCATGTCCGGCAGGAACACGTCCAGCGAGATGGCCGTCGGCTTGAACTCGCGGGCCAAGGTCAGCGCCACGGTGCCGCGCTGGGCCACGATGGCTTTGAAGCCACGGTCGCGCGCCAGGCCCAGCAGGACGCGGGCGTAATGCGGATCGTCCTCTACAATCAAGAGCGAGGTGTCTCCCGGCTGGACGTCATTGCGGTCATCCGGAATTTCTTCATCGCGCGCCTTGGGCAGAACCGGCAGCCCGAGGGATTTTGGAGAAATGGGCTGTCGGGACGGCAGCGGCAGCAGCCGGTCCGTGGCGGGGCCAGTGTAATTCAACGGGAGGTACAAGGTGAAGATGCTCCCCTCGCCCAACGTGCTGGTCAGGCGGATTTCTCCGCTCAGCAGCGTCGCCAGTTCGCGGCTGATCGCCAGGCCCAGGCCCGTGCCGCCGTACTTGCGGCTCGTGCTGGCATCCGCCTGCTGGAACGCCTCGAAGACGAGCTTCTGCTTGTCCGGCGCGATGCCGATGCCCGTGTCCTTCACGGCGAACCCGATCACCTGCTGGGAGCGGCCGAGCACCGGATGCATCGCGCTCCAGCCCGCCTCCGCGAGGGACACCTTGATCGTGACCTGTCCCTGATGCGTGAACTTGAACGCGTTGGAAAGAAGGTTCTTGAGAATCTGATGGAGCCGTTTTGGATCGGTCGTCAGCGCGCGCGGCATGTTGCTGTCGAACACCAGTTGGAACGGCAGGTTTTTGGCTTCGGCGACGTGACGGAAGTTGCGCTCTATCGTGTCGCGCAGGTTGGCGAAGGAGATCTCCTCGGCCTCGACCGTCACCGTGCCGGACTCGATCTTGGACAAGTCCAGAATGTCGTTGATGAGATTGAGCAGCTCCGATCCGGCGGAGTGGACGTTCTTCGACCACTCGACCTGTTTAACCGTCAAGTTGCCGTTCACGTTGTTCGCCAGTTGCTGGCCTAGAATCAAGATGCTGTTCAACGGCGTGCGCAGCTCGTGCGACATGTTGGCCAGGAACTCGGACTTGTACTTGGAAGTCAGCGCCAGCTCCGCCGCCTTCTCTTCCAGCGCACGGCGGGCCTGCTCGACTTCCTCGTTCTTGCGTTCCACCTCTTCGTTCTGTTCGGCGAGCTGGCGCGCCTTTTCGGCCAGCTCCTCGTTCGTGTTCTGAAGCTCCGTCTGGCGCGTTTGCAGTTCCGCCGTCAGCTCCTGGGACTGCTTGAGCAAACTTTCCGTCCGCATGTTCGTCTCGATGGTGTTCAGCACGACGCCGATGCTCTGCGTCAACTGCTCCAGGAACGTGATGTGCGTGGCCGTGAACGGATGCAGCGACGCCAGCTCAATCACCGCCTTCGTCTCATCCTCGAACAACATGGGAAGCACGATGAGATGACGCGGCGAGGTCTCTCCCAGACTGGAATGCACGCGGATGTAATCCACCGGCATGTTCGCCATGTGAATCGGCTTCTTCTCCCGCGCGCATTGGCCGATCAATCCTTCGCCGAGACGGAACGTCTCCGGTTCCTGCTGCTCGTCGCTGGTGGCGTATCCGGCCAGACGTCTCAAGGACGGTTCGTTTTCGTTCGCGACCATCTGGTAAATGGTGCCGTGCTGGGCGTCGATCAACGGCGCGAGCTGCGAGAGCAGCGTCTGGCTGACCGTCACCAGATCGCGCTGGCCTTGCAACATGCCGGTGAACTTCGCGAGATTCGTCTTCAGCCAGTCCTGCTCCTGATTGCTCTCGGTCGTCTCACGCAGGTTGCCAATCATCGTGTTGATGTTGTCCTTGAGTTCCGCCACCTCGCCGCTGGCCTCAACTGTAATGGAGCGGCTGAGGTCACCCTCCGTCACTGCCGTGGCAACCTCCGCGATGGCGCGGACCTGGGTGGTCAGATTCGCCGCGAGCAAGTTCACGTTGCCCGTGAGATCCTTCCAAGTGCCGGATGCGCCGGGCACATGGGCCTGGCCGCCGAGCCGGCCTTCCACGCCGACTTCGCGCGCGACGTTGGTCACCTGCTCCGCGAAGGTGGCGAGCGTGTCCGTCATGTTGTTAATCGTGTCCGCCAGCGCCGCCACCTCGCCCTTCGCTTCCACCGTGAGCTTCTGACGCAAATTGCCGTCAGCCACGGCCGTCACCACTTTCACAATGCCGCGCACCTGATTGGTCAGGTTGTTGGCCATGACGTTGACGTTGTCCGTAAGCTCCTTCCAGATGCCGGCCGCGCCGGGCACTTGAGCCTGGCCGCCCAGCTTGCCGGCCGTTCCGACTTCACGGGCGACGCGAGAGACTTCAGCGGCGAACGCCTTCAACTGATCCACCATCGTGTTGATGGTGTTCTTGAGTTCGAGAATCTCTCCCTTCACATTGACGGTGATCTTGCGCGACAAGTCACCGCGCGCGACAGCGGTCGTCACCTCCGCGATGTTGCGAACCTGAGCCGTGAGGTTCGCGCCCATCGCGTTGACCGAGTCGGTCAAGTCCTTCCACGTTCCACCCACGCCGGGAACCACCGCCTGCACGCCCAGACGCCCTTCGGTGCCGACTTCGCGGGCGACGCGTGTGACTTCAGAGGCGAACGAGCGAAGCTGCTCGACCATCGTGTTGATGATTTCCTTGAGCTGGAGAATCTCACCGCGCACATCGACCGTGATCTTGCGCGACAAGTCGCCATTCGCCACGGCAATGGTCACGTCGGCGATGTTGCGCACCTGGCCGGTCAGATTGCTGGCCATGGAATTCACGTTGTCCGTGAGATCCTTCCAGGTGCCGGCGACGCCCAGCACTTGAGCCTGACCGCCGAGCTTGCCTTCGGTGCCGACTTCGCGGGCGACACGCGTCACCTCAGCGGCGAAGGCGTTCAACTGATCCACCATCGTGTTGATGGTGTTCTTGAGTTCGAGAATCTCTCCCTTCACATCGACGGTGATCTTGCGGGACAAGTCACCGCGCGCGACGGCGGTCGTCACCTCAGCGATGTTGCGCACCTGCGACGTAAGATTCGCGCCCATCGCGTTGACCGAGTCAGTCAAATCTTTCCACGTTCCAGCGACACCGGGCACGATGGCCTGTCCGCCCAAGCGCCCTTCCGTTCCGACTTCGCGGGCGACGCGTGTGACTTCAGAGGCGAACGAGCGAAGCTGCTCGACCATCGTGTTGATGGTTTCCTTGAGCTGAAGAATCTCACCGCGCACATCCACCGTAATCTTGCGGGACAAGTCGCCATTCGCCACGGCAATGGTCACGTCGGCGATGTTGCGCACCTGGCCGGTCAGATTGCTGGCCATGGAATTCACATTGTCCGTGAGAACCTTCCAGGTTCCGGCCACACCGGGCACCTGCGCCTGACCGCCGAGCTTGCCTTCGGTGCCGACTTCGCGGGCCACACGGCTGACCTCGGAAGCAAACCCGTTCAGCTGATCCACCATCGTGTTGATGGTGTCCTTGAGCTGGAGCAGTTCACCGCGAACATCGACCGTGATCTTGCGCGACAGATCGCCATTGGCCACGGCGATGGTGACGTCGGCGATGTTACGCACCTGATTGGTCAGGTTGCTCGCCATCGAATTGACGCTGTCCGTCAATCCCTTCCAGGTGCCGGCCACGCCGGGCACTTGAGCCTGGCCACCGAGCTTGCCGTCGGTTCCGACCTCGCGGGCCACGCGCGTCACTTCGGAAGCAAACCCGTTCAACTGGTCCACCATGGTGTTCATGGTTTCCTTGAGCTGAAGAATCTCGCCGCGCACATCGACCGTGATTTTGCGCGACAGATCTCCGCTCGCGATGGCGGTCGCCACGTCGGCAATGTTGCGCACCTGGCCCGTGAGATTGCTCGCCATCGAGTTCACGTTGTCCGTCAAATCCTTCCAGGTGCCCGCCACGCCGGGGACTTCTGCCTGACCGCCGAGCTTGCCTTCGGTGCCGACTTCACGGGCCACGCGCGTCACCTCGGACGCGAAGGAGTTCAACTGGTCCACCATCGTGTTGATGGTGTCCTTGAGTTCCAAAATCTCGCCGCGCACGTCCACCGTGATCTTGCGGGACAAGTCACCGCGCGCCACGGCGGTGGTCACTTCGGCGATGTTCCGCACCTGGTTCGTCAGATTGCTCGCCATCGAGTTGACGTTGTCCGTGAGATCCTTCCAGGTGCCCGCGACGCCCGGCACAATGGCCTGGCCGCCCAGCTTGCCTTCGGTGCCGACTTCGCGCGCGACACGCGTCACCTCGGAGGCGAACGAGCGGAGCTGCTCCACCATCGTGTTCAGACCTTCCTTGAGCTGAAGAATTTCACCGCGCACGTCCACGGTGATCTTGCGCGACAAGTCGCCGTTCGCCACCGCGATGGTCACCTCGGAAATGTTGCGCACCTGCGCCGTCAGATTTCCGGCCATCTGGTTCACGCTCTCCGTCAGTTCACGCCAGACGCCGCTGACGCCCTTCACCTGCGCCTGTCCGCCCAGCTTGCCTTCCGTGCCGACTTCGCGCGCGACGCGGGTGACTTCCGAAGTGAAGACGCCGAGCTGCTCGATCATCTTGTTGACGATCTTCGCGCTGCGGAGAAATTCGCCTTCCAGCGGGCGTCCTTCCACATCCAGCGTCATCGGCTGGGTCAAATCTCCCTTGGCCACCGCGCTGATGGTGCGGGTCACTTCCGTCGTGGGCCAGACGAGATCCTCGATCAACGTGTTGATGGATTCCACCTTGCTGGCCCAGTCGCCCGTCGATCCGGAGACGTTCAGGCGCTGCTTGAGCTTTCCTTCCTTGCCCACCACCCGGCTCACGCGCGCCGTCTCGGAAGTCAGCCGCTGGTTGAACGCCACCACGTCGTTGAAGCCGTCGGCAATCTTGCCCGCCACGCCCGTCCAGTCCGACGGCAGGCGCACGGAGAAGTCACCATCCTTGTAGGCCATCAGGGCGGACAGCAGTTGCGGCAGCAAATCCGGCGCGTCGTCATGGCCGTTCCCCTTTCGTGAGCTGGAGAGGACAACATAGGGTGAGTTCTTGGAACGAGCAGTGGCCGGGCGTTTCATGGGAATTTCGGGGCCTTTGGTGAAAGTGAATCCGCTGTCGCATCAGGGAACCGTGCCGACGAAAAACCGGCGTTGCTTTGACAACCGGTTCTTTTTGGTTCCGTGATGAGCATGAACTATTGCGAACGTCTTCTAGCTGCTGATGTCGACGTTACTCAGCATGCATCGGGGCGAACAAGCGTTTTGCGCTGGGGCGGCTGGATTACGTGAAATGCCATCGCGCTGGTTCAACCCTCCAAGGTGTCCTGCTTGTTTTGCCAGATGCGTTGCACAAGGAACACCAGTTGAATCCGGTGGTCCTTCGCCAGGCAGTCCGCCGCGCCGAGCCTCAGCGCTTCGTTTTTCATTTCACGACTCGTGCTGCCCGAAACAATAATGAACGGGATTGCAGTGTTCGCTGCCTGCGCCATCTCCAAGGCGGCCATGCCGCTAAAACCACGAATGTTGGAATCGGATAGGATCAGGTCAATGTCAATAAGCCGCAGTGCATCAACAAAGTTGGATTCAGTGTCCACGCGGGTGATGCGGCATTGGATGCCCGCCATGCGGAGCGTCCAGGCAATGAGCGCGGCGTCAGCGGGAGCGTCCTCCAAGTGGAGAATGCGAAGGGGCGCGGACTCGTCGGGCGGCGGAACTGGATTTGGCATAACAGCACGGTCAATACGTCACTATACAATCAAAGCATGTGTGGGGCTTCACGCGTTAGACGAAGGAGCCCTGCTCTGCTGGCACGCTCAATCATCAGCTTTTCCTGTTCCAGAACAGGGTCAGCAATGGCCTCAGATTCCTTCCTAAAAGAAAACGCCTTTAGAACGCGCATCTCCACTCCAAGCAAAACTTTCCTGCGCGCGCGGCCTTGCCAAGAACACTCCCGATTTCGCTGAAAAACTCCTCCTGCTCCTCAGCTCATTTTGCAAGGAAGGCGCAATGCAATTTGCGTTTTGCATGATGAAAGCGGACCCGGTTCCTCCGCCGTGATGGGCAGCACCATCTATTTTCGTCCGCACCAAAGGCCTGCCAGCCTTGGAACTTCACTGAAAGCCTGCCTCCAGTCCGTCGCTTGAACCGCTCCCCCGCTCACTGGTATGGCATCGGCTCAGGATGGGCAGTGGAAATCCGTGAAAGCACTTTCGCAAAAATGATCCGCAGACTGCGCGGCGGCACCAACCTTCTGGTGCTCGCGCGCAAAACGGCGCTGTCGTTGGTCAAGAAACATTTGATCCGCAAGCTGAACGAATCACCCGGGCTGAAAGGAGACATCGGTCAGCTCGAATTTCAGGTGATTCGCAATGCCGTGGTCTTGCGGGACGTTTACATCTGCAAGAAGTCAGGCCGAAGCAAGGTGTTGGAAGCCTCCATCCCCGAGATCACGTTTCAGTTCCGATGGCGCGAGCTGTGGCAGGGAACTCTCGTCGGTCGCATCCATGTCCAGGCTCCACGCATCGAGCTTGCGGCCGAGCGGGAGAACGACCGAGATGGCAAAGCTCCGGCGGATGCCGTGCTGGCGCTGTGCCGTGAGTCCCGGCGGTTCATGCCGTTTCGACTGCTCTCCATTGATGTGAGCGACGGGCTGATTGAGTATCGAAACCAGTTCACGTCTCCTCCCTTTCAACTCGCCGTGGAAAAAGTGTCCTTTCACGCGGCCAACCTGACCAACATTCCCGCCCCTGATTCTTCCGACGAGGTGGAGATCGCACTGGAAGGCCAGACCACAGGCCACGGAAAACTTTGGCTGCGTCTCACCCTCCCTTCGCTGTCCGATGCACTGACCTTTCATCTCCGGGTCGGCTTGAGCCACGTCAATCTGGTGGACTTGAATGACTTCCTGCGGGCCTGCGCAAAGTTCGATTTGGAGCGCGGCGTCTGTTCGGTCTATGCCGAATTCCAAGTCGAGCGCGGCAAGTACGAAGGCTACATCCAGCCTCGCTTTCAGGATCTCGACGTCTTCGCCTGGCAAAAGGAACAGGGCAAAGGCTTCTTCCAGATCTGCCGTCAGGCGGTGCTGGCAATGCTGGCCAGCCTGTTCAAAAGCAATTCTCGCGATGAACTGGCGTTGAACATCCCCATCTCCGGAACCTTCGCCGATCCCGGCGTGGACGTCTGGTCCGCCGTCGGCAGCCTGTTGAAAAATGCCTTCGTGCGTTCGCTGCTTCCGGGGTTTGGAAATGACCGGTCTCGAACCAGGACGAGTCCGTGGTGGGGAAAAGGATAGCCTCATGCTGACGACGAAGCCAAAACGTCCCGCTTCCCACGCACACTCTCCTCAACCGACAAAGCAAAGCTGGGCGTGGCGATGGCATCGGTTTTCCCGGCGGACGCGGTGGATCTTTCTGGGAATCGTGGCTCTCCTTGTTGTGCTGCGGCTCGCGTTGCCGTTCGCGGTCAAGGCCTACGTCAATCATCAGCTCGACAAGATGCCCGAATACGACGGACGTATCGGCGATGTGGACATTCATCTGTTCCGGGGAGCTTACGAGATCCGCGATTTGGAAATCGTGAAGACCACGGCGCACGTCCCCGTGCCGTTCTTTGCGGCGAAGCAGATCGATCTTTCCATGGAATGGAAAGAGCTCCTGCACGGCGCGCTGGTCGGCGAGGTGGTGCTGGTGAAGCCGGAGATTCATTTTGTGGCCGGACCAACGCCTGAAGAATCACAGACCGGCAAGGATCGTTCCTGGGGTGAAACCGTGGCGAGCCTCTTTCCGTTCAGGATCAACCGCGTCCAGATCGACGAAGGAAAAGTTCATTTCCAAAATTTTCATTCCACACCGCCGGTGGACATCTTCATCCATGACCTCGCGGCGACCGCGACCAACCTGACGGACGCCCGCGGCCTGACGCAACTGCTGCCAGCCGGCCTGTCCGCCCGGGGCGCCGCGTTTGGTGGAGGCGGCCTTGATCTCGATCTCAAAATGAATCTGCTGGCGCAGGCGCCGACGTTCGAGATTTCCGGCCAGTTGACCAACGTCGATCTGGTCAGCCTGAACGACTTCCTCAAAGCCTACGGAAAGTTTGAAGTGGCGCGCGGCACGTTCGCGCTCTTCGCCTCGTTTGCAGCGGCGGATGGAAAGTATGAAGGCTACACGAAGGTCTTCTTCGAGAATCTGGATGTGTTCGAGTGGGAGAAGGAGCGAAAGAAGAACGCGCTGCAAGTGTTCTGGCATGCCATTGTGGGAACGGTCAGCACGGTGTTTAAGAATCATCCCAAGGATCAGCTCGCCACGAAAATCCCGATCTCCGGCACGTTCGAGAAAGCCGATTTGGGTCTGTGGACGGCGACGGCCACGCTGCTGCGCAACGCATTCATCCGTGCGCTGGTGCCCAAGCTGGACACCACCATCCGTGTGGAAGAAGTCCGCGAGGACAAGAACCCGTAAGCGTCGCATCTGGCTCCGGACAATTTGCGCTGTTCTCACACCCATTCGTTGCAAAAGACATTGGGAGTTTTCGTTTCTTGATCGTGAAGAGTTTTCAAACCCGTTTATGGAGAGCGACATCGGCGAGGACCATCTTCGTGGCACGTTCCGCGCTAAAGGATGGCAGGTCTCGAACAAACAAAACACCTGACCGCCAAACTCAACAGCAATCACATCACATTATGAAAACATCCTCCCGCTTCATTGCCCCGCTCGTGGCCGCCGCGCTCCTCATGGGTCTCCAGACCACTCGGGCTGAACACGAAAAAGACATCAAGGAACTCCGTTCCTCTGGCAAGTCCGCCAGCGAACTGATTGGCATGAAAGTAGTCAATGCCCAGGACGAAACCTTGGGCAAAGTTCACGACATCATCATCAATGTCGATGCCGGCACCGCCTCCTATGCGGTCATTTCCCAAGGCGGCACGTTCTCGCCCAGCCGCAACAAAGTCGCCGTGTCGCTGAGCTCGCTTCAATGTTCTGCTGACGGGAAGACCGTGTCGCTCGACGCCACCAAGGAGCAGCTTCAATCCGCCACCAAGACCAGGACCGGCGAATGGGCGACCGTTGCCGATTCGGAATGGACGCGGAACGTGGACGCCTTCTACGGCCAGCCGACGCGTGACCGTTATGCCCGCGACAACTATCGCGGCTCCAACAGCGAGACGAATGGTTCACGCACCTTCGTCCGCGACCCGGCTCCCAAAGGTGCGGAACTTCTCATGACGCCGCAGGACTCGGTGCTCTGTGAGAAGATCTCCGAGAACCTGGATGTCGTGAATGTGCGCGTGCAGAACGGCGTGACGCACATCTATGGAACAGTGGACAGCGATGATGCTCGCAAAAACCTCGAATCCAAAGTGCGCTCCGTTCAAGGGGTGAACGCGGTCGAAAGCCACTTGCGGGTTAAGAACCAATAACCGGTCTCTGGGATAGAAACTGGTCGGTTCGGGGGAGACTTCGGTCTCCCCCTCCTTCGTTACTGGGCGCATCCAGGCTGCCCCCTTCGTTACTTCAAATCCCCTTTCGGCACCGTGAAAGTGAACTTGCTCTCCTTCCCGTTCTCCTGGACGACCACCGTCACCTTCTTTCCGGCGGACTGTTCGAGCCGTTTGGTGAAGATCTCGAACCCCTCTTCGCCCCGTTCCGTGCTTACCGGACTGTCCGAGTTCACCCAGTGCTTCGCCAAGGGCGGACGCGCGCTAAGCTCCAGTTGCTCCCAGCTCATCACCCGCCCCGTCGCGTTCAGCCGCGCGATTTCTTTGGTGGGAATGGCGAAGCTCACGTTCTGCGCGTCGGACTTCGTCCACGAAACAATTCCAATCACCTGCCCGCGTTCATTCAACAGCGGCCCGCCGCTGTTGCCGGGCGAAATGGGACACGAAACTTGATACTGCGCAAACCCATCCACCTGCCGAATCTGGCTGACCAGCCCGTCGCTGATGCTGAAGCCATAACCTTTCGGCGCGCCGATCACGTACGCCCGCGTCGCCACCTCCTGCAAATCGTGGTTCAACACCGCACGCCGGCCCGGCATCGGCTTCTCCAGTTTCAACAGCGCGAGATCCCGTTCACCGTCCTTGTCGAGACAGCCGACGACCTTCACGCGCGTTCCGTCGCCGAACGTCGCCCATACCGCACGAGCGTCTCTCACCACATGCCACGCGGTCACAGCCACGTCATTTTCCATCGCGAGCACGGCGCTGCCGGTGAATTTCTCTCCTGAGTAATTCTCCACCTCCAACAGCATGACCGACGGCATCGCCTTCCGGTAAATTTTCTGTGGATTCGCCGCCACCGAAAAGTTTGCCGCCACGGCCAGCCAGACCGCTAAAACACCCAGACCCGTTGCTCTCTTCCACATTGCCATTCCAGTAGAACCGAAGCCGCTTCGGCCTCGCACGTTTCATTGTTTGGATTCCTGCCGGACACGGACAGGAACCAAGGGCTATTGCTGCCTGTGTTAAGCCCAAACCAAGCCAAACCATGACTGATGCTTCCGCCGTGTGGCTAAGAGCATGAAGCTGAGGGTAAAATAAAAAAAATCCCCTTCACCGGTTTGAGGCAAGTGTTCTCCGGGTAAGACAAGTTTGGTCGCAGACGGTAATTTCTTTTCCGCAGGATACGAAAAGTTGACCAGCCTCCGGCACCTCTCTTCGCGGAGCCAGGGGGCATGGCTGTTTGGTCAATGGGCGGCGCTGGCAGTGTTGCGGGCGGGAGCTCGATACCAGTCTCCCCGCAGCCAGTCTGTCAGCAGGCCGATGGACTGCGCGTCGAGAGCCTCGTCCTTGCCGAACGCCGGCATGCGGTCGTTGCGCTTGCCGTAAAACCGCTCGTGCGCCGGATTGGATATGATGCCGATCAGCCACTCGCGCGACCCGTAGCCAGTCAGGTCCGGCGCGGATGCCTCCTCGTCCTTCTTGCGGAACTGATGGCACTCCGTGCAACGCATCACATCGCCCGCCGCCAACGTCCGCCCTTCGGCGATCAGCGCGGTCTCGGCTTGATCCGCAGGACGCTGGTCCGGGAGTTCCGCCTCGGCGGAGATCGCCGCCACCACTTTGATCAACTGCGCCTTCTCTTCTGGCGAAAAGCCCGCGATGTCCTTCTTCACGAACTTCACCATCTTGCCCTCGCGAAACTTTGTTCCGCCAAAAAAGTTCGTGGAAGCAACCTTTGCGGGATCCAGCATTTCGGCCAGCCATTGCCGGCTCGCGAAGCCTTTGAGGTCAGGCGCGGACTGCGCGTCCTTGGGATGATTCCCCATGCCATCGTGTCCGTCGTAGCGATGGCAACTGGCGCAGTTCTTGGCGAAGAGCTTCGGCCCCTGCGTCAGCGGGTCCGTGCGCAGCAGGTTTGCCGCGCCCAGTTGCGAGATGCCGGACGGCGACTGCGCCAGCTCCTTGACGCGTGCCGCCTCGATGTGCGCGATCTTGACGCCGGCGAGGTACTCGGGGTTTCTCCCGTCTTCGGTGATGGCCAGCCACGTCAGCAATCCGACGCCGGCGAGCAGCGACCACATCAGGCCGAGATTGAACCGATGACCGAGCTTCCAATTCCCAATGAAAGGCATGGCGAACACCACGAGCAGCACGACCGTGGGGATGATGATGGCTCCCCAGATTTCGGTGCCGCCGGGAAAGTATTTCAGGAACTGGAACAGGAAGAGGAAATACCATTCCGGCCGCGCAGCGGAATAAGGCTCAGACGGATCGGCCGGAGCCGTCAGTTCCGCGCCATGCGAACGAAGGATGAGGAACAGCACGGTCGCCAAAACTGCGAGACACGCCACGGCGTCCTTCAAGACCTGGTCCGGCCAAAACGCGGCGTCGGGACGCATCCTCGGCTCCTTCGCCTTCAATCCATGCCGGCGGAACAGATAGATGTGCCCCACCAGCAGCGCGATGATCGAAGCAGGCAGCACGCCCGCGTGCAGTGCGAAGAAACGGGTCAGCGTGTGATGCCCGTAATCTGAGCCGCCGATGATGAGCTTCTGCAGTTCCGCACCGAAGACCGGCGTGATGGCCGCGATGCTCGTCGCCACCTTCGTCGCCCAAAATCCCTTTTGATCCCACGGCAGCAGATAGCCCGTGAGCGACAGCGCCATCACGAGCAGCAGCAGCCCGAGGCCAAACCAGAAATTGATCTCACGCGGCGCTTTGTACGCCCCATCGATGACCACCTGCATCAGATGCAGCACCAGCAGGACGTTCATCGCCTGCGCGGTGTAGTGGTGCAGTCCGCGCAGGAACCAGCCGCCCATCATCTCGTGCTGGATGTAGTAAACACTTTCCCACGCCGTCTGCGAACTCGGGCTGTAGGCCATCCATAGGAAGAACCCGGTGATGAACTGGACCACGAGACAGAAGGTCAGCGTGCTGCCCCAGACATAACGCCAGCGCGCGCCGCCAGGAACATTCTCATACAGGGCGTGCTTCACGATGGCCTTGTAGCCGGTGCGCTGGTCCAGCCAGCCGAGCAGCGAGTTCATGACGCGACGATCTTTTCGTGAATGCCCGCGCGGTAATTCTCGAACTTCACCCACACGCCGCCGTCGTCATTCACCTTCACTTCCAAGGTGTCCAGCGGACGCGGGCTCGGGCTGCGGGGATTCTTGATCGCACCATCAAGGCCAAACACGCTGTCATGACATGGGCAGACATAATGGTTGTGGTTTGCCGAGTAATTGACGAAGCAGCCGGCGTGCGGACACACCACGTTGAGCGCCTGAACTTCCTTTCCCATGCGGCGCAGGTAAACCGCTCCGACCCGCACCTGGGGAAACTTGTTCCACGCATCCTGACGCTCCGAGACCACGGGATACTGGCGCGGCGTTCCGTCCTCCGGCAGCGAGTTCAACGTCGCCACGCGCAGGAACGTTCCCGCCTTGGCCTTGTGACGCAATGGATCGAGCAACGTCACCAAACCCGCGCCCGCAGGCACCAGGGTCGTCACCGCGCCAATTCCCACCGCAGCCGCTTTCAGCAGAAAGTCGCGCCGTCCGGGTTGAGACGCATCATCGTGTTCAGCCATGATATGTGTTACGAAAATTGCCTGACCAAGGGTGTTGCCGAAGTCTGACGGATGATTGGAAGGAACGCTTCAAAAAGGCAAAACGTATTTGCCCCGGACGAGCGGAACGATGCAGTCAGCAGAGAAAGATGACTCACGCAATGAACGCAAACGACGCAAAGGAGTGGATGGATTGAAAAACTTTTGTCCGATACAGAAAGGAGTGAAGTCACCATGCCAGCGACCTCATGATTCTCCTTCCCCTTCGCGCCCTTTGCGTGAGCTTCCGTCTCCAGAATTCCCCGCCGCCCACGCATCGTTTCGGAAAATTTTTGCAATTTAAGATGCGCTGTCCCACTCTTTCGCGAATGAAGCGTCCGCTCGCGCTGCTGCTCTACGAGAAACTCCTGCCCGGTGGCCAGTTGGTCAACCGATTGCAGGATCTCGGCTATCGCGTGCAGCCGGTGCCCGCGCCGATGGACCTGCAGACCACGGCGGAACGCGAGACGCCCATGCTGGCCTTCGTTGACCTGGAGCCGCACTACGAATCCATCTGCAACGCCATCGCCACGCTGCGCCGCAACGCCGGGACCAGCCACATTCCCATCGTCGCCTTCGCCAGCCAGCAGAACATCCAGGCGCACGAAATGGCACGCCAGTCTGGAGCCACGCTCGTCGTCAATGACTCCGCGCTCCTCCTGCACTTGAACCAGTTTCTCGAACAGGCGCTGCACGTCGATTAGTCCGCGCCGCGCTTCACCTGAATCCCTTTTAACATGACCACCATTCCGACTGTGAAACTCGACCGGGGCATCCATGTGATGCACCTCTTCTACAAGATTGATCGTGTCCGCTGGCCGTTGCTGCCGTCCGGCGAATCTGCCGCCGTGCGCGACCGGGTCCAGGCCCTCTGCGACGCGAACGCCTCCGTCTCCCATCCGCGCATCGTCACCTACGCCAATGTCGGCGGCAAAGCTGACCTGGCGTTCATGCTCTACGCCGCCGAGTTCGGCCAGATCGGCCAGATGCATCGCGCGTTGGAAGCGTGCTTTCCTCCCGGGACTCTGCAGACGGTTTACACCTATCTCAGCGTCACCGAGCTCAGCGAATACATGTCCACCGAGGACGACAATCGCCGCATGTTGACGGAACAGGAGAAGCTCGAACCCGGCACCGAAGCATTCGACAAGCGCTTTGCGGAACTGGATGCGCGCAAGAAGGAGTACGAGCAGTATCGGCTCTACCCTGAACTGGCCGACTGGGAAGTGATGTCCTTTTACCCGATGAACAAGCGCCGGTCCGGGAACGACAACTGGTATCTGCTCGACATGGCCACGCGGAAAAAGCTGATGGGCGGCCACGCGCGCGTCGGCCGCAAGTATGCCGGCCGCGTCTCCCAGCTCATCACCGGCTCCACGGGCATCGACGACTGGGAATGGGGCGTGACCCTCGTGGCGCATCAGATCGACGCGCTCAAGGAGATCGTTTACGAGATGCGCTTCGATGAAGTCAGCGCGCGCTACGGCGACTTCGGCGTGTTCTACATCAACCTCCGCCTTCAACCCGCCGCGCTCTGGGATCACCTGCGGCTGTAGTCGGGACAATCCGTCGGGTAGATCGAAGTCTCACACAGCAGCGCCCCGGGTGGATGGCCGCCTGAGTTACCTACCCTCGACATCGTGGGTGAAGGCATCTGCCGATAATGCCGGCTCCTCCTCCTGCCTTTGCGGCCTTCGCGTTCTTTGCGTGAGATGCTTCTGAACTGTTCCGGCCTCAGAACAGCTCCGGCGATTTCTCGAAAACCTGCTCCACGTTTTCGGCGGTCACGAGCACAAACCGTTTCTCGAACTCAGCCTTCCAATCCTTCGCCAATGGCGCGTCGCTGGCCGGTGCGCCGGGCTTTGGCAGAACGAACGCCAGCAGCTTGCCCGACTTCACCGCCTTGATTATCGCAGGCGCATCGGCGATGCCCCGGAAGTCCGGCAGCAGCAGCGCGAACTTCGGCGACGCAGATGCATTCCACGCCTCGCAGCGGTTCAACTCCACTGGCAGACCGATCAAACTGACCACCACAGCGCAATCGCCGTGCTGCTTGATCAGCTTGTCGAACGCATCCGGTGCCACGAGAAAACTCAACGGCGTGGTCGTCTCCACGTCTGAAAGCAGAGCCGCCGGATTGTCCTGCGCCTCGGGCCGCAACTCGGGGAAAGCCACTGCTCCGACTGTTGCCTTCGTCCCCAGTCCCGCGCGCAATCCTGCCAGTCCGGCCTGCTCCATGCCGGCAATCGCCTTCGCAATGCCCGGGCGTTGCGTGTAGGGATTCGACATCACCAAAATCTTCGATCCGAACTGTGAACGTCCCAGCTCCTCCGCCAGACCGCGCGCCGCCACTTCGCGCGTTTGCAGCGCCGCGCCTTGAGAATCAGTCTGGGTGAAGAACCACGCCGCTGCGCCGACGATGGCCAGGGCGAGGAAGATGAGTGCAGGCTTCTGTTGCATTTTGCAGCGATCAGAAGTAGCCGGGGGCCGTGTCGAAGCCATATTCCGCCGCAATGCCGAGCTCCTCCAGCCTGCGCCGGTTCGCGCCCTCCGCGTGGCCGTCGAGGAACAGTCCGTTCGCCTTCCCGCCATGCCGCGCGTGAACATTCTTCACCGGACCCGCCGCGTTGAACTTGTAATACTGGCGCGCCGTCCAGCCATCCTGCGCCTGGCTCGTCGTGTCCGCCACATGCAGGTAATCCGAAGGAATGGCCACCTTGTCGATGAACAGCTCCGGAGCAAAGATTTTCCCGCCCAAAAAATTAGTCGGCGGATCGCGGCGAATGCCATACGTCAACTTCCATCCTTGGAACTCAAACGGCTGGTAACTCGGACAGACGAAGGTGTTGCTCGCCGTCATGCTGGAGTTCGTGCTCAAGATCAGCGCCCAAGTGTTCACTCCTTGCGGAAGCGCGTCCAGCAACTGGCGTCCCTCGTTGTCGTGCGCATACATCAGAGTCGCGATCCCGATCTGCTTGAGGTTGTTCAAATCTTGAATGCTGCGCGCCTTCTCCTTCGCCTTGCCCAGCGCCGGCAACAGGAGCCCGGCGAGAATCGCGATGATCGCGATGACCACCAGCAGCTCAATCAACGTGAACGCCTGCCCTGGCTTTTCCTGCTGCGATGTAAATGCTCTGGCTTCCATGAATTCTGTCCCGCAAGACTAACAGAAATCAAACATGGGTCAAACAGCGCCATTGTTAGGACGTAACTCTGCCCGAGGCATCGCCTCCAAATTGTCCGGCTTTCCAGTCACCACTGCATCGTTCCGGCCGCATGCTTTTTAATTCCGGCATCTTCCTCCAGTTCTTCGCGGCGTTCCTGCTTCTCTACTGGCTAGTCCGGGGCAGCCTCTCGCAGCGGAACTGGCTCATCCTCGCCGCCAGCTACCTCTTCTACGGCTGGTGGGCGCCGGCCTCAGATACAGCGGACGCCAACTCCGCCAACGCCATCGTCACCGCCCTCTGGCACTGCCGGTTCCTTGCGCTTCTCATCACGACCAGCCTGTTCGACTTCTTCATCGCCCGTCGCCTGGACAGCTTGCAATCGCCCCGTCAACGCAAGCGTCTGCTCACCGCCAGCCTCGTCGCGAATCTCGGCGTGCTTGGCTACTTCAAGTATGCGGACTTCTTCATTCATGCGACCACGGATGCTTTGAACGCCCTCGGCATCAGCGTGAGCGCCCGCACGCTCGGCCTCGTGCTGCCCGTCGGCATCTCGTTCTACACCTTCCAGTCGATGAGCTACACCATCGACGTCTATCGCCGCGAACTCCCCGCCACGCGCAGCCTCGTCAACTTCCTCGCCTTCGTCTCCTTCTTCCCGCAGCTCGTCGCCGGCCCCATCGAACGCGCCAAACATCTCCTGCCGCAGTTCGAGCGGACCCGCGTCATCACGCTCGGCATGGTTGAGGAAGGCATCTGGCTCATCCTCTGGGGCATGTTCAAGAAAGTGGTGCTCGCCGACAACTTCGCGCCGCTGGCCGACATGGTTTTCAGCAGCCAGACCTTTTCCGCCACCACCGTCATCCTGGGAACGCTCGCCTTCGGCCTGCAAATCTACTGCGACTTCTCCGGCTACTCAGACATCGCGCGCGGCACGGCGCGAGTGCTGGGGTTCGACATCATGTGGAACTTCAATCTCCCCTACTTCGCCGCGAACCTGCGCGAGTTCTGGCAACGCTGGCACATCAGCCTCTCCACCTGGCTGCGGGATTACCTCTACATTTCGCTCGGCGGAAACCGTCTCGGCTCCACCCGGACCTACGTCAACCTCACCCTCACCATGCTGCTCGGCGGACTCTGGCATGGTGCCGCGTGGAACTTCGTCCTCTGGGGACTCTGGCATGGCGCAGGTCTCGCGCTGACCCGGTCTCCCATTTTCAATTTCAAATCCTCAATTTCAAATTCCAGAAGCGGACGCACCCTCGGCTGGATCGCCACCCTGCTCTTCGTCTTCTACGGCTGGCTTCTGTTCCGCGCCACGTCCCTCGCCCAGATCATCGCCATGACCCGCGCCGTCGGTAACTTCTCCGCTCCCGTGTGGATCTCCAGCTTCATCATCAACCTCATCGTCTTCACCGTGCCGCTGGTGGCGATGGAACTCTGGCAGCACAAGACCCGCAATCTCCTTGCGCCACTTGCCCTGCCGCGGTGGTCGCTGATGACTCTTCAAGGCGTGCTCCTGACCGCCGTCATCCTGTTCTGGGACAAGAAAGGCTCCACGTTCATCTACTTCCAGTTCTGACCGGAGAGCCGAGCCGCGCGGTTCAGTCCACAGCCAAAGACTCCGACCTGAAAAACAAAACAGCCCGCACCTTGCGATGCGGGCTGTTGTGAAAAGACTGCTGTTCTCGTCCGTTACACGGCGACCGTCTTGCCGGGAATCGCGAACGGATACAATCCATCGGGACCGGGCAGCACCTTCGGCATGGCATCCCATGCGAAACGTTCGGGCATGAGATCGATCTTGGAGTTCAACGCCTCTTCCCAATCGATGACTTTGCCGGAATAGGTGGCCATGCGGCCGATGATGGCCGTGAGGGTGGAATACGCGCCGCGTTCCGCCTCGTTGTGATCCTTGTCGCCACGGATGGCGGCCTGGAGCGGATAGTGTTCAAGCTGCCAGCCATCGTTGGATTCACCTGCGGCACCACGGCGGCGCCAGGCATTTTCTCCGCGGATGATGTGACCGCTGATGTCACTCGTGCCCTTCGTGCCGACGGCGTGTTCGGAGACGCTGCTCCACGCACCGGGGAACTGGCAGCACTGGCTGTACATCCGGGAGCCATCGGCGTATTCGTACTCGACCGCATGATGGTCGAAGATTTCGCCGCTGTCCGGTCCGGTCTGAAAGCAGCGTCCGCCGATGCCGTGACACCGTATCGGGTAGGCGTTCTTGAGCCAGTTGATCACGTCCAGATTGTGGATGTGCTGCTCGACGATATGGTCGCCGCAAAGCCAGTTGAACATGTACCAGTTGCTGACCTGGTATTCCATTTCCGTCGGGGCGCGGCCCATGCGCTTTTCCAAGTCCGCGCGGCGCGCCTTGGGTCCGACCGGGCCGCCGTTCCAATAGACACGCGTCGTATGGATGTCGCCGATGGCCCCGTCCTTCAGACGACCAATGGTTTCCAAGTAGTTCGGCTGGTGACGGCGCTGGAGACCCACGCCCACCTTGAGATTCTTGGCCTTCGCTTCTTTCGCGGCGGCGATGACGCGGCGCACACCGGGAGCGTCCACCGCAACGGGCTTCTCCATGAAGACATGCTTGCCCTGGCGCACCGCTTCCTCGAAATGGATGGGGCGCAGCCCGGGAGGCGTCGCGAGAATCACCATGTCCGCCTGCGCGATGGCCTGCTTGTAGGCATCAAAGCCGACGAAGATCATGTCGTCCTTCACCTGCACGGTCTGCTCGTGTTTCCCCTTCAAATTTTTCAGCGCGCTGCGGGCCTGATTATCAAACGCGTCGGCAATCGCGACCAGCTTCACGCCTTCACCGCCCGCATTCAGGGCTTGGTCCGCTGCGCCGGAACCACGGCCGCCGGCGCCGACCAGCGCAATGCGGATGGTGTCGCCGGGCGACGCGCCGAGAGCGAAGCGTTCAATGGGCAGCGCGCCCAGCAAGGCGCCGCCGGCCATGGCGGTGGAGGCGTTCTTCAGGAAACTCCGGCGCGTGAGATCCGGATGAGTGGGAGATGGCTTGGGATCGTTCATGTGTTAGTGAGTTAAAGTTGAGTTCGTTCGACGCCCTCGGCTCCTCGCTATTCACGCGAGACGTTTTGGGCGGGACGAGCCGCAGACTAGACAACCCGAACTTGGATTGTCCACGCTTTTGAAGGCAATGTCCCGCACGCCGCACGTCCTTGCATCACCGCTGAAAATTCGGCCTTCCACTTCTGCAGGCGGACTCGTTCCCTTCGTACAAAGCAAACGCGGGATGGGTAACCATCCCGCGTTGTTGTTTAATCGGATTTCAGCAGCCCGTCAGTCAAGCTGGAGGATGCGGTAGAAGCGCTGGGGCTGACCGGTGATCGTATCCGTCGTTCCCAGCGTGGGACCGGCGGCGACGACGGGCGGACTGAGCGGCTGCCAGTTCGCGTCATTCAGGTTGTTCTTATACTGGACCTGATAGGTGCGGCCCGCCGTGGTGTCGAACGACAGGCTGATGCCCGATCCATCAATCGCAATGGCCGCCGCCGGGGGCAGCAGCACGACGACGGTGAAGGTGCGGCTTGCGCTCTGCGCCGGCACGCCGTTGTCCGACACGCGAACGGTGATGGCGTTCGTGCCGGGCGCCTGGTTTTCCGCGGGCGTCCAGGTGAACTGGCCGGTCGCGGCGTTGATCGATGCGCCTGCGGGAACAATGGGCTGCAGGTCGAAGGTGAGGGCTTGCGCGGGTTCATCCGCATCCGTGGCGCTGGCCGTGAAGCTTACGGTCTGGCCAAGGCGAATCGTCCGTCCGGCAATGGCAGCGAGCACAGGAGGAGTGTTCGCACTGTTGCCGAGATGGTTGGCAGTGCGCGGCGTGGGCGTGGTGAGCACGCTGATGAACGGTGCGCCGTCCGGGAACCGGCCTGAGCTCACGTCATCGGTCTGGTTCGTGAATGCGATGCGATCCACCACCGTGCGCTTGTCCGGAGCGAGGAGCGTGATGCTCTCGCCGCCCTTGCTCAGTTGGAAGTCAACGTGCAGATCCGGGCGTCCCTCGCTGTTCTGGCCCAGATCCTCGTCGGCCCAGACCAGAAGGAATCCGCCCGGCGCAATGGTGTACTGGCCATTGGTCGGAACCTGGGTAGTTTTTCCGCCGTCGGTCAGCCAGAAGCCGCCCAAGTCCACGCTGTTGGTGCCCGCGTTATACAGCTCGAACCAGTCGTCGTGGCTATTGTCTGCCGGATCCGCCAGGCCGTTGGTGTTCCCCGCCAGCCATTCGTTGATCAGGATGTTCACAGGCCGCGCGATGTTGGTGGTGCCGGGCGTGATCTCGGACATGTTCACGCGGTTGAACGGCTGGCCGTCCGGGAAATCCCCGTAGCTCAGTCCGGCCGTCAGCCCGCCATAAGTCAGGTAGTCGGTGATCTGCGGCTCCCCGTTGGCAAACCTCACCAAGGCCACGCTGCCAGTTCCCGGGTTCAGGCGGAAGCTGGTGTGCAGCACTGCGGCTGCGGTCTGCGCAGGCTGGCCGTCGGCCCAGATGAGCCTGTATGCGCCGGGCGCGATGGAACTGCCGGCGGGGAACGCCCACTGCGTGAGGTTGCTGTCGTAGTTGTTTGCCAGGAAATACTGGCTGAGGTCGATGACGGTGGAGCCGGTGTTGACCAGCTCGATCCACGGGTCACGTTCACCTGCATTGTCGGTCGGGCCGGTGGTGTTCTCGGCCTGAAGCTCGTTCAGCCAGAGCGAGTCGTAGGGAGGCAGGTCGCGCGTGTCATTGTTGGCAAAGCCGGGCGAGTAATCCGCCCGCGTCAACGCGATGATGCTTTCAAACCCAAAGCCGGCAAAGGTGCGCAGCCGTGCCTGGACTCCGGCGGCACCGGGCTTGAACCAGTAGCTGAGGGTGCAGATGTTGGTCTGCGTGAGGAAGCCCGGGATGGACTGGCGCACGCTGGCCGAAGGTCCGCCGATGGACGAGGAGATGACGTGCAGCGAGGCTCCGCCGGAATGGACTTCATCCACGCTGATGACGGAGTTGCTGTGGTTCCCGACGGCCGACCATGTGCCGCTCAAGGGGGCTTCAAAGTCGCCGTTCTGGATCAGGTTCACCCCGGCCTCCGCCACCCTGCCGGTGACGAGTACAATGTCGTCGATGTAGAAATCGCCGCCGGTCTGGAAGGTGAAGATGGTGAAGTTCGTGCCCTGCTTCGAGGCGTCATTGGTCGCGTTGCCCTGGATGTTTCCCGTGTACACCACGCGCTGCCAGCCGAAGCGGTCGCTCCAACTGCTCGAACGGCTGTTGTCCTGCGTGACGTCCACCAACTGCAGGGAACCTCCCCCGCCATTGGCGTTGGTGCCCCAAGGCTGCCGAGCCTCGTAACGAACCTGGTCGATGATGATTTCCGACCCGCCGTTCTCGCCCGGCTGGACGAGGCTGAGCGTCTCGCCGTCGATGTCCAGCGTGCCCTCAAACTGGCCGGCAGGGACGACGTTGGTGAAGGCGCTGCCGAAGCCTGCGCGGTTTTTCACCAGCACGAGAAACTGTCCATTGGTGATGACGGTTCCGAGCGGGAAGGTGAAATCGACGCCGTTGACGCGCCAGCCAGAGATTTCGTAGGAGACAGCCGAACGGTTGTGGATTTCCACAAACGACGCGTCGAGCTGGAGCGGGTTGTACATGATCTCCGAGAGGACGACGGCCCCCCTAGGATCCGGAACCGTTCCGTTGAACGTGGCCTTTACGGTCAGGGTGCTGTTGGTCGTCGGCACACCCAGCCGGTCGTAGCCCCGGAAGTTGAGTTCGTTCAGCCCTGCATCCAGCGTCAGCCGCGCGGTCCAGTTCGTAAGGCTGGTCCAGATGACCGGATAAGCGATGCCGTTGAGATAAATGTCCTTGATGCCGACGGGCGCGGTGCCGCTGACCGTGAGGAGATTGTCCGTGGTGGTGAACTCGTCCGCTCCGGCGATGCGGAAGGGTGCATTCACTGAGTTCGAGATCTGGCTCAGGATGTAAGTCCGCCGATCCCCGATGAACGACTTGATCGTGTTCACCGTCGCAGGCTGGATGCTGACGCCGTTCCGAAGGAAGGCCGCCTGCTTCTCATCCAGAATGGGGTCCACGAACGAGCGGTTCCAGACGCGGTCCGTCATGTCCTTGAACGCACGCAGATACATGCGGCGATAGACGGGCGTGTTCCACAATCCGTCGATGCGCCGGTCGCCATCACCACCGAGGGCGAACAACGAGGTCTGAGGACCGTGGCCGCCGATGTTCATCGTGAAATCAATGTCCCACGTCCACTGCTGGAACGTGCCGTTGACGGGCTTGTAGGTGAAGGCGTTCTTGCCGCGCTCGTAACCATACGAGTCCCAGTTGCCCACCGCGTGCTGGCAGGCAAAGATCCTCATCCACTGCTCGATGTCCGCGACGGCATCCAGGGCGGCCGGATCGGGAACCGGGAGGTTGGACGACTCCGTGTAGGCAGCCGTGGGGCTGATCGCGTCCACCAGCTTGAAGAGGCTCGTGTAGTCGCTGGCCGACTCGCCGGCGCCCACCGCGCGCTTGCGCCACATGAAGCGGTACTGCGCGGTGCTGAGCACCGTCTTGCCGTTGATGACCTGGGTGCGCCGGCCGAGGTCCGCGTCCTCATTGCCCGCGTTGAAACCCGTGTCGCTGAACGCAAACCAGTCCTCGATCTTGTAGATCTCGCCGTCTGTGTCGTCCGGGAACCATTGCTCCACGACATCGGAATTCGGCTGCTGCGAATCTTCCATGATGAAGTTGGCGGCCATGCCGCCCGGAATGTTGGAGGCCACGCTGCGCTGGCTTCCGTTCACGAAAAAATGCATGTAGCGGCGGTAATTATACTGGACGCCCATCTCCTTGAAGATCAGGTAAGACGCCTGCTCCGACTGGGCGCTGGTGTCGCTCGCGTCGTTGCTGCCACCCGGATTGCCGGCCGTGTTCAATACGGTGTCCGTGACGCCCAGGAACATGTCGTCCTCCGGGAAGTTGCAGACGTAATCCATGCGGTTCGCGTTGTTGGTCGGCCCGCCGGACATCGACCCCGCGTGCCAAGGGCTGCCCGCGAACTGCGGCAGCATGTTGTACATCGAACGGTAGTTGTTATAGACGAACGTGC
>Ga0163153_10002070_pt1 | contig 30220 bp, 13 predicted proteins | sample OliLakLV19MP6IB1_FD_148629 | JGI IMG/M metagenome (GOLD analysis project Ga0163153, IMG submission 148629) | Freshwater microbial mat bacterial communities from Lake Vanda, McMurdo Dry Valleys, Antarctica - Oligotrophic Lake LV.19.MP6.IB-1 | ecosystem: Environmental > Aquatic > Freshwater >...
GTGAGGGGGGGGGTGGGCAGGAACCTGAACGATACGGAGAAGTCTGGGTGGAACGGGCCACTCGCCCGCCGTTCTGTGTGCGCCACGCAAGCTTCCTCCGATTCAAACACGCTCGTGCCGAAGCTCGGCGGCAAGTTGCCGCCGAGAACGGGCGGGTCGCCCGTTCCACCCAGACCAACTTCAGGCCGTTGGCTTGCTGCCTCTCCCCTTTTCATCATCCCCGCCAGCTTCGAGTCCTGTTTACGTTTTACGTCTTCCACCCTAGGCTCGTCGCCTTATGAGTTTGCCCGCTGACATCTTTTCCGCCGCGCGCGAAGACATCTTCCAGATTCGCACCAAGGCTCCCGGCCCGACCGGCAGCCTGCCGCTCACCGAGGAGATGCTGCGCGACCGGCCGAGCGGCGACATCTTCGGCCTCACGCAGAATGCCGGGATGGGCTGGGATCCGAGCGAGGCCGGGCGCAAGCCGTATCTCATCCTCAGCACGCAGGGCGGCGTGCGCGCGCCGGATGGCAAACCGATTGCGCTCGGCTATCACACCGGACACTGGGAGCTCGGCCTGCTCGTCGAAGCGGCGGCGCGTGAGCTGAAACGGCTCGGCGTCGTGCCGTTCGCGGCGTACTGCTCCGATCCTTGCGACGGTCGAACGCAGGGAACAGACGGCATGTTCGACAGCCTGCCATATCGCAACGACGCCGCGATTGTCTTCCGCCGGCTCATCCGTTCGCTGCCCGTTCGCGCGGGCGTGCTCGGCATCGCGACATGCGACAAAGGTCTTCCCGCGATGATGATGGCGCTCGCCGGGATGAAAAATCTTCCCAGCGTGCTCGTGCCCGGCGGCGTGACCTTGCCGCCCGAGGACGGCGAAGATGCGGGGAAGATCCAGACCATCGGCGCGCGTTTTTCGCACGGGATGATTTCGTTGCAGGACGCGGCGGATCTCGGCTGTCGCGCGTGCGCTTCGCCGGGCGGCGGCTGTCAATTTCTCGGCACCGCTGCGACGTCACAGGTCGTCGGTGAAGCGCTCGGCATGTCGTTGCCGCACTCCGCGCTCGCGCCGTCGGGACAGCCGGTGTGGACCGATCTCGCCGTGCAGTCCGCGCGGTCGCTGGTGGAGCTGGAGCAGCGCGGGCTGAAGCTCAAAGACATTCTGACTTCAGGAAGCATTCGCAATGCGATGGCGGTTCACGCGGCGTTTGGCGGCTCGACGAATCTGCTGCTCCACATTCCCGCCATCGCGCACGCCGCCGGACTGCCGCGTCCGACGGTGGAGGACTGGATTGAGATCAATCGCCGCACGCCGCGCATCGTCGATGTGCTGCCGAACGGTCCGCAGTTTCATCCCACGGTGCGCGTGTTCCTTGCGGGCGGCGTGCCGGAAGTGATGCTGCACCTGCGCCGTCTCGGCGTGCTGGACACTTCGGTGCTGACCGCCACCGGAGCCACGCTCGACGACGTCTTGAACGAATGGGAGAAGAGCGGGCGTCGCCGCCGCTTCCGCGAGATTCTGCGCGAGCAAGACGGCGTGGACGCGGAGGACGTCATCATGTCGCCCGAACGCGCGAAGGAACGCGGCCTCACCAGCACGATCACTTTTCCGCGCGGCAATCTGGCTCCCGAAGGCGCGCTCATTAAGAGCACCGCGATTGATCCGTCGGTCGTGGATGCGGACGGCGTTTACCGGAAGGAAGGTCCGGCGAAAGTGTTCGTCAGCGAGAAGGCGGCGATTGCGGCGATCAAGAACGGGCGCATCGAGTCCGGCGACGTGCTGGTGCTCGCCGGTTGCGGGCCGATGGGCACGGGCATGGAGGAGACGTATCAGCTCACGTCTTCGCTCAAGCATCTGCCGTTCGGCAAGCACGTCGCGCTGGTCACGGACGCGCGTTTCAGCGGCGTGAGCACGGGCGCGTGCATCGGCCATGTCGGGCCGGAGGCGCTGGCGGGCGGACCGATTGGCAAACTGCGCGATGGCGATGTGATTCGCATCGTGATCAACCGGACGACGCTGGAAGGCACGCTCGATTTCGTGGGCGAGTCAGGTCGGAGGTTCACTCCGGAGGAAGGCGCGCAGGTTCTGGCGCGGCGACCGTCGCGCGAGGATCTCGCGCCGGCGGCGAACCTGCCGGCGGACACGCGCCTGTGGGCCGCGCTTCAGCAGGCAGGAGGCGGGACGTGGGGCGGCTGCGTGTATGACGTGGAATCGGTGTTGGCATTGCTGGAGGCGGGGAGTAAAAGTTTAAGCCGATGAAACCAGCGTTTGCATTGATTCTTGGCGTGGTCGTGATGGCCAGTGGTTGCGGTGAAAAGCCGGTGGCCAAAGCGCCTGAGAGCGAAGTTCGCGGCCAGCCCATTGCGCCGGTGACGACGAAGGTTCCGACCGCACCTCCCTTCGCTTCAAACGGCGCAGCGGTCGCTGTGGCTCCGCTGAGCCCGGCGACACCTACGCCCGCTGTGGTTGCGCCGGAATTTGCCCTGGCTGGGTTCGACATTCTTTCCGGCTACAACATCGAGGTCTCCGACGAACTTCTCGGCCCGGTGACGAATGATCTCGCCGCCGTGACTGCGAAGACCGAGGCGCTCATCCCGACCGCAGTGAAGGCGCTGAACCAAAAACGCGTCGCGCTGAAGGGCTTCATGCTGCCGCTTAAAGTGGAAGGCGGACTCGTGACGGAGATGCTCATCATGAAGGATCAGTCGATGTGCTGTTACGGCACCGTGCCGAAGATTCACGAATGGGTGAGCGTGAAGATGTCCGAGAAAGGCGTGAAGCCGCTGATGGATCAGGCGGTGACGTTGATGGGCAGGCTGCACGTCGGCGAGATGCGCGAGAACGGCTACCTGACGGGCATCTACCGCATGGACGGCGAGAAGATGGCGGCGGAAGGGAATTAGGCGATGATGCATCACCCGTCGTGCTTGGGACGGCGGGTGCGCAGCCAGGCGACGCGGCGAAGGGTTTTTCGGGCGATGGATTTTTCACGCGGTCCCAGCGTCCCGAGCCTCGAGTAGTCGAGGTAGGCGCGCATCAGCATGCCCGGCGTGGCGCGGGCGTTGAGGGTGGAGTAAGCCATCGCTCCGAGATCTTTCAGGAGCCATCGTCCGCGAAAAAAGACTGGCTTCATCACCCGCTGGAGATCGATCAGGAACAGCTCCGGCTTGGCTTCGACGGGCGCTACCAGCACATGGCCGATGTAAAAATCTTTGTGGACCAGTCCCGCTCCGTGAAACCGCTGCGCCAGGGTGGCGACACGACGTAAGAACTCGCGGCGTTCAGCGGACGGAAGCGCGGCCATCCAGGTGTGGCCTTCGACTGCGCCGGAAATTTCGGCGGTCATCAGGAAGCTGCGCCACACCAGTCCGCCGATGCGTTCCTGGCCGACGGCGATGGGAACGGCCGTTGGAATTCCCAGAGCGCGAACTTCATGCAGCGCCCGCCATTCCTGCATGGCTTCGTCGCCGGTGCCCGGCCAGCGCAGCCAGCGCAGAAGCTTCGCAAAGCCCGACAGATAATTCGCCTCATAACGCTTCAGATAGACCGCTTGAAAGGAGCCGTCGTCGGTCTTGAGCTCCAGACGCACGGTGCGGCGGCCAGGGAAATCCCGCGCCACGCGTCCGCCGTGCAGCGACATGACTGACTCGAACGATTCGAGCCTGTTCGCCTGCAGCAGCGAAGTGAACTCCGCCGCGACGAGAATGCGTCCGTGATCGACGGACTCAGTTTTCATTCCAGTCCTCCGGCCAGCGTTGACGGCGATAGTCGAGCGCGTCGCGAATCCATTTCTTTGCATCGGCATCGAGCGCGGGCTTGGCGAGGTATTCCTGGATGAAGGCGAGCCGCTCGCTGCGCGAACAATGTTTCGAGGCGGACTTGTCGAGCGACGCCAGATCCTTCAACGCGCTGCGCCGACGCCAGGGCGACCAGCGGTCGAACACGCCGCGCGGACAATCGATCCACCAGACGAGCGGTCCTTGCTCCGGCGTTTCCGTGACGAGCACGTTCCGCCCATATAGATCGCGATGGTAGAAGCCGGCGTCATGGCTCCGGCGCGTCATCCGGGCCAGTTGCCGCAGAATGTTCCGCCGCAATTGAACAGTGCGGGACGCCGCGGAGGGCGGCGTGCTGGACATGAAGCCGATGAATGTCGCGGCGTCCGGAACCGTGCGGGTGATGATGAAGGCGTGGCGCAGCCTTCCGAACCGGTCACGCTTCTCACCGCAGGCGATCCGTTCCGCGCAGCGCACATCCGCCTGCATGAACACGCCATAATGACGGAACTCACAGTGCGCCTTGGAAGCCCGGCCCCAGAAGGCGAGCGAGGGGCGCGGATAGAAATACTGCTTGAAGAAGACGGGCAAGGGAGGCCCGCCTGCACGGGCGATGACCGATTGCTCGACCTTCACGCTTTCCCGGTCGGCGCGAGGCGGAGTCCCAAACGCGGCCGTGATGGAGTCGAATGAATTCAACCCCAGCGCGGCGAACATGGCTTGGTAAGGCTCGGCAATGAGCAGCATCTGCGAAGGATGTAACCGACCCGGACGCGGGCGGAAAGCAAACTCCGTCCGCGTGGGCGGCGGCTCAAGGTGGAACGATGCAGTTGAGGAAAAACATCCGATGGCGGTGGTGCAAGCTGGACAGTGCTTCCAGCCTGTCCCGAACGTCCACGATCTCTCCAACGGTTCAATGGGCGAATTCAACGGTTGTGCAATCAGGGGAAACTCCCGGCCCGTTGGCCTTCGGGACAGGCTGGAAGCACTGTCCTACCGCGTCAGCCCGCTCAAGGCTGCCTGGCCGCGCCGGAACCCATGACGCGTCTGAGCTGGTTTTCGCGCATGGGCGCGGCGAGGCGAAGCGACTCGCGGATCAATGCCTTGTCCTGATCATCGAGCCTTCGATGGTTGCGATAGCGGAGGAAGAAGCGGAGCCGTTCGGCCCGCCGGAAAAAATACGGCGCAGGCGCATCAAGGGAGGCGAGGTCGCAGGCGCGCGCATGGCCGTCGCTCCACGAATGCCAGATGCGGCCCTTGTGCGCGTCGATCAGAAAGAAATGTTCCAGGCTCAGCCCGTTCAGCAGGATGTTCCGCCAGAAGTAATCGTGGTGGACGAAATGATGTTCATGCAGGCGCCGGGTGGAGAGGGCGAGGTTCTCGATCAACGCCTGCCTGGCCTGCCTGGCCTCCTCGCCGCACAAGGCCGAAAGCTGATCGCGGATGAACTGGTGGAGCGTGGTCGGTGCGGGCACGCCCTGGCTGATCAGATAGGAGCGGACAAGCCAGCCGGCCTTGCGTTCCTCGCCAAACGCCACCCTGGCCGGGGCGTCGAGCCCCATGTCGCGCAGCCGGGCGAGGTTCGCGTATTCCCGCCGCACTTTGGAGCAGCCAAAGAATGTGCCGCGAAACATGCCGCGCCAGAGCTGGGAGGGTTTGTTGACCCAGTATTTCTTGATGAAAAGCGTTTCGGATTGTGCGCCTGAACCGAGCGTGATCCTGCGCACCTCGGTGCTGCCGCTGCGGGTGATGATGTCGCCGGCGGAGCATTGATAGACCGCCTCCACGCTGTCCAGGTGATGCTCGTGAAGCAGGGCTTGAAAGCCCGGAGCGATCACGGTCGTTTGGTGACACAGCATCGTCTCGTAAGCTAGGACCCGATCCCGCCGCCTGTCCATCGAATTTCAAATGCGTTGTGTTTCCCGCGAGCCGTGAATTAGTCTCACGCGACTCATGAGCAGTTCACACGACATCAAGAGCTACAGCCGCCGCCTCCAGGACCAAACCCGTGCGGAGCTTTATGCGAAGCGGTTCGAGAGCGGTTCGCGCCGGCGCATCGACAAGCGGGAGCAGCATGCGGTGCGCAAGATTTTTGCCGGACTGAAGGGCTGTCACAGCGTGCTGGACGTGCCGTCGGGCGCGGGCCGGTTCATCAACACGCTCAGCCAGGGCGGGCGCCGCGTGATCGAGGCGGATGTCGCGTTTGAGATTCTCGAGTACGCCCAGGGCAAGGGGGAAAATTTGAAGCTGGACGTGCAGGCGCTGCAGGGCGACGCCGCGCGTCTGCCGCTGGTGAGCGGCGCGGTGGACTGCGTCTTCAGCAACCGCCTGCTGCACCACATCCATGCGCCTGCCGAACGGAAGGCGTTGCTGCGGGAGTTTCACCGCGTGTCGCGCCGTTACGCCGTGGTTTCATTTTTCAACTACAAGGGGCTGGCCCAGATTCGCGGCTTCTTGAAGCGCCTGAAGGGACGGACGCCGCCCTACTCGAACCAGCCCACGCAGGACGAGTTTCGCGAGGAAGCCGTCCAGTGCGGGTTCAATGTGCAGGCCGTGGTTCCCACCGGAATGCCGTGGGTTTCGCAGAAGTATTTCGTGCTGGAAAAGGCCTGACGGAAGGACGGTTCAGGGAGGTTCTCCGGCCACTTGTTTGACGCATCGGCCAATGCCACGTTCCGCGCCGATACCATGGCCGTCGCATTCTATAATCGAACTCCGAAGATGCACTCCCCGTTCAACCATTCACCGCTCAAGCCCAAGGGTCATTCCGCCAAGAACATTCTCACGCCCGTCGTCTTCACCTGCCACGCACCTCATGCGGCGGCGGTGTTCATCGCGGGTGATTTCAATGACCGGGATCCTGCCGCCCTTCCGTTGAAGCAGATGCCGGACGGCGCCTGGCGAGCGGAGGTCCAGCTCAACCACGGGCATCATCATTACCTCTTCATCGTGGACGGCAAGGCGATGCTCGATCCGCGCGCCCCAGGAATCGCCCGCAACGAGAAGGGCGAAAAGGTTTCGCTGGTCGCCGTCAGTTGACGGTGATCCCGTCCCTCTGGCTCAAGGGGATTTGCTCTCGGTCTGAGACTTCCCGGACCATTCGCGCAGCGTGCGGTAGAGCGTTTCAGGATCGACGGGTTTCCCCAGCACCGCATCCATGCCGCAGCCTTTGCAGCGGTGGCGGTCTTCATCCATGAGGCTGGCGGTCAGGGCGATGATGGGCAGGCGGGCGCGGCCTGTTTCCGGTCGCACGCCGCGGTTTCCGGCTTCCCACCCGCGAATCGCAGTGGTCGCCTCGAAGCCATCCATCTCCGGCATGTGGCAGTCCATGAGCACGACGGCGTAATCCCGTTCACAGGCGAGCGCCACCGCTTCGCGTCCGTTCTGCGCGAGGTCCGCCTGGCAGCCGGCCTTGCGCAGGAGCGTCATGACGAGCAGTTGGTTCGTCCGGTTGTCCTCCGCCACCAGCACGCGCAGCCCGCTGAGCGCCGAGAACGGCCCTCCTGCGAGTCCGTTTGCCAGACTGCCGGTTGAGCCGCTGGTTCCTGTGCCGGAAGGCCGGGCCGGCCGAGGCCGCACGGGCGTGGGGACATTGGCGCACGGAAGGGTGAACCAGAAGGTCGAGCCTTTGCCTTCTTCGCTTTCAAACCCGATCTGCCCGCCCATCAGTTCCACCAGTTGTTTGCAGATCGCGAGACCCAGTCCCGTGCCGCCGTAGCGGCGGGTGTGCGAGGAATCTGCCTGGACGAATTTCTGAAACAGTTGGCACTGCTTGTCCTTCGGCACGCCGATGCCCGTGTCCTTCATCGTCACTCGGATCAGCGCGTCCGGCGTCTTGCTGTTCGCGGCCGGATTGATCGTGGCCGGTCCGTGGCCCGGCTCAGGCTCGATGCGAATCGACAGGCCGCCGACGGGAGTAAATTTCAGGCTGTTGCCGGCCAGGTTGAGCAGCACCTGCCGCACGCGCGCGGCGTCGGCAAAGACGGCGGGCAGTTCCTCTGAGGCGAGGTTCAGTTCCAGCTTGAGCCCCTTGGCCTGCGCCTGCGCGGAGAGGAGCAGCGTGACTTCCCGGGCGACCACGCTGAGATCGAACCACGCGTTCTCCAGTTCCAGGCGGCCGGCCTCCACTTTCGAGAAGTCCAGAATGTCATTGATGATCGCCAGCAGGGCGTCCGCAGAGCTCTTGATGGTGGCGGCGCACTCGCGCTGTTCCTCGGTCAGCTCCGTGTCGAGCAGCAGGCCGCTGAAGCCGAGAATGCCGTTCATCGGCGTGCGGATTTCATGGCTCATGGTCGCCAGGAATTCGCTCTTCGCCTTGCTCGCCGCCTGGGCTTCATGAGTCAGTTGCTCGGCCGCATCGAGCGAGGCCTGGAGCATCTTGGTGGCGGATTCCGCCTCGTCCTTCGCCCGGATCAGATCGGCATCGGTCTGCTTGCGGGCGGAGATGTCGCGGATGAACGCGCTGAAGCTCAAGGAGCCGGCATATTCGATGGGCGTCACCGTCAGCTCGACGGGGACTTCCTGGCCGTCCTTCCGGATGGCGGGCACTTCCACGCGCCGGTTGACAACCCGCGCCACGCCCGTGGTGAGGAAGCGTCTCAACCCTTCGTCGTGAGCCTTGCGCAGCCGTTCGGGCACGATCACGTCCGAGAGCTTTCTTCCCCTGACTTCTTCAAAGCCCCAGCCGAACGTCAGTTCCGCCTGTTTGTTCCAGCCAATGATGAGTCCCTGTTCATTCATGGAGACGACCGCATCGAGGGCCGTGTCGATGATCAGCCGGGTGCGCTCCTCGCTGCGGCGCACCGAGTCCGCCGCCTCCCGCGCCTCGATGGCCGCCTTGTCCAGCGCCGCGCTGTTGCTCTGGATGGTGACGATCTGGCGGTTCAACGTCCCGGCGATGCGGCGCGCGAGAATGAGAAACAGGCCTCCGCACAACAGGCCGCCGCCGATCAGGTTTCTCCCCGTGCGGTCCATCGTCTGGCTCGCGCCGAGCGATGCGGAACGCTGGAGCTCGTTGAAGCCGATTTGCAGGTCGGTGCCGGTCGCGCGGATCTCGTCGATGTGCCGCACCGAGGCCAGCCGCAGCAGCCCGCGCTGCCGTTCCAGCTCCAGCCGGGTGTGGCACAGCGAATACAGCCCCTGCTCCACTGACGCCGCAGGCCGCTGCGGAGACGGGCTCGCCTGAAGCGGTCCGCCGAAGATGATTTCGCGGAGGGAGGAGCGGAGCTTTCCGATGCCGTTGGCGAACTCCCGGTCCTGCGTGGACATCTTATCGAAGCCCACGGAGAGGCGGAGCAGGGGGCCGGAGAGGAGGTTGTCCTTGAAGTTCGGCAACTGGTCGATCCGATGCTCGCTGAACAGGTGTTCCACCACGAGGGCCAGCATCGAGAGCTCCTTTTGGATCTCCTCCACCACCGCGTGATGGGCCTGATCCTTTAGAATCTCCTGCGCCAGCACGCTCGCCTCCGCTCCTGGCGGCAGCGCCCGGAACTGGCGGACTCTCCGTGCGTTCTCCAGGCCGATGCGCCCTTCGGCGGAGACGACCAACGCGTCGATCTCCTCCCGCACCTCCTCGCTCTTTTTCTTCACCTCGCCCAGCACGGTCATCGCGCCGGCCTGGGTCTGGTGCCAGAGCTTGCATTCGTCCGTGAAGTTCTTGAGCGAGCTCAGCGACTCCTCCAGCGCGACGATGTTGGAGCTGATGGCCGACAGATGAGGCACCTTGCGCACGATGGCAAACCGCTCGGCGAGCGATCCCTCCAGCCTCGTGGCCGAATCATCCTTCACCGGCGGGCGTTCTCCCAGCCACTCCATCTGCTCGTGCAGCGCATCGGACAGGCGGAGGTCCAGGCTCACGGCCATCTTGTGCATCGCCTCCTGGGTCTCGGCGAGCTGTTCGCTGATGGTGCGCACCCGTTTCGAGGCGAGGTTCATCAGCACCAGCACCAGCGTCGCGGAGCCGACGGCCAGCCAGGCCAGCAGCCACACCTGCCGGACGGCGGGCGCCCGCGCGATGGCTCGATGGATGAATTCAGTCATGGCTCAGCGGGTCGCCACGGCCAGCTCCTCCCATTTCAGCGGGATGAATTTTCCTCCGCGCAGCTCGGTCGGCCACACCCGGCGGCTCGCCTGATGTTCCGTCCTGGCCAGGGTCAGCGGTTCGCCCAGACCCAGCTCGAACGTCTGCAAACCCTCCAGCGCCTCCACGATGGAATCGCATCCGGGCCGGCCAGAAATCCTGGCCGGACCAGTCAAAGCCGTGGACATGCCGAACATGATTTTCTCCGCAGAAGACGGGAGGGACTGCGTGTGCGCCGGGAAAACTGCCAGGAGACAGATCGCGATCAAGACCAGGCCCATGGCCAGCAAGCCGGGCGGCGGACGCAGCCGGGCCAGCAGGACGCGCCGTGTTCCTGAGTCGTTGGTTCTGAAATTTAAAATCATGCACCCATGCTGAGACATCCGTCTGCCCTGTCACCAACCGGGCCGCAGACACCGGGGCTTTCGCGCCTTCCATGCGACCGCTTCCCCACCTAATCGGCGGACCAGCCCACCCCTTGAGAAAATCTTCCAGACCCAACTTCGGCGTTCCTTTCACGATGAAACGAAGGACTCAGACTTCATGGCCGGCAGGTAGAGCCCTTGGTTTCACCTCGCGGACCGAGGAAGTGATGGTAGCCGTGGGCTTCAGCCCACGGATTATGAGCCAGAGCCATTCTCGTCGCGGAGCGATGACTGAAGGAGCGATCCCGGCTCAAGAAGCTTTCATGTTGCACTTTGAAATGGGATGGCCGCAAAGAACACAAACCGGCACAGGGCGAAGCCATTGCCGACAGGGCGGGGGGCGAAGAGGATTGCTTCCAAGCAATCAGCAAACTTGCCTGTTCCCTCTTTGCGCTGTTTTGCGCTCTTTGCAGCCAGCTTCAGAATCCAGGTTCAAGCGTCGCGCCGCGACGCACTTCCTTTCCTCGCTCACCGTGGGCTGAAGCCCACGGCCACCTTCAGATGGTCGCTTCGCGACCGGACACCGCCGGCCTTCCTGCATGACCGCCGGTTCAGCCGGAAGGTTTTTTCACTTCGCGCTTGAAATCCAAAGCGAGATCCTCGTGTGACATGCCAAAGAAATTTCCTTTCTCATTGACCGTCCTTGTCCATCTGTGACGAGATATTAAACCACTATTTTTTAATGAACTTAGAACATGCCTAAACTCGCGAGCAAAAATGGACGTTCGGCGCGACTGGCCAGCGGAACGACGAAATACGACGCGCATCACACCGTGCTGTCGAAGACTTACGGCGCCCTGGCTGACCTCCGCCGGGAATTATCGGACTCCAAGTCCCGGGTCGCCGAGCGCGAGGAAATCCTGCGCATCTTCGCCACCTGCGCCGACTCGCAGCGCGCGTGGCTGCTGCTGGAAGATTATTTCGAGAAGCTCTCTCTCTCGCGGAAGGACTTCGGGGGACAGGACTGGTGGCCGCGCCTGATGGCCGCCACCGGCAAGGCCCGGCTCGAAGAAGTCGCCATCCTCTTCCTTCGCGCCACGCGTCCGCTGCCGACTGAACTGGTCCCGCACGCGAACATCGCCCGGTTCGCTGAACTGGAGCAGGCCGAGCTGGAGCAGAAGAAGCTCGACGAACTGGAGCACTGGCTCTTCCCCGCCGCGCCGGTGCATCTCGACGGACCGCGCGCGTCGTTGCGCCTCATGTGCTCCCTCCAGCCGGCGATTGATCATTCCTCCCTCCACGCGCTCAAGGTCCGCATCAATCTCTTCCGCCCTCGCACCGGCGAAAAGATCCGGCCCGTTTCCGAAATCATCGAGCTCACCACGCGCGCGACCCATGAGCAGGAGCTCTTCTCTCCGCAGGACTGGGAAGTGATCCAGTGGCTCGCCGAGACCTACGCCGAAGATCCCGAGGAAAGCGACTCGCTCATTCTCACCGGCCTAGACCTGCTGCAATGGCTCGCGCGCTGGGGCCTGACCAACAAGCTCGAGTTCGAGAACCAGCACCTCCAGTTCCACGGCCAGATTGTCTCCCTCACTCCACACCTTGGAAACGGCGGGAGCGAACTGTCCTTCACGCATCACGTCACGCTGCCGGACGGCACCTCGCGCCCGCTGACCGAGACTAAGTTCTTCGCCGGCCGTCCCGCGCTCACGCTGATTGATCGGACGTTCTATCTGCTCCGCAACGTCCCGCCGCCCTCCCTGCTCGAATACTGGGCGGAGACTCCGTCTGTCCCCGTTCACAAGCTCAGCCGCCGCCTGCGCACGCAGCTCCGGCGCGTTCACTCGAACAACGGCGTGGACTGGGGCGCGCTCTGCGTCACGCATCTGGCCGTGCCGCAGTACGTCTTCGAGCTGAACGAGGACACCGTGCGCCTCCGCCTTCTCGCCACCAGCGAACGCGATCAAAGCGTCTGGCACTGGACCGGCCAGGAATGGACGCCGGACAAAACCGCCGCCCCAAAAACCGACAAGCCCGAAGTTCTCGAAGACGCGCGGCTTGATGCCGCCGTTTCCTGGCTGCGCCGCCTGGACTGGTTCACGCCCGATCCCGGCGTCTGGGTCGGCGACGCGAACGAAAACTTTCTCACCACCCTCGCCCGCGCCTGGCCCGACAAGCCCGAACAGGCGGAGTATCTCGGCAACCCCGCCTTCCACCGCCTCTTCCTCACGCCGCGCCAGCTCAAGCCGTTGCTCGTCGTGAAGGGCAGCGGCATCGACTGGTTCAGCGTCTCCACCGAGTGGGAGCAGGAAGGCATGAAGCTCAGCCCTGCGGATCTCCAGCGCCTCGCCGTCGCCACCAGCCGCTTCGTCAGGCTGCCCGACGCCGGCTGGGTCGAGCTGAACACCGCCGCCGTGCAGCACGCGCACGAGACGATGGCCGATCTCGGCGTGGACGAACTCTGCGCCGTGCCGCAAAAGATCGGTCTCGAACAGGCCGCGCATCTCGATGACGCCGGCATCCGGCGTTTCGCCGACAGTCCCGAGGCCAAGGCGCTCAAGCAAAAGCTTGCCGACTTCGAAGGCATTCCCGATGTCCGCCTGCCCGACAGCATCCAGGCCGAGCTGCGCCCGTATCAGAAGGAAGGCTTCGATTTCCTCTGCCATCTCACGAACATCAGGCTCGGCGGCATCCTCGCCGACGACATGGGCCTCGGCAAAACGCTGCAAACGCTCTCGTGGATCGCGTGGCTCAAGCAGCGCAACGGGAAAAATCCCAAGCCCGTCCTCGTCATCTGCCCGGCCTCCGTGCTGCACAACTGGCGGCGCGAAGCCGAACGGTTCACGCCGCACTTGAAAGTGCTCGTCCTCCAAAGCGGCGCCGCGCGGCACAACCTGCGCAAGCAGGTGCCGCAGCACGACATCATCGTCACGAACTACGCGCTCCTCCGCCGCGATCTCGAGGAGCTGCAAAAGTTCCCGTTCAGCGCCGCGATTCTCGACGAGGCGCAGTTCATCAAGAACCCGACCGCGCAGGTCACCCAGTCCGTGAAACAGCTCAAGGCCGACCAGCGCCTCGCCCTCACCGGCACGCCGCTGGAAAACCGGCTGATGGATCTCTGGAGCATCACCGACTTCATCCAGCCCGGCTACCTCGGCAACCAGGAACACTTCACGCAGACCTACGAGCCCAAGGCCGAGGGAGCCGAAGGCATCGACGCCCAGCGCATCGCCCGCCGCCGGCTCTCCGCGAAGCTCCGCCCGCTCATGCTTCGCCGCATCAAGCAGCAGGTCGCCAAGGATCTCCCCGAACGCATCGAGGTCCGCCGCGACTGCGATCTCGGCGAAGCCCAGCGCCGGCTCTATCTCGCCGAGCTCCGTCGCAGCCGCGATCAGGTCATGCAGACCGTCGCCGAGAAGGGCCTCGCGAAGTCGAAGATCCACGTCCTCGCCGCCCTCACGCGTCTGCGCCAGATCTGCTGCCACCCGCAGCTCGTCGGCAACGACTCCGATTCGGGCAAGACGGAAACCCTCTTCGAGCTGCTCGAACCGCTCCTGCAGGAAGGCCAGAAGGTCCTCATCTTCTCGCAGTTCGTGCAGATGCTCCGCCTGCTTGAGGCCGAGTGCAAAGTCCGCCAGATTTCCACGCACGTCCTCACCGGCGAGACGAAGGAACGCCAGACCGTCGTGCAGAATTTCCAGGACGACAAAAATGCCGCCGTGTTCCTGCTCAGCCTCCGCGCCGCCGGCACCGGTCTGAACCTCACGAACGCCAGCTACGTGGTCCTCTACGATCCGTGGTGGAATCCCGCCGTGGAAGCCCAGGCCATCGACCGCTCGCACCGCATCGGCCAGACCCAGACCGTCCACGCCTACCGCCTCATCGCGCCGGGCACGGTCGAGGAAAAGATCTGGGAGCTCCAGCAGCGCAAGGCCCAGGCCATCGCGGACGTGCTCGGTGAAGAAGGCTTCGCGAAGAGCCTGTCGCAAAACGATCTCGAATACCTGTTTTCGGAAGAGTGATGGGTTGCGTGAAACGTGATTCGTAAAACGTAAAACGTGAACCGTAACCTGTAACCCGGCTCGCAAACCAACCACACGCGATTCGGCTTTTGTTTTACGTTTCACGTTTTACTTCTCCCCCATGTCCAAACCAGCACTCGGCCGCAGCCTCGGCTCCCTCCTGCCGTCTCACGACGCCAGCACGGCCGCGCCCAGCACGCCGCCCAAAGTGACTCCCGGCGTCGCCACGCTGATCTCAGGACATCGTCCTTCCGAATCTGCCAAGGCAAGTCCTGCGCAAACGTCCGCGTCGCCGGAAACGCTCGCCGCCGGGGCGCATTGGACGCGTCTCCGCTGGATGCTTGTGACAGCGGACCTGTTGCTTTGTGGAATGGCCGCCGCCCTCATGCTCCGGCAAACGGCCCCGGTCCGTCCCGAGGAAGCCGTCCTCTGTGTGGCCGCGATTCTTCTCGGCGCCTGGCTCGGATGCAGCGCCTGGTCCATGGGCCGCCAGCGCCCTCAGTAAGGGGACGCCGCCACCCTCCGCATCACTCCGACGGAACCACGTTCACCTCGCTCATGGCCGCCTCGATCAGGCGCGCCGCCAGCGGAGCCGCGCCTCGCCAGACATCCATCCGCTGATGAAGCACCGCCACCAGCCGCTCCGCGTTGACCGCGAGCAATCGTCGATACCAGTTGAGAAACTCCTGATTCGCCGCCGGAGCAATGGCTCCATTCACCGGCGTCACCGCTTGTCCGGCCAACGCCTCGCAGATAGCTATCGCCGCACGGTTCACGGCATTCGTGGTGGAATCCAATTCGCGCCACAACGTCAGCGCCGCCTCCGCCTCGCCGCCCAGCAGCAGCACCGTCGCACGCTGCCCGATGATGGCCGGATGACTGGAGTGAAGCTTGTGGGCTTCGCTCGTCCAGTCCGCTGCGAACTCGAAATACTCCGGCCTGCTCAACGCGACCTGGCCGCCGAACTGCCACACGCGCGCCTCGGAAGGTTCTTCCGTGGCCAGCTCGTGCAGCCACTTCAATGCGTCCACTTCATGCCCGCCCTCGACGAGGAACCGCGCGAAGTCGAACCGCACCGCGCGAGCATTCGGGTCTTCCTTCAACGCCGCCTCGAATGCCTGCTTCGCCGCATCGCGCTGCTTCAGGGACGCGAGGCACAAGGCCAGACAATGGCTCGGCCCGCCTTTGAGAATGTTCCGGTTCACCGGCGTCAGCGCGGGCTGACCGCGCTTCGCGAGACATTCCCGCATCTGCGCCGCGCCTTCCACGAACTGCTTCTGTTCAATCAAGGCCAGGCCCAGCAGCCAGAGCATGGACGCCGTCAAACCGCCCGCCTTCGCCAGCGGTGATTGCAGCACACGCACGACTTCCACCGAGCGCTTCGCCGACACCAGATGACTCGCGTACTGCGTGAGCAGGCTCTCGCGCAGCTCCGGCGTCACCTGTTCCTTCGGCAAAGCCGCAAGCGCCGCGAACGCCGCCGCATATTGCTCCAGCCCTTCCGACTGCTGTCCGTCACGGATCAGTTCGAGGCCGAGATTCATCAGCAGGTTGGGTTCGCCCGGCAGCTCCTCCATCGCGAGATGCAGCAGGCGCAGGTTGCGCGCAATCTTGTCGCGGCTTTGCACCATCTCCTTCGTGTAGCCGTGATGCAGCAGCGTCGCGTCGCCAAACTTGTTTTCGAGACCCCACTCCTGACGGCGCACCTCGACGCTGGAGAAAATCTGCTCGTGAATCCGCCCGACGTAGAACAGCCCCGGCGCATTGCGGAACAGGCGCGGCACATGGCTCACGCCTTCCTCCTCGCGGCCTTTGTCGATCATGGGCAGACGCCACGCGATGGCCGCCGCATCGTTCATCAACTGGCGCAGCCTGTCCTTCTGATCGGGGAGAAGCTCCTCGTCAGCATCGAGCATCAGCACCCAGTCGCCCGTCACCTTGTCGAGCGCCGCATTGCGCGCCGCGCTGAAATCATCGCACCAGTCGAACGCGTGAACCTCCGCTCCGAAGCGTTCGGCGATGGACTTCGTCCAGTCGTTGGAGCCGGTGTCCATCACGACAATCTGGCTGGCGATGTCGCGCACGGATTCGAGGCATTGCCCGATGAACCGCTCCTCGTTCTTCGTGATCAGAAACACCGACAGACGCGGCTCACGAACTCCGTTCAACAACGCCTTCGGCAAGGCCGGCAGCTCCAGCGCCGCCCGCGACGTTTTAGAATGCTTCGCCTTCGCGAACTGCTGCGCCGGCTTCCATTGTGGCGCCATCCGTCGCGCTCGCTCGGCCAGATCCTTTGCCTGCCTGGAATCTCCAGCGGCCTGCGCAATCTCCGCGAGCAGCAGGAATCCTTCGGGATGATAAGGCCGCAGCTTCAGCGCAGCGACGGCGGCATTCCACGACGCCAGCAGTTTCCCGGCACGGAACAATTCCCGAGCCTCGCCCAGATGTCCGAGCCTGGCGCACGCTGGCAGTTCAATCGGCTTCGCCTTGCGCGGTGCGCTGGGCGGTGGCGTCAGCGGCTGATGCTCGTTGAGCAGAACCAAGCGCGCCGCCGCAATCTGGGCCGCGCGTTCCCAGGTCCATTCGCGTCGCACATGCTCGCCTGCCGCGTGACCCTTCGTGCGCGCCTCCTCGCGATGAGTTGCGATCCACTTCATCCGCCCGACTAGCGCGGCGTGATCCGGTTCCAGCATCCAGCCGGGCTTCACTAGTTCCATGCCGCTGACGCTGCTACCAAATCCTTTTCGGATCGACGGCAGCCGGTAGGCGAATTCGTCCGTGGCGAAATCATCCGTGGAGCCGCCCGCCGTCACGACGACCGGCAGACCGCAGGCCATCGCTTCGAGCACGGGCAGGCCGAAGCCTTCGCCGCGATACGGATGCACGAGGCAATCGCACGCCGCGTAAAGTCCGGGCAACGCTTCGGGCGGAAGCTCGTCGTTCAGATACAGAACCTCCGGCGCACCCGGCTTCGCCTGCGCGGCCTTCACCTGCGCCTCGAAGGTCTGGCCGGCATAAACGCTCTGCCCGCCAAAATCCTTGATCACGAGACAGACATCGTCCTGCGCGGTGAAGGCTTCGAGATACGCCTTGAGCAGCACGTCCGGGCCTTTGCGCAGAATGGTTCCGCCGACGAACAGAAACTTGAACGCCTTCTTCGTCGCCAGCGCCATCGGCTTCGCACCGGGCCGAAACACCTTCGGATCAATCCCGTTCGGCACGACGTGAACCTTCCGAGGCTCGACGCCCGAGTCCACGTAAACGCGGCGCACGTAATGGCTCGGCACCCAGACTTCATCCACGCAGGCGAGATTCTTGACCCACTCCTTCGGCAGCGCGCCGAATTCCCATGGCTGAATCAAGACCCACGCGCCCTTCGCCGGCGCATCCCAGTTGGGCGGCCAGGCATGGCGGACGGTGACTTGCGCGGGCTTCGTCGGCTGGGCGCGAAGCTGGCGCGCACAGTCCAGAATGCTCTTCATGCCCGCGAGCGGCTTGGGCACCGCGTTCTTGCCGAGGCGCGCCAGTTGAATTTGAGAGCTGCTGCTCAATGCGCGCGTCAGTTCGCGGTTCACATGCGACAGGCTGCCGAGATCGAGGAACGATCCGTCCCAGCAAACATTCACGGAACCCACGAGCAAACTCTTCTCGGACTTCTGCACGCGGGCTTTCTTCGGCGTGCGGAAGACGTGCTTCTCGTCGAACTGACCTTTCCAGCGCGTGAAGAAAATCTTGAGATTCTCGCTGACGTGATTGAAGCGGCCCTGCGACTTGCCTTCGTGATGCGTCACGACGGCTCCCGGCTCATAGATCACCTTGTGGCCGGCGGCACGGACGCGAAGGCAGAGGTCCACATCCTCGACGCCATTGCGGAACACTTCATCGAAGCCGCCGAGATCAAGGAACAGTTTCTTCGGCATCAGGAAGCACGCGCCAGTGACCATGTCGAGCTCGCGGCGCTGGTTCACCTCCGGCGCATCCGCGCCGGCGTGGCGCGAACGATGGTCAGGCACGCCGCTGATGAACTCGATGCCCGCGTGCTGAATCGTGCCGTCTGGATAGAGCAGCTTGCCCCCGACGACTCCGGCCTGCGTCTCCTGCGCCGCAGAAAGCAACGCCTCCAGCCAGCCGGGTTTCGTCCCGGTGTCGTTGTTGAGGAAGAGCACGAACTCGCCCCGGGCTTCGAGCGCGCCCTGGTTGCAGCCACGGGCAAACCCGAGATTCTGCGCATTGAGAACGGCGCGCAAACGTCCGGCGTTCTGTTCGGCTTCGAGGAACGGAACCGTTCCATCGGAGGAGCCGTTGTCCACGATGACAATCTCAGCAAGGCCGGCCGGCGTGGTCTGGTAGAGCGAGGCAAGGCATTGCCGGGTGAGCGCGAGATTGTTGAAGGTGGGAATGACAATCGAGACGGCGGATGTTTTGGAAGCGGGAGCTTGAACGAACGATGGAAGCTCCGGCTTGTCTCCGCCTCGGCCAGCGACTTGCGAATAAACTTCCTCCCACAACACAGCCTTCGCGGCGAGCGAGTGGTCGCGCATCACTTCCGCGCGGGCGCTCGCGGCGATGCTCCGGCGTTTGCTTTCGTTGGTCACGAGTTCGTCGATGGCTTGGAACCAATCGTCCGCCGAAGCTCCGGCCAGCATCCCGGTTTCGCCGTGCTGCACGCAGTCGCGATACGCCGGAATGTCCGCATAGACACCTGCGATTCCCGCCGCCGAATACTCGACCCACTTGATGTTGCTCTTGCAGCGGTTGAACGGATTGTCCGTCAACGGCGCGAGCGCGATGTCCATCGGGACGCTTTGGAGAGTCTGCACATACTTGCCGTAGCCGTGCTGGAACTCGACGACACGACTGTCCGGCAAACGCGCGAGCCGCTCAGTCGAACATCCGAGGAAGACGAAGCCCACGCGCCCGGCATGCTTCGCCGCGATGCGTTCCAGAACTCTTTCAACCATCGCGAGATCGCCGCTGTGCGTCGCCGTGCCCGCGTATCCGATGATCACCTTGTCGCCCGTCGAAGCCGAGCGCGCCGCCCACTGTTTCTCATCCACCAGGTTTGGCAGGACGATCACGCGCGGATGGAGCGAGGCCATGCGCTGACGCAGCTCGTCGGTGGATACCGTCACCACCTGCGCCCGTTGAATGATCTGCCGGATGTAAGGCAGCCGGGACTTCGCATATTGGGTGTGCGGATTGTCCGCCGGCATGTCGAAGAACCAATCGTCCAACTCGTAGAGGATCGGCTTGCCGGAGGCAAAGATCCAATGGAGCACCGCCTCATTCTCCGGGCCGGCAAACATTCGTTGAATGACGACCACATCCGCGTGCTTCACCAGCGAATCGTCCACGACCGCGCCATCCTTGGTCAGTTTGGCGCACCAGACAATTTTGCAGGGCCGCGACATCCGGCTCAGCGGTGCGATCAATCGCAACACCGCGCAAGCCGTCGCCGGATGATCCAGCGAGAAGACGGCGACGCGCAACGGGCGCTGAGCTTCGGGCGATGCTGGAACTTGATCGGGAACGCGGGACGCTACCGACTTCCTCTGCGCAACAAACCCGGACGTGACAAAGAGCGGACGCTGGCCGCTGCGATACTCCTTCTCGTAACGATCACGTTTGCCGCTGAGCACTTGCTCGCGGCGCTGCCCGTCCTTGAACTGGCGATACTCGCGGTCCACGACTTCTTCCAGCCCATCCTTTGCATCCATCGTCGCGTCGTTGATCACCGCCGCACGACCATTCGGCAGATGGAAGCCAATGTCTTCGTCCTCCATGTAGGCATTGATCCAACCCTTGGAGAGAATGCGGATGCCATAGTCAAAATCCTCCTCGCCATAGAGGCCGTAGTCTTCGCACCAGCAACCGAGGGCGCGCTCCGTGCGCTTCGGAATCATCACACACGCGCCGCCGAGCGTCCCGCCCGGCTTCGGTCGAATGACCTGACCGGCCGCCTCGATGGCAGGATAGCTACGCGGCTCGAAGCTGTAGGCCGCCGCGCCGATCTTCGGCACCGCTTCCAGCACCTCCGCCATCTTCCGCAGCCAGCCGGGCTTTTCGATGACGATGTCGTTGTCGAGCTTGAGATAGAATTCCGCGTTCGGCTCCTGCGACCAGGCGAGGTTCGACGCTTTTGCGACGCCGACGTTCTCGTCGAGCAGCACGAGGTTCTTGATCACGCCGAGCTGCTTGAGCGCGGCGAGGTATTCGCGCGTGCCGTCCGTGCTGGCGTTGTCCACCACGGTGAGCGCGTAGGGAAAGTCCGTGTGTTCCAGCAGCGCTGGAATCGAGCGCTTGGTGAACTCCAGCCGGTTGAAGGTGACCATGCCGATGTTCACGAACCGACCGTGCTTCACGGGTTCACGATGGAAGAAGCCCCGCGGAAGATTCTTCGCCGCCGGTGGAAATTGTCCGCGATACTTGGCGCGAACCTTCGCAGTTTCGTCGCTCGTTCGGCTGCTGTTGCTGTTGCAGATGCCGGCGGCGTTATGGAGATAGAGGCCGAGGAATTCCTGCACATGCAGCATCGGATGCTTCGTCGCGATGCGGCACCAGAACTCGTAGTCGCCCGCCGCGAAGAGTGATTCATCGAACCAGCCCAGCTCGTCGTGCAACGAGCGCCGCCACATCGGCTGCGGCCCCATGTGACAGCCATCGAGCATGATGTTCGGCGCGAACTCGGGCTTGATGCTGTAGCCGGTCCGGGTGTGGGCGAGGAAGTCCTCGTTCTCCGTGTTGGTGATGAAGAAGTCCGCATAGGCGAGCGCCATCTGGGGCTGCGCGTCGAGCTCTGCCGCCAAGATCTCCAGCGCGTCGGGACGCAGCCGGTCATCGGTGTTGGCGTTCGTGATGTAGCGGCCGCGTGCGGCGCGGATGCCCCGGTTCCACGCCTGATAAATCTTCTCACGCTCTTCAGTGCGGATGTAGCGGATGTTCGCGTGCGTCTCCATGAAGCGCTTCACAATCGCGCCTTCGCTCTGCTCCGAACCGCTGTCGACCACGATGATTTCGAGCCGCTCCCCCAGCGTCTGCGCCACGAGATCGCGGAGGCGTCCCTCGATGAATCGCTCGTTGTTGTAAGTGGAGACGATGGCCGAAACGAGGGGCGCTGAAGTCGGCTGGCCGTTCTTAATCTTGATTGGGAGCTCTCTATTAATCTCAGGTTGAGCTGCTTGAGTGAGGGTGGGATTAGGAGTGGGAGCGGGAATTGGTGATTTCGGCTGGGCGTTCGATGCGCGGCTGGCGACGAGGTCGATAAAGAACAGTGGCCGCAATTCGCCTTCGGAATGGCCGAGGAACTTCGCCTTCAGCCCAAAGCTGTCGAACAGCCAGTCGTAGTATTCGAGCGTGTCAATCTTCGGCGCGGCGTGCCCCTCGAAGAAGATTCCTTTCCGCGCCTTCGCGATGATGTAGCGGAAGAGACGGTCGCGCTGGGTCAGCTCGCGCGTGCGATAGACGGAAAAGAAGAACGCGTAGTCCACCGGTTCGGCCCAGGCCGCATCAATCTGCTGATCAAAGTCCGCGTCGTTGAAGTTCACGTTGACGTAACGGACGTTCGCGAAGCCGGTCAGCCGCGCGATCTCCTGCGCGCCGGCGAAGGTGTCGGGCATTCCCTCCACGCCGATGACCTGGCGCGCGCCGGCCTGCGCGGCCGTGAGACAGGCCTGGCCGGTGTTGCAGCCGAAATCCATGACGACCGCATCGCGCAGCAGGGGGAGCGACATCAGATCGAAACGCCGCAGCGTCCGTTCACCTTTCAACGCGAGGAGCGGAATCGACTGATACCGGTCGAACCACTTCAACGCCGCGAGCCGTTGACGCAGCCCATCGAGCATCTCCGTCGGCAGCAGCACGGCATGCTCGCTCTCGTGCATGAGCAGCAGCGCATCGACGGAACGGCGATGGAGCAGCGCGGCGGCGGTGATGCGGCGCGCACCGTCCATCATGTAGATGGCCTTCGCGTCCACGTTCGCCTTGGGCGCGAGCTGTTTCAGCAAAGCGCCGGTGACGTAGAGCGGACGACCGAGATCAGTTCCTCCGCGAAGCTGCTGCACGTAGCTCTCGATGTCCGCACGACGGGCGGCTTCACCGGGCGCGAACGTCAGACCAAGGTCGTCCACGTTCGCCGGTCTGGTTTCGTCGAACGTCCTGCCGTCTGCCGTGCGCAGTTCGCAGCGGATCGGAAGCACGAGCGTGTGTGACCAGAACTCGTTTTTGACGGACCACGCTGCGTTGAGCTTGGTCTGGAGAATGTGCGCGAGAATGGAGCGCGCGGCGTCCAGGCCCGTGCCGAAATCGCGGATGTCGTAGTCCTTCAGCGCCTGAAAGCTGGAGAGCGTGGCGCCGCTGACCGCAACCGGCCGAACATCAATGCAGCGCTCGGTGGAACCGGCGGGCGGCTGGAAGTAACCGGTGATGGAAAGCTCGCGAGTCGCAGCCTTCGCACTCGAACGTCGCACGCCGCCAATCTTCCGCTGCGCGCCTTTCACCGCCTGGAGATTCTCCTGTGCCAGCTCGTGAGCCGGCTGCAACTGGAGCACGCGTTCAAACATCATCGCCGCCGGCTCGTGATCGTCGGTCTTGAAGAAGCAGACCCCGAGGCTGAGCAGCGATTCGACATCGCTCTCGTCGTGTTCCAGAAGTTTGAAGTAGGACTGCGCCGCCGCCTTGAACCGGCCGTGCTGTAGATTCAGACCCGCCAGCAACCGCAGCGCGGACGGATGCTTCGGATTGATCTTCAGCGCCAGGGTCAGGGACTGCTCGAACTCTTCCACCCGTTGCAGGCTCAGGCACACGGAGGCCAGCAGCGCCTGGACTTCAGCATCGTCGGGCCGCAGTTCCGCGGCGCGGGCGAGATGAACGCGCGCCTCTTCGCGGTGATCCATTTTGAATTCGAGATTGGCCAGCGCCACGTTCAGCTCCGCGCGATCCGGGGCGACATCGACCGCCCGTTCCAGATGATCGCGGGCCAGCGCAGTCTCGCCTCGATTGAAACATTGTTCCGCGAGTTCGATGAACTCCTGCGCGAGATCTTGGCCGTGCCTGGTCTTCGCGCTCCTCCGTCCTTGGGCGACGGGCTTGGACTGGGACAGTTCTGCAACGGATGCCGCGCCATTCCAATCCACATCCCAAATGTCCAGCTCCTGAAAATGTGCTTTCCCATGCTGGGCAAACCAGCCGAGCACCTGCTTCTCACGCCAGCGATCCGGCGCGTCGAACACGGCGGAATCAAAGAACGGATAACCTGCGAACCAATCGGCGGGCGAAGGCTCCAGGCCAAGGCCAGTCTCGTCCTTGCTCGGAGCGTAGCGCTTGTTGATCTCGGCGATGGACTTCTGCGGTTCGCGCACGCGTTCGATGCACCGATACCACGCCTGCTTCACCAGCAGGTTGCGCCAGTTCACGAACTGGAAATGGAGCAGGCCGTGGGCGTAGCCGTCGATCTTGTGCTGGCGGCCGGACAGGTTCGCGGGCACGCGGGGCGTGTGGATGAACTCGGAAGAGTAGGAGCATTTCCCGTCGTCGCAGAAGACGATGGCCTTGGAGTTGTTCGTCCAGACGGACTTGTCGAACCGATACTGGCTCACGTTTCGCCAGAGCTGAATCCAGGTCATCGCAAGCTGGTCGCCCGCTTGCAGCGCGAGAATTTGCCGGCGGAGAGTTTCACTGTCGGCACAGTTCGCGGTGAAGGCTTCGTCGGCGTCGATGACGGCGAAATGCGTTCCGCCAATCTCGCGTCCGGCGCGGAGCAACGCGTTGCGATCGCCCGGCTCATCGCGATGCCATGCGGGTTTGCGAATGATGCGCTCGACGCGGCACTCGGCGGCGATGGATTCGACGATGGCCACCGTGTCGTCGTCCGAGCAGTCGTCGAGATACACGATGGCATCCACGACGCGGGCGAGCGCGCGGAAGCAGAAGGCAATCTTCGCGCCTTCGTTGCGGGCGGGGACGAGCGCGACAATCTTCGCGCCGGGTTTGATGACGGTGAAGGTGGGCATGGGCTTGGTGAAACTGGCGTTGTCGCCGAGGCGCGTGACGGTGATGCCGAGTTCGGCGCACGCCTGGTCCACGCCGGCTTTGACGCCGGGCGCCCAGTAGTAATCGTCCCAGAGCAGCAGCCCGCCGGGCCGCAGCAGGCGAAAGGCATCGAGCGTGTCCGCATAAACTCCCTCGGCGCTGTGATCGCCATCGACGTAAATCAGATTAAAGCCCGCTTCGGCCAGCGTCGGCAGAATGGCGCGTGAAGGTCCGCGATGCACCGTGACCTGGCTGTCCCGGCCTGTGGCCACGCAGTTCTTCACGAAGCGCTGGAAGACTTCCTCCATGCTCTCCTCATAGACACGTTCACCGCTGCGCTGTTCCCAGGCACCGACGCAGGTGAGTGTGGACTTCGGGTGATCCATGATGCGGGACAGGAACCAGCACGAGCTTCTGCCTTCGTAGGAACCGATCTCCAGGATGTCCACCGGCCCACGGCCTTTCGCCCATGTGATGAGGTCGCGATCCCAATGAGGCTGATGCGTGCCGAACCAGTCGTTGGAAAAGTGGAAGGCAGACGAGGCTTTATCAAACCTTGTGGAAGGACGAGTTCCACGAGTCCCTGATCTCTCCAACGGTGCGGGAAGATGGGGACTCCCAGAGCTCGTCCCTCCAACGGCGGACTTCAGCAGATCATCAATGGCCGCCACGTCCTTCTGATCCTTCCCCTCGTTTCGTTTGACCTTCAGCTTCCGGAGGATGTCGAGCGAGGCGAACTTGATCCCGAAATAATAGAAATGGTTTTCGGGATTGAAGATGATGTCGTCGCGCGTGGTGACGTGATGATGCACCTCGCTGTTGTGACTGCTGAGGTCGCGGTTGCCGGTCTGCAGGCCGTCGCAGCCGAAGTGCAGGAAGTCCAAGTCCTGCGCATCACGGATTCCATACGCCGCCATCACGGCGCTGCCATCCACGCAGAACCGTTCGGGATCGATCCGCTTTTCAACGAGCATCTGCGCGTAAAGCCCGAGGTGCCTGTGGAAGCGTTCCAAGTGGCGCGGGCGGGCGTGGTTGAGGAAGTGAACGCTGTTTTCGTTCAGCAGAATCTGGCCGAGATAAATCGTCTGCTCATGCGTGTCGTTGATGTGGACGGAGTGGTTCTCGATCTGGAACAGCGCACGAATGCGCGTCTTGGCTTGGCGCACGGATTCCAGATTGTCCGTCTCGAAGACGAAGACGCGGACCGGTCCCGGCTGGCGGAAGCACGGACCGGCCTTGCCCGCCGCGCCGCCGAAGTTGTTCGACCAGTCTCCCAGCCATTTCTCGCCGACATAGATTTGCGTGATGAGATTCAGCGCGCCCTGGGGATTGAGCGTGAGCTGCTTCTCGTAAACGACGCGGCCCAGTCCGTTGAGGATCGCGAGCACCTCGTTGTTCCGGCCCTGCGCCGAAGGGAAGACGGTGACGATGTAAGTGTTCGGCTTGAGGCGGCAGTATTCGAGCGCGATGGCGTCGCAATGGTCCTGCACCAGACCGCGCTGGCGGAAGTAATCGCCGCCGTAGCTGTTCGCCTGGAAGTCGAAGAACAGTCCGGTGACGGGCTGGCGATGCAACAGGCAGGCCGCGACCCGATGCGCGCCGTCGATGACGACGTTGCCGCGTCCGATGGGAACAAGCGTCTCCTGTGCGTCGAAGCCTTTCGAGCGGATGGAGTCGAGCGTCTCGTCGAACGAGCGGAAGTAATCCTTGATGCCGTTCTTCCGTCCATCACCTTCGCGGCAAGTGCCGTTCGAGAAGGCGCGGATGTGCTGGTGATACAGTTCCCGCGCCCAACTGCTCTCGACGCCGAGCGCGCGATGCTTCGCGTAGAGAAGCTTCGCCACAATGTCGAAGCGATCCGGAGTGACAAGGCGCAGAGGATCGACGGCGCCCGCGCGGACGCCCGTCGTGACGGGCAGAACATTCAGCGCGAGCAGATGCGGGTTGAGCTTTTGCAATGCGCCGGGAACTTCCTGCTGCGAAAGAAGACGCGGTTCCGACGCGGCTGCGCGCACGGGTTGCGAACGTGTGCTGATGGCCACGGCGCTCACGCCGGCCATCGCAGGTGAACTGGCGACGATCAGGCCGTCTGCCGCCGCGCTCTCAGCAATCGTGTGCTGGGCCACGATGCGGAAGCCTTGCTGGGCGAGGAATTCCAGACAGGCCTGATGGCGGTCGCCACGCGTGGAGAGAACGAAATGGCCGATCTTGTTATGCGCGATGGCTTCGCGGCAGCCGTGCAGCAGGTCGAGCTCAGCTCCCTGAATGTCCGCGTGCAGAACGTGGACGAACCCGATGCCGTGCTGGCGCAGATAATCGTCGATGGCGATTTGCGGAAGACGATGCTGGCGGTTGTCCCAGTCGGTGAACACCGCATCGGGTCGTGATTCACGCCCGATGAAGCCGTGGGTGAACACGCCCTTCATGCCGTTCAGCGCGAAGTGACGCTGGCTGAGCTGGAACTTCTCTGCGTTCGGCTCGATCAGATGATTCTGCGCGCCTGGAACCGCCTGCTGAAACCACATCGAATAGTAGGCCCAGAAGCTTCCCGCCTCGATCATGACCGCACCAGACGGAAGCGTCTTCAGCACTTCGTGAAAGACTTTCTCCTCCTGCGGTTCGTGATGGCCGCGCAACTCACGGATGATCTCCGTCATCCATTCGCCGTGATAGGAACCGGCGATGACCTTCACGCCGTTGTGCATGAGCTGCACCGGCGGATTGCCCGGCCGCACTTCACCGGCGCCAGCCACCTTCGGCACGTCGTCACAGTCGTGGCATTGGATCGCGGCGAGAATCCGTTCCCGTTCCTTCGGGGCGAAGCGGTCGAGATTCGGGTTCGACACGGCTGGCAATGGCCGGGCCATGAACAAGTCCTGCTTGTTGTCGGACTCCAAAGTGTAGCCGCGTTCCGAGAGAAAGCTGAGGATGGCGTCGCGGTTCTTGCCATACTCCACAACGATGAGCTGCGGCTGGAAGCGCGTGAGGTCGAGGCCGCGCAGCACTTCGAGATCATGGCCCTCGGCGTCCACGGAAAGCAGATCGATGCCCGTCACGCCGGCGTCATCGAGAATGCGGGTGAGGCGGTGGGCCGGAACTTTCTCCTTCGTCCACACGGCGCCGTACTGCTTTTGCCAGCGTTCCCGATCTTCCCCCGAGACAGAGGCGACATCGCTGCCCCAGTCGGGCAGATGCGGATAGGTGGAGACGTTCAGCTCGATTTCCCCGTCGCAATCCGACGCACACGCGCGGACGCAGCGAACCTTGCGGCCGCGATAGGAGGCTTCCAGCTTGGCGAAGTTCTTCCCGACCGGTTCGATGCTCACTCCGCTCCAGCCGTGGTGCTCCACGAGCCGGCGGACATTGCTGTAGTGAACGCCGTCGAACGCGCCGACCTCGACGAACACTTTGGAACGCGGAGGATGCTGCTGGAAGAAACGTTCGATGCTTGTGTCGTGATCGCCCTGGGCGTAGTAACCGCGCGCGTGTTTCGGCAGCTCACGGGCGAACCAGAATTCCGGGCTGGCCGCAAGCACGGCACGGCAGGCTTCGTCCACGAGCGGGAGATTGCCGACCGCTTTCGCGGACTGGGCGAGATACCAGCCGACGCGCCAGTGAGTGCAGTTGGCCTGCGACGCCTGCATGAGCTTCTCGCACGCTTCGCCGTGTCGTCCGGTGGCCGCCAGATGCAAGCCGGTCCAGAGCGCGAGGAAACCATCCGTCGGATCGGCGTCGCTGCGGCGGCGAATCTCCTCGGACTCGGAGGCGTTCATGGACGCAATGACCTTCTCCGCCTCGAGGACGCTCTTGAGGCTTTGCGCGTTGTTCAGGATGCCGCGACTGACGTGCATCGCCTTGTTAAGTGATTTGTTCATGGGATCAATCGCTGACCGGAGAGGACCGTGGTGGAAGTCGAGAGACGACGAGGCCGCGCGTAGCCGCAACCAATCGGCGACCCGGCCAGTGCCGTCGCCCTGCATCTGAAATGTTTTTCAAGCTCGTCGCTCATCCGTGTGCGCGCCGGGGCTGTGCAGAACCCGGCATACATTGCTTAGCAATGGCGGTGCCAGCGGCAGCCTCCCGTCGAAACTGCTCTAAGACGATGATTTCTAGGGGGCGAATGGGCGGATGTGGGCGAGTTTTGCCGTGGCGAATCCGCTTCAGGCAAAATCGTTCAGGCAGGGGAACAGGCGGAAAAGGTTCGGGCCCCAGACGGCTTTTACCGATCCGGAGCCCGAGTTGTTTGTGAGAAGCAGAGTCTTACTGCGGCGGCACGGCCCTGAAGTAGCGCGCCTTGATGGTGCGGTCGATGGGAGTGATCCAGTCGAAGCCGCCCAACGGAATGACGTTCGAGACGGCGGGTGACCAGTTGATGAGATCCGTCGAAGTCTCGATGAGGAAGCGCGTGCCTTTCGGACCCGCGACATGGAGCCGCAGGAATCCTTCACCGATGGCCTGGACCGAGGTGATCTCCACCGGTTCCACGCGCGGTGATCCGGCGACGCCGCCAAAGGAGTCGGCAATCGTAATCGGGATGTTGGTGTAGGTGGCCGACGCCGCGTTGGTGATGCTCACCAGGCGCAGGCGGAAGATTTCGGCCGATTCGAGATCGGCATCGAACGTGATGGACACCGTGATGGTCTTGTTCGTCTCGCCGGGAGCAAAGGACACCACGCCATTCGTCGCGGTGTAGTCCGTCCCGGAAGTCGCGGAGCTGTTGGTCGTCGTGAAGGACGCGCTCACCGTTGTGTTCGTCACGCCCGTGCGCGCGACGATGAGGCTGATGGTGCCATCAAGCTCGTTCACCGAATCGCTGTCCACCGTGAAGCCGAGATACGCCAGGTCATCATCCGTAATCGTGATGGTGTTCGTTCCGATGGCCAGCGTGGAGTTCGTGGTGCCGCTGAGCACGACGCGGAATGTTTCGTTGACCTCATAAAGGAGATCCGGCGACAGGGCCACCGTGAGAAGGTTCGTCGCCACGCCGGGAGCAAAGTAGAACGTGCCGTTGGTCGCCGTGTAGTCGGAGCCCGCCGTCGCCGTGGCGTTGGTCGTCGTGAAGTCCACCGCCACCGCCGTGTTCGTGGCACCGGTGCGCACCACGGCGAAGGTCACGCTCGTGTTCGTCTCGGCCAGCGTCACGGCGTTCGTGGTGAAGTTGAGCGTGCTCTCGTCATCATCCGTGATGGTCACCGTGTTCGTGCGGGACGTGATGGTCGCGTCAATCGGATTGCTCAGCACCACGCGCAACGTCTCGTTGGCCTCTTGCAGACTGTCGCTCGTGATCAGGAGCGTGATGTTCTGGCTGGTCACGCCGTTGGTGAAGGTGACCGTGCCGTTGGTCGCCGTGTAGTCGCTGCCGCTCGTCGCGGTCACGTTGGTCGTGAGGAAGTCCACCGTGGCCGTGTTGAACGGCGTTCCGGTGCGGTTGACTGTGAGCGTCAGGTTCGTGCCGCTTTCGGAAATGTTCGTCGCGGTGATGGACCACGCCAGAACGGCGGAGTCGTTCGTATTCACCGTCACTATGTTCGTTCCGTAAGTGCCCACCGTGCAGTTCGTCGCGTTCTGGAGGCGATACACGATGGTCTCGCTGTTCTCTGCCGCCAGGTCGTCGGTGATGGAAATCGTGAAGGTGTTCGTCGTCACGCCCGGGACAAACATCAGCAAGCCGTTCGTCGCCGTGAAGTCCGAGCCCGCCGTCGCCGTGCTCGTGGACATGTTCGTGAAGTTCACGCTCACCGTCGTGTTCGTCGCGCCAGAGCGAACGGCGGTCAAGGTCACCGTGCCGACATCTTCCGTCACTGTGACGGCATTCGTCGTGAAAGTGATGGAGGCCGCGTCGTCATCCGTGATGGTGACGGTGTTGGTGCCCAGGGCGAGGGTCGAGTTGGTCGCGCCCGAGAGGCGGAGCTGGAAGGTCTCGTTGGTCTCGGAGGCGAGGTCATGGAGGATGTCAGCCG
>Ga0163153_10002071_pt1 | contig 30210 bp, 25 predicted proteins | sample OliLakLV19MP6IB1_FD_148629 | JGI IMG/M metagenome (GOLD analysis project Ga0163153, IMG submission 148629) | Freshwater microbial mat bacterial communities from Lake Vanda, McMurdo Dry Valleys, Antarctica - Oligotrophic Lake LV.19.MP6.IB-1 | ecosystem: Environmental > Aquatic > Freshwater >...
CCACGCCCCCCCTCCGGACCCATGTCCACGACCCAGTCGGCCCGCTTGATCACGTCGATGTGGTGCTCGATCACCACCACGGTGTGGCCGGCGTCGACCAGGCGGTCCAGCACCTGGAGCAGGATGCGCACATCCTCGAGGTGCAGTCCGGTGGTGGGCTCATCAAGGATGTACAGCTTGCGGCCGCCCCGCCGCCCCGCGAGCGCCAGCTCCCGGGCAATCTTGAGCCGTTGGGCCTCGCCACCGGAGAGGGTGGTGGCGGGCTGTCCCAGCCGAAGGTATCCCAGCCCCACCTGCTGCAGGTGCCAGAGCGCCTGGCCCAGCTTGGGCTGGTGGCGGAACCGGTTGATCGCCTCGTCCACCGTCCACTGGAGCACATCGTGGATCGAGTCGCCGTGGATCCGCACGTCGAGGACCTCGGGCCGGAAGCGGGTGGCTCCGCAGGTCTCGCAGGGCACAAAGACATCGGCCAGGAACACCATCTCCACCTGGACATGGCCGGCCCCGTCGCAGGCCTTGCAACGGCCACCGGGAAGGTTGAACGAAAAGGTAGCGGCGGTGTACCGGCGCTGGCGGCTGAGCGGCTGCGAGGCAAAGAGCTCCCGAATCTCGTCGTAGCCCTTGATATAGGTGATAGGGTTTGAGCGGGGTGATCGGCCGATCGGGCTCTGATCGACCAGCAGCACTTCCTTGAACCGCTGCCACCCCTCGATCCGGGACACCTCGCCCACCGCCTCGCCAAGGTGCGACTTGGCACCGTGGCTGCCATGCAGCCGAGCCGCCAGCTGGCGGTATATGACATCGTGGACCAGGGAACTCTTGCCTGATCCCGAGACGCCGGTGACGGCGGTCAGGGTGCCCAGCGGAATCTTGACGTTCACCCCGTCGAGGTTGTGCAGCCGTGCCCCCTCGACCACCAGCCACTCCGGGCCGGTGGGGCGCCGTTCGCTCGGCACCCCGATCCGCTTCCTCCCCTGCAGGTATTGCCCGGTCAGGGTGGTCACCGCTTCGGCCACTGGTCCCGCGTGAACCACGCTGCCACCGCGCTCACCGGCACCGGGACCGAGCTCGAGCATGAAATCGGCCTCTTTTATCGCTGCGAGGTCGTGCTCCACCACCACCACGGTGTTGCCGTTGTCGCGGAGTTGCCGGAGGATGCCCAACAGCCGGTCGGTGTCTCGGGGGTGGAGCCCGATGGAGGGCTCGTCGAGTACGTACAGGGCGTCGACCAGGCGCGCGCCGAGCGCGTTGGCGAGGGCGATGCGCTGGGCCTCGCCGCCGGACAGGGTTCGGGTCTGCCGGTCCAGCGTCAGGTACTCCAATCCGACCCGCCGCAGGAAGTCGACCCGAGCCTGCACCTCCGCCAGGATCAGCTGTACCGTCTCGGCGTGTCCGGGACTGAGGGGCAGGGCCGCCAGCCATTGTTGCAACTGGTCGATCGGCAAAGCGGCGATCTCGGCGATGGTCCGGTCATGGATCCGGACTGCCAGGGCGTTGGGGTTGAGCCGACTGCCATGGCAGGCCGGGCAGGTCTGGGCCAGTTGATACTGGCGCAGGAACACCCGGATGTACTGCTTGTATCGCTTCTCCTCCAGCCCCTTCAGGAACGGGAAGATTCCCAGGTACCGCCCCTCCTTGCCGTGGAGCAGGGTACGTCGGTGGGCGGCCTTGAGGGTGCTCCACGGCTGGTCCGGGTCGGCGCCGATGGTGCGGGCGGTGGTGACCAGGAGCCGGCGCCGCGCTTCGTACCTCGGCTTGGTCCACGGATCGATGGCTCCGTTGGCCAGACTGCGGGCCGGGTCGGGCACGACCAGGCTCTCGGCGTACTCGAGGACCGCTCCGAATCCGTTGCAGCCGTTGCAGGCGCCGCGCGGGTTGTTGAAGGAGAAGAGTGCTGGGGTCATCGCGGCGGCAGGAGTGTCGCAGGCGCTGCAGGCCAGGAACTCCGTGAAGCGCAGGCGCCCCTCCTGGTGGAGAACCAGCCCGACTCCCTCTCCTTCCGCGAAGGCCGTGCTCAGGGATTCGGTCAACCGACCGCAGACGTCGGGGGCGGCGACCAGGCGGTCGAGGATCACCAGCAATTCCCCGGAGGCGGAGAGGTCCAGCCCCTCGGGCAGGGAGTCGAGATGGATCTCCTGTCCCCCCGCCACCAGCCGCATGAACCCCAGGGCTCGAAGGTTCTCGACCAGGGCTTCGTGGGTTACCCGGGCGGTCTCGGGTACCGGGAAGGCCACCTGGAACCGGCCCACAACTCGGGCAAGGGTCTCGTCGGCGGCCGCCTCCGGGGTGTCCCGCCGGACCGGGGCGCCACAGCTGCGACAGAACGGACGGCCGATCCGGGCCCAGAGCAGCCGGAGGTAGTCATAGACTTCGGTCGCGGTTCCGACGGTGCTGCGGCTGGAGACCGTGGGGTTGTGCTGCTCAATAGCGACGGCGGGAGCGATGCCCTCGAGGCGATCCACCAGCGGCTTCGGCATCCGCTCCAGGAACTGCTTGGCGTAGGTGGAGAGCGACTCGATGTAACGCCGCTGCCCTTCGGCGTAGAGGGTGTCGAAGGCCAGTGAACTTTTGCCGGAGCCCGAGGGCCCGGTGATGACCACGAGCTTCCGGCGGGGAATCTCGACCGTGATTCCCTTGAGGTTGTGCTGGCGGGCATTGACGATGCGGATGACGGGCTCGGACACGGGGGAGAGTATACCCCGGGGGGGGACACGGTTCAACGCGCGCGGCTCAGGTTGACGCTGCCGCTTCCTGAGAAGTAACATTGGCGTTCATGGCCCGCCTCCTGACCCCCAAGGTGCTCCGCCGGGGCTTCGAGTTCTCACTCCTCGCTTCGGTGGTCGCCTTCGGGGCGATCCTCTTCTACGGCAATGACCTCGATGCGTTCCTGGCCTCCCTGGGCCGGATTCGCTGGGGGTGGATCGCGCTCGGGTTGCTGCTGGCCTCGATGGACTGGATCGGCGGCGGGCTGCGCCTCTGGGTGACCGCCCGGGTGATCCATCCCGACCCCCCGCTGGGCGGCATGATCATGGCCGGGGGGATGAGCGCGTGGGGTGGCTACGTGACGCCCCTGCAGAGTGGCAATGGGCCGATGCTGGTCTATACGATGAAGCGGTACGGCGTGCCGATGCCGGTGGCGGTGACCTCCGCGCTGATGACGTTCATCGCCACGATCGTGTTCTTTGCCGTCGTCGGGCCACTGGCTATTTCGCTCGGTGCGGGCCAGTCGCTGACCACGCGCGGCAACCTCCTCGGGCTGTCGCTCTACGACCTTTTCCTGGGCAGCCTGAGTGTCTTTGCCAGCCTGGGATTGCTGCTGCTGATCATTATTGCGTTTCCACGGCTGGTGGCGAAGCTGATCCGCTGGGTCTCCGGGCTGATCGGGCGGCGGAGCGCTCGGGTGGCTGCCAGGCTGGACACATTTCAGAGTGGGGTGGATCGAGCCCAGGCGGCGGTGTTGGCATTCAATTCGTGGCGTGGCTGGCTGGCAGTCCTCTGGGCCACGCTCCTCACTGCGGTCTCCCACGCCAACAAGCTGCTTGCCGGGTATGTCACGCTCCGGGCGCTGGGGATCCAGGCCAGCTTCGTGGATGTCCTGCTGCTCCAGATCCTGATCATGTTCCTGCTGTACTTTGCCCCGACCCCGGGGGGGGCCGGGCTGGCCGAGGTGGTATCGGCGCTGGTGATGGGGATCTACGTCCCCCGGGAACTGACCCCAGTCTACATCTTGATCTGGCGGCTGATCCAGACCTACTTCACCGTGGCGGCCGGCTCGGTGGTTTTCTGGCAGTGGGTGCGGCAGGGGCTGAAGGGCGTCGAACAGGATCACCCAGTTGAGTCAACCCCCTGATCCTGCGGGGGCGGCGGCGACTCGCTTGCCAGTCGTTGGTGCGCCGCGTACGTTTGGGAGGAACGAGCTACCCACCCTTTAGGATGTGGTCACGCATGGACCTTGCATTTGGCGGGCGCCGGGTCACCGTCACCGCCGAAGACTTGATTATCGGGTCCGACCCTGCGGCCGCCTTGGTGGTCCAGGGGCTCGGGGTCCTGCCGCGGCACGCCCTGGTGCGGATGCGTCCCGACGGCGGGGTCGAGGTCAAGTCGGCTGATGCGGGGTCGTTCCTGCTCCACAACGGGGCCCGGGTCGGATCGACGCCGCAGGTAGTGGCGGCTGGTGATCGCCTGGTGATCGGCGACCAGGAGATCATTGCCTTGGCGCCCGGTGCGGCGGTCGGCGCGGCCCAGAGACTGAATGTGACGATGATGGGCATGCCCGCAGTCACCCCCGGCAGCTATCAGGCGGCGCCGGCGCAGGTCCCGACTCAGCGCCGACCCTCCCGTCTCCCGATGCTCGTGGTTGGCGGTGTGGTGCTGGTGCTCCTGGCCTACTTCTTCCTTTTTCAAGGCTGATCGCGACTGATGCGATTCACCTGTGCCGGGAACACCGATGTCGGCGTCGTCCGCACCGGCAACGAGGACAACTTTCTGGTTGATCACCAGCACGGCGTCTTCATCGTGGCCGACGGCATGGGTGGCCATGCCGCCGGCGAGGTGGCCAGTGACATGGCCGTGGCGATGATCGGCAAGGAGATGAACGGCATCCGCAACTTGTCCGATGCTGCCGCCTCGGAGCGGATGGGGGAGGCGATTCGCGGGGCCAACGCGGCCATCTTCGATCGGACCCTGGCGGAACATGACAAGCGTGGCATGGGGACCACCGTCACGGTCATGGTCCTTTTTGCGAAGCGGTACCTGATCGGACAGGTCGGCGATTCCCGGGCCTACCTCTTCCGCGATGGCGAGTTCACCCAGATTACCAAGGACCATTCCTACGTGCAGGAACAGGTCGATGCCGGCCTGCTGACCCCCGACCAGGCCAGGACCCACCCCTACAGCAACGTCATCACCCGCTGTGTCGGCGCCAACGAAGAGGTGGTGCCGGACATCTACTACGGGCGGATCCGCACCGGCGACATCATCCTGCTCGCCTCGGATGGCCTGACGGGGATGCTGGAAGACACCCACCTGGCCACGATCCTGCAGACCGAGGGTGGGCCAGACAGCTGGGTGGACCGGATGATTGCCGATGCCAACCGCCGCGGCGGGCTCGACAACATCACGGCGATCATTGTCCGCATCGACGAGGTCGACCCGAACACCGGGGAACATCGAGCGCCGGTCGCAGCGGCGGGACGGGCCTAGCCGGCTCCACGGGAGTGACTGGAATCCTCACGACCCGCCGGCCCCGTGACTGGCGGGTCGTTCGTTATCTCCATTCTCCCATCGAAGCCGTGTCGGCCAGGGGATGACGGACCCGTCGGGTTGACCGATCCGCGTGGTCGCAGCTAGCCTGAAGTTTCCACTCCATTCCCGTGCCGGAGGATTTCATGGGCCGATTCCCCTCGCGTCAGGCCCCCTCGCTGGGGGGCAGGCGGACCCATCTGATGCGGCACTTCCAGCGATCCATGGTGTGCATCTGGGGTGTCATCGTGGCGGCCCCGCTGTGCGCCCAGCAGCTTCGCCCGCTGCAGATCGATGACCTCTTCACCATCGAGTCGTACCAGGGGCAGGCGATCTCGCCGGATGGGGAGTGGATCGCGGTGGTCATCCAGCGGGCCCGCACCGAGCGTGAAGTTCACAACCGACCGTTCCTGGGCGGCGGCGACAAATCCGATGTCTGGCTCATTTCCCGGCGCGACGGCAAGCGGCGCAATCTGACCAATGGCTTGGCCGATGCCAGCGGGTACTGGCGGCCGGTCTGGTCGCCTGATGGCGCCCGTCTGGCGATGATGTCGACCAAAGGAGATACCCGCGGCGGAGACAATGTGCGGCTCTGGGTGTGGGAGCGGGTCACCAATCGTCTGGTCCGGGTTTCCTCCCGACCGCTGGACCTTCAGGGGCAGGTGGAGGGTGCCGATGGGCTGGCGCCCACGGCCGCCGGTGCGGGACCGTTTGCCTGGACCGCACCCACGACCCTCCTGTTCACCGGGCTTCCGGATTCGATGGCCTCCACGCGATACGAGGTCGAGATCCGGACCCAGCGGATCGCCTCGCGCCGATGGCCGGAGGCGGGGCTTGGCCGGGTGGCCACCGTCAATGTGCTCGACACCGGCATTCCCGCCGACAGCCTGCCGCCCCCTCCCCGGGACGGGGTGCTGGTGCGCGCGGAGCTGGGCGGGCGTGAAGGCCCGCGTGAGCAGGTCATCACCAGTCTCGATGTTGCCAACGGCGTTCGCCGCGTTTTGATCCACCCACGAGGCAGTCACGCTCTGCTGGTAGAGGGGGTCGAACCCCCCCGGCCGCATCCGGACACCCTGCTGAGCCTCGGTGCGCGTCGCGGCCACACCCGGATCGGGGTGGTGGCGCTCGAGCCGGCAGGCGTTCCCTGGTGGATCGACTCCCTCCAGGTCGCGGTCGAATCGGGGGCCTGGTCGCCCGACGGAAGCCGCATCGCCGCGGTGGGCCGGCGCCGCGGGGTCACCAGCGGAGATGCGAACCTCTACGTGGTGGCGCCGGCGACCGGCGCCGTGGTCATTCGGACGGCCAGCGGGATCAACCTGTCGAGGGCCGTCTGGCTGGACGGCCAGCGCCTCCTGCTGCACGGGACGCGACGTGAGGGGAGTGACCAGCCCGAGGCGGGCTGGTACCTGACCGCCGGGGACGGCGCTGCGCCGCGGCATCTCACCGCTGGGCTGCGACAGGTCGGTTCGGCGCTGATGCGGCTGGGCGAGCAACCGGTGATCCTTGCCGATGGGGAGCTGCATGCCCTGACCGAGGGCGGTGCCCCGCAACTCCTGACCGGGGCCCTTCAGCCCCGGATCAACGCGGTGACCTGGCCGTCGGCGGGTCGGCCGCTTCCGGTGCCGTCCGCGGTGGTCGAGGTCGGCGAGCCGGGTGCCCGTCGGCTCCTGCAGGTGACCATCGCCGCGGGTGCCGCCATAACCACCCCGCTGGTGAAGCCCCAGGACAAGTCGCAGCTGCTGAGCTTCCTTCTCGAGCGCGGCCTGGCGCTCTTTGGCACCAGCGGTGAGCCCTTCAACCTGACCTCCGATGGCCCCCGGGTGTGGGTGGTGGACCTGCCTGCCGCGGGGGGGAGTGCCGGCCCGGCGCGCGAGGTCCTGGCCCTGAACCAGCACCTGGCCGGCATCGTGGAGCCGGAGCGGCGGTTCATTGTGTACCGCGGCCTCGATGGCGACACCCTGATTGCGGATGTCCTCATGCCGGTAGGCTACCGGCCAGGGCAGCGCTATCCGCTGGTGGTGCATGTCTACGCCGGGTTGGTGACCCGCGATTCGGTGGAACCTCGGCTCCGTTACGGCAAGAACAACCCGAGTTCGCTGAACATGCAGCTCCTGGCGGCGCGAGGGTACATCCTGATGACGCCAAGCATGCCGCTGGCGCCGGACGGCATAGCCAAGGATCCCTACATGGAATTGACCAAGGGGGTGCTGCCCGCAGTAGACCGGCTGGTGGAGCTGGGCATCGCGGATCCGGCTCGGATCGGTGTCATGGGGCAGAGCTTCGGTGGCTTCTCGACCTACGGTCTGGTGACCCTCACGAATCGTTTCAAGGCGGCGGTCTCCCTGGCGGGAATCAGCAACTGGACCAGCCTGTACGGCGCCTTCGACGCCCGCGATCGGTACGTCGACGACCCGCAGGACTTTTTCGCGCCAGGGCTGCTGGAAACCGGCCAGGTCTCCCTGGGCGCCACCATGTGGCGTGACCCGGCGAAGTACATCCGGAACTCGCCGCTGTTCTTCTTCGACCGGGTCACCACCCCGGTCATGATCATCCAGGGCGACGTGGACTATATCACGATGGCCCAGGGCGAGGAGTCGTTCACCGCGCTGCAACGCCTCGGCAAGCGGGCGCGGTTCGTGCGCTACTGGGGTGAAGGGCACGTTCTCGACTCACCGGCCAATATCCGGGACATGTGGCAGCGGGTGTTCGAGTGGTTCGACCACTATCTCGCCCCGGCCCGGGCACCGGCCGCAACGCCCTGAGGATCGTGCGCCAACCCCCATGATGCACCGAGGGCCCCACGCCGAACCGGCTGGAGCCCTCGGTGTTGTCGCGCTTCGCGTCCAACTCACCGCATCCGCAGCCACCACGCCAGACGGTCATGGCCCCGCCACAATTTTCGGTGGGCCTCGACATCGATGAACTCGTCGATCGGCCTCCCCCGCGAGGCCAGCAGGATACCCCCCCGTCTCTTCCGGTAGTCGGTGAGCCGCAGCAGGTGCCCAAACGGGGGCACCTCCTCCACGTAGTACTCCCGGTTGGCATCGTGCAGGATGACCAGTCCCGGCTCGGCGACAAGATGGAACGCCTGCGCCAGGCAGGCTGAGCGCGCCCGGCCGTCAATGAAGATGAAATCGAACTTTTCTCCCAGCGTCGCGGGGAAATCCACGTAGGTCCGGAAGTCCTCGTAGGTCCCTTCCTTCCGGGTGTTCGGATACTCACCGTGGTCGGGCGGAATGGACACGAGGGACACCCTCGGATCGAGTGCCATCGCCTGGACTTCCTCGAACCAGGCCGTGTTGTGCTCCACCGAGGTCCAGCGCTTCAGCGCGGGCAGCCGGGGCGGGAAGTAGCGGGTACTGTGGCCGGCACCCCATTCCAGGCAGCGCGCGGGGTTCAGCGACTCGAGCGCCTCGTTGATGATGTCGAGTTCCCGACTCTTCATCCACGGCAGCGCGGTCCGGCCTCGCCGATGGTCGATCTTGGCGCGCAGGTCCCGCAGGAACTGCGAGAGGACAGTGTGAAGGGATGGGGTGGCCATGGGTGTTGCTCAGTCGAGCAGGGCGGTGCCCCGCTCCAGGCGGGCGCGGACCTCAACGGATGGGAGGACCACCAGGCCCGCCACCGGCTCTACCGACCGGGAGACCGGGCGTGCCACGAATACCCGGAGGCGGCGGGCGCTCTGGTACAGGTGCCCCGCCACCTGCGGCAGCCCCAGCTGGCCGGGCCTGCCCTGGTCGGTCAGTCGCGTCACGCTGCCGTCGCGCAGGCGAAGCGGCAGGTTGACGGACAACATATTGGCTCGCTCGGGGTAGTCCAGCAGCAGTTCGCCGGGCTCCAGGCCCACCTCGGCCGCCAACTGATCCTCGACCCGTTCCAGCAGGTCCGGCATCGATTCGGTCCAGCCCTCGTCCGCTCCGACATCGCTGGCGGGCAGGTCGAGCGCCCGCTTGTGGAGTCGCCTGGTGTGAACCGCGTGGGCCAGGCCGGTGGGGTCATGGGCCAGCAGTGCGGTCATCAGCCCGCCGTCGTTGGCGTCCTCAATCTCCGCCTGGGGGAGCACCCCGGCACCCGCAGCGATCCGGACCGCCCGCTTGAACATGCAGGTGGCGGATCGCACGGCGTGGTGCCAGTAGACATTCCGGTACATCTGGTATTTGGCAAACAGCAGGGATTCCAGGGCGCTGATCCCCTTCTCGAGGACGCCGACCTCCCATGTTCCCGGCTCGGTCTGGACCAGGGTCAACGCCGACAGGAGGCGGTCCACGTCCACCGCCCCGTAGGGCACCCCGCACATCCGGGCGTCGCGACTCAGGTAGTCGATCTTGTCGAGGTCCAGGGAGCCGGAGATCAGCCCCTGCAGCGGGCTGGTGCTGCGCCCCTGGATCAGCGCGCCGATCTTCGCCGGCAGGTCGTCGATCCCCACGCCGGCCAGCACCGCACCGAGCTCGCCACGGGAGAGCTTGGCCACGCCGAGAGCTTCGTGCGAGGGAAAGCCGGCCTCTTCCAGGCCATGCGAGAAGGGGTAATGGCCGATGTCGTGGAGCAGGGCGGCGAGTCGCACCGCCACCCGGTCTTCCTCGGGCACCACGGCCAGCTCGCCGCGCTCCCCCAGGGAGGCGAGCGCCAACCGGGTCAGGTGGTAGGCGCCGAGGGCGTGCTCAAAGCGGGAGTGGGTAGCGCCCGGATAGACCAGGAAGGCGTGGCCCAGCTGGCGGACATAGCGCAGCCGTTGGACCGCCGGAGTGTCCAGCACCGCAATAGCCGCACTGTCCAGCCGGATATTGTCCCACAGCGGGTCGCGAATCACCTCGAACTCCCGGCGATCCTGCCCCGCCATCTTCATCCCGTGGGCCCGGCCGCTGCCACTTCGGCCGGGACCTGACCCGCAAACTCCGCAAAGTTTTCCCGGAACATCGCCGCCAGCTTGGCGGCCTGGGCATCATACTCGGCGCCATCGGGCCAGGTGGCGCGCGGGGTCAACACCTCGGCTGGAATCCCCTCCACGGCCGCGGGCACGTCAAAGCCAAAGACCGGGTCGGTCTGGAACTGACCGTTGTCCAGCTCGCCAGCCAGCGCCGCCGACACCATGCGCCGGGTGTGCGACAGCTTCATCCGGCTGCCCACGCCATGGGGCCCCCCGGTCCAGCCGGTGTTCACCAGCCAGACCCGGGTGCCGTGCTGGGCCAACTTCTCGCCGAGCATCTTGGCATACACCCCGGGATGCAGCGGCAGGAACGGAGCCCCGAAGCAGGAGGAAAAGGTGGCGCTCGGTTCGGTGACGCCGCGTTCGGTGCCCGCCACCTTGGCGGTGTATCCCGACAAGAAGTGATACATCGCCTGCTCGGGGGTCAGCCGGGCCAGCGGCGGCATGATGCCAAACGCGTCGGCGGTCAGGAAGACGATGTTTTTCGGGTGCCCACCGACTCCGCTCGGGAGGTGGTTCGGAATGAAATGGATGGGATAGCTGGCGCGGGTGTTCTCGGTGATGGCGTCGGCGTTGAAATCCACCGCGCGGGTCGTGGGGTCCACCACCACGTTCTCCAGCACCGTGCCGAACATCTGGGTGGCGGCGTAGATCTCCGGCTCGCCCTCCGGCGAGAGCCGGATCACCTTGGCGTAGCAGCCACCCTCGAAATTGAACACGCCAGTATCACTCCATCCATGCTCGTCGTCGCCGATCAGTTTCCGGGTCGGGTCGGCGGAAAGCGTCGTCTTGCCGGTGCCGGAAAGGCCGAAGAAGACGGCGGTGTCCCCCGTGGGGCCGACGTTGGCGGAGCAGTGCATCGGCAGCACGCCCTGCGACGGCAGCAGGTAGTTGAGCACCGTGAAGATCGATTTCTTCATCTCGCCCGCATAGCGGGTGCCGCCGATCAGGACGAGCCGCTTGGCAAAGTGCAGGGCGATGAAGGTGGAGCTCCTGGTGCCGTGGCGAGTCGGGTCGGCCGGCATCTCGGGTGCGTGGAGCACCGTGAATGAGGGCGAGAACCCTGCCAAGTCGGCCCGTGGCGGCCGGACGAACATGTTGCGGACAAAGAGGGCCTGCCACGCGTTGGGCGTCACAAAGCGAACCTGCTGGCGATAGGCGGCATCGGCGCCGCCGTACAGGTCCTGGACAAAGACTTCCGGCTGCTGGTCCAGGTGGGCTGAAACGTCCTGGTGCAGCGCCTCAAAATGGGCCTCGCTCATCCGGGCGTTCTTGTCCCACCAGATCCGGTCCTCCGATCCTGGCTCCTCGACCACGAACTTGTCCTTCGGCGACCGTCCGGTGTGGGGCGTCGTGACGACCGCCATCGCACCGCGGTCGGTCAGGGTGCCCTCGCCCCGCCGGGCCGCATGCTCATACAGTTCCGAGGTGCCGAGGTTGGCTCGGACCCGTTTGGGATTGAGGCCGTGGCCTGCGAGCGAGGGGGACTGGTCGTCGGAGGAGGTCGTCATGGGTCCAGGAGTCAGGGCGCCGAAGCGCTGTCGCGTCCATCACGTATGTTGCAGATTGCAACGAACGCGAGAAGACATAGCTCCGAAAGATCGAAGGGATTCGCGCTGATCGCAACGGCTATTCGGCGGACTTGGCCCCATTCCGGGCGTAAGTGCGCAGCCGGCGGAGCATCTTCCGATCGTTGCTTACCTCATCATCGCCCTTGGGGGTTTCCAGGAGCTTGGGGATACCCACAAACCGAGGGTCGGCCATGAGCCGCCGGAATGGCTCGGGTCCGAGGCTTCCTTCCGCGATCAGCTCGTGGCGGTCCCGGTTGGACGCGAACGGGGTCTTGCTGTCGTTGAGGTGCAGGCAGTGGAGGTGTTGCAGGCCTATGATTCGCTCCCACTCCTCCCAGACGGCATCGTACCCGGTGCGCAGGTCATAGCCTGCGCTGTAGAGGTGACAGGTGTCGGCGCAGAATCCGACCCGGTCCCGGCGGTCTGTGGCAACCAGCTGCCGCAGGGTGGCCAGTTCTTCAAAGCTGCGACCCAGGGAAGTCCCGGTGCCCGCAGTGGTCTCCAGGTAGACCATGATTGGTCCGGGGACTGCCCGGAGCGCCTTGGAGATGCAGGCGGCGTTGCGTTCCAGGCCCGCCTCACGGTCGTCGATGTAGTTGCCGGGGTGCGACACAATGCCGGGGATGCCGAGCTGTGAGCACCGCTCCAGCTCCTTGATGAAAGATGCTGTGGATCTTGCACTTAGCGCCGGGTCAGGGGATGCCAGGTTGATCAGGTATGAATCGTGCGAAACAACCGATCGAATGGCAGATTCGGCCATTGCGACCCTGAATGCCGCCGCGGTTTCCGGCGCAATCACGGGTTCCCGCCACTGATTCGGGGTCTTGGTAAAGATCTGGATGGCCGTGGCTCCGATCAGGGTGCCGCGGGGCGGGGCGGTGGGAACGCCACCCTGGATCGAGACGTGGGCGCCGAGTCGTTCGGTCGTGGAGGCCGGCATGGTCAGTCAATCGCTTCCCGTGGAGATACCCTGCGTGGTGGATACCCGAATAATGTCGAACGCCTGGTCGGACCTGATGATGGCGGATCCACTGGCCCGGCCGCGGCTGCTGCTGGTCGGCGAGGCTGACTGCCGTCCGGACGGCCTGGAGCGTGCCCTGGTCCGGGGCGGTTTCCAGGTGGTCGAGGCGGCCGAAATCCCCGCCGGTCCTCCGATCGGGACGCTGCCGGACGTGGTGCTCTTCTGCCTCGCGGTCGCCGACGAATCCCTGAAACTCGCCCTCGCCTCGCTGGACCCTGTCCACTGGGGCGGGGTGTCGTGCGTGGTGACCTTTGCGGCGGCGGAGCGTGACGACGTGGTGCGTGCGCTGGCCCTCGGCGCCAGCGATGCCCTCGCCGCCCCGGTGCACCTGCCGGAGCTCTGCGCCCGACTGATGCTGCGAGTGCGTTCGCGGGTGGAGACGACCAGCTTCTCCCTGCATCACGAGAACTCCAACCGCCTGTTCGAGGCGTTCCAGGATATCTGCATTGCGTTGCGGCCGGAAGAGATCATCGAGACGCTGATCCAGCGCCTGGGTGCCACCCTCAATGTCCGCCACCTGAGTTGCATCCTGACACCCGCCGGCTCAGCTGAGGGGCGGGCGGTGGCGGTCTATGAGGATCCGCGGGCCCGGGACCTGGTCATCGACCTCGAAAAATACCCCGAGATCGTCGAAGCGGTGCAGTCGGCGCGGACGGTGTTCGTGCCGGACCTCCGCCGCAGCCCGTTGTTCGAGGCCACCCGCGAGCGGTGGCGGAGCTCCGGTGTGGAGGTGGAAGTCCAGAGCGTGGCGGCCATTCCGTTGACCTCGATGGGCAAGGTGATTGGCGTGGTCCTGTTGCGCACCCGCGCCGGCGACACCCGCATCACCCAGGAACAGGTGGGCTTTGCCGAGGCCCTGGCGCGGGCCACCTCGCGGGTGCTGGAGAGCGAGGAGCGTCGTTCCGCGATCTACCGGCGCCAGGTGAGCTCCGGGATGGCGGACGAACTGACCGGTTGCGGCACCCTCGATGCCCTCGACCACCGGATCCGTGAGGAGTTTGAGCGGGCACGGCGTTACGACCTGACCTTCAGCCTGGTGCTGCTGGACGTGGACGGGCTGCGGCGCTACAACGAGCGGCTGGGCGAAGAGGGCGGCGATCACCTGCTGGCGGACCTCGGGGCGCTGCTGCAGCGCGAAATCCGGGCGCCCGATTTCGTGGCCCGCTACTCGGGCGATGAGTTTGCCCTTGTCCTGCCCGAGACCGACTTGGCTGGCGCCCGGGGCACCGTGGAACGCGTCCGCGCCAAGATTGCCCACCATACCTTCCGCGACCTGGCGATCGGCGAGTCGCCCTCGTTCTGCGCGGGGATCGCCGCCTATCCCCATCCTTCAGCGCTCTCGACCGAGGACATGTTCGCCCTGGCCGAATCGGCGCTGCTGGACGCCAAGGGCCAGGTCACCGGCCGGATCGGCGCTGCGGCCTGATGGTCCAGCCGGGGCCACGCCCCCCCCCGGACGCCTAGCGTCTGCCCCGCAGCCAGTCGGTCGGATCCAGCGCCAATCCCCCGCTCTGCCGGATTTCAAAGTGCAGGTGAGCCCCCTGCTCAGTCGCCGCACCGCCCACCGTCCCGATCGTCTGTCCCTTGGTCACCTGCTGCCCCACCGACACCGTGTTGGTGGCCAGTTGCATGTAGATCGAGATATGACTGTCCCCATGTTCCACCATGACGGTCAGGCCGTAGGTGCTCAGGCGCTGCACCACTGCCACCCGCCCGGCAGACACTGCCTTGACCGGGGTCCCGGCCGGCGCCCCGATCCCAATCCCGTGCCAGTTGATGACCGCCCCGCTCGGCCGGGTTTCGCGGCCGAATCGATAGAGGATATTGCCCTCGACCGGCCAGTCCAGCCGCCCAAGATCGGCGGTGGTCAGGGTGCCGGGGGCGGGGGTGCTGGGAGCCGCGCCACTGCGAGTGGCGGCGGCCCGCCGCGCCTCGATCGCCGCAATCAGCTCGTTCACCGTCGCCTCATCGCGCTCGAGCTGGGTCAGCCGCTGCTGGGTGCTGGCGGCGCTCCGGCCAAGGGTGCGGATCGAGGCGGCACGCTCGGCAGCCAGCCGGTTGAAGCTCCGTACCTCCGCATCGCGCTCCTGCCGGGTCCGGTCGAGCTGGCTGCGGAAGTCCACCAGATCCTTGCGCGCGCTCAAGTTCCGCTCGCGGAGATGCTCAATGTCCTCGACCAGGGAGCGATCCTGGCGGCTGGTCAGGAAGAGGTACTTGTAGCGGGCCACCAGGTCGCCAAAGCTCTCGGCGGTGAGGAGGACCTGGAAGGTATGGAGGGGGCCCCGCTTGTAGATGTCCACCAGCCGGCGGTTCAATACCGCGCGGCGCTCGTACAGGTTGTCCTCCGTCAGGATCAGTTGGGCACTGGCCCGTTCCAGCTCGGTGCCGAGACCACCGATCTGGCGGTCGATCTCGTTGACGATCCGGTTGGTGGATTCCCGCTGGCGCTCAATGTTCCGGAGCTCGGCCTGGGCGTCCCGTGCCTGACCCTCCAGGCGTTGCTGCTGCCGGCGCAATTGCTCGCGTTCGGCCCGGATCGATTCCAGCCGGCGCCGACTCTCTTCGAGTTCGGAGGTCTGGGCGCTGGCGGGGGAGACTCCCGCCAGGAGCACCAGGACCGGAAGAAGCGCCAGGAGCCGGCGAAGGCCGGTGCACCGGAGCGGCAACCGATCAGACATGACGCAGGTGACGCCCCACGCTGAGGAGGCTGCCCAGCAGGCCGATCAGGGTGCCGAAGACGATGATCAGCCCCACCTGGCTGGTGGAGAAGAACACCAGCGCCGAGAGGTCAAATCCCGCCGTGGCCCGGAAGAGCGAGAACCCAGCCCAGCAGAGCAGGACTGCGCCGATTCCACCGAGCAGCCCCTTGACGGCGCCTTCCAGCAGGAAGGGGGCGCGGATGAACTCGTTGGTGGCGCCCACCAGCCGCATGATGGAGATCTCTTCGGCACGCTGCAGCACGGACACCCGAATGGCCACCCCGATGATGACCATGGCTACGACCGCGAACGCGATGCCGATGACCGAGCCGATCAGGCCGGCCAGGTTGCGGAGGCGGTCGAGGCGCTCGACCCATTCCTGCCCGTAGCGGACGTCCTCAACGAATGGAAAATTCCGGAGTCGCTCCGCCACGACCTGCGCCTGGGTCGCGTTGCGGTATTCCGGGTGCAGCCGCACCTCGAGCGAGGGGGGTAGGGGATTGGTGGCCAGGTCGCGATACATCTCGCGAAACTCCACCAGTTCTTCCTGGGCTCGCTGCAGGGCCTGTTCCTGGGTAACGTAGGTGACCGACAGCACCTCAGGGAATGCGCCGATATCCTGCGCGGCGAGGGTGATCGTCTCCGGCGGTGTGCCCCGGAGCACAAAGGCCACGACTTCCACCCGCTCAGCCAGGCCGGCGAGGGCGCCGCGGAAGTTCACCGCAACCAGCGCAAAGAGACCAAAGGTGAACAGGGAAAATGCGATGGTCGCGACGGACAGCAGGCTCAACAGCGGGGTGCGCCGGAACGATCGCAGTGCTTCGCGGGTGGCCAGGCTCATCCGGGGCTCCCCGCCGGCTCCTCGGCGCTGTCGTAGACCAGCTCGCCCCCGCGCAGCTCCAGGGTGCGATAGCCGGCGTGGCGGATCAGTTCGAGGTCGTGGGTGGCCAGCAGCACCACGGTGCCTCCGGCATTGATTTCCTGGAGCAGCTGGAAGACGCCCCGGGTAGCGCGCTCGTCGAGGTTGCCGGTGGGCTCGTCGGCCAGAAGGATCGGCGGGTCGTTCACCAGGGCCCGGGCGATCGCCACCCGCTGCTGTTCCCCCCCCGAGAGCTCGCGGGGATAGGACCGGGCCTTGCTGGCCAGTCCCACCCGGGTCAGCACCTTCATCGCCTTGTTGGGAATCGTCTCGGCCCGGGCGCCCGTAACCTCGAGCGCAAAGGCGACGTTCTCCTCCGCCGTCCGGTGCGCCAGCAGCCGGAAATCCTGGAAGACCACGCCGAGCCGGCGCCGGAGCTTGGGAACATCGCGGCCCGAGAGGCCGCCGATCGAATACCCGGAGACCCGGACCTCACCGCTGGTGGGGTGCTGGGCACCGGTGATCAGTGACAGGATCGAAGACTTGCCAGCGCCGGAGTGCCCGGTCAGGAAGACGAACTCCCCGCGGGGCACATGGAAGGTGACTTGCCTGAGCGCCATGGCGCCATTGGGATAGGTCTTGGAGACATCGCGGAACTTGATCACCCGGGGAAGATAAGAGGAAGCGGGGAACGGGGAATGGGGGCTGGAGGTTGGGGCCTGGGTATCAGGTATCAGGTCTCAGGGAGGGGTGGCCTCGTGAGGGAGGGGAGTGGCCACAAAGAACCCGAACCAGTCGCGGGACTGGTTCGGGTTGGTGGTGGTGGTCTCGTGCCTTTCGGCTCAGCTGGACGGCGGGTCCATTTTGGTCAGGCCCGGGGGCAGCTTGAACAGGGCATCATCGGGCACCGTCCGGTCAATCTTCGTGGCCTCCATCATGGTCTCCCAGGTTCCGTTCTTGAGCGTACGCATGCGGAGCGCCAGCATCCCGTTCGGGAATTCCCTGGCAAAGGCCGCCATGTCCGGCATCATGCCGGCCATCGGATTGGCCGCGCTGAACGCATCCGCGCTGCCGGCGCCACCCAAGGTTCCCAACCCGGTGGCAATGCAGGCCTCCGCTTGGTCGGTACCGGTAGTGAAGCGGTAATTGCGGCACGCCACCCCCGCAATCTCATCGGAGGTGCCGGTCGGCTCGATGGTGGCCCCACCTGCGCGCGCCGCAAGGGAGTCCCGGGTGGACTGGGGCAGCAGCTTCTGGGCCTCTGCCAGGATCGCCTTCAGGTCCATCTCCATGTACATCCCCATCTCGGGCATCACCGTTCGCGCCAGCGAGCTGTCCGTGTTCATGATGACGAATATCTCCCCTGGCATGCCGGGCATTGCCATGTTGGTGCGCATCCACGGCCCCTTCGAAATCATCGTCATCGTCAGGGTCATCTGTTCCCCCTGCATCCGGTAGGTGATGGCGCCCTGGAATGCCTCCTGTGCCGGGAGGGCTGTGGGCAGGAACAGGGCGACTGCAAGGCCGATTCGGCTGATGGTGGGGCTGGGCATGGTCACTCCGGGGTGGATGCCGGCCCCCGCGGAGATCCGCAGGGGGGGGTGTTGGGTGGCGGGCAGGGCGGCTTACTTGTCGAGCGCCTGCTGGAGGTCGGCAATCAAGTCCTGCGGATCCTCGATGCCGCACGAGAGGCGCACAAATCCGTCGGGGATGCCTTGCGCCCGCCGTCCCTCAGGGCCGAGCGCCTTGTGGGAAGTCAACCGGGGCTCGGAGACGAGGCTTTCCACTCCGGCCAGACTGGGTGCGTGGGCAAAGAGCTGGACCCTCGAACAGAATCGTTCGGAGGCGGACGCCCCACCCTTGAGTTCCAGGCCGACCATGCCGCCGAACCCATCCAGAAACTCCTTGGCGATCTCATGGTCCGGGTGGCTCTCGAGTCCAGGATAATGGACCACCTTGACCCGAGGGTGTTCCGACGCCCACTCGGCTACGGCCATCCCGTTGCTATTGTGGCGCTGCATCCGGACGGCCAGGGTCTTCATGCCACGCTCCACCAGCCAGGCCGCGTGGGGATCGATCGACTGCCCCCAGAGCCGCATCAGGCGGGTCACTTCCTCGATGAACGGCTCGGAACCGGCCACCGCACCCGCAATGACGTCACTGTGGCCATTGAGGTATTTGGTGGCACTGGTGATGACGACGTCGGCACCGTGCTCCAGCGGCCGGAAGTTGATCGGGCTGGCAAAGGTCGAGTCTACCATGAGCGCCAGGCCGTACTCGCGGGCGGCAAAGGCAATCGGGCCCAGGTCGAGCACCCGCATCAACGGGTTGGTCGGCGATTCCACGAAAAGGGCCCGGGTGGTCTTCTTGACGCCCTTCCGCCATTGCCGGGGTTGGGCCGGGTCGGCGTAGGTCACGTCGATGCCGAGCCGGCTGAATTCCTCGTCGAACAGGGCGCGGGTGCCGCCGTAGATCCACTTGCTGGACAGCAGGTGATCGCCGGGCCGGAGCACGCCGAAGTGCGCCAGGGAAGTGGCACCCATGCCACTGGAGAGAAACAGCGCGCTTTCAGACCCCTCGAGGCGCGCGTAGCGACGAGCCAGCGATTCCTGGTTGGGATTGTTGCCGTACCGGGTGTAGCGAACCTCCTCCTCGCTGCCGACCGGATTGACGAAGGTGGTGCTCTGGTAGACCGGCGTCACCACCGGGGAACCTACCGGGTGAGCGGTCGGTTCCCCGTGGACCGCCACGGTGGACTGTCCATAGCGCGGGGCTTCGTCGGTCATGGCAGCACCAAAGGCATGAACGCGGTGGGAGTGGGCCGCACCAGGCGGCGGCTGGCCAGGGAGATCAGGGTGTCACAACAGCGGTTCAGGGGCCAAGCCAAGACTCGGGCCAGCAGGCCGGCGTCGCACCCGCCGCTGTCCTGCACCGCATCGAAGGCGGCGCGGTCGTCGCCGGTGGCCCAGCCCAGCACCAGGGGACGGGCGTGATCCAGGGTCAGGGCGGCCACCGCCAGGCGGTGCCCGGCGAGCACGTGATCGATCGCCTCGACCTGGTCTTCGCTCAGTCCATGGAGGACGACGTAGCGCTCCACCGCCGGGTCGGCGGCGAGCAGCAGTTTGGCCACCACTTCGTCGGCACAACTGAAGTCAATCAACCGCACGGCGGAAAAATCCAGCCGGGTCAGGGCGCACCCGGAGGCCGCCTTGATGGCCTGCTGGATCCGCCCCCGCACCGCCGCCCCCGTCGGCCGGGTCACCAGGTCGCCGAACGGGGCGGTGACCGTTTCGCGCAGCACGGCATCGAGGTGGATGGTCTGGATCACTTGATATGGCCTTCGCGGGCGGGGATGACGATCTGGACCTGGGATCCCGGAAAGTAAGGCAAGTGCTCCGCCAGTGGCTGATCGTCGTCCCAGCCAGGCACAATCGCCAGGCGGGCGGTGCCACTCCGGATCGACACCTTGCCCTGCCATTCGCGCAGGGTGCGCTTGATCATGGCCAGTCCCTGGCCGCGCCCCGGATCGCGAAACCGGCTGATTTCCTGGATCAGCGCCGTCTCCAGGGCGGTGCCGTCGCTCCAACGTTCGCCAAACTTTCGGCTCTCGGTGGCCTCGAGCGAGCGGCGAAACCCGATGCCGGCGTCACTGATTGCCATGACCACCACGCGCCGGCCGAGCCGGCGGCGCCAGTTGTAGGCGTGGATGGCCACCCAGCCGCCGGTTCCGGCGTGCTCGGTGATATTCTGGCACGCCTCCGAGAGCGTCATGGTGAACCGGGCTGTGGCCTTGGCTTCGAGCCCGAGTTCAGTGGTCAGGATCCGGGTAGCGCTCTCCGCCACGGCGTTCACCACGCCGTGGATATCATCGGTGCCCCGAATAGGGGTTACCGGCAGGAGGACATCCGATTGCTGGTCGGGCGCCTTGCGGGGCACCTTGCCATGGAGCTCGAAGAGCTCGCTGGCGTACTTGAAGAAGTCGGCCTTTGCCCAGTAGCTCCGCACCGCGTCGGCCTCCGGAACTGCCAGCCGTGGCTTCTCCAGGCGGGCCTCGGCGAGCGCCTGCCCCAGCGTCAGGAGCGCGCAGAATCCATAGGGCGACGACCACTTGCAGGCTCGCGCATCGACCAGCAGCCGACCGGGAGGCGGCCAGGTGCCGATGCCTTGCGCCAACTGGTCGAGTCCGCGGTCGTCCAGGTAGGCGGGAACGGTGGCGACGTGCATCAGGCCAGCACCAATTCGCCGCGGAGGTGGGCCGCCAGGCCGGAGGCACCCCGGAAGGTGGCGTTCCTGCTGGCGGCACCGGTCGCGGCGGTCAGGGCGGCGGCGGTGGTGTCACCCGCCACCAAGCGGGCCGCCAGGGTGGCCCCGAAGACATCACCGCATCCGGTGGGATCGAGTGCCTCGGTGTGGGGAGCCGGGGTGCGGGCGCTCTGGATCGTGCCGCTGCCGTCAGCTCGGCGGGTCCGGTCCGCCAGCTTGCCGAAGCCTGGTGCCGCCACCCACGCGACCCCCTTGGGCCCCAGGGTCACCGCGAGCAGGGAGACGCCCGCGCCGAGTGCCCGGGCGGCCAGGGCCAGTGGATCGGCTGAGAGTTGCAGCATCTCCTCCTCGTTCATCTGGACCACATCGAAGCACGAGAACCATTGCTCAGGTGCAGCCAGCGGCTGGAGCACCCGGATTCCGTCCTGGCTCATTCCCAGGAACAGGCTGTGGAGGTCGGCCAGGATCGGTCCGGCAAATCCCCGGCGCAGGTGGCCCGCAGTGCCGAGGCACATCTCGAAGCCGGAGATGAAGTTGACATACACCGCGTCGAGGTCCTTCACCATCGGCCCAAGTTCGGCCCAGTTCCACCCCGGGACGCCACCGGCCATCCGCTCGCAGCGCCGCTCGCTCGACTGGTAATGCAGCACCACCCGATTGTTGGCCACCGGTACCTCGACGCACCGCCCGCCAGGAGTCAGCCGCCGGAGCGACCCCATGAACTCACGGGCCTGGGGGGCCATGTCCGAGCCGACCTTGATCAGGGGGACGATTTCCCAATCCGGGGGCAGTGCCGCATCCATGCCCGCCAGGGCATACGCGATGCCGCCCCATTCCTCCACCGGCCCCTGGCTTGGATCGCGGCCGTGGATGATATCCCAGACCAGCGATCCCACCACACCAATCCTAGGCATCGGTCAGGCCTCGCTGTTCCATGAACGCCCGGGCCGCGCCAAAGACCCCCGCGGTGTGGACCAGTTCGCCGGGGACAATGCGACAGGCGGACACGGCGGGCTTGAACGCCCGACGAGCCACCTCGTGGCGGAGCGGCCCAAAGAGCCCGTCCCCCGCCAGCGTCACCCCCCCGCAGACCACCACCACCTCGGGGTTGAAGATGTTGACCAGATTGGCAACCCCAGCGCCGAGGTAGCGGGCGGTGTCCCGCACCACGTCCCGGGCCAGGGTGTCCCCCCCGGCCGCGGCTTGGTAGACGCTCTGGGCGGTGATCGCTGCGGGCTCGATCGCGGACAGGCTCGATTCCGCGCCGGCGTTGAGCGCCTCGACCGCCCGGCGGGCAATGGCGGGTCCCGAGACATAGGCCTCGAGGCAGCCGTCATTGCCGCAGGCGCAGCGCCTGCCGTTGGCGTCGATGGTGATGTGGCCTACCTCGCCGGCGACATCCGAGGCGCCATGATAGAGCCGGCCGTCGATAATGATTCCCCCACCGACTCCGGTGCCGAGGGTCACGCCGATGGCGTGACGGGTGCCCTGGGCTGCCCCGCGCCACCACTCGCCAAGCACGGCGCAATTGGCATCGTTGTCCAGGGCGGCATCGAGGCCCAGCGGTTCTCCCACCCGGGCGCGGAGTGGCATGTCCACCCAGCCGAGATTGGGGGTCAGGAGTACGACCCCCCGAGCGCGATCGAGGGGGCCTGGCGCGCCGATGCCGACCCCGAGAATCTCCGCTGCCGGGTCGGCCGCGCGGGTCTCGGCCATCGCCTGCCGTCCCAGGCTCACAATCCGGTCCACCACGGCATCGGGCCCCTCTTCCGGACGGGTCGGTTCGCTGTGGAATCCGTGCAGGGCGTGGCCATCGCGTCGGACGCACCCCGCCACGATGTTGGTGCCGCCGAGGTCGATCCCCAGGATCCACTCGCTCACGGCCGCGCTCCAGCCGCACCGCGACGATGGCGTGGGGCCGGAGGCCGCTGTGCTGTCACCCCGCGGGCGTTAACTTTGCAATGGTACAATGCTGATCTCCGTGGTGGTCTCAACCTACAACCAGCCGGCATGGTTGGAGAAGGTGCTCTGGGGGCTTGCCGCCCAGGGCGACCGGGAATTCGAGGTCGTCATCGCCGATGATGGGTCCGATCCTGAAACCGGGACCCTGCTGGACCGGTACCGCGGCGGCCTTGGCCGCCCGGTGCGCCACGAGTGGAGGGAGCACTGCGGCTTCGGCAAGTGCGCCATTCTCAACCAGGCCATCCGGGTCTCCCGGGGTGACTACCTGGTGTTCCTCGATGGCGATTGCATCCCACGCGCCGATTTCCTGACCGTGCACCGCACCGCAGCCCGACCCGGCCGGTTTGTCTCGGGCGGGGCATTCCGGCTGCCGCTGTCCACCAGCGAGTCGGTCGACCGCGAGGCGGTGCAGACCGGTCGCGCCTTTACCACGGGGTGGTTGCGTGCCCACGGCGTGCCGCCCTCGCCGCGGCGGTCCCGGCTGGGCGCTGGACCACGCTGGGGCCGGCTGCTGGACCTCCTGACCCCGACCCGGGCCACGTTCAATGGCGGGAACTCCTCCGCCTGGCGCCAGGATGTGGTGACGGTGAACGGCTTCGACGAGCGCATGGGTCATGGCGGGCTCGACCGGGAGTTCGGGGCCAGGCTGCACAACGCCGGCATTCGCGGGGTCCAGGCGCGGCATCGTGCCATCGTCGTGCACCTCGATCACCCGCGCGGCTACCGCCATGACGAAACCGTCCGTCGCAACCGTGAAATCTGGACCGAAACCGAGCGGACCGGGCGCACCCGCGCGGTCGCCGGCCTCGATCGTCAGGTCTGACCCGGCGCGCTCGGCATCAGGGCACTGATTCCCGAGCGCGCCCGCGTCGTTCCGGTGGCGCGCACGTGGTGTCGATGCACCGTGTTCTGCCGGAACCCTTCCTCATCCCGCCAGGGCCTCTGGTGCCAGAGGTGCACCGTCGGGGCACGAAACCGGACCCGTACCGCGCGGAGGCCCAGGTTGTCGAGCCGATCGCCGATCTCCGCGTCCTGCCCCCCGTAGCCCATTTCCATGTCGAAGCCATCGACCTTCAGGAGGTCCTCCCGCCAGGCCGAAGCGTTGCCGCCGCGCCACCGGGCCGGGGTGGTGGTGATCCGGTCCATCACGCTGTTGAATCGCCAATTGCGGCTGAACCGGAACCGGTGCCGTCCCGGGGCAAACCCCTGGCCCCGGAGCCACCCCAAGTCGGTGGCGGACCCGGCGCGGACCACCGCCGGCGTGATCGCCGTGCTCACGGCCTCCGGGAGGCGCACCGTCATCCCCGCCAGGTAGCGGCCAGGCCGGGCCAGGCTCAAGTGGGTGGAGACGAAGTCGTCGCGGGGGATCAGGTCGCCATCGGTAAAGATCAGGTATGGCTCGGGGCTGGCCACGATGGCGCGGTTCAGGATCTCGCTTTTGCGAAACCCCTGGTCGGGATGCCACACATGCCCGATCTCGATCGACGTCTCCGACCGGACCCGGTCAATCGTGGCGCGCGTTTCCGGACTGGAGCCATCGTCGGCCACCACGACGCGAAAACGGCGATCGGTCTGTCTCGCGAACCCCAGGAGCGCGAGCTCGAGCGCCGCCGGCCAGTTGTAGGTGGCGATGATGACCGCCGCCTCCATGCCGTGTCAGTCCCCGACCTGCAGCACCGCCATGAAGGCCTCCTGGGGGATCTCGACCTGGCCCACCTGCTTCATCCGCTTCTTGCCTTCCTTCTGCTTTTCCAGAAGCTTCCGCTTCCGGGAGATGTCACCGCCGTAGCACTTGGCAAGGACGTCCTTGCGAAGGGCCGAGATGGTTTCCCGGGCAATGACCTTCTGCCCGATGGCGGCCTGGAGGATGACCTGGAAAAGCTGGCGCGGGATCAGTTCCTTGAGCTTTTCCGTCACCTTGCGGCCCCAGACGTTGGCCTTGTCGCGGTGGATGATGACGCTGAACGCGTCCACCGGCTCGCCGTTGATGAGCATGTCGAGCTTGACCAGCTCGGAGGGCCGATACCCCGCCAACTCGTAGTCGAGCGAGGCGTACCCCTTGCTCAGCGACTTGAGGCGGTCGTAGAAGTCGAGCACGATCTCGCCCAGCGGGAACTCGAACTGGAACTCGACCCGCTCGGTGTCGATGTAGTGCATGCCGAGGTAGACGCCGCGCCGCTCCTGCCCCAGGTTCATGATGCCGCCGATGTACTCCGCCGGGGACATGATCCGCGCCTTGACATACGGCTCCTCGATCCGGTCGATTCCCGATGGGTCTGGCAGCTTGCTCGGGTTCTCGACGACCACGCTGGTCCCGTCGGTCAGGAACACATGGTACTCCACGGTGGGCACCGTGGTGATGAGGCTCAGGTCGAACTCCCGCTCGAGCCGTTCCTGGACGATGTCGAGGTGGAGCAATCCCAGGAAGCCGACCCGGAATCCGAAGCCCAGGGCGGTGGACGACTCGGGCTCGTAGTTCAGGCTGGCATCGTTGAGCCGGAGTTTTTCCAGGGCGTCGCGCAGTTGCTCATACTGGTCGGTCGTGGTGGGATAGATCCCGGCAAACACCATCGAGGTCACGTCGCGGTAGCCGGGGAGCAGCTCGGTGGCCCGCTTGGTATGGTCGAGCACCGTGTCGCCGGTCCGGGCGTCGCGGACGTTGCGGAGGTTGGCCGCCACGTAGCCGACCTCGCCCGCCTCGAGGACTTCCGATTCGCGGCGACCGAGCTGGAGGTAGCCGACCTCCTCGACGTCGTAGACATCCTCCGGATGCGCACCAAAGACAATCTTCATGCCGGCCCGGATGCTCCCGTCCACCACCCGCACACTCAGGATCGCGCCGCGGTACCGGTCGTAGTAGGTGTCGAAGATCAGGGCACGGAGCGGCGCCTCGGCCTTGCCCCGGGGGTGCGGCACCCGCCGCACGATCTCCTCCAGCAGCGCCGGCACGCCGGTTCCCTCCTTGGCCGACACCGCCAGAATCTCGTCCCGCTTGGACCCGATCAGGTCCATGATCTCCTGGGCCCGCCGCTCCGGCTCGGCGCCAGGGAGGTCGATTTTGTTCAGGACCGGGATGATCTCCAGGCCGGCATCGAGGGCCAGGAAGAGGTTGCTGAGGGTCTGGGCCTGGATGCCCTGGGAGGCATCCACCACCAGGATGGCGCCTTCGCAGGCGGCCAGGGACCGGCTCACCTCATAGGTGAAATCGACGTGGCCGGGGGTGTCGATCAGGTTGAGCTCGTAGTCGGCCCCGTCGGCGGCGGTGTACTGCATCCGGACTGCATTGAGCTTGATGGTGATCCCGCGCTCGCGCTCGAGGTCCATGGTGTCCAGCAGCTGCTCGCGCATCTGCCGCTTCTCCACCGCCCCGGTCGATTCGATCAGTCGGTCGGCGAGGGTGGATTTGCCATGGTCGATATGGGCGACGATGCAGAAATTCCGGATGGAGCGTTGGCGCATGCGCAAATATAGGCGGGTCGGGGGGGGCGCGGGTCCGCGGACCCGCTATCTTTGCCAGCCAATGCCTCCCAGCGCCCCGCCGACCCGATCGCTCCCCGCCATTCCCGTCATGCTGCTGGTGACCCTGATCTGGGGCGGCAACTTCACCGTCAGCAAGTTCGCCCTGACCCAGCTACCGGTGCTCCCGTTCAGTGCCATCCGGTTTCTGGTGGCGTCGGCCTGCCTCTGGATCATTGTCCGGATCGCGGAGCCGCGCGTCGCCACGCCGCGCCCGGTCCTCTGGCGCCTGATCGGCCTCGGAATCGTCGGCAACACGATCTACCAGATCGCCTTCATGACCGGCCTGACCATGACCACCGCGACCAATTCGTCGCTGCTGGTCGCCAGCACCCCGATGGCGGTCATCGTGCTGGGACGCCTGCTGGGGGTCGAGCATCCCACCCGCGCCATGTGGGCGGCGGTGCTGCTCGGCACCGGCGGCGTGGTCCTGGTGGTGCTCAGCAAGGGCGGCGGGGCGGGATTCGGCGGGGCCACCATCCTGGGTGACTTGCTGACCTTTGCCGCGGTGTTGTGCTGGGCGGTCTTTACCATCGGGGTCAGGGCGCTGCAGACCGACATCTCACCGCTGCGCCTGACCGCCATCACCGCGACCGCCGGCGTGCCGGGGCTGTTGCTCCTGGCCCTGCCTGAACTCCGGACCCTCGAGTGGGGGGCGTTCGGGTGGGATCTCTGGGCCGCGCTGGCCTATGCATCCCTGCTCTCCGTGGTCATGGCCTACATCCTCTGGAATTCCATGGTCCGCCAGGTGGGAAGTGCCCGGACCGCCCTCCTGGGGATGATGGTGCCGCTGTGGGCGGTTATCATTGCCTCCCTGGCCCTGGGTGAGCGTCCCACCACCCTCCAGCTGCTCGGCGCCGCCTGCATCATCGGCAGTGTCCTGGTCAGCCGACTTGGCCAGCCGGCTCCCGTGCTGGCCCGGGAGGATGAAGCCGCCGGCTAGGCTGTTCCCGCTGGAAGGAGGTACCTCATGCCCGTTGCCGCGTTTGCCGGATTCTCGGCCGACACCCCGCTCAAGCCCCATACGATTGACCGGCGATTGCCCGGCCCGACCGATGTGGCCATCGAGATCCTGTTCTGCGGGGTCTGCCACTCCGATCTGCATACCGTCCGAAGCGAGTGGGGGCCCGCCACCTACCCCTGCGTTCCAGGTCACGAGATCGTCGGCCGGGTCACAGCCCTTGGCGGCGACGTCGCCGGGTTCGCCAAGGGACAGTTGGTTGCCGTTGGCTGCCTGGTCGATTCCTGCCGAAGCTGCGGTTCATGCGAGCAGGACCTGGAGCAGTACTGTGAGGGGGGATTTACCGGCACCTACAACTCACCGGATGCGCATCTGGGCGGGGTGACGTATGGTGGCTACTCCACCGCCATCACGGTGGACCAGCGGTTCGTGCTTCGGATACCGGAAAACCTGGATCCCGCGGCGGCGGCGCCGCTGCTGTGTGCCGGAGTCACCACCTGGTCACCGCTGCGGCACTGGGGGGCCGGCCCTGGCAGCAAGGTCGGGATTGTGGGCCTGGGCGGGCTGGGGCACATGGGGGTCAAGCTCGCCGCGGCCCTGGGCGCCGAGGTGACGCTCTTTACCACGTCCGCGGGGAAGGCAGACGATGCGCGACGGTTGGGCGCCACCCACGTGGTGCTGACCACAGACGCCGCCCAGGTTGCTGCCCATGCCCGGCAATTGGACCTGATCCTCAACACGGTATCGGTGCCCCATGACCTTGATCTGTACATGGGCACCCTGGCCCGCGACGGTGTGATGGTGCTCCTCGGGGTGCCACCGACGCCACATCCTCCTGTCGGCGTCCTTGACCTGGTGCTTGGTCGTCGCCGCCTGGCGGGGTCACTCATCGGGGGACTCAGGGAGACTCAGGAGCTGCTCGACTTCTGTGGCGAGCACGGCATCGTATCCGAGATTGAACTGATCCCCATGCAGGAGATCAACACTGCCTACGAGCGGATGCTGCGAAGCGATGTACGATATCGATTTGTGATTGATATGGGGAGTTTGAAGGGAGAAGGGAGAAGCGAGAAGTAGGAAGAAATAGGTAAGCAGTGAGAGGTGTGAGGGAATACGTGTGCATTTCGCTGATCTCCCACTTCTCGCTTCTTACTTCTCGCTTCCCATCCCCTCCAGCTCCTCGAGCCGCGCCATCGCCCGGCGCAGGTGCGGAATCACGATGCTCCCGCCGACCACCAGGCCGATCGAGAAGATCTCGAGGAACTCCTCCCGGGTGACCCCTTCCTCCCGGCATCGCACCACGTGGTAGGTGATGCAATCATCGCAGCGGAGGACCATCGACGAGACCAGGCCGAGCATCTCCTTGGTCTTGACGCCGAGCGCGCCCGGCTCATAGGCGCGGCCATCGAGCGCAAAGAACCGGTTGATGGTCAGGTTGCCCGCGCCGAGGATGACCTCGTTCATCTGCTCGCGAAAGGCCCGGAACTCTGCCAGCGAGGTGATGGCCTCGCTCACGGAACGGTCTTCTCCACGATCTTGTCGTAGCTCTCGGGGTTCCACTTGGGCCGGGCGGACCGATTGCCGATTTCGGTGCCAAGGTAGAAGCCGAGCCGGGCGATCCGGCTCATCTTCTCGTAGTTGATCTTGTCGGGCGAGTCCGAGACGCGATGGTAGTCGTCGTGCGTGCCGTTGAAGAAGAACAGGATCGGCACACCCTTGCGGGCAAAATTGAAGTGGTCCGACCGGCCATAGAAATTCTGCTGGGGCCACAGGTCATCGATCGTCGCCATCCCGAGTTCCGGGTGGGCAGCGTTCACCGCCTGGAGCGTCTGCCCGAGGTCGGAGTGTTCCTTGCCGATGACCACGATGGTGTCGGCCCAGTTGCGGCCGATCATGTCCATGTTGATGTTGGCCACCATCTGGCCCACCGGAACCGGCGGGTTCGAGGCGAACCACGCCGATCCCCAGAGCCCCTTTTCCTCGCCACTGACCGTCACGAAAATCATCGACCGCTTGGGGCGGGCGCCGGGCTGGGCAAAGGCCCGCGCCAGCGACACGATGCCGATCGTGCCGGAAGCGTCGTCGTCGGCGCCGTTGAAGATCGAATCTGCGGGAGCACCCCCGGAACCGACGTGGTCCATGTGGGCCGAGAAGACGACGTATTCGTTCTTGAGGACCGGATCGGTACCCTCGAGGATCCCGACGGTGTTCGGTGCGGTGGTGGGGGTCGTCTGGCGCCGCAGCTCGACGGTGCCGGTCCAATCCGGCATCTCCTGGGCCACGAAGCCCGGCGACTGCCTGGCGGCCGCGAGCTGGGCTCCGGCTTCCGCAAACTGCCCGGTGATGGCGGCCTCCGGCACCTCAATCACCAGCAGGCCACCGGTCTGGGTGGTGGTGTTCTCGCGGCTCACGGAAGGCCGGACCTGGCCCGCCACAGCCCGCGCAAACGCCGCCGCGTCAGTCCGGTTGGACACCAGGACCAGCGCCGCCGCGCCGGAGCGCGTCAGGGTCCGGATCGCGGCCTGGGCGCCGGCCGGATAGCCCCCGGTCGGCATGTCGGCGGACCAGACGACAAACCGGCCCCGGGTGGCCGTCGCGGCCAGCGCGACGGTGTCCACGGGGCCGGCAATCATCACGATCGTGCCGTTGGTCGGCGCTGTGGCGCCGCCAAAGCGCCGGAGCGCGTTGGTGGCGAATGAGAAATTGAGGGTCGGGCCACCCATCATGGCAAAGGCAATCCGCGACTGGGCCACCACCGTGCTGGTCAGGAAGAGCGGATACCGTTGCTCCCAGCTGCCGTTGGTGCCGCCCGGCCGGAGTCCCGCCTTTCGGAACTCCGAGGCGATGTACGCCGCGGTCAGGTCCAGTCCACGGCTCGGGGTGTCCCGGCCCAGCATCGAGTCGTGGGCTATGGTGTAGACCCCCTGCCGCAGGTAGTCGACCGAGATCGTCTCGGCGGCCCGCCGCACAGCGGCGGTGGGTGGGGTATAGCTGCTGGCGGAGCTGGCCTGGCCGGCCAGGGGGCCGGGGACAAGGAGGACGACGGCCATGATTCCGAGACGGCGTGCGAACGCTCTCATCAGTGTGATCCGGGTGGGGGTTTCGGTGACCAGGCACCATGGGCTGGGCGCCCCAATCTACCCGGTTATGGACGGATCGGAGACGGCGGCCTGGGGCGCCCAGCCCATGG
>Ga0163153_10002072_pt1 | contig 30201 bp, 23 predicted proteins | sample OliLakLV19MP6IB1_FD_148629 | JGI IMG/M metagenome (GOLD analysis project Ga0163153, IMG submission 148629) | Freshwater microbial mat bacterial communities from Lake Vanda, McMurdo Dry Valleys, Antarctica - Oligotrophic Lake LV.19.MP6.IB-1 | ecosystem: Environmental > Aquatic > Freshwater >...
CTTAAAAATCTATCGCAGTGTTTTCCTGACGGGAAAACAAAATGATGTGAGCCTTGTGCAGTAATTAATCCTCCTCTATTAATGAAAATTTGTTGAACACCTTCGTTCAAATATTTTGCAAGAAATGCTTTGGATATTTTTTTGTCATGGCATTTTAATGTTCCATGTTTATCAAAGGTTAGAAGATATAAATGTTCATTTAGGAAAGTGTCTTGTCGTTTTGGAATGCCTATGAAGGTTTTATCCTGTTTCGTTTGAAATACATCAATTAACTGGTCTTTTAAATAATCGCCAGCGATTACATAGATTTCATCAGTTTGGTAATTCTTCTCATAGAACTTCCGAATTTCCTCTTTTATGTTCTCTTGATTAATTTCTTCTCTATCGCAAAAAATAACAGTCGCTGAAATAGTTTTATCTATGCCTTCCCTTTTTTCTTGGTAGTTGAATTTATAGATGTAAAAATTATTCATGGGCTGTGTTAATTGATAAAGGGTAAATAATAGTTACAACAGCACCTTTTGCATTAATGAAAGAAGTATAATCAGTATTGCTGTTTTTATTCCAGTCGAATAGCTCCATTGAATTTACATCCTCCTTATCAAGTTCTTTGTGGTTATGGGTTATTAGGTTACGATAAACACATAAGTTTCCTGTTTTAATTCTCAGAAATCCTTTTTTATCAAGTATCGAAAGAATTCTATCTAAACCAATGCCTTTATCATCCTTATACAAGCCTTTAGCAGATGTGTTATGTACAATTAAGCACTTTTTTAAAATGTCAATATCACTTAAAGTTTCTGTAGGATTCAGCGATTTGAACTTGTCAATGAATCCAATTCCACTATCAAAAACGGAAACTTCAAGAAAGTATAGTTCATTTTGAGTGTTCTCTTTAAGCAAATTACTTTCAAAGTAATCTGTTAAACCTTTATGTTTTTGAAAATCTTCAAGTAATGACTTTCTTCTTTTTTTAAAGAAACGAATAAGCAATCCTCTAACGCTTGGGTCAAGTGGAACTCTGCTTTCGTCTTCTCTTGCCCATTCATAAGTGTTCTTCATTAGTTCATAAACAATACCCATTAAATGTTTTCCAATTAATTCATAGTTTGTTTTTGTCTCAATTGAAAAATTCAATATTTGAGTAAGACTGGGGCGTAAATTTGAAGTTAAGACAAATTCATTTTTAATAAACTCATGGTTAATTTCGAAACAAGGAAGCACACCCCTGTCTTCTGGCAAATGGTCAAAAGTTGTAAGTAAAAGTTTGCTACCTTTTAAAGATTTTACCTTTTTCATTTTTTCAAACATTTCCACATTCTTAGGTCTTAGAATGCTTCTAAGGTTTGTTAAACCATCTTTACTATAAACTTCATTCTTGTTCCATACTAAGGAAATAAGAGGGAAAAGAAGTTCGTTTTCGTATAGTTTATCTAAATCTGTTTCAGCTATATTCTCAATGTCAAGTAACAATTTTCCAGAATTTGAATACCGAACCCAAGTAACTGCAAATTGATATAATGAAGGAATTAATCCGAAATAATTATGCTCAAGCATCTTTGGTAGAGATAAGTCAACGTGTAACTGTTTTTCCATATAGCCATGCAGTTCAATGTAGCGTGATTCTATATCTTCCAGTTTTATATTTTTATCTATTTTAATTATTGCCATTTCTGCACAGTTGAATTTTATTTTTCTTTTTAAACAAACGCCCTTGCGTCTCCACTTGTGGCCATAATGTAATAATGGTCATAAACTGCATCGCATTTAGTGGCGTAAATTGCTCTGTCATATGTTGGTGGCAGCGAAGCGTCCAATACTTTTTTTATTGCTGCCTGCACTTGTAACTTCGTTTGCAAGTCTTTGTGCCAATCGTTGATTAAAACTTTTGGTCTATCATCTTTCAATCGTTGCAATAAATTTTTGGCTGCTAATTTTACTTTCTGTTCTTCGTCTTTAGTTAGCTTTTCTTTTTTCAGCATGTCAAACAATTCCAGTTCTTCTTCTGTCAAACCTTCTTTGGCGGCTCTCATTTCTTCCTCTTTCATCTTCTCAACAAAAGCCATCAAATCATCAAAATAGTTTTCGTTGGTGGCGTTGCCTGAATTGTAGCGGTCAATTATTTCTTGTAATTTTTCTGCAAAGCTTCTTCTTGTTGAATTTCTGTCCATCATCAATTGCAACTTGTCGGTTATGAAAGCTCGTAAATCTGCAATCTCAATATTCTTGTGTGGAGCTTGTTTGTATTCTTGTTTTAGCTTGTCAACATCTAGTTTACTCAAATCAATTTGCTTCCATGCTTTGATATAGAATTCTCGTTTTTCTGCTGCCGTTTGCAAATCGGTTGTTCCTTCTTTGGGTTCATAGTTTTCTTCTTGTGCAATAATACTTTCGTCTAACAACTGACTAATTCTGCGTTTTGCATTATCCAAATTTCCTCTATCTGCTCTGCCGTCTATTACTTCTCGTAAATAATGAATTATTGCGACTAATGGAAATTCACTTCTTCTTGCATTTATATCTGGTCGGCAAGCTTCATATAAAGCATCAACAGTATTGTCATAAACTATAAACTGTTTTTTCTGTTCATCGTTTGCAACAATGGTGTCCGCAAAATCATCAAATAAGCCAAGCTTACTAAAGATTAAAGTTGATTTAGCAATTAAGTTTAAATCGACTCCAATGCCTTTGCAATAGGTTTCACATTCAGTAATTGCATCTTTAAGTAAAACAAACAAAGCTTCAATATCTCTTGCAGGAGAATTTTCGTTTTCATTTTCGCCTGTGCCAATAGATCCGCCACCATAAGAGGCAAACGCTTTTTTAAGGTTGCGGAATACATTATAATAATCTACTACAAGCCCGTTTTTCTTTGGTTTGTTATTGATTGTAAAATCTGTTACTCGGTTTGCCCTTGCTATCGTTTGCATCAATGTATGGTCTTTCATTGGCTTGTCTAAATACAAGGTTGAAACTGTTGGAGCATCAAAACCTGTGAGCCACATACTGCAAACAAAAACCAGTTGTAAAGGATCTTTCGGGTCTTTGAATTTATCTTCTAATTCAAATCCGTTTTCATCAGCCGTTTTCATTCGCTTGCGATGAAGCTTAATATCTAAGTTATTCTTTTCAAACTTTTCTTCTTCTCCTGCTTCCTCACTCACAATTACTGCCATGTCTGCCTTTCGCATCCATTCTAATATGCGTTTTAGTTCGGCTTTTTCTTCTAGACCTTTGGATTCATTTATTTGTTTTTGTAACTCTCTTTTTTCTTCTTCCCACAAACGTTTTACCTTATCATACATTTTCACGGCTGTGAATTTGTCAATGGCAATCACCATTCCTTTGCCTAAATAACCTCTTCGGGGGAAATGATAAACAATATCTTTTGCAATGATTTCTAAACGGCTGTCACGTTTAAGAACACTCATTTCTTGTGAAAATTCTTTTTCAAGCTTTTCCTGATTTGCGTCAGACAAATTTTCGTCCATCACAATTTCGGCTAAATCATCATCTATTTCATCATTCTGCAAAAGAACTTGTGGCACTCGTTTATGGTAAAACAAAGGAACGGTTGATTCATCGTCAATGCTCTGTTTGAAATTGTATTCTGAAATGGTTTTACCAAACCAATTTTCAGTTAGTTGTTTACTACCAAGCAATGGAGTGCCTGTAAATGCAATGTATTGAGCATTTGGCAAACCCGTTCGCATATTGTCGGCTAAGTCCTTGTATTGCGTTCTGTGAGCTTCGTCAATAATTACTATAATGTCGTTTCTGTCAGAAAGCAACGGGTATTTTTTGCCTTTATCGAATCTAAATTTTTGAATGAGTGTAAAAATGTATCGGGTATTGGTTTGCAACATTCCTCGTAACTCTTCGCTGTTGGCTGGCTGACATTTGGCGTCTTTGCTAAATGCTCCTGCTCCTAAAAAATTGCGATAAATTTGTCCGTCTAAATCGTCACGGTCTGTAACAATCAAAAAAGTATAGTTGCCAGTAAACTGCCTGAAAATTTTCTTTGTAAAGAAAATCATACTATAACTTTTGCCACTGCCTTGTGTGTGCCAAAACACACCCAACTTGCCTTTGTTTTCTGTATCTGTTCCTTCTTGGTCGTGTTGCAAACGCAAAGCGAAATTCTGAACGGCATTGTTAACGCCTAAGTATTGGTGATTCTTTGCCGAAATCTTAACGGTATCGTTGTAAAAGAAAATGAAGTTTTCTAAGTAATCTAATAAGCGTTTCTTTTCGCACAATCCCAACACAGCATAATCTAAACTCACACCATAATCTTTGATTCGCTGTTTGTCGGGAACTTGTTTTTCGCTTTCAGGTCTCAGCCAATTGAAAAAATATTCATAGCCCGAAGTGAATGTTCCAATCTTGGTTTCAATGCCATTACTCAGTATACACAAGGCATTGTAGCGAAACAATAAAGGAATTTGTTTTTTATATCGTCTTAAATTATCGTCATAAGCATTCCGAATTGGAATGTTTGAATTTTTCAATTCAATAAATACCAAAGGCAAACCATTAATGAATACAATCAAATCAGGTCGTAAACGCAAATCGCCCTTTATCCAAAGTTGAGAAGTAACTAAATAATCATTCTTCGTTTCATCTTTAAAATCAATAACCTTTACACTTACTGGTTCTTGTCTTCCATCGGTATTGTTAATGCTTAGCTGAACACCTTCTTTTATAAAAGTGTAAATTTCTTTGTTCGCCATTAAATCACTTTTGTCAAAACGGGTTTGACAAATTTGATTGAAAGCTTCTTCAATTATTTCAGCAGATAAATGTGGGTTTAGCTCTTGTAATTTCTTTTTAAGAATGGGTTTTAAAACAACATCGTTTTCATTTTCTCTACCAGTACCATCTTGCACAAAGCAATTGATATGTCTGTAACCAAGGTTGTTTACAAACACTTCAATTGTAGCTTTTTCTATTTGGTCTTCTGATATAAAATTTACCATTGCTTATGCAATTACTGATTTTTTTGTTTTAGAAACATCTTTCGCTTGTAATTTTCCGCTTACTAGTCTTGGCAATAATCTGTCTCGTATTTGGCGGAGTTTAATGTTTTGCTGTTGAAGATTTTCTAATTGGTCTTCTATTGGAATAATTATTTTTTCGAACCTCTTTTGTAGTATAACATTTGGAATTAGTAGTTTGAAATTTCCCAAATCTGCTATAGTTATTTGTGATTGAGCTGAACCGCTATCTAAAAATCTTAAATCAATAGCTGAAAGTGTATGGTAAAGAAAATGCTTATGGAGATTAACCTCATTTGGAAATATTGCGATTGCCAAATTTGTCAACCAACAATTTTTTGGAGTCAATTTTACATCGCCTGTTCCTCCAACTCCTCTTGCTACAACAATGAGTGTCTTGTGTTCAAACATCATTTTTTTATAGAAGCCAACAATACCGTAACCGCTAAAAATTGGATACCCTATTTCAGTAATCAAATTTGCTTTTGGCATAGTGCCGTATTTGAAAGAGCAATACTCTTTTAGCTTTACTACTTGCCAACCTTCTGGAATTCCTTTTTTGAATTTAGTTTTCTTGTAATCAGGAAATCTCATCCTTACAAACCATTCTTTGTAAAGTTGTCGGGTTGTTTGTTCTAAAAGTTTTAGGCGTTGGTTATTTGTTTCAATTAAATTATCATATACAGAAAGTATTGAAGCAATTCTTTTTTGTCCATCAAATTCAGGAATGAGGATTTTTAATTTGTGTAAATGATTTTGATTTAGACTTGGAATTCCTGCTCCTGCATTGAAATTTTCAAGGTGCATTGTTTGCAGAAAATAATAAACAAACTTCGGATGATTGCCTTTAAAATCTTTCACATAAAGAGTCGTATTATGTGGCCAATATTTTCCTTCCACATATTGAACCGTGCCCAAACTTCCTGACCTTCCTGTAACAACTCCTGGACCTTCAACTTTAAATTCTTTATGAAACCATTTTATTTCTGTTGATGTAACTACGGGAAACTCTCCCTCAGCTATATTGCTATTAGGCAAATCAAACCCTCTGTTTAATTTGATAAAATCATTGAAATATTTTTCTTGCCAACCTTTCATTTTAATTTTCTAATACAGTTAAATTTTCATCAATCAAGTTTTCCAAATCGTGTGCTCTTTCATTCAGCTTATTTAAATTAGCGTGTCTTTCTTTCATCTCTGAAATAAATTCTTCTTCTGTCATTCCATCATCTTCAATCACAACACCAACATATCTTCCTGCATTGAGTGAATAGTCCTGTTCTTCAATTTCCGCAATTGTTGCAGCTTTACATAAGCCTGTTACATCTTCATATATCCCATTTGGGAAACGTTCGTTCAGCCAATCAATATGTCCTAAGAAATAGTTTTGATGGTCAGTTAATGCTTTTAGTTTTTTTGCTTCATCTTCAACCTGCTTTTCCCATCGCTTTATTTCCTTTTCATCTTTCGGCTTCTCTTTCTTTATTTTTTCAACAACTGTGTTTTGCTGTTGTGCTTGCTTTTCAAAGTCATTTGCTTGCTTTTGGTATTTTGCCAAAAGTTGTTTGAAGCGTTTGGTTTCGCCTCTGTACAATCTTACAATTACAGCAATGTTTTGAATATGCTCTTCGGTAAATTCTCTTAAAGAACGGGTTATTTGCCTGAAAATATTTCTAGCATCAATAAACAGTATTTTATTTTCGTTGGTCTTTTTCGCTTTGTCAAAAAACCAAAGTGTAGCAGGTAAGGTAACCGTATAAAACATATTCTTTGGCAGTGTCAACATACAGTCAATCACTCCGCTTTTAATTAAATTCTGTCTTATTTCGGCTTCACTGTTTCTTGCATCACTTGCACTATTAGCCATTACCAAAGCGGCTCTTCCTGTTGGTTTTAATGAAGTAGCAAATAGATTTATCCATAAATAATTTGCGTTTGGAACGCTGTTTACGGCTGCTTCTTTTTTACTGCTAGGTTTGGTTTTGTTTTTAGGTATTCCGTATTCATTAAAACGCTTGTCGTCTTTTATTCTATCGTAATTTACTTCGTCAACATTAAAAGGAGGGTTTGCCATAACGTAGTCAAACTTCTCATAACTGTCATAAGGATTTTCATAATAAGCATTGGCTTGCATTACTTGTCCACGCAAACCATTTACCGCTAAATTCATTCGGGCAAGTTTCACCGTTTCCGAATCTTTTTCGCTGCCATAAACCATCAAATCTTTGGTGTCATCGTCATGCAATTCCTCTCTGCGTTTGTCCACAAAATCGCTACTCTGCACAAACATACCACCACTGCCGCAGGCAGGGTCGAATATGGTTCCTTTGTATGGTTCAATAATTTCCACCATCAATTTTACAACACTTGTTGGCGTGTAAAATGCTCCACCACCTTGTCCTTCTGCTAAGGCAAACTCACCTAAGAAATATTCATACACTTTACCAAACACATCACCCGTTGCATCTTCGGGAATGTCTTTAAAAGTTTTCAGCAATGTTTTTGGTAAACTTCTGTCGTCTTTGGTATAGAGTTTAAAGTATTCGTCTTTTGGTAAACTGTCTTTCAGTTCGGGCTTGTAATATTCTATTTGTTCCATTGCCTTTTTAATGGCTTTGGCAATATCTTCTTTTTCGGGAAGATTTAAGAGATAATCATATTCCGCTTCTTTTGGCAAATAGAAGCCACATTTCATAATGGCTATTTCATGTTCCTTTTGCTGCAACCGTGATTTCTTTTGTGCTAATAGTTCAGCAGCAATTTCCTTTTTCACTTTATTGTAACGGATAGAAGCAAAGCGAAGGAAAATAAGTCCCAAGATTGGTGTCGAGTATTCACTGGCTTTCAGTCCGCTGTCAACCCGAAGTTTGTCCGCTGCTTGCCATAAGTTGGCTTCTAATTCTTTAAGTTGGTCTGCTGTCATGAAATATATTTGTATTCAGGTCGTAAAGTTAATTTTATATTGTCTAAAATGGTCATAAGTGGGTTGGCAAAAAACGGCTCTTTTGGTTTTGCCTGTGTGTCGCCTTGTGTGGTTGGGGCAAAACCAAAAGAGCCGTTTGTGCGGCTGGCTAAAATTGAATTAAAAAAAATGTGCGGTTGGGAAAATAAAAAATACAGAAGGGTCGGCAATGAGTGTCGGCTTACTCGCTTTCTAGTTGAAATATGGTCTGTATGTTGGTCACCTGTCAAAATGGTTTGTCTTTGTTAATTCGTTTATGTTTTAGTCGTCTGTTTATTGTTGCACTGTCGTCTTTTAGGCTTGCCGATAACGTTTTGTAGCTACAAGAAGTTGGCGATTTTTACCACAAATGTTCATACGAAGCAGAAACGTTTGTTTAACCACAAAACTGTCATACGAAGCACTGAACCGCCAATTTCTTGTAGGTGCGGTTGGCGGTAGTACTTTTCTATCTTCTTAGATTTCTATTTAATTCCTCCACTAGTTCATATACTTTTGTGTTTGGATTTTGTTGATGAAATAGCAGATTCTCTTGATCCTTAAATAATGACTTTCCTCTTTCTATTGCTTTCAATTGTGAAGAACTTTTATCATTGATTAAGATATCATAGGTTTTTAAACAAAAATCATATTTTTTACCATCCTTTACATAATTTATATCGAATCTTTTACCTAATTCAGTATAATAAAATGTCCTTAAATTTTGAACGTCTGTATAATTATAATGTAAATAGAACCATAATTCGAAAGCATCATTTGAATAGGCTACTTTATAACCGAGTAATAAAGCCTTAGAAATTGAATTGTCAAAATCTGCAAATTCATTTGCACCTCTCTTAACATCCATATCAAAAACGCACCAAACCTCATTGTATTCTTCTTTAGCATTTGTAACAATTTCTTTTGTCGATTCTACTAATTTAAGTTTAGCTTGACCTTTAAGATCAATTGCTTTAATTTTTACTCCTAGAACAGGAAAAGATTTAAAATATAGTTTTTCAGTTTGTCCCTCACAAACAATGAGAATTGTTTTATTGATTGGGATAGTTTCAATTTTATAACTGCTTGGCTGAACTTTTTTGTTCCAAGCTTTATCTTTATCCGTAGCCTTAATAGCTTTTGTGCTTTTTGGCATTATTCAAAAGTTATTAAGTTAGTAAAATCACCAAGAAACGGTATAGCTCCATATTTACCTTGAATATAATCTTTCTCGAAGGAAGCATCATTTCTAACTCCTTTTATTTCAACTAAAGTGTAAAGATGACTTGCTCCATATTTATCTTTTTCAACAAAATCAATTTGGTCACGTCTTAATAAGTCTGATGACAATAGATTGGTGTCGTGTGTTGTGAAAACAAGTTGAGCTTTTTTATTTTCTAGTGAATTATAAAGTTCAACAATTTTTTTAGTCAACAAAGGGTGAAACCTTGAGTCAAACTCATCAATAAACAACGGCGTACCGTCCTTTATAGACTTATAAATAAAAGGACTTAATTCAAACATTTTTTTTGTTCCTTCAGATTCTTGCATACCGAAAGAAAAATCGCTTTTACCTTCAGGCTTTAAGTCGGTATTATATTTTGTTCTACTCGACACAATTATTTTTCCTTTTTTTAAGTCCTCCTTTACTTCATCTTCTAAATTATCTGGTAAGTTTTCGTTTGTAATTTCAACCGTGTCCAAATCATTAATAGCTATATCTGCTTTTTTAAGAAAATTCAAAATGAATTTCTTTTTAACAGAGTCGCTTAATGAATCTCCTGCAATTCCATACATTCCACGATGCCCTAATCCACTAATTATCGAAATAGATGAAATTGTTTTAACAATCTGTTTTGAAAGTTTACCAAATCCTGTTGAGGATAGGTGTGTTAGAAACATTGATGTTTCTGTGAAAATTGGGTCTTTTGAATTTTCAAATAGTTTTTGATACATTACGCCTTCCTCAAAATGAGTTTGATTAATCTCTACAATTAATTTACCCTCTCTAATGAATAAAGGTTGTTCTCTTTTGTTGGGTGTAGAAAATAACCATTCACTTTTTATTGACTTATCGTTTGCTTCAAATCCATATCTATATCTGGTTTTACCAATTCTAAATATTAATTGAAAAAAGGTGGGTTTATCTTCTGTTTCAGTAGATAACTGAAAAGAATCAATTAAACCTAATGCTTTTTCCTCTTTTACAGAATCTTTGATAATTCTAATAAAGGTTACTAATGCCTTAATCACATTGCTTTTTCCACTGGCGTTTGCCCCATATATAGCTTTAGCTTTTAAAAGGCTTAGGTCATTGTTTATTGGAAAAACATTGATATGGTCAAGTTCAGTATTTTTTGATTTAATCTTAGCGGCAGTCATATTCAAAGTCTGAATATCTTTGAAAGACCAAAAATTCCCGAAACTAAATTCTTCTATCATTTCTTAAAGGTAAATTTGTGAATTATTTGCAATAATACAAATAGCATTTAAATTATGTTGGGTTTTTGAGAATTATTTTTTGGTGTCGGGTTTTGTAGTATTACCGCCAACATCTTTATATCCGCATGTTGTAGCGTATATTTCCTTATATCAATCCCTCCTTCATGATATCCATTTTATCCATAGGACTAACAATCTCTATTAATCGGCATCGGAATAAGGGTGTATATTTTATTGGATTTCAAACAATTATGTCACCGATCTGCCTGAAATTGACTGAGGTACACTCCTGGATTCGAGCTAAAATAAAGAATAAATCGTTAATTTTTAATGAATTTCTTATTGATGGAGAGAGTGATGGTAACTGGCAGGTATATTGGAGTATAAATCGTTTGTAACTGAATATAGCCGGGTAAATTCGTTTACAAACGGGTTACCAACGATTATTCCGGGTAAATAGGTCAATATGCAGGAATGATGGTTCAACCCAAACGAGAATAGTGGGTCAACATAGCCAGTAATATACAGTATAAACACTTGGTATTTCCGGTCAGGATCCCAGTCTTTATTATCAGGTTTCCCAATCATAGATCGTTCCAGGATTGGCATTCTCCAAAATCACTTTATCCGGTTTTAATATTCACTATATTTAAAGTATATTGTAAAGATATGGTCTGACCATAGTAGGATTATTTAAAGTTAAAACATACGACATGATGAAAAACAATACCTCCATCCATTCCAACCGGAGAAATTTTATTAAAACCACCGGAGCCATCGTCGTGGGGGGTTCTTTGGGTTTTCCTGAATATGCAAAAGGCCTGAATCGACAAGGACCGGTTTTAAAAGTCGGATTAATCGGTTGTGGAGGAAGGGGCACCGGGGCCGCAGCCCAGGCCCTGGCCGCCGATCCGGACGTAATCCTTACCGCTATGGGAGACGCCTTTCAGGATCGCCTGGATGAATCCTATAAAGCCCTGGTTGAAATCGATCCCAATAAAATAAAAGTCGACAAGGCCAATAAATTTGTTGGCTTTGATGCGTATAAAAAAGTGATTGAATCCGGTGTGGATGTGGTTATCCTGACCACACCACCATATTTCCGGCCGGATCATTTAACGGCTGCACTCGATGCCGGTAAACATGTATTTTGCGAAAAACCGGTAGCAGTCGATGTTCCCGGGATCCGCAAGGTGATTGAAGCAGCCAAAAAAGCCGCCGATAAAAAACTATCCCTTGTTTCGGGTTTTACCTTCCGTTATGATTTACCCAAAAGGGCTTTTTTTGAGCGCATATTAAATGGGGAAATCGGGGAAATTAAATCCGTCTCTTCAACGCGTAATGGAGGTGATCTGTGGTATAAACCCAGGCAGGCATCCTGGACCGATATGGAATACCTGATGCGCAATTGGTATTATCAAAACTGGTTATCCGGGGACTATCTGGTCGAGATGATTGTGCACAGCCTGGATATGATGTCCTGGGCTATGGGGGACAAAATGCCTATACGAGCCACCGGTACCGGAGGCCGTCAGGTACGGGTAGATAAAATGTATGGAAACATTTATGATCATTTTGCTATAGAGTATGAATATGAAAATGAAGTACGGGGCTTTAGTTTTAGCCGGCAGCAGGCAGGATGTTCATCCAGAAATTCAGTAGAGATAGCCGGTACCCTGGGCAATGGTATGGTCACCAGTAGCGGGATTCCAAAGATCACTGGGAAAAATGCCTGGTCTTATCAGGGAGAACAAAACGATCCATATCAAACACAACACAATGAACTTTTTGCCTCCATCCGCAATGGGAAACCTATGAATGACGGTCTCCTCATGGCGAATAGCACGATGATTGCCATTTTGGGGAGAATGGTAGCGTATAGTGGACAAACCCTTGACTGGGATCAGGCTATGACTTCCAATAAAGTGTTGGGTCCTCCAATGGATCAACTTCATTGGGATTCCAAATATACCAGCCCTGATGTAGCAATCCCGGGAATCACTAAAGTATTTGGCTGATATAAAAAATCAGATGATTAATTCAATCAAAAGAATTGTCCGGTTATGTGCATTGATAGGTTTGTGCAGCAACGTTCATATTATGGCACAAACATCACCCTTATTGTTTGGTCGAGAATTTTATGACCTTGGCTCTTCAACCAAAACAAAAGCCAAAGGCACCCCTATACAATGGGTTAATGTCAATACCGCTTCCGATACCTGGTCTGTGCATAAGAATGAGCTGGTGTGCACGGGCAATCCCATAGGGGTCATGCGAAGTTTAAAACAATATGAAAATTTTATCCTTCATGTAGAATGGAAACATTTGGAGCCAGGAGGTAATTCAGGAGTATTTGTCTGGAGCGATGCTGTTCCCGGTGAGCAAAATCGTCTTCCCAACGGTGTGGAAGTCCAGATGCTTGATCTGGATTGGGTCAAACTACACACAAAAGACGGTGTAGAGCCCCCAATAGCCTATGTTCATGGCGAACTTTTCGGAGTAGGTGGGGTGGAAACTAAACCGGATAACCCCAGGGGAACACGAAGCAAATCATTGGAAAACCGGTGCAAAGGCCGTGGTGAATGGAATACTTACGACGTGGTCTGTGTGGACGGTGTCGTAAAACTTTCTGTAAATGGAAAATTTGTCAATGGCCTTGCCCGGGCTACTCAAAAGAAAGGATATCTCTGTATGGAATCTGAAGGAGCGTCTATCCGGTTTCGAAACTTTACCTTAATGGAGTTGCCACCAGGTATAACTTCACCCACCGAGGTCGCTCCGGTAATCAAATAGTATAAAGGAATTTAGTCCGGCCTGTCCATTTCAAATAAATTGTCTTCAGTTATCCGGATATACTGCTTGCCCCCTAGCCGCCCAATCGCCCCTAGTTTGAGGGCGTCAATCTTGTTCTTGTCAGTTAATATATCCCGATCGACATGAATTTTGAGGATTTCACAGATCATCAGGCTGCCGGCCCCACCCCCCTCGCCGAGCTCAACGATTTGATTGACTTTGCACTCAAAAGCGAGTTTACATTCTTTGACCCGCGGTGGTTTGACCAGATCGCTGGGTATCTCCGTCAAACCGGCTTCAATAAATTCATTTACTTCACTCGGAAAAGGAGCACTGGTGATATTCATTTTTTCTGCCAGTTCAAAATGGACTAAATGGATTACACATTCGGATACCTCTTTAATATTTTCATAGGTATCTTTTTGTTTTCCATCCCTCACTTGACGCACCGGGGCAAAAATCAGAATGGGGGGCCTGGTGCTTACCACATTAAAATAACTGAAGGGGCTTAAATTGACTCCTCCCTGGAGATTGATAGTGCTTACAAATGCTATTGGCCTGGGGATTATGGCTGAGGTAAAAAAACCGTACAATGTTCGGTTGTCTAAGTCAGAGGGCAGAAAAGAATGTATCGACATGGTATAAGTTAAGTAAACTGATTGATTCGCGGATTAATAGTTAGTACTCAATTCATCTTCCGGCCAACTCAATATCCAGGGCACCCACATTCATGTTTTTTTCATGGGGTACGAGATGTATTGCCTGTTCAATGAGATATTCTATTTGTGGGATTGCTTCAAACAATTCCTTATAAGAGTTGATCACATAATAACGGTCCTGAAAATCGTTTTTATAATAGTGTTTCTCCAGTATTTCTTTGACATCAAAAGGCCGGCGGTTGGCTTCCTGGCCTAAGCAATAAATACTTTCTCCGCTGGATGAAAGTATGCCTGCGCCATAAATCTTTAGCCCGTCAGGTTCCCGGATCAGTCCAAATTCAACAGTAAACCAATAAATGCGGCCTACCAATTCAATAGCCAGGGCATCATCGATATACTTAAGTGCAATCCTCGAGAGGGCTTGTAAATAATCTACAAAAAACGGTTCCGTAAGTAAAGGCATATGAGCAAAACAATCGTGAAACATATCCGGCTCTTCCAGGTAATCCAGTGATTTTAGTGGCCTCAACCAGGTCGATGATGGAAATCGTTTTAAAGATAACAATTCAAAAAAGTCTTTGTCGGGGATCAGCCCGGGAACGACTTCAATGCTCCAGCCTGTAGTCGACGCCAATACGGCATTGACATGTTCGAAATTAGCTATGCAGTCAGCTTCAAACTGCATCAATTGCATGCCTTTAATAAAATCAACAGCTGCCCGCTCTGCCAGGATTTCCTGTTGTTTTTGAAACAACAGTTTCCAGACCAAAAAGTCTTCAGCAGTGTATTGATCGTATTCCTGTTTTAAATGGTACTTCATTCTTAATCCGATTTATTTTTAAGGTAAAAAGGGTTTGGTATTATTTTATTTTTAAGTTCACCAAAACCTATGCGTATATCATCCCGGGCACAGCTGCCCTGAATCATGACCTGGTCACCATCTTCTAAATAGGTACGGCCGGAATGATCAATGTTTAAAGGTTTTTTTCCATTATAGCTTATTTCAAGCAGGCTACCCCAACTGCCGGGGTCATTCCCACTTATGGTACCGGTCCCCAGTAAATCTCCAACCTGTAAATTGCAGCCATTGACCGTATGATGGGCTATTTGTTGTGACAGGGTCCAATAAAGATTGGAAGCATTTGTTTTAACCAGCTTTACAGGTGGCTGGTCCTTATATTCCAGGTAAACTTGTAAACCGATATCAAAAACAGAGGGTGTAGGGTCGCTTAAATAATTTAATACTACGGGGTTTTGCTCCCGAGCCTTAACACGATAAGTATTTAATGCTTCCATGGGTACAATCCACGGAGAAATGGAGGTGGCAAAGTTTTTACCCAGAAATGGTCCAAGCGGTTGGTATTCCCATCGTTGAATATCCCTTGCAGACCAATCGTTTAATAATACTGCACCAAACACATAATCTTCTGCTTCGGATACCGGTATTGGTTTACCTAATGGGTTTTCGCGGCCGATAATAAAACCCAGCTCTAGTTCAAAATCAAGTTCCTGGGTAGGTCCAAACACCGGTTGGCCATCAGATAAATATTGTCCCCAGGGACGATAAACCGGTGAGTCGGAAAGGATAATAGATGACGTCCGGCCATGATAAGCTACCGGAAGATTTTTCCAATTTGGCAATAAGGGATCCCCCTGCGGACGGAATAATTTTCCGGCGTTTACCGCATGGGCTTCACTTGAATAAAAATCGGTGTAATTATTAATCTTTACCGGGAGGTGAAGGGTAGACAGGGCCTGCTGATCAAAAAGTTCAGCATGATGGGATTGAATAAAGGTCGATTTTCCGGAGATTATTTCTTTCAGTTTATCTCGGATATCCAGCCAATATGGTTTTCCCATTGCAATAAACTCATTCAGGACGTTACAGTGAAAAGGGTTTTTTTCTTTCGCTGGAAAAATTTTAGAAAATATACCCAGTTCATACAGCATGGCCATATCGAGGATACCGGATCCAAAGGCCACCCCTGCTCGTTTTGATTTGTGCGCGGTCGAGTATATCCCATAGGGAAGGTTATGAATAGAAAAATCAGTTTCCTGATCCAGGTGAAGGTTTCGTTGAACAGAGGGATCAACTGACATCTTCTAAATTTTGTTCTATTTTTCTGGTGATGCGGTTCAGGTGGTTCATATCCTGATTGTCAAGACCTTTCCAACCGATCAGTCTAAATGAAATAACTTCGGGTAAGATCTTTTTGACCATGTTTCTTCCAGAACTGCTCAGTGAAATTTCAAATCTGCGGCGGTCAGCTTTTGAAGTCTTGCGCACTACCATGTCTTTTTGGATCAGCAGTTCCAATATACGTGTCACGGTAGGCGCGTCTTTATATACTTTTTCGCACAGGGCAACCTGGTTCTGGGTCCCCTGTATATATAATTCATACAGAATGACCCACTGATCAACGGTAATATCCAGTCCCTGGTATAAAAACCTTTTCTGTAGGTATTGTTTTATCTTTTTTCCCGTCTTTTCCAGAACGAATCCGTAATTAAATTCCATATTCGATTTAAAGTTTCAGTTTTTGAGGTGCCCTATAGTGTGCCCCGTAATTCTTGTTCCCTTTCAATGGCTTCAAACAAGGCTTTAAAATTGCCTTTGCCAAATGACCTGGCTCCTTTTCGTTGGATGATTTCGAAGAAAAGAGTGGGGCGTGGTTGAATGGGTTTGGAAAATATTTGCAGTAAATAGCCATCTTCATCACGGTCCACCAGGATGCCGAGCTGCGATAACATTTCGATATTCTCATCGATCTTCCCTACCCGTTGCTGCAGGGTATGATAATAGGTAGTCGGTATGGATAAAAATTCAATTCCGTTGCTTTTTAAAAACTGTACCGTTTGAATAATATCATCCGTTGCCATGGCAATATGCTGAACACCGGGTCCTTCATAATACTGCAGGTATTCTTCTATTTGGGATTTTTTCTTCCCTTCAGCAGGTTCATTTATTGGAAATTTTATCCTGCCGTTTCCATTGCTCATGACTTTACTCATCAGGGCGGTATAATCGGTAGAGATATCTTTATCATCGAAGGAAACCAACTGGCTGAATCCCATAACCTCTTTATAAAAATCCACCCAATGATTCATTTCATTCCAACCCACATTGGCTACCATATGATCAATGTATAACAATCCCACCGGAGTGGATTGAAGGGTAGGTTGCCAAGGGACATATCCCGGTAAAAATGCGCCGGAATAGTTTTGACGCTGAACAAAAATATGCGCAGTGTCTCCATACAGGGAAATTCCGGATAAAACTACTTCACCATCTTCGTCATGGAGATGTTGTGGTGGCAGGTAAGGACGGGCCCCTCTTTGAACGGTGGCACTAAAGCTCTGTGCTGCATCATTTACACCGAGTGCTATGTGTTTAACTCCATCACCGTGCAGATCGATAAATCGACCAATGGGGGTCCCGCTTTTTAACGGGGAAGTAAGGACAATCACAATTTTCCCTTGTGAAACCACGTAACTTTCCACTTCTTTGGAGCCCGTGGATAAACCTCTATAGGCCAGGGGTTCGAATCCCAGAATTTTTATATAAAACAAGGCCGCTTGTTTGGAATTGCCGGTATAGAGTTCAATATGATCGGTACCGAGAAGGGGTAAAAAGTCCTGGGAATTTTTACTTGTTATCGGATTCAGGATGGTATCATTCATAGGATTAGGTTTTTAGAAATGAATTAAAATATGGTTCACCTTTCTTTTAAAAATCTTCCTTTCAGGTCAACCAGGAGTTGTAATATATCCCATCATCAATATCCATTGCCGCCTGGGTCAATTGGAGAGGATGAAAAGTATCGACCATGACGGCCAGTTCCCTGGTTTCTTTGGCGCCAATACTTTTTTCCATGGCACCGGGGGCCGGTCCGTGCGGAATACCACCCGGGTGGAGGGTAAACTGTCCTTCCTTGATGTCGGTGCGGCTCATAAAATCACCTTCCACATAATAAATTAATTCTTCGGAATCAATATTACTGTGGTTATAGGGGGCCGGTACGGCCTGGGGATGGTAATCAAACAGACGAGGGACAAAAGAACAGATCACGAATCCTTTGGATTGAAAGGTTTGATGCACTGGAGGGGGTTGATGCACTCTGCCGGTGATGGGTTCAAAATCATAGATCGAAAAAATATAAGGATATAAATAACCATCCCACCCCACGACATCAAAGGGGTGGTATTGATAGATTAAAGAATGCAGTTGATGTTCCTTCTTTATGTTGATTAAAAATTCACCTTTTTGGTCACGGGGTTCACTGTATTCCGGAATTCTAATATCCCTTTCGCAAAATGGGGCATGTTCGAGCAATTGCCCGAATTCATTGGTATACCGTTTAGGAAATTCAACCGGGCTGGAGGACTCCGTAATCAATAATTTATTTTCGGGTTGATCAAAATGATATTGATATATGGTTCCCCGGGGTATAACTATATAATCCCCTTTTTTAAAAGTCAGTTTTCCGAATAAGGAATACAGTATACCGCTCCCGATATGAATAAAATGGACCTCATCGGCATCGGCATTTTTGAAAAAATACTCCGTCATCGACAGCCTGGGTAAAGCAAGGCTGATTTGGGTATTCCCATTGATCAGCAGGGTGGTCCGGGAATCCAAAAAATCATCCTTGGGTTTTACGTTGAATCCATTTAATTTTCTAGGGGTGATGTTTTTGGATACGGCAATTTCGGGATAAATGCTGCGAGACTCCAGGATACGGCTGATTTGGGTAGGCCGCTGAATATGGTATAATAAGGAGGACTTGCCGTGAAACCCTTCTGTTCCGAATAATTGTTCATAATAATAGTTACCTGCTGTGGAAGTAAATACCGTGTGTCTTTTATGGGGCAGAGTTCCTAGTGAATGATAATATGGCATGGTCAGGAGGTGATTGAAATAGGATTATAGTTGCTATGCTAATAATTAGTACAACAACTAATTTATGGATATTCCTGACCGTTGTCAAGTTTTAGAGGGGCATTAACAATTAAATTTTAATACCCTGTATTTTTCCTTAAGAAAATGATCCCGTTTGTGATTTGGTGATATTTAATTTTGTTGGTTTCAGCTACGTTGACTTACGCTGTGAGCTGGGAAGAGAGCAAGGAGGCGCTGCTGGTATCCAAATACATGAAGCATCCGGAATGTTGTTGCAATATGCTGGCCGGATGGAGATTGTCGACCGGTAATTCCAAACAATTTTTTACAGCTATTGCTTTTCGCTGGTCTGGTACGGAACAAATAATATTTTTTGATTTTAATATTTGTTTTATAGACATGCTGATGGCCTGACGGGGCACCTCATTCATAGAGCCAAACCAGCCTTCTCCATATTGTTGATTTCGGCATTGCTCGTCCAACTCTACAACGATATAGGGTTGTTCGGTAACAAAATCGGCGGGAGGATCATTAAAGGCGAGATGCCCGTTTTCTCCTATACCGACCAGGGCAACATCAACAGGAAGTTGGGCAATGATATTACCAAGCCGGATACATTCTGTCGCGGGATCGGCCTCACCATCGATTAAATGGACTTGTTTTAAAGCGCCGACTTTTGAGAGAAATCTTTCCTGCAAATATTTTCTGAAACTTCCTGCATGGGTCACTGGCAAACCAATATATTCGTCCAGGTGGAACATCACAACCTTGCTCCAATCGATACCCCCTTCATGAATAAGTTGATTTAGGGTATCGAATTGACTGGTACCGGTGGCTAAGATAATGTTTGACTGACCATTGGCCGCAATGGCTTTTTTAATGAAGGTAGCCGCGGTATCTCCGGCGACCTGGCCTAATTCCTGTGGATTGTTGGTTATGTGAATTTTCATTTGGCAGACCTTAAGTGTTGTGGGAAAGATAAGGCTATCATATGACGTCAGTTTCCATTATGGGTTAGTTGTTATAAAATTTCTCCTTGGATTTATTTCTAACCTCAGCTGGCTCAATATTATCCAGGATAATGGAGACCAATTTGTCTATCTTTTCAATTTGAGGGGTCAAATGGTTTTTTCTATAGTAATGATAACAAATTTTAAAAGATGTGAAATAATTCAGGTTTAATTGATTTACAATGTTTGCGCTGATGTCAGGATAAAAGTTAGCAAAAATATAGTCCAATAAAAATTTATTTTCAACCAATTCTAAATTGAGGAAAGTGTTTTCAACCTTGGCTGTTGAATATTTAAAAGCTAAACCCACAGGATGTAAGTGGTTATTAAGGCCTTCATATCTTTCAGGTGCCATTGACATGGCAATATAAAGGGGATTCTCAATTTTATAATAATTTACAAAATGATGAACAACTTTTTCCCAGTTTTCGGAATACTTATTCAGGTCAATGTTGCCAAGGTCAAGGGGCCGGATTTTTAGTTTCTCAAAGATTACTTTTCGATAGTTTTCGTCCAACAAAAAGTCAATATTAATGACGGTAACATCTTCTCTTAAACTCTTTGCATCCTGTAACATCCAAAGCGGGTACGTATCATTGTCATGTTCACTTAGAATAACACTATTTGGTTCTAAGGACATTAAAACATTATAGGCATAATTCAGTAAACCCATGGAAATTTCATTTTGTTTGAACCACCGTTGATTTACGTCTTTTCTTAGATTGTCGTCAAAAATCGAAGTAGCATAAGTTGCCATGGTAGCATGAATACCCTCAAAATCAGGATTGAGTTGGTAAGCTTTCATTAAAAGGTCTCCATTACTTGATACCCCTCCAGTTGATCCGGCAACAAAATAATACGTAAAGGTTTCAGGAATATAGACCTTCATAGAATCCGCTATTTCCTGACCAAATTTTAATGCCGGTGATTCTTTAACAAAATCATCTTTCCAATCCGCTGTACCGTGTGCATTTCTGCATGCCCTGTAATAATTGAACCAGTTGTATTCAGAAGTATAGTCTTTTTTTATTTCAGTATACCAAAGCTCGGCTTGCCGGACATAATAAGAAAGTGATTTTTTCTCTCGTGCAAAAGAGATTTGTTTCTCTGGTTTCTGAAAGTTTTCAATACTTTCTTGTGAAAAACAAACCTTGGTAAATAACAACGACCAAGAACAAATTATTAACCTGGAATAAAGGCTCATCTCGATTTAATTGGGTAAAACGTATACTATCATAATTTACACAATATTGCATAAAATTCATCAATTCAATTATAGTTTAAACTTTAACATACTATTCAAAACAAATAATTATTTATGCAAATGACTAAACATTTCCTCATAATGTGCTGATGGTTGGAATATCCCGCCACTTTCTTTATAAAACGATTGATCGGTGAGGTAGACGCCATCCCGGGTCTGGGTCCAACTGGCCCCGGCTTTTGGGTGGTAGCTCATCATTTTATCCCAGTTTTTATAATATTGATGTCCGTTTGTTTCCTGCAATCCAATACTTATATTGGGAAAAGGAGCCAGGCGGGCAGCCACATTTTTATTCCAATCCGCCAGAATAGGGTTGACGGTTAAGTCCGCACAAAAACAAGGGATGTTTTTATCGTAAGCAAGCTGGACAACCCGCATAGTCATGCTTAGGGTCTTTGCAATGGCTTTTACAGCAATCGCAGAATAACCCTGCTCAATCCGTGCAGCAGCATCCTCTGTGGTATGGGCACTTTCATCCGCAGCAATGGTCACGCCCATATCTCCTACAAACATCTCGTTCCTTTCACCAAAAGGTTCTTCGACCACCGCAATCTGATCAAAAGCCCCAATTTTTTTGGCGTGATCCAGGAAACGCAATAAAGTAACTTTCTCATCATACCGTTCATTGGCATCGAAATAATACGGGATCTTCCCTGTTTTAGTATAGGGTGTCTCGTAGTGACCAATAGCTTTGTGCACAGCCGTAAGAAAAGCGATATCCTTTTCCAACATTTCCTGCTGGGAGCCGGCTGACCCGGTCTTTAGTTTCATAATAAAATATCCCTGATCCGCAGCCGCCTTGATTTTTTCAACATCCGCACCCACACTAAAGGAAGGCATGCTGGCCACTTTTTCATGGCGATAGCCTAAACCCGGTTTATAAGTATTCGGAACCAGGTCATCAAATTGATTAATCCGGTTTTCAGCAGCATATAACAACCAGGCGGCATTATCGATACATACCAGGGCATTTAAGGCAAATGTTTTTCTTAAATCCGGATTACCGGTTATTTTCTGTCCGTAAGCATAGACTTCCGGCAGCAGCTCATCGAGTAAGGACTGCGGATGGGTAAAGGTATTCCCCTTCATGATTTGTAAAGCCCTCTCGCTCATGGCATACATCAGGGCATTGCCTCCTGCAGGGGAGTGGGCTGCAAAAACTTTTGAATCGGACCAAAGGATTCCCTGGCCTCCAAGACCTATTTTGTGGATACCGGATTCGGACTCCAGATAAGCCGCTGTCTGCCATCCCTCCGTGATAGCACTTCCTTTAAAGCGATACGGAATCAGTGGTTCACGTTCAAAATTAGAATCTACATTTTTGATCCGGATCATGGGTGATGGTTTCATGAAATTGCTTAAATGTTTAGTGCTTAACGAGCTTCCAACTAAGCCAGAGGCCATCCATGTCCCGGTGCGACCGACAAATTCCCTGCGGTTGATCTTTTCGTTTCCATATTGCAGATGGTCCATATTGGGGTTTTAGAAAGTTTACTCAGGAATATTATTTAAAGTGTACCAGGCTTCGGAAGACCATAGGGACTGCCCACTGACGCTTTGAAGATTCTCCGGTAAACGAAAATAAACCACATGTTCTTTTTTTAATTCCGGGATTTCCAAATATACCCGGGATCTGTCTTTTGAAATATTGATCCGTGTAACTTTCAATTTTTCCAAATCCATTTTGGGTCCGCCATAATTTGCCGTTGGAAGATAGCACCATTGATGTACTAAAAATTCAGATACCCTGATTTCTCTTCCCTTTTCAAGCGGTTCTGTAAATTCTATTTCAAAACCTTTTGCTTTTGCGCGGACAGCCAGCATTTCAAATGTCAGGTTCCCATTGTATTTCATTCGTTGGAGACCGTATTGTTTTTCTTTCCAGCTCCATCCACCCACCATCCCGACTCCTCCAATATAAAGTGCGCCATCCGGGCCCCAGCGAAGACGATTCACCCCTGCTTCCAATCCCTGGGTGAATCGAAATACTGCACCCTGATACGCACCATTTATTTTTTCCAGAAAGTCCCTTTTTATGCCTCCATGCGTCACATCACCATGCAGCATTTGACCTTTATATGGGCCGTCCTGCATCAAAACCGGCTCAGATGGTGAGTTGCCTATTTCATCTTCCGGGAGCCAAATGGCTGGCAGTGCAATGGGTGTTGTTTCCGGCAGTGAATCCGGAAGTCCCCAACGCATGCCATGATACTCTCCCTTTTTAACATGAATTAATTTATTACCGGGAACCCATTCTCCCTGGTTGTCGGTCACAAATATTTCGTTATCGATACCAAGGCCAATGCCGTTGGGTGTTCGCAGGCCATAATTAATAGATTCATAACTGCCATCCCGGCTGATCCTGATGGTCCTGCCACGGTCCGGCTGTTGTTTCTCATGGGACATGAGCCGCATAGCTAAAGAAAGCGTTGCGTAAAAATGTCCATCTTTAAAAATCAGTCCAAAAGCAAATTCATGAAAATCACCGGTAACTCCCCACCGATTACACACTGCCTCATATACATCAATAAGGTCATCGCCATCCTGATCGATCAATCTGGTTAACTCTTGCTTCTGTAATACAAATATTTCCCCATTAACAACTTCAATACCCAGAGGCTCTGCCAGTCCAGAGGCGATACGCTTCACTTTGATCTTGTTGGTATCACCAGTTTCGACACCATCCAGCAGGTAAACGGCGCCTATGGCATCCCAGGTAGTTACCAGTAAACGTCCATCCGGAAGAAAAGCCAGGCCACCTACACGTGGTTTAAAATCCTTTTTATGAATGGTGCTTACTTCATAGCTTGGATGGACACCTTCAAGCGGAGCCCCAAAACCAGGTTTGGTGGTTTTAATCGCCTGGGCTTTTTTATTTTCAATGACATTAATTACTTTTTTATTCTGCGCCGGTTTTAATGAAAGGATATAATCCAGCATGATCTTTATTTCATTTTCAGTAAGTTTTGGATGAGGATTCATCACGGTACTTTCCCAAACGCCCACACTACCTTCTTTGATCTTACGGATAAGATATTGAATAACCTTTTTTTCATTTGGATAACGTTGTGCAATTTGTTGGAAAGAAGGCCCCACTGTTTTTCTATCCGCCTCATGGCAAGTCATGCAGTCACTTTTTTCTATCCAATATCTACCCCTGTGATCATATTCAGCTTCCGGCTTGGGGGGAATTTGTTCGGGCAGTGAATTAAAATAGGAGGCTACACGTGTTTTTTTATTTGAATTCAATGTAAAGGTGTTGTCTGCAGATTGTACTGAAATTTTTACACCATCCGGAACGTGAGAGGTTTTGAATAATCTTTCCAATCCGGGCTTCCCGGTTTTACTTCGTATAAACTCCGGTTGCTCTTCTATATAAATGGTATCTCCAGAGGAAAGGAACAATTCATACCTCAGGGTAATCTGGTTTTGATGAAAAGCATAACCCTTACTTACCATATGATGATTTTTTTTTTCACCGTCCTCTTCCACAATCCAATTAGAACGATGAAGGCTATCGGAAAAGTAGGATTTCCCCCAGGTCGAGGGTTGTACATTCTTTTTGTCTGTATAAGCAGCACCTTCAAGTGTTACGCCTCCCTTCCAAGCTTTAAGCAGCGTACAACGAGCAAGATCATAGGCTACGTAACAAGCGGAATCCAGCGCCAGGGTGAGCATCCTGGGATGCTTGTCTAAAACGGAGCGGAAAGCCCAGGGATCCATAGGTCTCTCCGGTCTGTAAGGATCAAAATTATCGCAGGCAAAGAAATATAAAATTGCAAAAGCAATCAAAACCAGCTCCTGAACTTTACAGCTGGAAAAGTTTAAAATCAATCCGACACTTTTTGTAAAACCTTTTTTCATTGAATTAAAAAAACTTTCTTAGTTCCGGTCACGGCCAATTGAGCTGTTTGTGAAGAAATTTAAAGGTCCCGTCATTTCGCATGGAATGTCCTCCATTAAAAAATTCAATGGTTGTATTATCTTCAAGGTTAAACCTGTCATATAGATACCTGACCTTTCCATATTCATAGGCGACCCACTCATCCGGTTGGACCAGGTCATCGTGACCGCGCTCCACCATAAAAGGTTTTGGGAAGATGAGATAGGCCATCTCTGCATAACTGAATGAGTTTCCCATGTTAAAATAAGGCATCTCCCATTCCAGCGTATTCATAAAACTACCCTTGTGGTGCGTATCCATTACTTTTCGTGTCCAGTCTCCGAAATCACCTGAACATATGGAGAGGCAGTATCCTTCCAACAGCGCGGGCACCCGCATGGCAGTCTCGCCTCCGTAGCTAAGACCATAAAAAGCAATTTTGTTTTTATCCACAAATGCGAGCGACCCCAGCCATTGAAGGGTTTGATCGTGCTGGGAGACAATAAATGAAAATAATGTTTTTTTAATCGTGTTAGCCTTTCGGTGCAGCCACCGGTATCGGTCTTCTCCCCGATAAGGATTTTGGGGTGCATAAACAATGAATCCCTCATCGGCGAGTTTAGCCGCTACATTATTGTAAGCCGTGTAGTTTCCTTCGACCAGCTCATGCGGTATGCTGTTTCTCCCATGCTGGCAAACTACAACAGGTCGCTTTTCGCCGGGCTGAATATCTTTTGGTATAAGAAGGATTCCTGAAGCAAAAAGGTTGGCATACACGTCCAGCACTACTTCATATCCGGTCCAACGTTCGGTATCATAAACCTGGCGTGTATGTGGATCTGGAGGTGATAAAGCATCATCAAATTTTCCTAAAATTTCTTCTCCAAAATACTTTCGATACTCCTTTGCCTGTTCAATAAACCGATCCGGTGTATAATAAGGATGATAAGAACTGGTACTCCAATTTCTTTTCTCAAATTCCGGCATCACTTTATAAAGGAAAAAACGGTTTCTCTCCTGATCTGAATCACGGAGTATCCACTGAACATGATCCTCGATTTCTTTGACCTGACAGATTTGTCGTTCTTCCGGATCAAATTCGCTTCGTTTATCCACAGGAATGTCGTTTGAAATGGCTAAGGATGAAGTATACCCAAGAGACGATGTAAATTTCACTAATGCTTCAGCCGATCCAAAACGGACTGTTGTGTTTTTCGGACCGCTAATGAGACTCCTGGGTTGAAACCCCGGCCTTGTCAATTCATCAATGCGGTTATACTCCGCTTTTACTGATACAAATGGTGGGGTCTGCAATCTGCCTTTGTATCCTGTATAGGTTAATCCTCCCACCTGTAGAGTGGTTTCACCGGATTTTTCGATTTGTTCGGTTATTTCTTCAATGGAGCTGTATTCAATAATCAGGGGACGTGGCGCAATGAGTGATGCTATTTCAGCGTCTCCGAATTCTGAGAGCAAACCCCATACATTGCGGTAAATAGGCTCATCCCAAACCTGTTGCCGTGAATTAAAGTAGCCACTTACCAGGGCAACGTCAATTCTTTTATCCACAGCCGCAGCATAAAATGCAAGGAGGCCTCCTTCGCAGTAACCGGCCACACCTGTCTTTAACTCTTTGTCTGATGATTGCTCGAACCAATCTACCGCCGAAAGTACTTTTTGTAATTCATATCCAATAATATGACGTCCTACATGGAAGGCCTGTCTGTAAAGCCATTCCCTATAGGTTTGCTGCTGCGGCCTGCCTGGAAATAGAAACGTTCTGCCGATGAGCACCGGGATTAAAACCTGGAACCCATTTTCTGCAAGATGACGTGCAAATTGTGATTCGAATGGGATACCCGGTGAAAGCCCAATAAGTTGTTCAGGAGTCTGGTCTGCATCGGGAATAGCAATAATGTTCGCTACAGGTTTTGTTTTAGGCTGGATCAAAAGCCCTTCGCCATAGACTCGATTTAATGCAGGCCACCGTACCTGATACACGCGGTATTTTGAAGTCTCTGCAATAAGATAATGATCATTATTGATAAACGTTTTTTGCATTAACACCGGTGGGTGTTTATCTGCCAGGCCTATGTTGTAATTATGGAGTGGTTTACTTTTATCTTCAACACCAATATATTGCGCGAATCGTTTGCGATTCGGCTCAACAGATATCTCATAGGCTGCCGGTGAACTCAAATTTCGACCCCATAATTTTAAGCGCCTGGACACGGACTCATCAATTTTTTCTTCAATGAATTTATGTGCTCCATCCAGCATTTTCACTGACAGATCGCCCTCCCAGGTTAACCGTTTTGTTCCGGGAAACACGTCCGGCATATTTTTGTAAGGAAAATTTAAATCATCCCGGTTACCAGAAATTTGAAAGGCCTCAACGTTAACAATGAAGCTGAACATAACTATCCCGGCAAGCAGGGTTTTATTTTCCATTAGTTTTTATTGTGACAAAAAGTTATACCCCTGGCTCATTTAAAGTTTATTTACTTTACATTAAAGCTAAACCCTTTTTAATTGATTTTACAATGGGAAGATCAATGCGGGTAATTATACCTTGACAAAAACCTTCATCCGGTATAAAAGGTATAAAAAAATCCATACCAGTAAAAGCGCCCCGATACTTTGAAAAACCGGATGCCATTTTTCAGGACTGTTGATATAAAACCCTTCAAACAACAAACGGGAAGTATACCCAAAATTAATAAATCGATAAGCCAGATAGATGGTCAGGCTATTCATACCAATGACCATAAAGAAGAAAGGCCACTTTCTAAATTGCAGAATATCGATGATCCAATAAAACAAGGCCAGGGACAAAAAGGACATCCCTCCGGTCAGCAAAATGAATGAACTGCTCCACATATGTTTGTTGATCGGAAAATGAAGTCCCCAGAGCAATCCAAGACTAGTACAGATAACTCCGAAAAACAACAGGTTTCTAAGTTTAAAATATTCGGTCAGCTCTTTATTCCTGAAGATATCCCCGGCCAGGCTACCCAATATCGTAAGGCATAAGGCTGGAAGTTGGGTTAGTATTCCGAGTTCGTCATAGGACTTTTGAAGTAACCGGCCGGGTAAAAAATTCCTGTCGATCCAGCCATTCAGGTTTCCTTCAAAAGAAAGGTCTCCGGCGCCATACCCGGGTACCGGCACCAGAAAAACCGCTGCATAATAAAACAACAATATCCCTGCAATCCATAACATCCTGCTTTTGAAATTAAAATTTAAATAAAGCAAGGTCGTGAAGAAGCCGGCAAAACCAATGCGCTGCAAGACACCGCCGATCCGGATTTCAGACCAATCAAAAAAGGGAACGGGAGCATTTTTATCTAAAATACCTAAGCCGATCAAAATCAGCATCCGTATAAAAGCTTTTTTATACAGTTGCGTTTTTGTCATCCCTTGTTCTAGTCCTTTGTTTAAGGAAAAAGGAAGGGATACCCCCGCGATAAAAAGGAAAAGGGGGAAGATAAAATCATAAAAGGTAAAACCGTTCCATGGTGGGTGTTCAAACTGACTGGCCAGGGCTTCCACCCAGGCTATATCGGTTTTGCCTTTCAACAGGTAGATAAAAGTACCCGCTCCCGAAATCATGAGCATGTCAAAACCGCGAAGGGTATCGATGGATAGGTAACGCGGTGCGGAGGGGTTAGCTGTCCCTGGTGACATCTGTTTTATTATGCAGGTTCAGTCCGAAGATAATCATTTGTGTGGAGGTAGTATGGGGCGAGGAACGAAAGTAAAAACTTATAGCTTACACCTCACCGCACCATTGCAGAAACATTTTGTTGTGCGTTCGTTTTTTATTCTCCGCTCTCATTGAATATTCTTGTGTAGTCGGAGAATTCCGTGTCGGCCAGGTCTTTTCAATTACTTGTCTAGCAGTTTCAAAGTCAACCACGAAACAACAAACTTCCATTGTCCCGCTGCCAATACTCCCACCGTCACAGCGTCCAAGTCCTGTCCATCCAAGTGTCTCGTCCATTCTGGATTGTAATCGAGTCCGCTTTTCAACATCTTCCGGAGTCCCCATGCCGTCAACTTTGAACTCAATTAATAGTCGGGCATGGTCATCCTCGCCTACTGGTCCATAACCTAGTGCTATGTTAAGCATAATCTGTCCAAACTCCCACGACGACACAATGAGCACAACGAGTGAAGACCAAAGGTAAGCAAACGAATTTGACCGCCATAACAAGCTTAACTTGACACTAGTTTGATTTTCTCATCAATCTCTTTTTGAACCTTCTTTCTAAAACTTGACAGCAACTCAGATTTTACAATCTTATTTTCTCCACGTTGTCCCAGTTGTCCCCAGTGAACTGTTGCTGATTTGTCATCATTATCCCATGTCTCCCAATAGTCTATAACTCCGTCTCTGTTCCTATTAAGTTTTAATATAATCTTGTTTAAAAAAGTGACAAACAACGGTTGGCGGGCAGGCTATGGCACATGCACGCTGTTACCGGTACATTCCGCTACATGCCGCTACATATCTACGCTAAGGTTTAGATGCCCACCGAGTCCTTCACTTATAATTCTCATAAGTGTCGAAAGTCTGATGTCGCTGGCATTATTTTCAATGCGTGAAATATACGTTTTGGTCGTACCACATTTGTCTGCGAGTTGCTCTTGTGTAAGGCCTTGCTCTTTACGCATTTCTTGAAGCATAACTCCAAGATTGAAAGCTTCAAATCCTTCTTCGTATTCTTCGCGTTTTTTTGTTCCTCGTTTGCCGTATTGTTTTTCAATATGGTCGGCAAGTGAAGTCAAGTTTTTATTTGTCTTTTTCATGTAAGTATTGTTTTTTTAGTTTTTCAGCTAGTTCAATTTCCTTTGTCGGTGTTTTCTGAGTTTTTTTTGAAAGCCATTAACTAATATTATTAATTGGTCTTTATCAAAGAAACAAAACACTCTGTAAATATCCGATCTAACTTCAACACGAACTTCATAAAGTCCGGTTGTCCCGGATAAATGTTTAAAATATTTTTCTGGAATTCGGTCGATTGTCTCAAGGAGTTGCAAAATCCAGTTAAACTTTTTCTTAACTTCTGGCTTTAGTTTCCCAAAGAAGTCGAGGTAATAGTTTTTATAATAAAATATTTCTCTTGTCGATTTTTTGTCCACGAAGCAAAGTTAGCTAATTAGGTAACATTTTGCAAATTTATTATGAAGAATTCTCTTGGGATACGTTAGCCCGGCCCTACCGGTAACATCTGTGTTTGCGCAATAAGTGCGCAAATCTAACTATATCAGTGGCTTTTACGAGTACTTATAAGCAAAGGGTTATTTAT
>Ga0163153_10002073_pt1 | contig 30153 bp, 45 predicted proteins | sample OliLakLV19MP6IB1_FD_148629 | JGI IMG/M metagenome (GOLD analysis project Ga0163153, IMG submission 148629) | Freshwater microbial mat bacterial communities from Lake Vanda, McMurdo Dry Valleys, Antarctica - Oligotrophic Lake LV.19.MP6.IB-1 | ecosystem: Environmental > Aquatic > Freshwater >...
GCCTTTTACCCACCACTGTTTGGTCTCGGTTGTCCATTCGATAGCAGGCAATCCGCCTGCTCGATGGCGGAGGCCTCCTACCCACCACTCCTTGCCTCCATCTGCCCGCTCGACGGCAGGTAGGTCGTCGTCACGGTGAAGTTTTCCACGCACGTACCACGACTTTTCTCCATTTCCCCACTCGATAGCAGGCAACCCTCCATCGCGATGGAAGAGACCGTCTTTCCACCACTGCTTGGTCCCGTCTTTCCACTCGATAGCAGGCAAGCCTCCTGCTCGATGGGGTTTGCCATTTATCCACCACTCCTTGAGTCCATTCGACCACTCGATGGCAGGCAAGTCGTGGTCACGATGGATAAGGCCTTTTTCGTTGAGCCAACGGGTAGTGCCTTTCGAATCGATGGTCACTTGGCTTTTATTCATTACTCAACCTACAAATAATCAGATTAAATGTCAAGAATTAATTCTCTCACTGGCCACGGCACCAGGTTTCCACCCACCCACCACTCCTTGTACCCGTCCGGAAATTCAACGGCAGGTAGGCCACCATCACGATGCCTTTCATCTCTGCTCCACCATTCCCTGCTCCCATTTCCCCACTCGATAGCAGGCAACCCACTGTCACGATGACGCTGGTCGTACACGTACCACTCCTTGCTCCCGTCTGCGTATTCGACGGCGGGAAGGTCTCCTTCACGATGAAGGCCCCCATCCACCCACCACGACTTGCTTCTGTCTGCTCGAAGAATAGCAGGCAGGTCTCCGCCACGGTGGCGTTTGTCGTCTACCCACCACTCCTTGGTCCCGTCCGCCCATATGATGGCAGGCAGGTCTCCGTCACGATGAAGTTTTCCCCGCACCCACCACTCCTTACGGCCGTCCGCCCACTCGATGGCAGGCAGGTCGTCGTCACGATGAAGCTGTCCGTACACGTACCATTGCCTGGTTCCGTCTACTTGCTCGACGGCAGGCAACCCACCGTCACGATGGGGAACACAGCCCACCCACCACTCCCTGCGGCCGTCTGCCCCTTCGACAGCAGGCAGGTCGCCATCACGGTAACGGAGGCCGTTTATGAACCACTCCTTGCTTCCGTCCTTCCGCTCGATGGCAGGCAATCCACCGTCACGATGGAGGAAATTTTTTTCATCATACCAGCACGTAGTTCCGCTTACGTCGACTGCTTTGTTTTCTTTTTCCATTTGATTTTGCCTACAGGTAATCAGATTAATTCTCCACTGGCCACAGCACCAGGGGCCCGCCCGTCACCAACCACTCCTCACGACGGAGCTGTCCATCCACCCACCACTCCTTGCGGCCACTTGCGGCCACAACGGCAGGCAAGTCGTCGTCACGATGGGGGCGTCCGTCCACCCACCACTCCTTGCGCCCAGTTGCCCACTCAACGGCAGGCAAGTCGTCGTCACGATGATACAGACCGTTTTTGCACCAACACTTGGTTCCGTCTGCCCACTCGACAGCAGGCAAGCCGTCGTAACTGTTGAGCTGACCTTTTTTATTATACCGTCGAAGGGTCCGTTTGTTTTTGTCCATTACTCAACCTACAAATAATCAGATTAAATGTCAAGAATTAATTGTCCGCTGGAAGCTTGGCCTATGGGTGTTGCAGTCTCCTGTTTTTGAGCACGTCTCTACTGTAGTCGTTATGTACAAAGCCGCGTGCTCGAAACCTGCCAGGGCCGATGTTGTAGGCCGTTAACGCGGCACCCCAATTTAGATACACCATATACAGGTCTTTTAGGTACCTGGTACCTAAAAGGATGTTGTGCTCGATATTGGCGAGATTGTAGTATCTTATACCAAGCTTGGCCGCCACGACTTTGGCAGTGGCGGGGTTTAGCTGCATCAGCCCAACGCACCCAGAAGATGATTTTACGATTGGGGAAAAGGTGCTCTCCCTCTCAATCAGCGCGATTATTAGGTCGTACGGGACCTCGGTTCGGTACGACTCGCGACGGATAGCTACAGCCATCCTGTCAATTTGAGAGGCCGAGGGTTTCGCGTCGGTTTCAGCTACCCTGTTCCACAAAATCGTTCTCACGTTTGTGGACAGGGTGGCCAGTAATAGTAGGATACTAATACTCACAGGGTTTTCCAGCCATTTTTCCAATACTGGATGGTGACACAGCCCGCGACCGGTCCCGCAAAATTGTCAAGGGGCGCGAACCCGTCTTCGGAGTTAGCGTCTCCGACGAACCGTCCGGAATAGTAGACTTCTCCATCATCGTCCAGGCATCGCCAGCACACCCCACCGCCTTTTTTAAGTTTGGCGATAACTTCCGGGGCGACGCTTCCGGGACCGATTTTCCCGACACACGCGCCATTGTCGAGTAAATCTCTTTTGATTATCCATCCGTATTCTGTTTCGTGGTTCATCTTTTAGAATATATATCGGACAGGGATAGACTGTCAACAATTAATTCAGTGGCGACCGTCCGCCACACATGCCCTTTCAGGTCGGGGTATCCGTCCACCAGGACCTCGACCAGGTGTCCTCGTTGCTCCACAACGGTCGCCAGCGGTTCAGTTTTGTGGACGATGTTTTTGACCCTTTGTCCTGGTAAAAAATTCACTTCTCCTCCTCTTTTTGTTTCTTTATCAGTACTTGCAAAGAGTATGAAATACACGATTCTTGGAATTGCGCAGCCGTAGTGTCGACACCATCGTCGACCATTTTCTTGACAACCTCTGAAGGCTCTCCTGCCATGATTTTGTTGGCAATCTTATACCTTCCAGCCTCGTCCATATTGCCGATTTTTAGTGCCAGGTCGATGCGTCCTGGGCGCAGCATGGCTGGGTCTATTTTATCGATTTGATTAGTCGTGATAAATAGGACCCTCCCAGAGTCTTGTTCGATGCCGTCGATTGCATTCAGAATTGACTCGAAATCTACCGTCGATTCCGGGATGCCGTCGGCGTGTTTACGCCCATCAAAGACGGTGTCAAAATCCTCAAACAGGATAACCCTAGTTCCTCGGTCGCCATTGGAGTTGGCGGTTTTCCAGTACCCATCAAAGAGTGCTGACGACATATGACTAAGAGAAAAAACAAAAATAGGTATGTCCAGCTCTTGAGCGACTACTCGTATTAGCGTGGTCTTGCCAGTTCCTGGCGGCCCAAACAAACAATATCCCCTCTTCCAGACAAGTCCACGTGCCTCGTACCACGCTTTATTAGCGTTCCAAAAATTCAGGTCTTCTAGGGCCTTTTCCATCTCCAGAGTGATGGACAGGTTTTTTGTGGGCTTCAGCGGAATATCATCTCCTAGTTCTTCTGGGGTATATCCGATAGCGTCTAGAGGCGATTTATCGTCAGTACTATATTGGGGGACCTCCGGCACTCCGTGTTCGTCCTTTGGGTTTTTTCGATAAGCAGCAGGGCTTTCGATTCCCTCCATTGGGAAGTGTTTTATCGAGTGCCTCTTACGAGGCGTTCCACCATTATTTTCAGACGCACCGTTGGTCCGGCTAGCGTCTCCCAGTAGTTGTATCCAGTCGACACCTCCTCTCAGATTGAAAAACCGCCCTGAGCCGTGGTCCTCCTTAGTATGGTAGATTATTAACGCGCCCCGATACCAAAACAGAATATTGGCCTCTCGCTTGAGAGCGTAGAATATCCTACGGTCGGTCTTGAGGGCCTTAATTTTTTCGTATTCGCTATCGTAGGCTACTTTATTGAGCGAATAGGATTTGGCCTGCCTTCCCAGGTAATCTAGTACCATTTTCATCCCAAATATGTCTGAGATTTCGGTCTTTATGATGATGGACCCAAAAATAAGGTTGCTCAGCTCCTCAATCGCATTTTTGATGGCTATCATAAATGGAGCCAAGACTGTAAACAATAGACCAGACCATGTGATAATGACTAACGCGGATACCCCGATGGCGAGGACCGTCATTTCGTTAATTTCCAAGTTTATTTTTCTCCTTTAGGTTGTCGTCAATACTCTTGAATACGCGCTCAACATTACGTCCGCTCCTTGAGTGCGTCATTCTTTACCCGTCTGTCCAATCTTAGGCTGTCTTCGGCACACGGCTCGCATCGCGTGTCGTCGTCACCATCTCGATTGGTTCGGTCCCGCAATTTGCTACCGCAATCCACACACTTGTCACAGTCGGGGCACTTCCCGTGTTCGATATCGTCGACAGAAAATGGCTCGTCACACCAGCTACACTCTTTTATCGATTCTAACACGTTGCTGCCTTTTAAATACAACTATTTTGCGGTTTTTCGGATTGGCGAGTTAACCCAGACCAGAGAGTTCTTTGCCCTAGTAATAGCGACATAGGCTATATTGTTGTTTTCGGTGACCTTGGCGTCCCACGAACAGCTCTTAAAGGTGTCACGGAGGAGGAATACCCTGCCCCATTCCAACCCCTTGGCCTTGTGCACGGTCGAAAAAACCACAGCTTTATAAGCCGCCTTGTCGCTATCCTGAAAAATTGTAGTCAGACGATTACGGATATCTGATACTTGTTTGGCGTCTTCCGCGAGCGCGGAGAGGGTCGCTACCTGGTCCTCGACGGTCTGGAGGGAGTTTTTAAATTGGTCCGAGTCTGGGTCACCCACCAGGCGCCCAATCTTCTCCGCCCCCCACGAGTCTAGAGCTTCCAGGTAGGACTGGCAATCCCGTCCACCCATTTTGTCGTGGATAGATAGCAGGGTGGCTCCTACGTCACGCCCCTCGATATATGCCGGGACATTTCGGCGAATCATAGCTAGACATCCCTTCATCAGGGGTGCGTTTGTCCGCGACAGGACTGCATCTCCCGGGATAGCGTCAAAGGCCAAACGCTCTTCGGCTATTTCTCTCACGCTACCCGCAGGAGCTGTCTCGTGGGCCACATAGTCGGGGACCAAAATCTTAGCCAAATCGACAACCGTCTGGGGGCAGCGGTAGGTGACTGTCAACGGAAAGGTGGCTGCATTTAGTTCCCGTTTTAAACGCTCCATGCCTCCTACGTCAGCTCCTCTGAACGAGTAGATACACTGCCGGATGTCCCCGACGACTACGATACGCCCCTTAGGCTTACAGCTACGCTGGGCCAGCAGGAGCTGGGAGTAGTTCATGTCTTGGCACTCGTCGACTACTACGAGGTCGAACCAAGGGCGAGCCCACGACATCACAAGAGGGAGCCAAATCTGGTCATCGAAGGAAATCCGATTCAACCGGTCCCGGTTGCGGGCAGCTTCCATCGCCTTGATTGCTACCTGGCAGCATAACGCAACGTCCCACCCCTTTTCCTCGAACCTCTGTTCGGGGCGGAAATTCCTCGCCGTGGCCATATCCACGATATCCTCCAACTTGCCGAATGGCTTGGTGTTTTTGGCGAATGACACAATCTGCTTGATGCAGGCTATGGGGGTATCGTTCTTCGCGAATTTCTGAGTCTCTTTCGTAGCGGCCACGGAGGCGTAGATGCGCTCGCCCTCGACTGCGTCGTCCGGCTTGGCCATCTTCCAGTTACTGCGCACAAAACGGTACCCGAGGCCGTTCAGGCTCATTATTTGACAGTTTTCGTCCGATATTTTTTCCTTAGCCTCCAGCACGTTTTTTTTATTGAAAGCCAGGTACACTTTCTTCTGTTCAGGAGCTAGAGAAATCCCGTGCTGGATGACGGTCGTTTTGCCGGTGCCTGCTCTAGCCTCGACCGCGAAGTTGCGAAGGCCATTCTTAAATTCCTCGAAAATTGGAATTTGTAGCGGCGACCAGGTCCGTTGCGAGTTCATTTAATGAATGTATCTGGTTTTGCGGTAAAAAGCAATTAAAAAACCCCGATAGAATTCGAGGAATACTCGACCCTATCGGGGGTTCTCGTTCGACAGCAGGCAATGCTTTTACTAGCAGGCAGCGCGGGCGTCAACGCCCGCTTTGAGCCACACGACGTAGTCGGTTCCGTCGCGTGACAGCCCCACGTCAAATCCGGCATCTTCGTGGCCACGAATAATGGCTTCGAGATTTCCTTCCTTGCCCTTGGCTACAGTTGCTGGTGACTTTGCCCAGCCTGCGCACTCCTGCACTTCTGGCAGGAGATAGAACGTTCCTGCGGGCCATCCTAGGACCTCGTGGGGAGTGAATGGAATGAAGACCTTGTTCCTCTCGACCGAGGAAGAGATTGAGTGAGTGAGATTGATTGCTGAAATATCGCCGTGCATGGTGGGTGACCTTTGGAAAGTGTGGTTATCTGTCTGGGGGAAGATTACTATTATTTGGTAGAAAGAATCTTTTCCTTAACTATGAATATACCAGCTCGGCAGATTTTGTACAGGAAAAAAATCGGAAAAACCAGCGACGGCGACACAGTGCTTGGAATCGGGACCATCGGAGGGCTGCACCTAGTAGTCGCCGCAAAAGAAGGTGGCGAGTTTGAGACCTTGGGCGTAGGTAGCCATCTAGGCATAGCTAAGTTCATTGCGCGGAAGCAATCAAAAATTTCGTATGATACCCTCGAAAAATCCGAAGACATGCCTTTTGAGCATTTTAAGGACTTGTTGCCATTCTACGAGGACCTTACCGCCTCTCTGAGAGAGAGTCAAGGACTGTAATGAAACGAGAGATTGTCAGTCTGGAAGTGAACGAACTCATTTCCTCCGCATTCGATTTAGAAGCGTTTCAGGCAGGCATCAGGGCGCATGGCGTCAAAATAGCTCACTATCGGTCTATGAGGAATCCCGTAGGGATGATTGACCGGTACGACTCTCGCAGGCCGGATGCTGACCATTCCGGTGCGAGTAACGGTATGGTTTATACTAGGGCTGGAGTGTTCTCCGCATTGCTCATAGGGAACTCGAAGTCTATCCGTGCTATAGAGGGAGGTATCCTGAATGCGGCCACAGCTCAGATTACCCCGACGACTAAATACGACGACTCTGATGAGGAAGTATACCTCAGTCCGATGGACCGGCTGTACCTCAAGGAGGAGTCCGTGCTGGTGCCTCACCAGCAGCTCGTCGAGGCTCACGAATCAGGATACGACAAGCTCCAATTCCCGGCAATCCAGGTCCTAGACCTCCTAGATGCGAATGGGGTCCGATATCGTACTGGAGACTATGCAGTAGTCGATGGTCAAATCCACTGGTGTAATGGTAGTGGGCCGAGCATCAACGCCGAAACAGGCGTAGGTAGAATCTATTCCGTAAAATACCTATACCGACCGTATTGGTACGTGGAACGAATGTTGCATGAGATACGGGTCGCACAATACAGGGACCCGGTGACAGGGGAGAGACGTACCGCGAAAATGCCCCAATCGGCTGCGGTGCAGCGAGAGTATGTGTTCGAGTCTGAAGCGAAGGACGAGGAAGCCGTAAATGCTGAAACGTCAAGGCGACAAGCGCACGGCCCCCGTGACGGCGGATTTGGCCCTCGATGAAAGTCAAGGACGCCTTCTTGACCAGTGTGCTAGGGGCCGATGGCCGTAGGGCTGTTTTGGCCTCGGTCAAGAAAAATGCGTCGTTAGATACGTGGGTCTACACTAGGTCTATTGTCGCATGGTTGAACACCATCGAAGACCATCACTGCGGGACTATTCCAGGGTCCACCATTCCGGTCGTTCTGATTAAGGCCGATGACACGGACACGTGGAGTGGAGGGGTGCAAGGTAGCCAGCATACTGAGCACTACTCCTACGTATTTGAGGACGCCGCCATCGCGCACGTTGCCGCAATGGTCGCACTCAACTTAGCGTGTCAGCCGTTCCCCGAAATCGATTTTCGTGATATTAACATGGCTCGACTGGGGAAAACCATAGACAGCCTAGCCAAGGCGACCGCCAAGGGTGGTGCTAGCGGTAGCGGAGTTCACGCCGCCCCGATTCCGCCGAACGAACCCCATCCTCCAACCGACAAGGCGCCCGAACGGAGGAAGACGAGGGCGGTTACCTTTAAGTTGCCTAGGTTGGGGCAAAAGATTAAGAGCAAACCTGTCGCAAAGCCTACCACTACTGGAGCGTCAGAAGCTCCCAAACCTGCGACAACGGGAGCGTCAGAAGCTCCCAAACCTGCGACAACGGGCGCTAAATTGACACTGTCGGAAAAAGACTCTCGACAAAAGTGTACCATATGTCTAGGGCAGCAAATCAGAGATGGCTCGTTTGTCGGGTGCCATTGTTTTAGAGCCTTGGCTAAATCAGTAACAGTTAACACAAACCGTACCGGGACAATCACTTTGACATTTGGCGCTGAATGGGATGACGAAGCCATCGAAACGCTGTCCGAATCTCTAGGAGGACAATATGGGAGACGAAGGCAATAATACTTGGCTGGGGCGGTATCCTATCATAGAGGCATCGCACTCTCATGACTTGGAAGCTCGTTCAGCAATTCATGAGTTTCGAAACCGTCTACCTAGAGCTGACGCAGAGGACCGGGCCCATCAAGACTACATGCGCGAGCAATCGCTCGATGCCGCCGCCCATCATCTGGTCGGCATCCGAACTGCTCATGCTGGTGGGCACTCTGCCGCTGCCGAGAGGCACGGGGCAGGGTACGCTGCTGCGATGGCCCATACCGGGATGAGCCCCTATGAGCAGCCTCCTAAGGAGGTATTGGACCGGATTAAAAAAGTCTCTCTGTATGCTTTCAAGCCTCATGCCGCAGATGTACACTTCGCCCCCAAGGAGCAGGGGACCGAGGACAACGAGGCAGACGAACATATCAGAGACCTGATTAACAAGCTGGAACAGACGCGACAGGCGATGCAGCGCAAGCCCAAAGACGCCGAATAACTGGTAAGGTATCTTACACTTCGGAGGGCACCGCCCCGAAGTAGTGCGTCGCGGGGCAGGCAGGACCATCCAAAGCTACGTGCCGCCTAAGACGGTTGAGGTCTCTCGTGCCCGCCGCCGCCCATCCATGTTGGGCCGTCCGAATTATTAGCGTATAGCCATTTTTCTCGACAGCTTCGATGGCTTTTGCACCTACGATGATTTTCGTTTTCATTTACCCAAGATATCAGAATTCGGGAATTAATACAAGTCCTTTTGGGAGCAGGAAATTTTACTGGAGTGATACACTCGCTGGTACGAGTCCAAACTCCTTTTGATAGCCTCGAAAATCTCACCCCGGATGTCTGACGACCCCCGACAGGCCTTGTTTGCCTCCGCTACGATATCGATGCTGCATTTTCGAATCATCCTAGACTGCCCCTGTCTCGCGGACAGGACCTTAGACGGCTCTCTGGAGTTGAGGCCCACCAGGAGGGGCGTCACCGTGTCTTCGAACTGCTCAATAACCGCGTCGAGTCCTTCATTCATCGCCACTAGAGAGGCGATGAAGGACTCTTTAAAACCCTCTTGTTGCTCGAAGGGCAGCTCTGCCGCTAGCGCCTCCGCCTCTTTTTGAATCGCCGCAAGGTCTTCCTTTTTTATCTTATTCATAGTCTCTAATCGCCTTGGCTATTGGTAGGTAGGGAATCCCGTATTCCGTTAGTCGTTTGAGAGAAACTGTCAGTAGCTTCCCCTCCCATTCCTCTGGGTGGGTGAGTAGGTGTGCACGGTGTCGATAAGTCGCCTTCATTCTGGCCCTGAACTCCTTCCCATCGGCAGTCACGCAGGTGAAGGTGGCCACTGTACCAGCGTCCTTTCCCCGACCTTCGTTTACCCCGAGGATTTTGAATTCCTGTTCCTGGAATGGCTTCATTTTTTGAAGATGTTGTGACCGCTTCCCATCCTCGTACCTGGCGTCTCCGTTCCGGGCCATCGCACCCTCATACTCGTTTTCGACGAAGTAATCATAGTACTTTACTAGCTCTGCCAGGTCTGACGCAATAATAGTGGGGACTATAGATATCTCTTCACCATCGGTGAGGATTGTGCTGACAGCATGAGACCGAGATTTGAATGGCGAGTCTGAGGTAATTTTGCTACCCTCGACCAAAACCTCTACGCAATCGTAGACATGGTATTGGACGACCTTGTAGAGTCCGTCGTCGTCGGGCTCATCTTTTCGCAGAATCGAAATCAAATCTTCAAAGGAGTTGCGGTATTCGTGCGAATATAGCTCCCCATCCAGAATAGCCGTCCCTGATGGAATCTGTGCCTCTATCGCCTTTACGATATGAGGCACCGTTCTGATAGGCTTCCGTGAGCGGCTCCACAATGTACAGACACCGTTATCGACCATCGCGATGCAGCGCATCCCATCTAATTTTGGCTGTACGTAGCATGGGAATCGAATGCGCTTTACAAGTTCTTCATCCTTTGGGAAGGACTTATTTGGCGCCAGCATCGGCTCGATACCGCCCTGCACAAAGTTTTCATCGACCTTGTCGTCTTGGGCGTCTTGGATGTCCTCGACATAACCCTTCTTTTTTTGCTTTGCCCACTTGGCGTGGGCTTCCTTTTCCGCCTGTTCTTGGGCGGTCGTCGCGTTTTTCTTCCCCGTCGATTTCCCTACACGTATGGTGTCGTATAGTGTTTGGAGTTTTCCTCCAACTTGCCCGAATTCGGTCACAATCGAGGTACCCTGGACAGCGATGGTCCATTGTTGGATTGCGCCGAGATTGGTCTTCGCAAATAGCGTCTTAAACTGCTGCATGATTAGAAGGTCCTGGTGTGGTTCATTACTAGTGACATAATTCTTCTGAGTTTTTCCAAAAATTCTTCCTCCGTCCCGTCATTGTTGACGACGTATCTGAAATAGTGTTTGGGGATTTCTCGAATTTCGCGCTCCGAAGCGTGGTGCGAAAAACGGTCGTCTCCGAGTTTCTTTACTGCCCTTTTAATCAAAATCGGTATTCCTCCGTCCCGGGATATTGAAATAACTTCATTTCGAAATCGTCCATCAGTGATGACGATCCAGTCGTATCCGTTGCCGGGCTCTTTACTCAGTCCGTTAACCCTATCATATTTGTGGCCGCTTGACAACAGCGTTCGTGCAGTGTGTTTTGCTATATTGGGCCATAGGTCTTTATTGATTTCCCGCGCTAGGTCCGTCCCTAGGCCCTGGAGCGCCTGTCTGGGGGTTAGAGTGCCGTCCTGAGCAAGAGGTCTGTAGCGACGATACCAGGACTTGAGTTCCACTAGACTCCCGTCGCCAGTGATTCTCTGCCACTCTACACATACGTTGTCGAGGTCGTCTTCTGATAAATCAGTAAAATGTTCTAGCGGTTTGACCCTTAGTTCCGAATACCCATACAGCGATTCGTGCGAGAATCCGAAAAACATCTGAACGATGCGCTTGATGGGGTCGGCCTGTCCAACACATACGGCGTTAAATTCTCTGGCGAGCATCAGGGCCCCGGAATCCTTGCCGGACCCCGCACTGCCCGACATCAGAATGATAGGAGTCATCAGATAAACTCCACATAGCCGCAGAAGTTAAATCTAAAGCCATCGCAATAGTCTATGTGTTCGTGACTGTATGCGGTCAGAATATCGGACAATTTTATTTTCAGCGCAACAGCCTCAGGAGTGTAGCGTTCCACTCCTGAGGCTAACGCGCCAGGAGTGGATAAGAATTTTGGATTTATTACGTCAAAAAGTACTCTCTGGATGCCTACGGTAATGGCAGAGGCACTTCGGGTTGACCTCTTGGTCGTCACCGACACCCTCACCCCGGCAGGCAATTCACCATTTTTCACTGCTGCTCTAATGTCCGTGCGAACAGCGGCGGCGATTTGAGTGGCTGAAAGGCTCTCATCGTATTTTGGTCCGGTGAACATTATAGTGCTGCCCAACCTTTAATTGCGGAGTCCCCACACACCTTGTCTTCACCGCTAATTATGGTGGTGCCGCTGACTCTGGCGCGACCGTAGACCTTTGCGCGCCCGAAAACGGCACTGGAGCCGTAGACGCAGGCTTTTCCGCAAATTTTAGCGTTGTCGGATATCAGGGATTGGTCGCAGACCAGCGCATTCCCGTAAACTTTAGCATGGCTGTCGACTATGGCACTCCCGTTAACCTTGGCCTGCCCGCTCACTCGACCGTTCTCTAGGATAGAAGCACTCCCAAAGACCTCAGCATTTCCGAAGATTTTTGCGTCGCCAGCGATTCTAGCCTCATTGAAAATTCGAGCTATGCCAAAAATATAGCATCTGTCCAGGACGTAAGCGTTGCCGAAGACCTTAGCATTTCCGCAAATTTTAGCGTCGTCGGTTACCCTACTATTCCCGCCAATCTGGGCAGCACCGTAGATTCTCGCACGGAGGTCAATTCTTGCATTGTCGGAGATTCGTGCCATGCCGAAGACTCTTGCTTCGTCGTAGACGTAGCAATCGCCATCATGACCGAGGTTTGCTTCGTCTTCAATCCATCCCCCCACGAGTCGGTCACTAATCCGCCTAATCCGGTGGAGGACGACCCCTCTGACTTGTTTTTTTGTTTCCCCTGTGAACTCGTATTTTTTGTCCATCTCTATTTACCTACTGTTATGACTTTTCTCGGCTGTCCAGGGATAGCTGCTTTTGGCGACACGATGCCATCGGCCACCAGCATATCCATGAGGCGCCCTGCACGAGGGTACCCAATTCTGAGGCGTCGTTGCAAGAGCGATGTACTGACCGCTTTCGTCTGTCGGGCGATTTTCACCACCTCGGCATACAGGGGCTCCTCCCTACTAGGAGTAGCAGGGACAGCGTCAGTATCCGGGACGACCAACTGTCCAGAGTTGAATAAACTCAGCAACATACAGACGACACCGTCAACCTTGCCAAGGTCGCTGCGGCGGCAAAACTTCGCAAAATCGGCATATATATCTGCATCTATCTCAATCTGCCGCATCTTTTTTGTCACCATATCGACAATTTATCAGCCCTACCAGAAAAACGCAATCTTTATTTAGCAAATGTTACCTAACCTATCGTTAATTGTGTCCTTTGACGGCGACCACATTGGACGCCGTGTCGGTCGCGCAACCCTCTCAGACGACATAGAGGAAGTTCGACGCGTAGACCAAGCCATAAATAAGGGCAATGAATTTTTTCGGTCGTGGGCTTTGTCGACGGGTGGGTCGATAATCGAAATCGGCGGAGACGAGGGGCGCCTAGAAATCCCAGCCGACAGGATGGGGGAGTTGTCGGCGGTGATGGAGGCATATGCCAGCGCGGTCGATGCCACCGTATCTGTCGGGATTGGGAAAAAACTCTCAGAGTCTGCAAAGGCACTGCTAGCCGCAAAACTTCGAGGCGGCAATAGAATCGTCATCTACGACGAATCGGTAGAGGCAGACATCGCAAAAACCAAGGAACAGGAACAGACAGAGCCAGAAAAAATATCAGCAGCGTACTTGCAAAAGGCCGACGCCGAGGCCGAGGGGTCTGCACAGGCGCATCATAGTGGTGGAGTCTCTGCACCCCACAAGAGTCACCCATCGAGGGCGACCACCGAACACTCGGAGGGTGAGGCCGTGCGGAGCGTAGCGGGGCAGGCAGGTGAGCCATCGAGCGGCCCTTTACAGTCGCTCGAAGACCGTCTGCACACTGTTGCAGCAGCTACGGATAAATCTGACAGGGCTGCCGCCATGAGCCAGTCTGAGGATTACGGACAGCTTAAAGAGACAGTAGCGGCCGCCCTGACCCAACTCAAGGGGCAACTCCCTATCATCAACCAACTCAAACAGGCGTATCCGGATACTCACGCAGCAATCCTAGGGTTGGTGCAGTCCGTTGTTACTTTGGCACGAGGCTTGCAAACGGAAGACGTTAAGCTCGACAAGGCCGAGAATCCCACATTTGGAGCAATTCAACCAGTCGGGAAACGCACTGACTACCGAGGCACAGAAGTCTACGATTATTCCCATCTACTGCCTACGGCGTTTCGCGGGCGTCAATATCGCTTAGAGGTTACTAGCGGCCCAGGTGATGACGAATACAAGGTCAGGCATAAGGTCTTGGCTTCATTCCACGATTCCGACCACCATTCTAATAACCGTCCCAATCATGGTGATAGGGTGGGCAGGGTTGTGGGATACGTAGGGCACCCGATTTTATCGGGCCGGTCTCCTAACTCAATAGAACCTCATAGCTATATATTTGACGATAAAAAATACAGACGAAAGGGGATTGGGTCCGCACTGTACGAAGCCGTTTACGCTCACGCCAAGAACACCCACGGGGCCGATGAAGTAGTCGGCGGAGAGCACAGTTTTGCTGCCCGAGGCGTCCACGAAAAACTTGCCAAGAAGTACGGTTTCAAAATTAGCGGAGGGGACAAAATAGACGACGATTCTGCGGGGGCATACCATTACCCCCTCGCTAGAAATGACGAGGCCTGGGAAGTAGACGATGGAATCGATGAAAGCAATATGCCTCCTGTTCATTTTAGCGGCGGAGAAGAGCTGAGCAAAGCTATTGGAGAAATTAAGCCGTCAGGGTCAGAGAATAGACAGGATGACTATACCCATATACTGCCTCCAGAGTTTCGAAATAACTACCGACTCAAGGTGCAGACAAAACTCAATCCAGCCCTCAGAGAGAGGGTCATGTCTGTATCATTTGACCATAAGGACTCCAAGTCGCAAAAACCTCTAGGGAAGATGACTGGATATATAGTCGGGAAACATGGCCATGCGGTGGAGCCGCATAGCGAACTAGATAAAACGTATCACGGCAAGGGCATAGGGGTTGCGATGTATGAATCCCTCTTCGCTCACGCAAAAAACCGACACAGTATTTCAAGAGTCGAGGGGCCTCAACACACGACGGCGGCTCATAAGGTGCATGAACGATTGGCCGCCAAACACGGGTTTACCATTGTAGGTGCAGGTGCTACTAACGACGAAGAAATCCCCCACGACAGCTACCACTACAACTACAAAACAGAACTATCAGACGCAGGACTCGACGAATCCCGATTAGAACCACTGTACTTCCGCGAAGAGACCGCTCTAAAAAAAGAGGCCCTGAATTCTCATACTGCTCACCACCGAACCGCTTTACCGGTTGGCACTCAGCTAAACGGTAAAGTAAAAGTACGTCATGCTGACGGCAACGCCGGATGGAAGGGAGTCAGGGCAGGAATGATTCAGGGGCAAGAGGCGGGCGCTCCATTGTTCGGTGCTAATAGTCATCCTGTATCCTCCAGAGAACCTAGCTCTAAGTAGATGTATTACTTAAATATTGACATATCTGCAATTACGGATATGGGGAAAGAGTTCGAGTCAGCGCTCAAAGCGGCCACCGAAGAGGCGGCCTCGAACCTTGCCGATTTGATGCACGCCCATGCCGTTGAACTGGCGTCGCAAAAACTGAATTCGAGGCGTAAAAAGTTCGTGGAGGCGCTGTCGACAACGGTCGAGGGAGGGGTTCACATTCTGAACCTAGCGGAACATGCCATCTGGATAGATGATGGGATGCCAGAACACTCGATGCTGGAGAACTTGCTGAAGTCTCCTAAAGCCAAGCGCGCCAAGGACGGCAGTTCGTACCTCGTAGTGCCGTTCGACCACGGCCCCGGGAAGGGGCCCACCAATTCGACACCAGACCAACAAAACTTGGTCGCGGCAATCAAGACCGAAATGAAAAAGAAAAAAATACCGTGGGCCAAGACGGAAACGGACAGCTCCGGCAAACCAAAATTTGGAAAACTCCACAGCTTTAACGTCCCAACCCCTAACAGTTCTGGCGGTGGCCGTGGACAGGGATGGGGACCGGCAGGCAAGCCCAAACAAGGGCCCAACCCTTCCCAAGCCCACAGTCAGAGTAAAAAAACTCAAGGCGGTGGCGGTACTCAATTCCTCCACGGTGTAGCCATCTACCAGACGCCAGACGGCGCAGGCGGCGCCAAGCGGTCTGTAATGACGTTCCGGGTCGCCTCGTCAAAACACGGTGGGGACCGCTGGAAACACCCTGGACTAGAGGGGACTCACATTATGGACGAGACGGTCAAGTGGGCCATGGAAGAAATAGAAAAAGAAATCGGGCCAAAAATCGTAGAGTCGATTTTAGCCAAATTGTAGTAGACCCATTGGGAGTCGAACCCAAAATCGGCGGCTTATAAGGCCGCTGCTATATACCAGACTAACAGCTACAGGTCTATAATTACTCACTAACTTACCGAGTCTTTGTCTCCTCCAGAGTCTTTTTTCAATCCGAGGGTGAGATATGATTTAATCTGGTGAAAACACGTATGTATGGCGTCAACCATGTCTGCTATCGAAATCAAATCGTCTGGATTGTCCTTTGCGAACTCCTCTGCACATTTTTGCAGAGTCAAATTAAGTTCCCGGGAGGTATCCCGAAGCCATTCCGCCCTAGGCCCAGTCGGATTCGTCCCGACTGCTAGCTCTTTTGCCATTCGCGCTCGCCGGATGTTGCCGTTTTTAATACGGGCATTCTGCCTATGGGCAGCCCTGATTATGGTCTCGATATCTGCCTTCGCTTTGGATTGGCGGATAGCTTCTTCTTCTTCTATACTCATTTGGGGTTGGGCACGGCATTGAACCTAGCCCAACCTAGCAAGTCTTTCCTAGGCTCCTGCTACTCCCTGGACACACACTGAGTAAAATTAAATATCCCATATTTTTTGAAGCCGGTCAAGGCTTAATCTTTGTTTTTTAAGGAATTTTTCAAACTGTGCTAATCGCTCGTCCTAAGGCCTCCAGGCAGAGAATCGTAACGAACTGCCTATTAGGCGATGCGGTCGGCGACCCTGTCAGAGTTACCGGGCCAGAAATTGGAGGACTCTGGCAAGTGACCAAGGTGGCCATCACCGCGTATTCCCAGATTCCAGCAATCGGGATAATCGTTGCCAAAATAAATCCTACCACCGCCATTGTGCAGGTCCAGGGGGAGGTCAAAGGCGTCTATACCGGATTGACCCCAGGGAGGGTCTACTACCTAGATATCGCCTCAGCTCCGACCCTGACCCCTCCTACCCCCACCATAGGTAACCCTAGAGTCTACATCCACCAAATAGGAATTGCTGTAGATACGGACGCCATGCTCCTCAAAATAGACCCACACCTATCGGTCAGGGTACTCTAGTCCGAACCTTTTGTTATAGTCCTAGCTTAGCTTATTTTCTTCCACAGAACTCTAAGGACCCCTTATGTCGTCAGCTCTCACCTCTCTCGCCTCCACAAAAACTAAAGCCTCATCTAAGGCCTCTAAACTTAGGGCGAAGTTACAAAAAATCGTCGCAGAGGAGACCCCAGACCCTGCATATGTCAATTCGGACGGCAGGCTATGTCTGACTCATACTAATTTGTGGAGGTTTCGGGCTCTGAACGCGGAGGCTGAAAAGGCGGGACTACAGCATCTCAAGGCCAAAACGGACTTCGAAGCTATCGTCTCTTCTACCCCATCCTTAATGGGTTGTCGGCAAATGATGGCTATTTCTAAGGCAGAACTCTCCAAAGTCGCAGAGGAAATGAAAGAATTCCAGCGGGAAGTTGAGGCTGGACTCAAAATCCCCATGTCTCGATGCGCCATCGACGACCGAACTGGAATCATCGAAGTCGTGATAGAAAAAAGCCAAGACGAGATTTTAAACAAATAGTGCATCGCAGCGCACTTAATCTTTTTTGGGTAAACTTTTGACTCGAATACTTGTCTACACATAGGATATACTGATGGCCACTCGTAAATTTATTTTCATTAGCGCAGCCGAGGGTTTCCACGAAGAGCAGTCGACTACTGACGATATTTCGTTGGGAATGGTCACGGCTTTGGGCGTTGGCGGCGTTGCGTTTAACGCCAGCAGTCAGCGGCTGACCAATCTAGGTACCCCGACAGCTTCCACCGATGGGGCCAACAAACAGTACGTCGATGACATTGCGGCCGGAATTAGCTGGAAAACCTCTGTCCGTCTCGCTACTGCGGCCGCTCTAGCCGCCGTTACCGCTGCTGGTTCGGGTGTGGGCAAAACCCTCACAGCTAACGCCAACGGAGCCTTGTCGGTCGATTCAGTCGCCGCCGCCGCTGCTGACCGCATTTTGGTTAAGAACCAAGCTACTGCTGCTGATAACGGTATCTACACTGTCACGGCTATTGGTTCGGGTGGTGCTCCATTCGTTTTGACTCGTTCCACTGATTTTGACGGTAGCCCGGCTATTGAGGTTACGGCAGGAGCTGCCGTATTCTCGACCGAGGGAACTATCAATGCCGATTCGGGTTGGGTTCTGATTACAGACGGTACAATTACTGTTGATACTACTGCTCAGAGTTGGACACAGTTTACAGGTGCCTCCAGCGTCCTCGGCGGGGCAGGTATCCTCAAGACGGGTTCCACCCTGTCGGTAAAGCTAGATACGGGGGCTAACGCCCAAGGCGTTGGCAACGGCGGCGGCTCATCGGGTATCGAATTCGACACGTCTGGCGACGGCGGGCTCCTGCGCGTCCGTGTTAATGGCTCTGGCGGCGTTCAGCGAGGGGCCTCTGGCCTCGAACTCGAAATTGACGACTCGCCTGATACTCTCGATGTTGGCGCGGCTGGTCTAAAGGTCGTAGGCGTTCCGTCATTGTTCAAGATTAACGGTACAGCAGTCGGCGCTGCCGTAACTGCCGTCAACGTTGACACCCTTGTAACTGGGGTCTCGTCAAGTGCAGATGCACTGCATCGTCACAACCGTCTCGACGGCATTGTGACCGCAGAGGAAGCAATTGCAGTAGGAGACCCCATTTTCACCTCCGTCACAACCAACGACCGAGTTGGTAAGGGTCTCGCAAACGTAGACGCGAAGGCTCGCATCATCGGCCTCGCTCGTACGTCCGCTGCCAGTGCCGGTAACACTTTCCAAACCACTTTCTGGGGTTTCCTGCCAGGTGTTCTGGCGGGTGCCACAGTAGGGACTCCGTACTACCTAGCAGCCGCTGGCGGTCTAAGTACTGCGGTGCCAGGTGCGGCCAACCGTGTGATTCAGTGCGGAATTGCGCTGAACGCTACGGACCTATTCGTCCGTATTGTGGACCTAGGTAAAAAGGCCTAATTAGCCGAACTCTCTTACGGTTCCTGGGCCAGAACTTGGTGGGATGACGTTTATGGCGCTCCGCACGACCGTAAGAGAGTTCTGTGCCCTGGCTCTGTAACGATCAGAGTTATACCGCTCTTCAGGCGGTCGCATTGACCTCAATTGCTTCCAGGGCAGAGGATTTATTCCTCATTTATTTAATATATAGGTAATTGGGTTAGATGTCAAGAAGTAATTCGCCTTCGTAAGAGAGTTCTGTGCCCTGGCTCTGTAACGATGCCGCCCTTTCATAACGTTTTTAGTTATAGTGCCTTTGGCGTACATGCGGCAAGCGCAGCGTAGGCTTCATTGGGTGTTAGGCCAAACCCCGCAGGGCTTTCCATTAAGTCTACAAAATCTGTGTATGTAGCGCACCATTGCCCCCCGTCCAAAAACAGACGGGTACCTTCTTTTGGTGTTTCTTGTTCAGGTTCCATAGGTACCTTCTTTTGGTGTTTCTTTTGGTGTTTCTTGTTCAGGTTCCATAGGGACCTACTGAGGGTAGAATTCCGAGAGATTTATTTAATATATAGGTAATTGGGTTAGATGTCAAGAAGTAATTCGCCTTCTCCTTCACCTTCGCAGTAGTACTGACCGTTTTTGTACCAAAATTTTTCCCCGTCCGCCCACTCGATAGCAGGCAGGCCGCCGTCACGGTGGGGCTGTCCGTCCACCCACCATTCCCTGCTTCCGTTTGGCTGCTCAATAGCGGGCAACCCTCCATCGCGATGACGCAGGTCGTGCACGAACCAAGATTTGAAACCGTTCACCCAATCGATAGCAGGCAAATCATCTTCGCGGTGGAGTTTCCCATTTACGTACCACACCCTATCCCCGTTTGCCCACTCGACCGCAGGCAAATCATCTTCGCGGTGGAGCTGACCTTCTTCGTTATACCAACGGGTAGTGCCTTTCGAATCGACTACTTTATTACTGTCCATGAGAGATACCTTTCACATACCACTCTTTGCGGCCGTTGGCGTGCACAACGGCAGGCAATCCACCTTCACGATGGGGAAGGGCTCCTACCCACCACTCCTTGGTCCCGTCCGCCCATATGATGGCAGGCAAGTCGTCGTCACGATGACGCCGTCCGTCTACGTACCAAAACTTGGCCCCACTTGCTAACTCAATGGCAGGCAATCCACCGTCACGATGGCGAAGGCCATTCCGGTACCAAAACTTGGAGCCATCTAGTCTCTCGACCGCAGGCAGGTTTCCGTCACGGTGACGGAAGCCGCCTTCGTTATGCCAGTAGATGGTTCCGTCTGCTTCGACTACTTTTCTTTCTTCGTTGTCCATTGATTTAATCTACAGGGAATTGGATTAAATGTCAATAGCTGTCTCTCTTATGAGCGTTCCGTCTACCCACCATTCCTTGCTTCCGTCTCCGTATTCGATGGCGGGTAATCCACCTTCACGATGGAGAACACCGCCCTTATACCATTTCTTGTTCCCGTTTGCCCACTCAAGAGCAGGCAACCCACCGGCGCGTTGACGCCGTCCGTCTACCCACCACTCCTTACCTCCATCTGCGTGTTCGACGGCGGGCAGGCCTCCTCTACGATGGAGTTCCCCGTCCGACCACCAAAATTTTGTGCCGTCTGCGAACTCAACGGCAGGTAGGCCGCCTTCACGATGGCGAACATCGTTTATCCACCACGACTTGTTCCCGTTGGCCTGTTCGATGGCAGGTAATCCACCTTCACGATGGCTAAGGGCGTTCCGGTACCACTCCTTACGTCCGTCTGGCCACTCAACGGCAGGCAACCCACCGTCACGATGGAGCTGACCTTTTTCGTTGTGCCAACGGACGGTTCCGTTTGCGTCAACTACTTTTCTTTCTTCGTTGTCCATTTTTAATTAACCTTGGATTTAATGAGAATTGTCTTAATTACGGACCTGCCTTTTTTCGTGATGCTCACCTGTTCATTTTTTTTGAGTTCCCCGTTCACCCACCACTGCCTGGTGCCATTTTGGCGAATAATAGCAGGTAGGTCGCCTTCGCGGTGAATGACACCGTCCTTATACCATTTCTTGTAACCGTCCGGAAATTCAACGGCAGGCAAGTCGTCGTCACGGTTGAGTTTCCCGTTTACGTACCATTGACTGGTTCCGTCTTTCCACTCGACAGCAGGCAAGCCTCCGTCGCGGTGTTGCTGGCCGTCCACCCACCACTCTTTAGTTCCGGTTGCCCATTCGATTGCGGGCAAGTCGTTGTCACGATGGCGTTTCCCGCGTACGTACCAATGCCTGGTCCCGCCTGGCCATTCGACAGCGGGCAGTCCACCATCGCGGTGGAGAAGGCCGTTCACCCACCATTCCTTATGTCCGTTTAGATATTCAACGGCAGGCAAGTCGCCACCACGATGGAGAAGGCCGTCTGTCCACCATTCCTTGTGTCCGTCTGGTCTCTCAACGGCAGGAAGGTCGCCTTCGCGGTGATACTTGCCGTTTCCGTCAACCCAACGGATAGTCCCGTCAGGGCCGACAGTTACTTCACTTTTGCTTTTGTTGTTCATCATTTAACGATATAGGTAATTGCATTAAATGTCTATAGTTTTTTTGAGTTCCCCATCTACCCACCACTCTTTGCGGCCGTCTGCGTGTTCGACGGCGGGCAACCCTCCATCACGATGACAAACACCGTCCTTATACCATTTTTTGTAACCGTCCGGCCATTCAACGGCAGGCAGGTCGTCGCCACGGTGGAGAAGGCCGTCTACCCACCATTCCTTGTGTCCGTCCTCTCGCACGACGGCAGGCAGGCCTCCGTCACGGTGAAGTTTTTCGTTCACCCACCATTCCTTGGCTTCATCCACCCACTCAAGAGCAGGCAGGCCGTTGTCACGGTGGATTTGACCATTCTGGTACCAAAACTTGGCCCCGTTTATCCCCTCAATGGCAGGAAGGTCTCCGTCGCGGTGGAGGAGTCCATCCTTATACCATTTTCTGTAACCGTCTGGGTGTTCGACGGCAGGTAGGTCGCCGTCACGGTGGAGTTTACCACCCACCCACCATTCTTTATTCCCGTTCTTATACTCGACGGCAGGCAGGCCGCCGTCACGATGTTGCTGGCCGGTTTTGTCAATCCAACGGCTGGTTCCGTCACGGCTGACAATCGCTTTATTTTTGCTTTTGTTGTTGTTCATCATTTAACGATATAGGTAATTGCATTAAATGTCTATAGATTTTCTTATGTTTCCCGTCTACCCACCACTCTCTATCCCCGTTTGTGCGCTCGATGGCAGGCAAGTCGTTGTCACGATGGAGCTGCCCCCTTACTAGCCATAACTTGTCCCCATCTGCCCATTCGACGGCAGGCAATCCCCCATCACGATGATGTTGTCCTTCTATGTACCAAAGTCTGGTCCCGTCTGCCCACTCAACGGCAGGCAGGCCGCCGTCACGATGACGCTTGTCGTTTAGCCACCACTCTCTATCCCCGTTTGAGTGTTCGACGGCAGGTAGCCCACCTTCACGATGGCGATTACCATTCACAAACCACTCCCTTTCCCCACTCGCCCACTCAACGGCAGGCAGACCTCCGCCACGATGACGCAGGCCGTTTACACGCCACTCCTTGGTGCCATCTAGGTGTTCCAGTGTACTTTCGATATTGTTCATTTGTTAAAGTACAGATTTTTTACTCAGTTTGCCGTCCACGTACCATTCCTTGTGTCCGTCTTCCCATACCAGAGCGGGCAATCCGCCACCACGATGGAGGACACCGTTTTTGTACCATTGTTTAGAGCCGTCCGAATATTCGATGGCAGGTAATCCGCCATTACGATGGAGGACACCATTCACGCACCATTGCCTGGTCCCGTCTGCTTGCTCGACGGCGGGCAGACCACCTTCACGATGGGCTTTTCCATTCACCCACCACTGCTTTTCCCCACTTATCCATTCAATGGCGGGCAACCCGCCATTACGATGAAGGGCACCGTCTACCCACCATGACTTGTTTTTATTGGGGTGTTCGATAGCTGGCAGTCCGCCGCCACGATGACGCAGGCCGTTTACACGCCACTCCTTGGTTCCGTCCGCCCGCTCGACGGCAGGTAGCCCACCTTCACGGTGGAGTTTTCCGCCCACCCACCAGCTCTTGGTCCCGTCTGCCTCCTCGACAGTCGGCAATCCCAAATTACGATGGAGAACACCGTCCTTGTACCATTCCCGGTGTCCGTCCTCTCGCACGACGGCAGGCAGGTCACCTCCACGATGGCGTTTCCCGCGCACGTACCAATGCTTGGTCCCATTTGCCCGCTCGACGGCAGGCAGGCCGCCGTCGCGGTGGAGGCGGTCGTTTTCATACCATTCCTTATTCCCACTTGCCCACTCGACAGCAGGCAAGCCTCCTGCTCGATGGAGTTGACCGTCTACCCACCATTCCCTGCTTCCGTCTACCCGTTCGATGGCAGGCAATCCACCTTCACGATGGCGAGAATGGTCTTCATTGTACCAACGGACGGTTCCGTCTCGGTCGACTACTTTAGACTCTCTCATTGTCGTTCTCCTTTTATCCACCATTCCTTATGCCCGTTTGGACATTCAACGGCGGGAAGGTCGTCGTCACGATGGCGGAGGCCGTTCACCCACCACGACTTGCTGCCATCTACGTATTCGACGGCGGGCAGTCCGCCGTCACGATGGCGGATGCCTTTTTTCCACCACTCCTTGGTGCCGTCTGCCCGTTCAATGGCTGGCAAGTCGCCTTCACGATGGAGAAAATTGTCTACGTTACGCCAGTAGGTCGTTCCGTCGGCGTCGAGGAATACTTTGTTTCCTGTGTTGTTGTCCATTGATTTAACCTACACACAATCGCATTAAATGTCAATAGGGGGAATCCTCTAGCGTTAACGCAGGCCATTTAGTTTCCACTTCCGAACGCCATTCACCCACCATTCCTTGCTGCCGTCCACATGCTCGACGGCAGGCAATCCACCGTCACGATGGATGAGACCGTCGACAAACCACGCCTTGCTCCCGTCTATTCTTTCAACAGCAGGCAGGCCTCCGTCACGATGGCGCCTGCCTTTTTTCCACCACTGTTTGCCGCCGTCTGGCCACTCAATGGCGGGCAAGTCATGGTCACGATGGAGAAAATTGTCTACGTTACGCCAGTAGGTCGTTCCGTCGGCGTCGAGGGATACTTTGTTTCCTGTGTTGTTGTCCATTGATTTAATCTACAGGGAATTGGATTAAATGTCAATAGGGGAATCCTCTAGCGTTAACGCAGGCCATTTAGTTTCCACTTCCGAATGCCGTCCACCCACCATTCCTTACGGCCGTCTGCATATTCGATGGCAGGCAGTCCGTCGTTACGGTGGAGGCGTCCGTCTACCCACCATTCCTTGCTTCCGTCTACCTGCTCGACGGCAGGCAAGTCGTTGTCACGGTGGAGGAATCCGTCTACCCACCATTCCTCGGCTCCACTTGCCCATTTGATGGTGGGCAGGCCGCCGTCACGATGGCGAACACCGTTTACCCACCATTCCTTGCCGCCGTCTGCGTCTTCAACGGCGGGTAGTCCGCAATCACGATGGCGCTTACCGTTTACATGCCATTCTTTACTACCGTCCGCCCGCTCGACGGCAGGCAATCCACCTTCACGATGGCGTTGCTCGTTTTCGTTATACCATCGAACGGTCCCGTCGGGAAGGGCTACCTTGTTTCCTGTGTTGTCCATTGATTTAATCTACAGAAAAGTGGATTAAATGTCAATGGGGGAATCACTCTATATAACTATCTACCCACTCAGCAACAGACAAGCCGCCGTCACGATGTTTTTTGCCGTCCACATACCACTCCCTGCTTCCGTCTGACCATTCGACAGCGGGCAGTCCACCATCGCGGTGATACTGACCGTTTTTGTACCAAAACTTACAGCCACTTGCCCACTCAATCGCAGGCAGGCCGTTGTCACGGTGACATTGGCCGTTTTTGTACCACTCCTTACCGCCGTTTGCCCACTCAATCGCAGGTAGGTCGTCGTCACGATGGCGAACACCGTTTACCCACCATTCCCTATGTCCGTCTGCTTGTTCGACGGCAGGCAGGCCGCCGTCACGATGTTGCTGGCCGGTTTTGTCAATCCAACGGCTGGTTCCGTCCCATTCTATTTTATTTTCTGTGTTGTCCATTGACTCAACCTATTTAGTATCGTTATCCCTAGAAGAGGGATACTAGCTTAACCAAATCGCCCTGCGTCTTGAGTAGGAGCCAAGACTTCTTGGTCAACAGATGGTACGACCGACTCGACTCGTTAAGGTTGAACTGCTTTTTGAACTCCAACTTTTCCGAAACCTCTGCCAGCTCCTTCTCTACAAGAAGGAGACAATTCTTTACAGCCTTTTCAAACTTGTTTTCTGTGTTGTTGTCCATTGATTTAATCTACACGCAATCGCATTAAATGTCAATCTTAAATCGCATCGGTCGTCTAGGTCCATTTAGCAAACCCCAGAGGCCCACGCCTCGGCCTCGGAGTCTCCCCGAAGCTCTGAGTCGTAACTGACCGATTCGAGCCCTTGCTCACCGGTCTCTGGGTTTTGAGCCCAGGTGTCCCGGTGCTTCGAGACTAGACAATGTCGACACACTGTATGAATCAGTACTCCACCCCCATGCCCTCTAATACCGGGGTTCGCGGCGTCACCACCGACGAGACTATGAGGACTGCCCCAACTATGAGCAGAGCGCTCGCATTCCGGCTCATCCGGGTGCAGAGTAACTGTCTCACTGAGAGATTGTCCAGTCTCCTCGCATCGGGCTTCTACGCGAATGTAGAGCGTCGATTCACCGACCTCGTCGTCCTGTGGGTAATTGGCGCGGTCCACGTTTGTGACTGCGTGTGACAGCGCGTCAGACAAGCAATCTAGGTCGACCGTTTCATATTCGAAATTCTCTTCAAACAATGTAAAATTCATATCTACTCCCCCCGCTCTAGAGCGATTTGTAAATCGATTGATTCTTGGGCTGTAACTGTTTGGTCGGCAATCCATCTCCAATAATCTGGAGTAGGTACCCCACCGTCCCGCACTGCCTGGGCGTGCAGGGGCAGAAATTCGCTACTGACGGAGAGAATGTTCTCCTCTTCGGCGTAGAGGTCCGTACCGCATTCGTGACAGATTTCTCTGTACTGCGTTAAAGTTTCACAAGCATCCGCCAAATCTCTGATTGTAATGTCCATGGTGTGTCTCCTTTTTATTTAATCTACAAGTAAATGAATTAAATGTCAAACTAAATCTTCGCGTACCGGTCGCAAGCATTCTGGTAGTCGAGGTGAAAAATACCGACAGAGTACTTCAGGGACCGGATACTACACCGGATAGACATTTCGTATTCTCCCCGCTCGAACAGGCTGACCGAATCAGCGTAGCAAATCTGGGAGCTGCCGTTCTTGCCCGCGTGAGTAGCGCAGAGGCGAAACAGAATGGGAGCTAGGTTGGAGTATTGTTTGTTTTCCATTGTGCTGTGTCCTCTAAATTAATTGCAATCTCAGTAGCCAACTAGGGTGCCCGTGAGGGCAAACCCCATCGGGTTCCACTGTACATCCGTCGGTGGCATCACACACGCCATCGAAAATCCACTCCTCAAGCTGTTCCTCGTCGGGCTCGTCTGTTTCAATCGGTGGCCACTTCGGTTGGTTCGTCATAAAAAACACCGTACAACCCCCCAAACTAAATGTCAACTATATCTTTTGGAAGCGCAATCTTTTGCTTATGGCTGCCCCTACGGATAGAGTATACGTCCTCAAGCGAGAGACCTCTACCCGTGGTGGCACGGACGCCGATGAGGCCGAATATCCGACAATAATCGACCCAACCGAGGACGGTCTGGTAGCTCAGGGGTTGTTTCTCCAGCCTCCTGGAGGTCCAGAGGACGAAAACGTGTACCTGGCTAGGGACAGTTCCGGGAATATGTTTTTTCGAGATTCGGACCATGGCGCAGAGTTTGCGTTTGGGAAATTCCTAAAGGAATACGGGTCCGCGCTATCGGCCTCCCAGAGTGACACTACAGCTACCACGTTCCAGCAAAAATTACGACTCACTGCGACAGCCGTGGCAGGTACCTATTTGCTGTGTTGGTATTGTGAGGCGGCCGTAAATCAGGCCAACAAGGTGTCGAATATACGAGTCCAGGTAAACGATGCCACCACACTAGGAGTGTCTACTATCAGGCCGAGTGGACCGGCCCTGTGGGAGTCCCAGTCAGGATTCCAGCGACTGGTCCTTACTGCCTCTAGCCACAATTTCGACCTGGACTGGAACTGTAACGTGGCTGGTTATGTCTCCTCTATTCGTGCCGCCAGACTAGTTCTGGTTAGGGTTGCTTAAATGCCTCAATATACTTACATTCACCCTGCCGACTTCCCGAGCGGATTAAACCTAGTCCAGCTCCAAGCTGAAATCACGGCCTCCGTAGGAGTGGCCCATGACCCCAACTTTATCAACTGGGACTACGGCACAAATGACGTAATTGTTGATTTTACAGCAACCCTGACAGGAGGGCAGGAAACCGCCCTAGACGGAGTCATAGCGGCCCACGTCGCTCTAGAGGTCGACAGTAATATTCAGGACATCCAATCTATCATGCTGAGTCTCGAAGGTACCGTGATGTACGTAGGCGACGGCGATATATTGTTGACCCCATAGGTAAGATTTTTAATGCTTCATAAAAACGTACAAAGTGACAACAACCACGGGGTTTTCTCCCTGAGTTTTGCCAATAGCGCGGACAGAACTGCCTTCACGAACGAGACCAACGGTAACGAAAACGGTGCCGACCAGGTCGGCAAAATCGCAGTACAGACCAATACTGGTACTATGTGGATATTGACCGACAACAGCCCCCTTACCTGGGTAGAGCTAGGAGCCGCAGCCGCTGGTGGAAACATATACGGGCCCGACTTTGCTGATGGTTTTTCCATGCGCGAGCCATTCATCGTACGTTCTGTGAACGGGTTTTTTACCGGGGGGAAGGACTCGGCGGGCGGTGGCGGTGGGTTTGAAACCGCTCTCACCGACTCTGTAGCTCCGCTCCATCAGGGAGTCGTGCAGCAGTGGTTGACAGCTACGGGGCACGTCTGGACCGGCTGCCAAGATGGCAACGGACAAATGATCATACCGGCACCGGCTGACGGTACTATCAGGCTCAAGTGGATTTGCAAGGTACCTCTACTATCGACCGCTACGGACACATTCGTCACGCAGTGGGGGTTTTCTCAGGACCCTCATTTGTTGTACTCCAATTATTGGGTGACATGCAAATACACCCACAGCAATAACTCAGGGCAGTTTCAATTGGAACTGAAAAACAATACGACCCCTACAAACGTGAACACGTCATTTGCCCTGGTCGCCAACCAATGGATTTATTGCGAATTGGTGCTAGTGGACGATTCAATCACCCTATACATTGATACGTCTCTCGCTACGCGCACGCTGAGGGCCACGGCAACTACGGGAATCCCGACGGCTCAAATGTGTCCAGTTTTTTACGCGAATATCACAGCGATTGTGGAGCCCGCCATCGCCACGCTGAAATTAGATGACGTGTTCTTGACCTATGAGTTGGCCTAGACGATGTTTTACTTCAATTCTGTAACTAGAGAAAACCCCATCCCGTCCCGGAGTTCTAAGTCTCCCGACATAATTGAACTGGACCCCGCCGCTCGAAAAGGCTCCCCAGAAGGGGCCCTCTTCGACAGTTTTCGTGCTCTCTGGGATAGCCGAGTCCCCTCTTATTTGTGGGTGCTCCGAAATGGAGTCCTGTCCGAGGCCGTCGGTGAGGACAGAGAGGCCTTCGTACTTGAGAAGCTGAATCTCGAAAAGAAGAAACGGCAATCCGAAATAGACAAGACGACCTCGGCTTTAATTTCTCTAGGGTTTGAGTCCCCCGCCGGTTCGGGAGTTCGTTTTTCGTTTTCGCAAAACGCTCAAATCAACTACACGAACATTTTTATCCACGCGTCGTCGGAAGCTAGGCTTGGCACTAATTTTGGGATTATACAGTGGCCGATTAAGCAGAATTCCAAGGACGACCAATCAAACGTAATTCTAAAAAACGCAGAAGAAGCCATCTCTTTCTATGGCGATGCCTTGCGTAGATGGCAAACCATTCTGACCGTGGGTAGCAATCTTAAGGAGCAGGTCAGAAACTCAACAGACATCTCGGAAATATTAGCGATTGTAGATGGTAGATAAATGAGTTTACACAAAACTACAACCTCGGCAAATAACCACGCCCCATGGCGTAAGGTGTTTGCGAACTCAGCCGCACGGACGGGAGATGTCGGTCCGTATACAGTTACAGACGTATCGACGCAGGTAACGGCTATTCAATCAGACGACCGTACTATGTGGGTGTTGACTGATGAGTCCCCCATCACCTGGACCGCAATTGGTGGCGGTAGCGGTGGACTTACGCAGTCTCAAGTACTAACACGAGGGTTGGGGGCTTAATGCTAATTATCAAAAGTACGGATACTATTCGAGCAGTCCTTGGTGGCGTGGTTGCAACCACACAGCCCATCGCATTCTGCTGCTTCCGCGATATCGACACGGCCACCTACACAGCGGACAATCAGACAGGGGTCCTGAACAACACCACGCTGGTGGATATATTGACTGCGCCTGCTGCTGGGTTTCGGCGTGTTATAGATTTTTTGTCAATCGTCAACTCGGACTCGGCAATAGTGTCCCTTACCGTCACTGTCAACGCTAACGGTACACCCAGACAGGTATGGAAGGGGACGCTTCCGCCGGGCGAGACAGTTCTGTACGCCGAGGGAGTAGGTTGGCAACGCTTGAATGCGTCAGGCTTGTCTATAACTTCTGCAAATTCAGGTCTGGTCGACATCCAATCGTCTGTCGTGAGCGGAGCTGGCACGTGGACCAAACCTACGTTGTGGGACGCCACGTGGACCCGCGTCGTGCAGTTCGGCGCAGGCGGAGGCGGAGGCGGAGGCGCATCACAGACCGGCGCCGCAGCGCGCCAGGGTGGAAGCGGTGGAGGGGCAGGGGCTAAAATAGATACCACGTTCAGGACGGTTAATCTCGCAAGTACCGAGCCCTTCTCGGTTGGCGCTGGTGGCGCATCGGGAGCTGGTGGCGCATCGGGAGCTAGCGGTACTGTTGGCAGTGCGGGCGGCCCGACTACGTTTTCGGCGGGCACCACCCTACGTTCGGCGTTTGGCGGTGGTGGTGGTCAGCTAGGGAATAACTCTCTGCTCGCCGGTGGTGGTGG
>Ga0163153_10002074_pt1 | contig 30144 bp, 30 predicted proteins | sample OliLakLV19MP6IB1_FD_148629 | JGI IMG/M metagenome (GOLD analysis project Ga0163153, IMG submission 148629) | Freshwater microbial mat bacterial communities from Lake Vanda, McMurdo Dry Valleys, Antarctica - Oligotrophic Lake LV.19.MP6.IB-1 | ecosystem: Environmental > Aquatic > Freshwater >...
GCTGGATCGCTGGTTCCCTAGTCTTCTTTCATGTATGACGGCTCGGCCTGTTCAGCCATGATTGACGGGCGAGAACGTCGATTCGCCTCGCCGCGATGCGAAGGTAGGGCTAGTGGTGCTGGCGTTGCTTGGCATTGGTCTGACTGGGATTGGCGCATGGGTGATTCGAATTTTCTGGCTGGGGCATGCCCCATGAAGGCGTGGAATGAGGGTTCTATCTCCGATATCACGAACTTCGGGAGCTTTCGGTGAAATTCTCCATTTTTCGCTTCAACCCCGAGCACGACAAGAAGCCCTACATGCAAGATTACGAGATCGAGGTGGATGCGACCGAGCGGATGCTCCTCGATGTCATTCTTCGCATCAAGACTCAGGATGATTCGCTTACCATAAGAAAATCATGTCGTGAGGGGGTGTGTGGCTCCGACGCAATCAACATCAATGGCCGCAACGGACTTGCCTGTATCACCCAGGTCCGAGAACTCAAGGAGCCGGTCGTCCTGCGCCCCTTGCCGAGCTTTCCGGTCATTCGCGATCTGGTGGTAGACATGACCCAGTTTTTCAAACAGTATCACTCGATCAAGCCCTATCTAATCAACGATGAGCCTGCACCGGAAAGAGAGCGCCTGCAGTCGCCGGAAGATCGCGAAAAGCTGGATGGATTGTATGAGTGCATCTTGTGCGCGTGTTGCACGAGCCAATGTCCGTCTTCATGGTGGAATCCGGAAAAATTCGTGGGTCCGGCGGGCCTTTTACAGGCGGAGCGCTTTATCGTCGATAGCCGGGATCGGGCAATGCAAGACCGCCTCGACGACCTGGACGATGTGTATCGACTGTTCCGCTGTCGCACGATCATGAACTGCACCGAGGTGTGCCCCAAAGGTCTGGCCCCGTCCCGCGCGATCGAGAAAATCAGGTTGATGATGGTGAAGAACTCGATTTGACGCGCTCCGGACGGTTGAGGCCTGGGCGATGGTCAGGCCGGTCGCGACGCGGCCGGTGCCGCCGATGGCGTGAACGCGTCGAAGAAGCACTGGTCCTCGTTCAAGCCATTTTCCATGAACGCCGGCACCGCAGCCTCCACCATTTTCAACGAACCGCACACGTACACCTCGTAGCCGCTCATGTCGGGAAAATCTCCGAGCATGGCCTCATGGACGAGGCCGCGTCGCCCCGTCCAGGCGTCGCCGGGCTCGGCGTCGGACAGTACCGGTACAAAATGGAAGTTGTCGTGTTCACGCTGCCATCGTTCGACGAGGCCGGCCATATAGAGATCCTGGCTCCGACGCACGCCCCAGTACAGCCACATCGGCCGGCGCAGCCCGCGCTGAAACGCGTCTTCGACAATGCTCTTCACTGGCGCGAAGCCGGTCGCACCGGCCACGAACAGTATCGGCCGCTCGCTCTCGCGCAGGGTGAAGCTGCCTAACGGGCCTTCGAAGTGCAGCGTATCGCCGACCTTCGCTTCAGTGAACACGTGGCCCGTGAAACGGCCACCCGGGATGCGCCGAATGTGCAACTCGATGCGCTCGTTGTCGTGCGGCGCGTTCGCGAATGAGAATGCGCGTCGTTGACCATCGGCGAGCACGATGTTGATGTATTGGCCGGCGGTGAAGTCGATGCGCTCGTTGCCGGGCAGCGAGACCGTCAACCGGATCAGGTCCTCGGAGAGTCGCTCTAGCGTTTCGACGCGCCCGGCGTAAGCGTTGATCGTTGCGCGTGCGGCGCCTGTGGCGCTCACCACCTCGATCTCCACGTCGGAGAGCGGGGTGGCACAACACATCAAGGCCATGCCGCGCGCACGCAACGTGTCCGGCAATGCGCTGCGCTGGTACGCACCGTGTTCCACGCTTCCATGCAACACCATGCATCGGCAGACCCCACATCCCCCGTTGCGGCAATCGTAAGGTAGCGCCAGACCTTGGCGGAGACCTGCCTCGAGAAGCGTCTCGCCGACGCGTACGGTCACGGGTCCTGCGCTTTCGTAGACCGTCATCAGGAATTCGCCACTCTTGCCTCGCTTGAATTTCGGCGGGAGCCACGGGAGCGCAATCAAGAGCGCGGTGACCGCTCCGAGCAGCGCCCAGACGTAACTCAGCGGCCACAGGTACAGCAGCGGGAAGATCGCGAGGTAGTACCAATCGAGTTGCAGGTTGGCCGGAGATATGTTCAGTTCGGCCGCACCGCCCTGGCTCAACGCGGGCTTGACCAGCGACAGCACCAGCAGCGTCAGCAGCATGCTTAGCATGATCGGCCGCGGCGGGTTGGTCCTGGCTTTGGGCACGCGTTGCACGTGTATCCACATCAGCAGCAACACGACCAGGGGAATACCGATGTGCATGAAGGCGAGCAACGAGAAAAACCGGTCGTTGACACTGGTCGTATGGATGAAGTTGCGAATCAAGGTGCCGCCAAAACCTGGCAGCCAGTCGAGCCACTCGAAGGACGCCACGATGACGAACTGCGCCAGCTGGTCCCAGGGCAGCATGTAGCCGTTGATGCCGGATAAATAGACGCCCCAGATCAGGGCCACGCCGCTGACCCAGGCGAACCAGCGGAATCCGCGAAAGTGGTCGAAGGCGAAGTGACGCAGCATGTGCAGCAGCATCGTCACCACCATCGCGTCGGACGCGTAGCGGTGCACGCTGCGCATGATGCCGCCGGCAAACCACTGGCGTTGCGTCAGCGCCTCGACCGAAGAATAGGCTCCGCTGACGCTGGTTTCGAAGAATGCATACAGGTACAGCCCGCTGCCCGCGACCAACCAGAACAGCAGAAAGGTGATCGAGCCAAGATGGTAGAGCGGATTGAGCCGGTCGCCGAAGGCGGCGTTGAACAGTGCCTCCACGCGCATGAAGCTCCATTGCAACAGGATTTGCAGGCGCTTGATCATGCCTTTGCTCGCCGCGCGGCGTCGAACATCACGACGATGAACAGCAATCCACCGGCGATCGCCACCAGGCCGCCAAGCCCCATCAGGCCCATACCGGCGATCTCGCCGCTGCTGCGCAGCACCTGCTCGGCCCCGGCCACCTTGCGCTGAACACCATAACCGCCGGACCAGACCAGTCCCGTGATATGCATCAGCTGGCCGGCACCGTACAAGGCGGGCTGCAGCGCCGCCAGCCGGTGGTTCGGCGCGGCATAGCCCAGATGCGGCAGCAGATGATAGGCGAGGCCCATCAGGGCCAGCGTGACGCCGACGATGCAGCCGTGGTAGTGGGCCGGGATGCGGACATTGGCGCCATTGATGAAGACCCCAATGAGACCTCCTGATACGAACAGCAGCATCGACCAGATCAGCGCGGTACGCACAGGGCGCGTCTCCGGCTCGTTGCTCTGCGGCGATACCAGCGCAAGAACCACCGCAAGCGCAATCGGCGCGATCGCCACGCCGCCACCCAGACGCATGGCCCAGGTCAGCAGATTGCGGTACTCGACCGACGTGATTGGATGCGCGAAATAGGCGTATGGCGTCACGAACACGCTGACCAGGGCAAGCACAAACATCAGCAGGGTCACCCGCGGGCTCAGGCGCACGCGCGCGCCGCTGGCGTGAGCCAGCCACAGCCACGCCACGAGCATCAACAAGGTCCAGGTGAACTGCAGCGCATGACCGCCACCCCAGAACAGAACTTCGTAGTACACCTTGGCGGACAGTGTCGTTGGCACCGCGAGGTACGACCAACCGAACGCCATAAGTGCGACCGCTGCCGAGACAGCGGCGGCGTTGATCCCGAAGCGCAGCACGCCCTCTCCGTCGAATGCCAGTCCCAGTTTTGGCGCCGCGACCAGGCTGCGCAATACCAACACCGTCGCGCCTGCTGCGAAAACCACCAGGCCAGCCATGAACAACGGTCGTTCGAGCACCGGAATGTAGTTGGCCATGATCGGTTCGCCATTTCCGACGAATGCCGCCAGCGATACCAGTGCGGCGCCGACCCCGCAAAGTCCGAGGGACGCCCAACCCCAGAGGATGCCGCGCGACGAGCCGTTGAGGCTCCACAGCAGGCCGGCGAAGGCGACGAACCAGACCAGCACGGACAGGTCGACATGGACGACGAGCGCCACGCGAAAGAAATCCACTCCGGGCAGCCATTGGTTGATCCACGGCGTGCGCGCCAGCACCAGAAGCAGTGAAAACAACCCGGAGCCGATCAGCGCGAACAGTCCGAGCCAGAGCCAGCCGCGCGCGAGCTGACGCTGTGCGCCGACCGGCACTGCGAGCGCATAGCGATTGCCATCCGAGCGTACCGGCGGCAATGTGCTGGAGTGGGTGCCGCCCCGGCGTTCATCGGCTGCCTTCGCGGTCGCGCGCACCGGGGCGCCCGGCTGGTGCCAGGCGTCCCACCTGGGGCGCCGGATGACGGGGGCGTGCGGGTCGTTCACTGCAGTGTGATTCCACCGTCATTCGGATCGAAGTCGATCACCAGGATCTGTGCCGCCTTGAGTGTCACGACGGCCTCGCGCACGAAGTCGAAGCCGGTGCTGCGCACATCGTCCTTGAGCCGGATCGCCAGCCGGTGCGTGCCGGCCGGGACCTCCAGGCGCCGATAGAACGCCGACGCCCCGTCGCGCGAGAGACCCGACGGCGTCGCCACGTGGCGCAGCACCATGACTCCGTCCAGGTCGAGCTCCACCGCGATGGGCGAGCGTTCGCGCGGGCAGACCTGTGGCGCGCGCATGTTGGGCGGCAGCTTGGCCAACTCCTCTGGCGTCGCGCTGCGGCAATCCGACACCGGCTTGCCCTGATGGTTGAAGCTCAACTTGATCAGCGCCTGATCGGGCGCCAGGTGACGGTAGATTGGCCAGTTGGAGAACACGCCGATGATCAGCGCGAACAATCCGTAGAGCAACGCCTGACCAAGCCAGCCCAAAGGCGTCGATGTGGTTTTGTCAGCCATGGGCAGGCGTTCGGTCGACTGAGGCAACCGCCTCCGCTGCGGCAATCCGCTGGCGGAGGGACTGCAATGCCTGACGCACGGCGGGCTCGTCGCCGGCGCCGGCCCAGGCCATTGCCAGCCTCTCGCGCGGCACCGAGGCGCGCAGATGCGGCTCGCGCGTTGCCTGCAACCGTTCCGCCGTCCCGCGCTGGCCGAGCCGGTATTCGCAGGCACCTTCGGCGCAGGCGCTGACCAGCACGCCGGCGGCACCAGCGCGCAACGCGTACTCAACAAACGATGGCGGCAATTGCGCCGTACACATCAAACTGAAAGACGCCACATCGGAGGCCGCCAACCGTCCGACATCGACGCCGTGATCACAGCCGAAGACGGCGATCTTGCAGGGGTGCTCGCCGAGCGCCGCCAGGCCTTGCACGAGCCGATGCCGCAGCATGTCTATCGGAGCCGACGGCATGTCGATGCCGGTGACGAGTTTGGCCGCACTGCGAAACGGGGTCGACGACGGACACGCGCCCACGCAGATGCCGCAACTTGCGCACAGGTCGGCGTCCACCTGTGCCAGCTGGCGCAGGCTTCGCGTCGGATGCGGCACCATGGTGATCGCGGCATACGGGCAGTCATCGAAACAACGGCGGCATCCATTGCAATTGACGACGTCAACCACGGCGATCGGCGTCGGCGCGGGCTGCGGCAGGAAGGGCAGAGCGAACAGCAGCAGGAGCACGCTCGCCAAAGCCAACCAGACGAATGCGGGGGAGGTGGCATAGGTGAGCGGATGCACGAACAGCAGCAGCCAGTCGTAGTTCAATGCCGTGGGTGCCACGGCAAGATTGGCCGGCGCCTGGCTTGTTACCGGCGCGACCAGCGCCAACGCCAACAGCGTGACTGCCGCGCCAATGGCCAACCGCCGCGGCGGGAACACCGCCGCGCGAGAGACGCGCTGGATGTGAAACCACAGGCCGAATATCAGGAATAGCGGTACGCCAATATGTACGAACACGAACAGCGAAAACAACCGGTCGCTCACCGTATCCACGCCGATGAAGTTGCGCGTCAGTGGCGACGCGAATATTGGCAGCCAGTCCAGCCAGTCGGCGGTGGCCAATGCTGAGAACTGGCCAAGCTGGTCCCAGTTCAGCCAGAAGCCACCGATCGCGTTGGTATAGGCCAGCAGCAGAAGCGGAATGCCAGTCAGCCAGGAGAAAAAGCGAAAGCCACGGTAGCGACCGTAGAGTCCCTCGCGCAGTAGATGAACGAGCATCACGACGATGAACCCGTCGGCCGCATAGCGATGGAGGCTGCGTAGCACTCCACCGGGTTGCCATGGCTCGCGCGAAAGCTGGTCGATCGATCGGAAGGCACCTTCGGCTGAGGTATCGAGCATCACGTACAGGTAGATGCCGCTGACGACCAGCAGCCAGAACATCATGAAGCCCAACGCGCCGAGGTGGCGCAGCGGGTTCTGGCCCGAGCCGAACGCAGTGTCGAACACCCACTCGATCCGGCGAAAGCCGGCCAGCGCGTGAAGGCGGAAGGCGCGCAGCGGGTGGTTCACGTCAGCGCGGTACGTCGGCGAGCGGAGCCGCGACCTGCCGGGTGATGCGGCGCAATCGCCGCCGCGTGCGCCACTCGAGGAAGAAAAACCAGATCATCGCCAGTGCAAACGTCACGCCACCGGCGATTTCGAGGATCAGTCCGTAGTTATAGCGGTAGTTGCCGGTCGTCGGGTCGTACACGGTGCAAATAATGCGCACGCGCTCGACCATTTCCGACAGGGACATGCCGGGTCGCAATGGCGTGTCACTCAGCAATCGGCGCAGTGGTTCACCCAGCTGGTCGCGCGACAGGCTTTCGCCGTAGACCTGCGCGTAGATGCGACCTTGCGCATCGAGCATCGATACCGTGAGCACGTGATCGATTCCGGCCGGCGTGGCGACATATCGAAAACCGAAATCACTCAACAATGCTTCGACCGTGGCCGGTGTCGGGCTCAGGAAGTCCCAATTTGGCGCATCGATGCGCATCTGCGCGGCAAATACGCGCATCGCGGTCGGCGAATCGAAGGGCTGGTTGAAGCCGATGCTGACGACGTTGAACTTGTCGCCACCAAACACCTCCGCCAGCTGATCCACCGCTACGGCCAGCGACTGGGTCGTGGTCGGACAGATCTTGAAGCAGCCGGTGTAGATGAAGCTCACCAACAGCGGCCTTCCCCGATAGTCGGACAGCCGCACGGGCCGCCCACGGCGATCCAGCAGCGGTTGTTCGCCCACGGTGCGGCCGATCGCCGCCTGGCTGTCGCGCAGCGCGCTCGCGGGATCGAGTCCGGCAGCAGTGGCAACGCCTTCCTGCGCTACGGCAATCGGCGTGGCGAGCATGGCCCATAACAGCGCCAGCCCTGCCCTGTGGATCATCGCAGCAAACCGTCAACCGTAGCGGCTGCGAGCACCAGACTCAGTTGCACGAGCGACGCAAAGAACGCACCCATGGCCGTCGTGCGGCTCGGCGCCCGGGACAGTTTCCAGGCCTTGTAAACGAAGAGCGCGCCGCCGGCCGATGCTCCGATCAGATAAATCGGTCCCGCGCCGAAGAACGCGGGCAGCAGCGAAGCGGTGACCAAGGCCACAGTACTGCCCAGCACGATGTGCGCCGCGCGTTGCGGACCCACTACCACTGGCAGCATAGGCACGCCGGCGGCCGCATAGTCGGCCTGGTTGGCGATGGCGAGACTCCAGAAATGGGGCGGCGTCCACAGAAACAGGACGAGTGCCAACAACAGCGGCAGCGCACCGATCTGCGGATCCACCGCGGCTGCACCCGCCAGCACGGCAAAGCTGCCGGCGAGGCCGCCGACCACGATGTTGAGCCAGCTACGCCGCTTCAGCCACAGTGTGTAGACAACGCCGTAAAAGAAGGCGCCGAGAAACGTGTACAACGCCGCCATCGCATTCAATGCGAGCCAGGCGGCACCCACTGCGGTGGCCAGCAGCAGCGCGATCAACGCCAACCAGGCCGGCGAGTGCGGCAGCGCGCCGGTGACGAAGGCCCGGCCGCGCGTGCGCGCCATCAGGCGATCGGTGTCGACCTCGACATACTGGTTGAACGCGCCCGCGGCCGCAGCCGACCCCAGCACCGCCAGCGCCAGCACGACCACCTGTGCGACGCTGAGAGACGGACCCGACGCAACCGCCATGCCCACCAGCGCGGTGACCATGATCATCACGCCGATGCGCAGCTTGAACAGTCCGAGGACCGTGCGGGCGAGACCGCCGGCCGCTCGGGGCATCGTGGGTGCCGATGCCGCGCTCATGTCAGCTGAGACCCCAGAGCGTGGACAGGTACTTCCAGTTGATGAAGTAATAGAGCACGAAGGCCGTGAGGAAAACCATGGCCAGCACGAAAGTGCCTGGCGCGGCGAAGCCGATCGAGCCGTAGCCCTGGACTGCCGCTGACGGTGCCGTTGGCGGAATCGGCGTGAACGTGTTGCTCTTCACGCCGGTGTCCAGACGCTTTCCCCACAGCAGGGATCCGACCGTGACATAAATGTAGATTCCCCCGCCGACAATGGCGGCGATGCCGGCGACGCCGACCAGCCCCATCATCAGGTAGGCCGCACCGGGCCACTCGTAGGCCAGTGCCGCACCGCTGAAGGCCATGTCCCAGTGGCGGCGCGACACTCCCAGTGTCCCAGCGCCCATCATCACCAGACAGAAGAAATACATCGAGAAGCCGAAGAGATAAGGCTGCCACCTGGCCAGGCCCGGATTGATCATCTCGCGCCTGAACAGCACTGGGATGAGGAAGTAGGTCAGCGCCATGAACGACAGCGTCGTCCCGACCACAACTGTGGCGTGGAAATGCCCTGGCACATAGATCGTGTTGTGGATGATCATGTTGAGCTGCTCCGTGCCCATCATCACACCGGAAATGCCACCGAGAAAGCCGAAGCCGATGATCGAAATGAAGACTCCCGAGAAAACCGGGTTTCCCCACGGCGCCTTGCGCAGCCATTCGAACAGGCCTTTGTTGAAACCCTTCTGGCGCTGCGCCACTTCCATCGCGCCGGGGATCGTCAGGCCGTGGATCATTGAGGCCAGCACGGCGAAGTACATGAAGTAGCTGGTGTTGATGACCTTCCAGTTGGTCGACAGGCCCGGGTCGGCCAGCAGGTGGTGGGCGCTCGCGAGCTGCAGGAAAAGTATGTAGAGCAGGAACGCGCCACGACTGACGCGTTCGGACATCGGCTTGGCGCCGAAGGCGATGGCCGCCACCGCATACCAGATTGAAATGTGCGCGGCGACGTTGATCTGCTGCGACGAATGGCCGAACGCCCACCAGATCATCCGGTAGACCAGCGGGTCGACTTCCTTGACCAGTCCCACCGACATCAGAAAAGTCGGAATCAGGATGATCGCGCCCGATGTGATCGTGAACACCGCGATGATGCAGGCAGTGATCGCGCCGAACGTCACCAGGGGTACCGAGCCGGTGTAGGTCTTGTCGCGCTTGGCGATGACCAGCGTGCCGAGGAACACGAAGCAGCCGATAAGCGCGCCGACCGCGAACAGGATCAACCCGAGATAGAACGATGGCGCGGCCATCATTGGCACATACGACGTCATCATCACGCTGGAGCTGCCCTGGTAGACGGCCACGTTGTTCATGATCGCGCCGATCAGCATCAGCGCGAACGCCGCCCATGCCCATCGCGGCGTCGCCAGCCGGCACCGCAGTAAAGTCGATGCGCAAAAATAGAGGACCGCGATCTCGAAGAAGATGATCCAGAAGATCAGCATGTCGATGCCGTGCGCCGTGAGTACCTGGTAGAAGGTGTCGGCCTCGAGCCAGTGGATCGCCGGCCAGCGGGTCAGCACAATGCCGACGGCCAGGATGCCGCCGAGCAGCAGGAACACGACTCCCGCCACCGCGTTGGCGATCATCAGCTTCTCGGCATGCGCCTCGAACTGCAAGCCCGAACGGGGGCAGGTGCGATACGTTGTGGTACCGGACATGGGGGCCTCCGCCTTACTTGACATAGATGCGGCCAACCATCGTGTGGTGGTTGATGCCGCAAAATTCGTTGCACACCACCGAGTAGGTGCCGGCCCGGTTGGGCGTGACGGTCACAACGTGCTCGTAACCTGGAACGATCTGGATGTTGATGTTCGCGGGCTGCAGCGAGAAGCCGTGGTTGTAGTCCATCGACGTGAGGTGCAGCCGATAGGTCTTGTCCTTCTCGAGCTCGAGGATCGGCCAGAAGCTCCACAGGCGGGCGATCATGTAGATGTCGCTGCCCGGCGGAGGCGCGACGACAGGAGTCTTGAGGTCGGTCTCCGTGCGCACGGTGTACTTGTCGACAAAGGCCTGAGCTTTGGCGGTGAACTTCTCAGGAGTCGTCCTGTACGTTTCGGTCGAAAGGTTCTGCTTGCCGTAGATGTGCCAGCCGACCATCATGGCAAACATGATCAGGCACCAGATCAACGCGATGACAATCCAGGTGCCTTCGACACGGTCCAGCGGGTGTTTCCACCAAAGTCGTTCGGCGGGGGGCAGGATGGCGCTCATGATCCTGGTCCTTTCCCGGTTACTTCGCCAACGGCACGGTGAGGATGTCGATCACGCCCCAGAGCGTGTAGACGATCATCGGAATCATCACGCCCAGGAATAGCAGCAGGAAAGGATTGTCGAGAAGCTGCTGCATCAACGGCACCTTTTCTTCGGCTTGCGTCTTGTCGTTCATGGCATCTCCGCCGGGCAGTGGACCGAACCGTATGAGAGCGGGCAGTGGACCGAACCGTATGAGAGTCTGTGACGGGAGCGCTACTATTTACTTGAACTAAGATAAGAAAATGCAATCTCTCGGCAGCTGCGTCTGCGTGGGACTGCTACGATCCGCGCCCGATGCCCCTTCCAGATAGTCTTGAAACCGCACTTTCGCAGCGACGCCATATGTGGCTGCGCCGTCTTGCGTTGCTTACCGCTGCACTGGTGCTCGCAATCACCAGCCTCAGCGCCTTTATCCGCCTCTCGCACGCCGGCCTTGGCTGCAGCGAATGGCCGCAGTGCTATGGCAGCAGGATGCGGGCAGCACAGCAGTATCGCGGGCCCGCCGTCGCAGATAGCGCTTCGGTCACCATCGCGCGCCTCGCCCACCGGTCGATCGCGGTCCTGGCCCTACTATCGATTACCGCCATGGCAGCAGTGTGTTTCGGCAGCCGCCCGTGGTTACTGCGCGACGGCGCACTGGTACTGGCGCTGCTTGCATTGGCGATAGGCTTGGCAGTGCTCGGACGCTGGACCGCCGGGGCACGCATTCCTGCTGTTGCGATCGGAAACTTGGTGGGTGGCATGCTGATGTTGGCGCTGAGCTGGCGGCTAGCGGCCCGAGCCACCGCACCTGGCCGACCCATGTTTCGGATGTGGGCGTGGGTAGGCGTAGCGGCGCTGCTCACCCAAGTGGCGCTTGGCGCACTCGTCAGCGCGTCTTATGCCGGCCTGAGTTGTGCCGCTCCAGGAGATTGCCTGCAAGCCTCCGCGGCCGCTGGCTGGCCCTGGGAAGCGTTGAACCCGTGGCGCGAACCGGTCTTCAATGCCACGGCGACGCCACTCAACCCGAGCGGGGCGCTCGCGCAGCTCATGCATCGTGGCGGGGCGTTGCTGGCTTTCCTCGTGCTGGCGCCGCTCGGCGTGGCAGCACTTCTTGGCCAAAGGCGACGCGACGGCGCCGCGCTGCTGGTGCTCTTGGCACTTCTGCTTGGTTTGGGCTGGACCATGGTGGCGACCGAGCTGCTGCTTGGTTTGGTGTTGGCCCACAACGCCGCCGCTGGGCTACTGCTGGCAACCGCTGTTCGCCTGACCTGAATCGAAACGGGCCTTGCCGCGACTATCCCGGTACAATTCAACTGCCTAATTACAGTAGGGGCGGCGATGGAGGCTCGCGCATTCGATGTGCCGAAGTACCTCGCGATGCTGCCGCTTTTCAATGCCTTGAGCGCGGAAGATCTGCGTGACGTTGCGGCGGGTTCGACCTTGCGGCGGCTGACGCGCGGGGAGATCGTATTTCGGGCCGGTGACCCATGCAACGAGTTCTTTGTCATCGTCACCGGCCAGGTCAAGCTCTTCATGCTTGCGCCCAGCGGGCAGGAAAAGGTCGTCGAGCTGATGGGCGCCGGCCATAGTTTCGGCGAGGCGATCATGTTCACTGATCGGCCATTCTTCCTCAACTCGCAGGCAATCACCGATGCGCTGCTCCTTAGCGTTTCCAAGCAAGCCGTCATTGCGGAAATCGTGCGCGACCATCGCTTCGCCTTGCGCATGCTTGCCGGGCTTTCTCGACGTATGCACGGTCTCGTATGCGATGTCGAGGCCCACGCGCTTCAATCAGGAAGGCAGCGCGTCATCCGCTATCTATTGCGTGATCAGGTTCTCGGCTGCTCCGAGGCGTGCACGGTTTCACTGCCGGCCAGCAAGGTCACTGTTTCGTCCCGGCTTTCCCTGACACCGGAGTACTTCTCGCGCGTACTGCACGAGCTCGAAGCGGAGGGGTTGATCGCGATCGAAGGGCGTGACATCCGGATCACTGACGCAAGGCGGCTGTCGGACTATGAATTGCAGTCGTCGTGACGCCCACTTGACACGGGTCGACAGCATCCACATGAACCGGCGCGCGCGCTCCAGCCGGAACTCGAAGTACTGGCGCAGCCCGGCGAGGTACGCGTCGGCATCCATGCCGCGCTGGGCGCGAAGGCGCGCCTCGACCGCCGGGTTATACACGTTCCAGCGGTAGCGCCGCCAGGTCTCGGGCTCGAACAGGTCATCTCGCAACGGCTGCGCGGCATGGACATCGATCAGCCACGGCGCGAGCGGGTGCGGAAACAGCTGGTAGCCGCTCGGCATCGTCGCGAGCACCTCGGGGAGCATCCGCTCGAGCCCGATCTTCTCGCCGACCAGGAAGGCCTGGACCGCCGAGATCGCGCCGAAGTTCGGCGTGCCGAGCAGGATCAGCTTGCGGACGCGCTCGGAGCCGTTCGTGTACCCGCCGAACCTGGCGAGCGTGTCGATGATCGGGCCGTAGAAATCGATCCCCGGCACGTGCTCGGCGATGTCGTACGCCTCGAGGTTGTCCGGCAGAACCGCAAGCGTGGCGGCGTCGAACTTCAGCGCGAGGTCGCGGTAGTCGGAAAACAGGATGCGCTTCCAGTCGCCGGGCCACACCTCCACGCCCGTCGTCTTGTCGCGCAGCTTCGAGCCGAACAGGCCCGGAACGACGATGACCGGCGTGGCGTCCGGCGACACCGCCGCGACGCGGTACATGCGCGCGAGGTCGGGGCGCAACGTCGGCTGCGCGCAGCCGGCCAGAGCTACGACCATCGCGATTGCGGCGAGCCATGCTCGGCCACCTGGAAACGAGGATCCGGAGTCCATCCAGGAATGGTCGATCGGCATCGGCGCCAGCTTACGCGGTCAATCTTGCGACCGGCCGACTACGCTACAGGACGGCGTGTTCGCGTGCGCACTGGCCGCGGCGGCTGGTTGAGAACGGATCGACAGCAACCACTGTCATAGCCTGGCGCGTCGCCTTCGTGGGATAGACTGAAGAGGTGCTCATCTCGCCCTGGCCCCGTCATTCGTCGAAGTTGACCACAGCTCGGGACGAGCGGAAATCGCTCGGCAAGATTCGGCCACCTCGACTGGGCCGGTCGTTCGATCGCCACCGCGTGTTCGCGCAAATCGATGCCGCCGACTCGCTGCCGGGGCTGTGGATCTCGGGGCCCGCCGGTTTCGGCAAGTCGACACTGATCGCGACCTATCTCGAAGCGCGTGCCCTGCCGACCGCATGGCTGCAACTCGACGCCGGCGATGCCGATGCATCCACGTTTGCCCACTTTCTGGGTGCCACTTCGGCGTCGAGGGCGCCGCGCGGGAATTTTGCGCTGCCAGTGCCGACTGCCGACGACCTGCGCGACGTGCCGGCGTTCATCCGCCGCTGCTTTCGCGCCCTGGTGGTTGCGCTGGATCGGCCGTGGGTACTGGTGCTCGACAACATCCAGGAAATCGACCGCGCACCCCAACTGCATGCTGGCCTGGCCGCGGCGCTGGGCGAATTGCCCGAGGGAACACGCCTCATTGCGATCAGCCGGACGCCACCCCCACCGGAGTACGCGAGGGTACTCGCGGCGCAGCAAATGGGCGTGATCGAAACGAACGCGTTGCGATTCACGGCCAATGAAACGCAGGAGCTGTTAGGTCTGCATGGCCGGCAATGGTCCGCCGAGACCCTCTGCACCGCGACCGGTGGCTGGGCGGCGGCGATGATTCTGATGCTCGCGGCACGGACCGAGCTCGTCTCCGTCGGCAAGGCACCGACTGCCATTGCGCACGAACGAATCTTCGACCTGATCGCCAGTGAAGTGATGGAGGCGATGGCATCTTCGGAGCGCAATGCGCTGATGCGCATTGCCTTCCTGCCCAGCGCCACGGCGGCGATGGCCGTGGCCATCAGCGGCGAAGCGCGCGCAGGAGACCTGCTCGCCGATCTTGCGCGCCGCAGCCTCTTCACCGATCGCCGCGATGCGTCGCCACCGGTTTACACGTTTCACGCGCTGTTCGGCGCATTCCTGCGGGCCTGCGCCGTCAAGCAGTTGTCGCCGGACGCTCTGCGCGCGCTGCGCGTCGAGGCCGCCGGAATTCTGGAGTCGACAGGAGACGCAAGTGCGGCCATCGGCCTTCTGATCGAGGCGCAGGCATGGGACGAGGCGATGGATCTGCTGGCAGCGCATGCCGGACAATTCGTGGCCCAGGGCCGCAGTGCCGTCATTGGCGAGGCAATCCTGCGGATGCCGGAAGCGTGGCGCGCGCGGCCGCTTGGCTGCTACTGGCTCGGATTCTGCCAACTCGCCGCCGACCCGGGTGCGGCGCTGGAGCATCTGCGGCAAGCGCATCGCGGATTCCAGGCCAGCGGCGATTTGCAGGGTGAGTTCGAGGTGGCAGCAGCAGCCGCCGACGCCATCATCTTCCTTGGCTCCAACTACGATGCCCTGGCGCCCTGGATGCCCATTCTCGAGGCGCAGGCTCCCGCGTATCTGGAGCGGCGCGACACCGAATCGGATCTGCGCGTGCTGCCCGGTCTGCTGGGTGCATTCGTCCATCGCAATCCGGGGCTTCGTCCATCGCAATCCGGGACATCCGCTGACCGCCGCCATCGCCGATGCGGCCGAGAGCATGCTCGACGGGACCATGGGGGCCAGCCAGCGCATCCTGCTTGGAACCCTGGCGTACTACCTGCTCTGGACCGGGCAGACGCCGCGCCTGGACCGCATTCTGGTCAAGATCGACCGCATGTGCGGCGAACAAGATGCGGCACCGGCGACGCTGCTGCGCTGGCACGGCGTGAGTGTTCTCGTGCGCTCGCTGCTGGGCCGCGTCGATGAAGCCCTCGATCACGCCCGCCGCGCGCTGGCCCTGACCTTGTGCGGACCCACGCCAATGCGGGTGAAGGCGCACCTGATGATGGTGCTTGCTGCCGAAGCGGCGCGTGACGCGGAGCTTGCGCGCAGCCATCTCGCCGAGGCGGCCGCCGTCGTGACGGCCGGGAACCCGGTCGACGTGACAACCTACGAACTGCAGCGCGGCATGCTGATGCTGCTCGATGAGGACTGGCGTGGCGCCGCCCAGCTCATGCGCGCGGCCGTGACCAGCGGCCGCGACAGCGGCTGGCCCTTGCGCGAACACATCGCACTGCTCGGGCACGCGCTGGCAGCTACCCAGGTCGACAGCCTCGCCGAGGCGGAGCAGGCGCTGCAGGACGCGCTCGCGCATCCGTTCTACGCCGTGTGTCGCTGGCACCACTGGATTGCGGCACTCGTCGAGGCCAATCTGGCCGAGCGGCAGCGGGATCGGCCGCGGGCGTTGACGGCGTTGCGCCGGGCGTTCGCAACGGGCCGCGAATGTGGTTTCGATTTCGGGCCGATGCCGTATTGCTGCGGCGACATCATGTATGTCGCGTCTCGCCGCGCTGGCGCTCGAGCACGACATCGACACGCCCTTCGTGTCGCAGATGGTGCGCCGTCACGCGCTGCCGCCGCCAGCGAACGCGCCCCCCGCATGGCCGTGGACGATACGCATCCGCACGCTGGGCGCGTTCACCATCGAACGTGACGGTGCACCCGCAGCGGTGGCGCGCAAGGAGGCCCGCAAGCCGCTCGAATTGCTCTGGCTTCTGCTGGCCCTCGGCGGCGCCAGCGTCCCGGTGGCGCGGCTGTGCGCGGGCCTGTGGCCCGAGGCCTCCGGGGATGCGGCGCGCAATTCCTTCGACAATACCCTGCATCGCCTGCGCAAGATCCTCGGCGGCGAACGCCACGTGCAGCTTCGCGCGGGCAGCCTGAGTCTGGACCCGGCAACATGCTGGAACGATGTCGACGCGCTTGAGGCAGTCCTGGCGGAGCCAGGCCCGGCACTGGCCGGCAAAGGCGTGGAAGCCGCGAACGCCTGGGTCGATCGCGTGCTCGTCCTGTACCGGGGCGCATTCCTCGTCGGCGAGGACGAGCTTCCCGACGTGCTGGCCGCACGCGACCGCATCCAGTCTCGCGTCGCCCGTCTGGTGGCGACGCATGGCGCACGGCTGGAGTCGGCCGGGTGGCATGCGGCCGCGGCCCGCCTGTACCAGCGCGTCGTCGAGCACCAGCCTCTCGCCGAGGACCTGGTGCGCCGGCAGATGACGTGCCTGATCCACCTCGGGCAGCCGGCGGAGGCCTACGAGGCGTATCGCCGGTGCCGGCAGCAACTCTCGGTCGTGCTGGGGATCCGCCCGTCGGCGCAAACCGAGGCACTGGCCTCCGGACTTCGCAATCTCTAAGTCATTTCTACGACCTCGGGGCCCACGATTCCTCGCATGGACGCGCTTCACGGTGCGCCAACCGCGGAACGAAGCACAAGGGGGCTGTGGCCGGCAGGCACTGGCGGCAATCCCGATTTCGCGGACATGTGCCGTCTACGCCTACATGTGCCGTCTACGCCTATCGGAGATACAACATGCTGAAGAAGATCTTGCTCGTGACGCTGTCGGCGGTGTCGTTTGCAGCCATCGCGCAAAATCCCGTCCATACCGACGGGGACAAGTACAAGGTGGTGATGGAAAACGACCAGGTGCGCGTGCTTGAATACAAGGACATGCCGGGCGACAAGACGCATCAGCATCGCCACCCCGCCTTTGTGCTCTACGCCGTCGTACCGTTCAAGCGCAAGATCATCCTGCCCGACGGCAAGACGATGATGCGCGAGTTCAAGGCGGGCGACGTGATGTACTCCGCCGACCAGACGCATATCGGCGAGAACGTCGGGACGACACCGACCCACGTCATCATGGTGGAGTTGAAGGCACCGACGAAACCCTGACGCCCTGCCGTGGCCGCACGCGCCGAAGCATGGCGCGTCGCGGAACGGCGACCAACGGGTGCAGCCGGCGCCAGACCGGCCGCCGCCGCCGCGTCTCAAGGTCTAGCTTTCGCCTCGCCCGATCGAGCCCGTCGAGGCAATCCGGGCGCACGCACCGGAGAAGAAGCGGAGGGTGCAGGCACCGCACTGCGTAACCTCAATCCGGGCGCGGTAAGATCGTCCTGTTGACGGGATCGGAACGCCTGATCTCATTCCATCACGACGAGGTTCCCATGACATTACTGCGTTCGCAGCGCCTCTTGGTCGGCGTTGCTACAGCCCTGTTCTTCGCGACCACGGTGGCGTTTGCCCAGATGCCGGTGCGGGTCGCCTCGAAGATCGACACCGAGGGCTCGCTTCTCGGCAACATGATCATTCAGGTGCTTGAAGCGAATGGAATCAAGACCGAGAACAAGGTGCAGCTTGGCACCACCAAGATCCTCCGCGGCGCGATCACGGCTGGAGAAATCGACATCTATCCCGAATACACGGGCAATGGCGCATTCTTCTTTGCGGATGAAAAGAATCTGGCGTGGAAAAATGCCAAGGCCGGCTATGACAAGGTGAAAGCGCTCGATCTGGAAAAGAACCGGATCGTCTGGCTGCAGCCTGCTCCGGCCAACAACACCTGGGCGATCGCCATTCGCAAGGACGTCGCAGCCGCCAACAAGCTCACGTCGCTGGACGATTTTGGCAAGTGGGTGGCGCGAGGCGGCAAGGTGAAGCTTGCTGCATCGGCAGAATTTGTCGAGCGGTCAGACGCATTGCCCGCCTTTCAGACCGCGTATGGCTTCAAACTCAGCCAGAATCAGATCGTCGTTCTTGCAGGCGGCGATACTGCCGTGACGATCAAGGCGGCCGCGGAACAGACGTCCGGGGTCAACGCGGCCATGGCCTATGGCACCGACGGCGCACTGGCGGCGCTGGGACTCGTCATCCTCGAGGATCCGAAAGGCGTTCAGCCGATCTACGCCCCGACGCCAATCGTTCGGGCGGACGCCTGTTTTCCAATCACTGGACGGTCCCACGCTGCAGGCGCTCAACGCCAAGATCGCGCTCGAAGGGCAGGATGCGAAACAGGTCGCTGCCACGTACCTCAAGGCGAAAGGCTTCATCAAGTAGGCGCAAGCCATCACCCGCCTGTTTCTCAACACAAGTCGGGACACCGGCGGGCGCCGCTGCGACCGTGGTCGCTGCCCCTCACTGAAAGTTTCAAGGTGTTGTTGCCATCGCTGATCAGGAACCGCGTGCTCGCCACGCTCGTTGTCATTGCCGCTGCCGCCGCATTCGGGATGGCGTTTGTGGCCCTCGCCCCGAACCGCCTGGTGCAGGGCACTGGAATCGGGCTGACTGACCTGATGCATGGCTGGCGCGGCGTGATCGTGGTGCCGATGTTGCTACTCTGCATCGGCATCTTCATGCGTCCGACGCATCGTACCAACTTGATAGTCGCCCTGGCAGGGTCGCTGTCGCTGGTTGCCCTCGTCTGGCTTGCCGGCGATGAGGCTGCGCGCCTCTCGGCGGTGGCGCCGAAACTCAGTCGCGTTTCCCTGGGTGGTGCCTTCTGGGTGTTGCTGGTCGTGATCTGGCTCGCCGTGGTCGACGCGTTGCAGCGAGCCGGGCTCGGCGCGATGGGGCGGGTCGTGGTGGGTGCCGTCGTCATGGGGTCGGTCCTGGGTCTCGGCGCGTGGGGCGAGCTGGACCAACTTTCGCTGTTGAAGGAATACGCGAATCGGCAGGAAGTGTTTCACACCGCGTTGCTTCGGCACGTGCAAATCGTGGGCGCGACGTTGGTCCCCACACTTCTCATCGGCGTGCCGCTGGGTTGGGCATTGTTTCGCAGCGACCGCTTCGCGCCGGCGGCTTTTGCGATCCTGAACATGATCCAGACGGTGCCATCGATCGCGCTGTTCGGCCTGCTCATTGCACCGCTCGCGCTGCTCGCCGCCACAGTGCCGTGGCTGGGGCAGCTTGGTGTGGGCGGTATCGGGCTCGCCCCGGCGGTCATTGCATTGACGTTGTACGCGCTGTTACCCATCGTGCGCAGCACTGTCGCGGGTCTGGGTCAGGTGCCGCGGTCCGTCATTGAAGCGGCCAGCGGAATGGGGCTCACCCCGCGCCAGATTTTCTGGAAGGTGCAGGCGCCGATCGCACTGCCCCTGCTGTTGTCGGGGATCCGCATCACCACCGTGCAAGCGATCGGATTGACGGTCGTTGCGGCCCTGATCGGTGCGGGAGGGTTGGGGTCGATCATGTTTCAGGGGCTCTTGAGCAGTGCGCTCGATCTGGTGCTGTTAGGGGTGTTACCGGTGGTCGCCATGGCCGTCATGGTGGACGCCGTGTTCAGGTTCATGGCCTTGACAGTGGATCGATCCCATTGATGATCGAACTGCAGCATGTCAGCAAGGCGTTCGGTCGTACGAAGGCGATTGACGACCTGTCGCTGACGGTGCGACAGGGTGAATTCATCGTACTGATCGGCAGCTCGGGTTGCGGCAAGTCGACGACATTGAAAATGATGAACCGACTGGTCGAACACGACAGCGGGCACATTCTGTTCGAGGGACAAGAGATCCGCAGCTTCAAGCCTCAAGACATTCGCCGCCGCATGGGCTACGTCATACAGTCGGTCGGACTGTTCCCCCACTGGACGGTCGAGAGGAACATCGCCACGGTGCCGGAGCTTTTGCAGTGGCCCGGCCCACGCATCCGCGATCGGGTCACGGAGCTGCTGCAACTTCTCGATCTCGATCCGGCACTCTTTCGCGGCAGGTACCCGCATCAGCTTTCAGGCGGGCAGCAACAACGGGTGGGCGTGGCCCGCGCGTTGGCCGGCGACCCCGAGGTGCTGTTGATGGATGAACCCTTCGGCGCGCTAGACGCGCTGACGCGCGTTGCTTTGCAACGGGAACTGGCGCGCATCCATAGCGCATCGGGCAAGACCATCGTGCTGGTCACGCACGACATCGACGAGGCGCTGCGCCTCGCCACGCGGGTGGTCCTGCTCGACCATGGCCGTCTGGTGCAGTCCGGCACGCCGTTGCAGCTCCTCGCGCATCCGGCCAACGAGTTCGTGACGGATTTTGTGGGGCGAAGCGAGATTGGCATCAAGCTGCTTGGACTTCAAACGGTCGCGAGCCGCGTCCGGCGGAACGAACCCTGCGAAGGCGCTCCAGTGGCCGAGACCCTGACCCTGCGGGAGGCGCTGTCGGAGTTCGTGACGCGCCAGGTCGAACGGCTTGCGGTCGTGGACGGTGATGGTCATGCGCTTGGATGCCTTCACCTCTGCGACCTCGTGAAGCTACGCGAATGACCGACACGGTTCGTCCGCCGGACGTGCTCGGGACGCTGGTGCGCGATCCATTGGTGTGGGCGCTGACCGCGCTGGTGCTGCTCACGTTCGGGATGGATAGCCTGCGGCCGTTGTTTGCGGCGGCGTTCCCTGCACTCGAGCGCCCGGTATTTGCACAGGATAGTTTCCCGGCGCTGATGCTTGCCCACATCGTGCTTGTCGCCGTATCGAGTGGAATCTCCATCGTGGCAGGCGTTGCGGCGGGTGTCTTTGTTACGCGGCCGTCCGGTGCGGAATTTCGTTCAGTGGTCGAGTCGGTCGTCGCCATCGGGCAAACGTTTCCTCCCGTGGCCGTCCTGGCGGTGGCGGTACCGCTGATCGGGTTTGGCGAAATACCAGCGCTGATCGCGTTGGCGCTCTACGGGTTGCTGCCTGTCGTGCAACAAACCATTGCAGGTCTCGAAGCGGTGCCCCATGCCGCCCGCGAGGTGGCCAAGGGACTCGGCATGGACGCAATCCAGGTTCTCAATCGCGTCGATCTGCCGCTGGCATTGCCCGTCATCATCGCCGGTGTCCGCACGTCGGTGATCATCAACATCGGCACCGCAACCATTGCGTCGACCATAGGTGCCAAGACCCTGGGCACGCCGATCATCGTCGGACTCAGCGGCTTCAATACCGCCTATATCCTGCAAGGGGCCTTGCTGGTCGGTCTGCTGGCGATCGTCACTGATCTTGCGTTCGGACGCCTGGAGCGGCATGTCGATCGCTGGCGGTTTGTGTCGTGACGGAGGTCGAGGAAACTATCGGTCCTTCCTTCGGAACTCCAAAACGGTCGTGACCAAGCCGACAAGCAGCAATGCGAAGACGACGGCGCCCAGCAGCAGAAGTTCGTTGGGGCTCACTGTTTTCTTCCCATGAAGGCGGCGAGTTTGAAGTAGATACCGAAGCCGAAGATCGATGGAATCCAGATGGCTGTGAATATCGCCTGTTCGCGATCCTGGATCACAAACCAAAGATAGGCGGTGATAACGAATGAAATCATCACCGCCAGCAAAATGAAATAATCCGATTTCCTGAACATCTGCCCTCTCCCAAAGTTTCAATGGTCCGAGTACTCAATGGCGGCATAGCCCATTGCACTCAGCAAACAACCGGCGATTGCCACCGAGCCGATAACGCGTACCCCCGACGAAATCCCGATCGCGAAGTACTCCAAAGTGATAACGCCTGTCAGGCCAAGTAAAAGTCCCGCGCACCCAAGCACGGTAAGCGTGTTGCCGACGTGGGTGAGCATCCTGAAGATGCGCTGACTGGTCGTGTTCACGGCGCATCCAGCGCTTTCGCACCGGCATTGTTGGGGAGCGCCCGCCCCTCGGCTTGGGCGACGAGCACGAGTGCGTCCTCGAATAACGCCCGCGCGGTGCCAGCCACGCGCTGCAGGTAGCGGTGCACTGCCGCATCCGCTTCGCCCCGGCTTTCGCATTCCGCGCTGTAGCGCTCGAAGGCGCCGAGATTGAGCACGAACTCGGCGACCTGGCGCGGGCACTCGCAGTACAAGGTGGTCGAGGCTTCCGCAATCTGGGCCAGCGACCGGTCGTCGAAGCGTCGGGGCGGGACTGCCTCGAGCGGCAGCAACGGCGACATTGGCCGTCCGGCCATCGGTTCGTGATGGATCGCGTCGCGGCAGAGTCGGTCCAGCGCGACGAGGTCGAGCGGCGATTGCGTGACCGCGTGGCCGCGGGCGCGCAACGCGCTCACCACGGTGCCCGGGCCGAAGCGATACGCAACCACGGCACACCGCGCGCCGACTGCCTCGACCAGTTCGTCGACGATGGCGACCGAGCCGGACTGGAGCGTCGGCAACTCGACGGCAAGCATGTCGGCACTGACGCCGCGCAGCTGCTCCAGCGCAAAGGCAGGGTCGGCGCACGTCGCGACCACGTTCAGGTGCGGGGTCTCGCCGGTATCGTGGGCGGCTCGCTCGGTCAGTGCTTGGCCAACGAGCGCGACCCGAACCGTTTGCATCGACCCTTCCCCCGCGCTGCGCGCCGCCGTATTCGCGGCGTCACGCATCGCGCGCAGTGACCCGAGCGGCAGGGTTGCGATGGAGCCGATTGGCGTTCCGATGCTCACCAGATGCTTGATAAGCGTCAGCCGGCTCACGTCCTCGGCGGAGTACAGACGGTGTCCGCGCGAACTGAGTGCTGGCCCCACGACGCCGTAACGACGTTCCCACACGCGAAGCGTCTCCACCGGAATGCCCGCCAGGCGCGCGCAGGTGCCACTACGGTAGGTCGGGGCGAAGTGGGCACCCGTCGGCTGGTCGATGGACATTGGGGGAATTGAACTGTCGAGCGTTGAATGCTACGGAGTATTTCATATTGAACCGGTTTACACAAGTCAACAGCGGTACATCAAGCGTAATAGTCGTTGACAATACCAGTTCATAACGCGTATTGTCCAAAAAAGAAGACCTTCGTATGGCGTCGGAAGCAATCAAAATTGCGGCCCGATGCTTGCCTCTTGCGCCATCCACATGGCGTGAGCATCAACAAGGAGTTTCATGTCTTCCAGTACCACACCCTCGAGTACCACACCCTCGCTTGATGGCGATGACCGGCGACCTCCCGGTGTCCTCGCGCATTCGATCCCGCTTGATAGGCGCCAAGCAGCGCTATCACGCCAACGACAACATTTCCGCCTACGTCATGGAAGGCGAGATCGACGCGCTGCAGACCGAGGTCGAGGCGAAAATGGCCGAAGTGCTGAAGAGCCTCGTCATCGACACCGAAGGGGATCACAACACGCAGGGGACCGCTCGCCGCGTCGCCAAGATGTTCCTGACCGAGGTGTTCAAGGGCCGCTATCACGCCATGCCGGTGGTGACCGAGTTCCCGAACATCGAGCAACTCAACGAGTTGCTGATTGTCGGCCCGATCACCGCGCGCAGCGCCTGTTCGCACCACCTCTGCCCGATTCTCGGCAAGGTATGGATCGGCATCATGCCCAACGAACGCTCCAATTTGATCGGCCTGTCCAAGTACTCGCGCATCTGCGACTGGGTGATGAGCCGCCCGCAGATCCAGGAAGAGGCCGTCATGCAACTGGCCAACATTCTCCAGGACAAGGTGAAGCCCGACGGCTTGGCGATCGTGATCGAGGCCGACCACTTTTGCATGCACTGGCGAGGCGTCAAGGACGCCGACTCCCGCATGACCAACAGCGTGATGCGCGGCTCGTTCCTCAAGGACCCCGACCTGCGGCGCGAATTCCTTTCGCTGCTCAGCAAGAAAAACGCTTGAACCCCACGCCGAAAACGGAGAATTCCATGCTGGTACGCCTTTTGTATGCAAGCCGAGCAGTCGACGACGTGTCGCAGGAGGAACTGCTCACGATCCTGTCGCAATCCAAGGCCCACAATCCCGCCAGCGGTATCACCGGGGTTCTTTGCTCGAGCGGGCGCCTGTTTTTGCAATTGCTGGAGGGCGGACGCCTGCAGGTCAACGCGCTGTACAACCAGATTGCCGCGGATAAACGGCATGAAGATGTGGTGATCCTTTCCTACGAGGAGATCAGCGAAAGGCGATTCGCCAACTGGTCGATGGGTCTGGTCAACCTGGATCGCGTGAACGCGTCCCTGCTGCTCAAGTATTCGGAAAGCGCCACCCTTGACCCCTATGGCGTTTCCGGCTCCGCATCGATGGCACTGCTCGGCGAATTGATGGCTACGGCATCGATCGTGGGCCGCGCTGACCACTTGCCTTCTACGGTACGCTAGGCTTTCGTCAATCCCGCGCTGCCAGAAGCAGACGAGAACGCTTGACCTTGAATCCCCCGTACGAGGAACGGTAGTCCGCCGCTATCTCGAGTGCGGGGTCCTCGCGCACGGCTTTGCGCGCGCCCGGATGGGCATCCCCGTACGGGCCCGCTCCGCGGCCGCCCTGGGCTTGGGGCGCGCGTGGAGCTCCGGGAAGTGTCGATTCGACGCGCGTCGGTGAATCGGGCATTGTTACGGTTGTTCGTTCGGTCGACGCCTCGCATCAGCCAGGGTTCCGGCGCAGCGGCTCGATCCGGAGGAACAGATGCACCAGTGGGGCGGTCACATTGAACGGAGTCCGCCGGCAGCGTCGGGCAAAGGCAGCAGCCCGCTGCTGGACGGGTCCTTCGCTGGAAGCAATCGATGCTGGGGCCACGGTTGACTGCAATCCTCGGCTGCCTGCCGTTTTCGTCGCCAATCATAAGGAGCACCTCATGTCCCGACACCTTCCCAAGCTGGCCTGGTGCACCGCCGTCGCCCTCGGTGCCCTTACCGTGGTCCCCGCCCATGCCGGCAAGGACTTGGACGCAGTCAAGGCGCGCGGCGCCCTGGTCTGCGGCGTCAATACCGGCCTGGCCGGATTCTCCGCGGCCGACAGCCAGGGCCGCTGGACCGGGCTCGACGTCGAGTACTGCCGGGCACTGGCCGCGGCGATCCTCGGCGACCCCAACAAGGTCCGCTTCTCGCCGCTCACGGCGCAACAGCGATTCACCGCGCTGCAGTCGGGCGAGATCGACGTGCTGTCGCGCAACACCACCTGGACGCTGACCCGCGACGCCTCGCTGGGCATGCACTTTGTCGGCGAAGGGCGCCACTGTCTGCGTGCAGTCGGGCACCACCACCGAACTCAACCTCACCGACTACTCGCGCGCCAACAACCTGGGACTCAAACCGGTCGTCTTCGAGAAACAGGAGGCGTCCACCGGTGCGTACTTCTCGGGCCGCTGCCAGGTCTTCACCACCGATGCGTCCGGCCTCGCATCGATCCGCAGCAAGGAAGCGCAGAAGCCCGACGACCACATGATCCTTCCGGAGCTCATCTCCAAGGAGCCGCTCGGCCCGTCGGTGCGCCGCGGTGACGACGAATTCTTCGCCATCTCCAAGTGGACCCTCAACGCCCTGCTCGAAGCCGAGGAATACGGCATCACCCAGTCCAACATCGACCAGATGAAAAAGGACAGCAAGAATCCGGGTGTCATGCGGCTCTTGGGCTCCGGCACCGAGGACACCGGCAAGCTGCTTGGTCTGGACAAGGATTGGGCCTACCGCGCAATCAAGGCGGGTGGCAATTTCGGTGAGATCTTCGAGCGCAACGTCGGCGAGAAGACAGCGATCGGCCTGCCGCGCGGTTCCAACAACCTGTGGACCCAGGGTGGCCTGATGTACGCGCCGCCAGTGCGCTAAGAGACCGCTCCTCCCGCCATGTCCGACCACACTGTGCCGCCGCAACCGGCGACCGGTGGGACACTCGCAGCGCCCGTTGCCAAACGGGCGCCGCGCTTGACACCCCGCAAGTCGCGCAAGAAGCGCGACTGGTCGTGGCGCAGCCGCGCCGTGCGCGGGTTGTTCTACCAGGCGCTCGCCCTTTTCACCGTGGGCGGTGTTGTCTGGTTCCTCGCGCACAACACCCAGCAGAACATGCAGGTGCGGGGGATCCAGAGCGGCTTCGACTTCCTGGGTCAGGCCGCCGGCTTCGACATCGGCGAGACGATGATCCCCTTCGATCCGAGCCAGTCCTACGGGCGCGCGATCTGGGTCGGAGTACTCAACACCCTGCGGGTCGCGCTGCTCGGCATCGTGCTGACCACGGTGCTGGGCGTGCTGGTGGGGGTCGGGCGGTTCTCGCGCAACGCGCTGGTGCGTGGCCTGTGCTACGGCTATGTCGAGCTGTTCCGCAACGTGCCGATCCTGCTGCAGCTCCTGATGTGGTACCTGTTCTTCGTCGAGGTACTGCCGCAGCCACAGGCGGCCTGGAACCTGGCCGACCTGTTCTTTCTCAGCAAAGGCGGCTTCGCGATGCCGGCGCCGGTGTGGGCGGCTGGCCACGTGTGGCTGGGCGCGGGTATCGTGGCCGGCATCGGCGTGGCGTTGTGGTGGCGCCAGCGCGCGCAGCGGCTGTTCGAATTGACCGGGCAGGATCGCAACCGCTGGACTGTGCCGCTGGTCGCGACGTTCGCGCTGGGGCTGGCCGGCTGGGCGGCCGGCGGCGCGCCACGCGAATGGTCGTTGCCCGAGCAGCTGGCCTTCGCGGTCGACGGCGGCATCAGCGCCACGCCCGAGTTTCTGGCCGTGCTGGTCGGGCTGGTGACGTACACCGCCGCGTTCATCGCCGAGGTGGTGCGCGGCGGCATCCAGTCGGTGAGCCATGGCCAGACCGAAGCCGCCAGCGCTCTCGGTCTCACCCGGCGCATGCAGATGCGGCTGGTGGTGATGCCGCAGGCCCTGCGCGTGATCATCCCGCCGCTGACCAACCAATATCTGAACCTGACCAAGAACTCGTCGCTGGCCGTCGCGATCGGCTACCCGGACGTGGTCTCGATCGCCAACACCACGCTGAACCAGACCGGGCGCGCGGTGGAGTGCATCGCCATCATCATGCTGGTATACCTGTGCACATCGCTCGGCACATCGGCGCTGATGAACTGGTACAACAAGCGTGCGGCCATCAAGGAGCGCTGAACAGGCGCACGCGCAACCATGGCCGACACCTTTCTCGCGATCACGCCGCGCCCCGCGCCGGTGAAGACCGAGGGCTTCGTGCCCTGGGTCCGGCGCAACCTCGTTGGCGACTGGAAGAGCGGGCTCACCACCCTGTTCCTCATCGCCTTGGGCGTGGTCGTCCTGCAGCGCGCGACGCCCCGCGAGTGGGGCGTCGCGCGCGCGGTGTTCGCGGCGGACGCCGACGCCTGCCAGGCGGCGCGCGGTATCGGCGCCTGCTGGGGTGTGATCGCCGAAAAGTGGCGCATCATCATCTTCGGCCGCTACCCGTACGAGCAGCAATGGCGGCCGGAAGTGGCGACCATCCTGATGGTCGCGGCGCTCGTCGTGAGTTGCGCGCGCTGGTTCTGGAAGCCCTGGCTGGCGCTGCTGTGGGTGGTCGTGCTCGCGATCTTCTTCACCCTGATGGGAGGCGGCGTGCTCGATCTCGAACCGGTGCGCACCGACCTGTGGGGCGGCCTGCCGCTGACCGTGATGCTCGCCACGCTGTCGATCTTCCTCGCCTTCCCGCTCGCGGTGCTGGTCGCGCTCGGCCGCCGCAGCAACCTGCCGGCGATCCGCACCGTGTGCGTGGTCTACATCGAACTGATCCGCGGCGTGCCGCTCATCAGCGTGCTTTTCATGGCCTCGTTCATGTTTCCGCTGTTCATGCCGCAGGGCATGTCGATCGACGTGCTGGTGCGCGTGCTCGTCGGCATCACACTGTTTGCCGCCGCCTACATGGCCGAGATCGTGCGCGGCGGCCTGCAGGCGATCCCGAAGGGCCAGCTCGAGGCGGCCGCGACGCTGGGCCTCACCTATTGGCAGACGCAGCGCAAGATCGTGCTGCCGCAGGCGCTGGCGATGGTGGTGCCAAGTATGATGAACAACTTCATCTCGATCTTCAAGGACACCTCGCTGGTCACCATCGTGTCGCTCTACGAGCTCACCGGCGCGCTCTCGCTGGCGCTCAATTCCGACGTCGAATGGCGGCCGTTCAAGATCGAAGCCTACCTTTTCATCACCGCGATCTACTTCACCTTCTGCTTCGCGATGTCGCGCTACAGCCTGTGGGTGGAAATGCAGGTCGGCGTCAGCCGTACGCGCTGAAGAAAGCAGACCCGGACCGACACCCCATGAGCGACGCCATCATCGAGTTCGACAAGGTCAACAAGTGGTACGGCGACGCCTTCCACGTGCTGCGCGACATCGACCTCATGGTGACGCGCGGCGAGCGCATCGTGATCTGCGGTCCCTCCGGCTCGGGCAAGTCGACGCTGATCCGCTGCGTCAACGCGCTCGAGGAATACCAGGAGGGGCGCATCACGGTCGACGGCGTCGTCCTGACCGACGACGTGAAGGCGGTCGAGGCGGTGCGCCGCAAGGTCGGCATGGTGTTCCAGCAGTTCAACCTGTTCCCGCACCTGACGGTGCTCGAGAACCTGACGCTGGCGCCGATGTGGGTCGCCCATGCGCCGAAGAAGGAGGCCGAGGAGCGCGCGATGCAGCAGCTCGAGCGGGTGCGCATTTCCGAGCAGGCCGCGAAGTTTCCGCTGCAGCTCTCGGGTGGCCAGCAGCAGCGGGTGGCGATCGCGCGGGCGCTGTGCCTCACACCGAAGATCATGCTGTTCGACGAGCCGACGTCCGCCCTCGACCCGGAAATGATCAAGGAAGTGCTCGACGTGATCGTCGAGCTCGCCGGTCAGGGCATGACGATGCTGTGCGTGACGCACGAGATGGGCTTCGCCAAGGCGGTGGCCGACCGCGTCATCTTCATGGACCAGGGCCAGATCGTGGAGCAGAACTCACCGCGCGAGTTCTTCGACAATCCGAAGAGCGAACGCACGCGAGAGTTCCTGGCGAAGATCATCGGGCACTGAAGAAACGGTTCGCCGTCCGGACCCCAAAGAGTGACTCGCCGGCGGGCGCGGCCGCTCTCCCGGCCGATTCGGTGAGGTGGTCGGCCAGTCACGCGGCGGTGACCTCGTCGATCCTGCCGCAGCAGTCGCCACGGCCGAGATCGCTCAGGAGCGCGGCCACTTTGTCCCGCACGCCGGGCCGGTAGTCCACGCCGATGACGTTCCGCTCTACGGGCACCGCGAAAATCGTAGCTTGGAAGCGCATCGCGATGGCCGCGTCCACCCGCCAGAGGAGTGCGACGACACCGTCGATGGTTGGACCGCCCTCCCATACCAAACACGGAAGTCGACAGGTGTTCCTGCTCCGCTAGTCGGTCTTCGGCACTAGCTCGCCGCTTGACCAGCATCGCCGAGCCCGGAATACCTGGCTTGCTGGGTTGAATTTCCTGTCGTTCGAAGTGATCCAGTGAAGGCAGTGTCGCAGTCAGGCGGCGAGCGTTCTGATGCCGATTTCCGCAGCGGCGCGGGCGAGCGCCTTATCCTTTGTGGCAAGCGGCAAACCCAGGCGCAGCGCGAGTTCAAGATAGGCCGCATCGTAGGTCGTAAGGCGCCGCTCGCGCGCGAGTGGCATGACGTCGCGAAATGCGCGTCCGGGCAAGTCGGCGTCGACACGGAGGTCGAGGTCGGTGAGGATCTCGAGAAACTCCGCGGTGCGCGCGCGCGTGATGCGCCGGCGTTGCTCGGCGCCGAGCAGGATGGTGGCAATCTCCAGCCCCCAGAGTGCCGGAACGTGGCCGGGCGCTGTGCGCAAACGCTCCAGCAGCGCCCACGCCGCGGGCGTACTCTCGTCGTCGAAGCACCAGGCGAGCGCCACGGAGGCGTCGAGGACGAAGCTCGTCACCGCCTGCCCTCGTCGCGAAGCTTTTTCCACGACAGGCGCCCCAGCGTCTGTCCCTTCGCGAATACCTTGGCGCGAGCTTGCGCGTCACCGGCAGCGTTGCGTCTGGGAGCGCCCGCGGGGACCAGCCTCGCCACGGCGACTCCCCGCCGGGTGATCACGATTTCGGCGCCCTTGGCAACCTCGTCCAGCAAAGCACTCAAGTGCGTCTTGGCTTCGAACGTGCCGATCGACTTCATGAT